>RCMY010000518.1_pt1 | contig 36113 bp, 32 predicted proteins | sample 2041341 | NCBI WGS metagenome assembly RCMY01 (sample SAMN09708234, study PRJNA481090) | Marine sediment metagenome, whole genome shotgun sequencing project. | reverse complement strand
TTATGGGTGCCCAACATGGTGAAAAAAAAGGGCAAAATCAATAGACTTTTGATTTTTTTTTTAGCTTTTTTGTTCACATATTTGCCCCACCAAGAAAGTAAGTCTCCTCCGACGGATTTCGACCAACTGACGTATTTTTCTAACCGACAAATAAGTAAATTTTAACATGAGTGTTACTGCAAATTCCGTATGGAGCAACTGTTTGGTATTTATCAATGACAACATTCAACCGCAGGCATTCAAGACTTGGTTCGAACCCATCAAACCGGTCAAGCTTTCCGACAACGCATTGAGCATTCAAGTACCCAGTAAATTTTTCTACGAATGGCTTGAAGAGCATTACGTGAAACTTTTAAAGGTAGCCCTGACCAAAGAGCTCGGTGAAACGGCCAAATTGGTGTATATCATCCGAATGGAGAACACCTACGGCAATAAAGAACCTTTCACTGAAAAAATACCGAGTTCGAACCGGGGCAATATGGGCTCTCAAGAAATGGATGTTCCCATCAAATCGAAGAACCCGCAGTTGAAGAATCCGTTCGTGATTCCGGGTATCCGCAATATTAAAATTGAGTCACAGCTCAATCCCAATTACAATTTCGATAATTTTTTGGAAGGCGATTCTAACCGTTTGGCGCGATCTGCCGGTATGGCCGTGGCCAACAAACCGGGCGGCACTTCGTTCAACCCCCTGCTGATATTCGGTGGTGTAGGCCTGGGCAAGACCCATTTGGCCCATGCCATTGGTGTAGAGATAAAAGACAAATATCCAGAACGCACCGTACTGTATATCTCTGCCGAGAAGTTTACTCAACAATATATCGAATCGGTCAAGAAAAACACCCGTAACGATTTTATCCACTTTTATCAGTTGATCGATGTACTGATCATTGATGACGTACAGTTCCTTTCCGGAAAATCGGGAACGCAAGATGTATTTTTCCATATTTTCAACCACTTGCACCAAAACGGCAAGCAGGTCATTTTGACTTCAGATAAGGCACCTGTTGATATGCAGGATATCGAGCAACGGCTATTGTCCCGCTTCAAATGGGGGCTGTCGGCCGAGTTGCAGAATCCCGATTACGAGACCCGGGTGTCCATCTTGAAAAACAAGCTGTACCGCGATGGAGTCGAAATGCCCGAAGACATCATCGATTATGTGGCCAAAAACATCAAGACCAACGTTCGCGAGCTTGAAGGTGCTGTAATTTCTTTGATCGCCCAATCTTCGTTCAATAAAAAAGAGGTTACTCTAGAACTCGCTCAGCAAGTTGTTGAAAAATTCGTTAAGAATACCAAGCGCGAGGTGTCGATCGAATACATTCAAAAGGTGGTATCCGATTATTTTGAAATGGATGTGGCCACCCTGCAATCAAAAACAAGAAAGAGACATATCGTACAAGCGCGGCAATTGGCCATGTTCTTTGCGAAAAAACTCACCAAGGCCTCATTGGCCAGTATCGGTTCACAGATTGGAAAACGAGATCATGCAACTGTGCTACACGCTTGCAAAACCGTAGATAACCTTGCAGAGACCGATAAGCAATTCCGTAAATACATTGAAGATTTGAGGAAAAAGCTGTCTTGATGACTGATGAAGCGTAAAAATTCTGGGTTTAGAATAATAGGTTTCAGGTCGAAATTCAAAGTACAAACCTGACCGTCCGGCAGGCTGGTACGCCCTGCGGTAGGTTCAATATCTGGACTACGCTTAGCACAGGTTTCAATTTAGGCTATATTTTAACCCTACCTAGTCGGCAGATAGGCATGAACAGCTACGAAGTAGCGATTCAATTTCAATTGGCGGCCTAAATTTTCCCTCGTAAATTTGCTGTATATTTTGATCTTCATTTACAAACAACGATTTTTCCCTTCAAACGACATCTTAAATTCCAAAAAACCTTGTAATGAAATATAAAGTGTTAATGGTTTGTCTCGGAAATATCTGTCGGTCCCCCCTGGCCGAAGGTATTCTTCAAAGTAAAGTCAATCCTGAAGCGGTATTTGTCGATTCCGCAGGTACGGGCGGTTATCATATCGGCAATCCACCCGACCCCCGTTCGATTGCCGTTGCCCGAAAATATGGGTTGGATATCGAAAAACAGCGTTGTAGAATATTTCAAACGTCGGATTTCCAAAAATTCGACGTAATTTATGTCATGGATAAGTCGAACTACGACAATGTCGTTGCGTTGGCCAAAAACGATACGGAATCTGAAAAAGTAAAATTGCTTTTGGAAGAAGTCGATTTGCCCGAAAAGCAGGTCCCCGACCCATATTATGATGAAGAGGACGGCTTCGAGCAAGTGTATCACCTAATCGACCAAGCTTGCGATGCAATCGCAAAGAAACTATAACCGAACAATTCATGGCAAAGAAACCAAACGGCACCGGAAAACTGTATTTGATCCCCGTTACCTTGGGCGACACCGCACCCTTAGAGGTCTTGCCAATTTCCATTAAAAAGGCCGTTGAGCACATCAACCATTATATCGTCGAAAACGAAAAGTCGGCGCGTCGTTTCATCAAAAAAATAAGTTCGGGAAAATCACAGTCCGCCCTTCAAATATCCGTCCTAAACAAATTTACGGAGACGCAGGAAGTACCTAGTTTTTTGGCGCCCTGTTTGCAAGGTTATGACATCGGCATCATTTCTGAGGCCGGCTGTCCCGGTATTGCGGACCCCGGTGCCGATGTGGTGCGAATCGCCCACGAAAAAGGAATTCAGGTTGTGCCTTTGGTCGGGCCTTCATCGATTATATTGGCATTAATGGCCAGTGGAATGAACGGGCAGAATTTCGCCTTCAATGGCTATCTGCCCATCGATTCTTCCGAACGAAAATCGACCATCAAAAATTTGGAGAAAATTTCTCGGGATTCGGGCCAAACACAACTTTTTATCGAAACACCCTACCGCAACGACAAGTTATTGGCCGAACTCGTCAAAGTGCTGCATCCGAATACCCGATTATGTGTGGCGTGCGATATTACCCTTGCTACCGAATACATTGCCACCAAATCTGCGGCGGATTGGAAAAACACCAGCGTGGAACTACATAAACGGCCGGCTATTTTTATTTTTCAAGGATGAACGTTGCATCATACTTCCTAAAAAGCATCTCATCAATTTTATTTTCCTTATCCCAGTTCGAAATCATTCCAATATGAGAATTATAGCCATTCAAGCAAATCAAATTGGCTTATTTACTTGCTCATCCCTCACAATAATTCCCTAAAAAAGTAAGTGAATCATCTCATAAAGTGTAATTTCTATACACTTTATACACTTTTTATGTCCAGTTATACAAAACCGTATAACACAGACCTATTTATTTTCGAGATTGCTATCATCAAATAACTTCCCCGTCATTACGTTTGCCTCCCCTAAAAATTCCCCTTCATATTTTTCCCCCCACTAAATTCTTTCGAAGTATTTAAGGTTCAGTCATTTTACTGTTTAAATACTATTTAATCATATTTAATAATCGCTTAAGTGCGCTAATACTCATTGAAATGAAAAATATTGTAATTATTGGGGCTTCAGGTCACGGGGGCGTGATTCTGGATTGTATTGAACAAGAGAGCAAATACAACATGATGGGATTTGTTGATTCCTTTAAGGAAAAAGGAGGAAAACAAGATGGATACGAAATACTGGGAAGCGAGTACGATTTACCGTACTTAATGGAAATGCTTAATATATATGGTGGTATTGTTGCTATTGGTGACAATTGGATCAGGAAGAGCGTGATGGAACGAATTTTGGAAATAGTCCCCAACTTCAGGTTTATTTCATCGATTCATCCGAAAGCCACAATCGGCAAGAATGTAAAAGTCGGCAATGGCACGATAATCATGCCCGGTGCTATCGTAAATGCCAATTGTGAGATAAGGGATTTCTGTATTCTGAATACCAATTCTTCACTTGGGCACGACAGTGTCATGGATGACTTTTCCAGCATATCATCAGGTGTCACTTCGGGAGGTTGTTTTTATCTCGGAAAATTTTCCGCAGTTTGCTTGGCGGCCAAAATCATAGAAAACATTCGGGTGATGGAGCATACCGTTATAGGTGCGGGTTCTCTTGTAGTAAAAGATGTAACGGATTGTGTTGTGGTCTATGGGTCTCCAGCCCGTATCGTGAGAAAGAGGAAGGCTGGTGAACGCTACCTCACCGGTGGCAAGCGCGTAGCTCCTAGCTTGCCTTTATTGAATAGCGCGTAACGGTTAGGGCAGGCAGCCCCAGCAATTTCAACCTGCTCAAAATCGATACGTGATGCCTGCACGGAGCTGACAAATGGAGTTCTCGGGAACTGCACCGGCCCGGCGCTATGAACACAGCCAAAATACCATATCTCAAGGCGATAAATTTTAGCCAAACTCAAACAAGAAGATTATGAAATCACTACCATTTCTATTTTTGACATTGCTTTTTTTAAGTACAAAGATGTGGGCACAAAACGCCCATACCCATTCGAATGCCGCTTCTATTGACAACGAGACCAATCAAATAACAGGCTGGTCAGGTGGTGCAGTAATTACTTCGGATGCTACAGAATCCCAAATCGGAAGTTTTTCTATAAGAGCGGTTTCAACGGCTTCGAACGGTCGTACTTTGACGTATACATACAATGCGCAGATTGGGCAACAATATACCATTAGCATCTGGGCAAAGGCAGGGCCACAGGTTTCCAATCCAGCAGCTCCTGCTTTTGCGGTTTGGTCCGGAATGACAGGTTACTCGACTACGCCAATACAAGGAACGGATTGGGCGGAGTACGTGTTCAACGTAACTGCAACGTCGACTTCACCTATAATCAGGATTTATACGAGTAATATGGCCACGAGTTCTACGGCAGGAAATACTATCTTTATTGATAATGTATCTATTCTGGCCCTAGATACCGAGCCACCGAGCGCGGTCACGACTTTGGCGGCCTCCGGTACGACAACTATGGGAACCGAGCTCTCCTGGTCGGCCTCCACGGACAACATCGGGGTTACTGGCTACCGCATATTTCAAAACGGTACCCAGGTCGGGAATACGGCGGGTACCTCCTATACGGTCAATGGCCTCTCCGAAAATACCTCCTATACCTTTACGGTGCTGGCGGTAGACGCCGCAGGTAACATCTCCGCCGCCGGCAATACCATGAACGTCACCACAACACTGGCCAATGACTCCGAACCACCGAGCGCGGTCACGACTTTGGCGGCCGCGGGTACGACAACCACGGGAACCGAGCTCTCCTGGTCGGCCTCCACGGACAATATCGGGGTTACTGGCTACCGTGTCTTTCAAAACGGTACCCAGATCGGGAATACGGCGGGTACCTCCTATACGGCAGACGGTCTTACCGAGAATACCTCCTATACCTTCACGGTGCTGGCGTTCGATGCAGCGGGTAACGTCTCCGCCGCTGGCAATACCATCAATGTCACCACGCAAGAATCCGGAACCGGCACCGTTGATTACACCTCTGAAAATGCAAATTTGCCCACAGTCGATTGGCAGGCAAACAATTTATTCGCTGCCCAAAAAATGGGTATTGGAACCACTGATACACAGGGTTATGCATTGGCCGTAGCTGGAGACGTTGTGGCCGAGAGTATTAAAGTAGCCTTGCAAACGGATTGGCCCGACTTTGTGTTTGAAAAAGACTATACCCTCCCCTCCCTAGAAGAAGTGGAGCAACAGATAATGGAAAAGGGTCATTTATTGAACTTGCCCAGCGCAAACGAAGTCAAGGCAAACGGTATTGATTTGGGGGATATGAACGCCCTACTCCTACAGAAAATAGAAGAGCTAACCCTATATCTTATTCAACAGGATAAGAAAATTAGGGAACTTGAAATGAAGTTCAACGGGCCTGATTTGGTTCACAAAACCCTAGGGCCAATAAAAAAAGAAAAGTACTAAATACAAATAACGGCGTTAAGCAAACCACAATTCCACTCCCATGAAATACTATGTATTATTTGTATTGACCTGTCTTGCCTTTGGAACCAGCGCCCAAAGCATACGCAAGAATTATCAAGAAATGACGGTTGCAGAAAAAAGTGCGCTTGTCAATGCATTTTATGAACTACGAACTGGCCCGAATCTGATTAGCGATCTTGCCAATTTTCACAGTGACAATTTCAATAATGGCAATTCGCCCCAACTGGACATTCATTTTAATCTGCCCGATGAGCCGGAGCGCCAAATTTTCTTTGCATGGCACAGAATGCAGATGTTAGAGCTTGAACAGGCAATGCAAGCTATAGACCCCAGTATAAGCATCCCTTGGTGGGATTCTTCTACGGATCAATCCACAACATCGCCTTTATGGTCCCCCGAATTTATGGGCCAGTTTGACAACTCTTGGGCGTTAAACAGAAACTTCGGAGGAGGTGGCCCGCTTCCCACCCCTGCAATGGTTACGACAGTACAGAATACTAGTGATTTCCTCTTATATTCAAATGACATGGAAAGGGGGGATACCCACAGGGGTGCCCATGCTTGGATCGGCGGTGCAATGAGTACTCCGCTTTCTCCTAGAGATCCTGTATTTTATCTCCACCATACCTATATTGATAAACTTTGGGCGGATTGGGAACACGTACATCAAGGCCAATCTTCCTTTATTATTACTTCCATGATACGATATGATGGCACCTATGTTTTTGACGGTATTACACTACCATCGGTAGATCCAGATGACCTGGTGTCCAGCCACTCGCTAGGTGTATTCTACGCGGAGAATCAATTGGCCCAATTGCACGGGTACACGGTTAGTAATAACCATAACCCGGTAGAAAATTTTTATTATCAATACACCATCGAAGCGGGCAATGGTTTTACGGTACCCTCTGGTGCGAACTGTGTAATTGAATCTGTCAATGAGATAAAACTTGTTACCGGTTTTGAAGCGGCTGTGGGCGCCCTTTTTGTTGGCAGGATAGATACTAACAACGATTTAAATCCCCCAGCATTCGTAATGAACCAGGCCAATATAAGAACACCTAACCCATTTGAATACGATGAGGCAATTTTGGATGTCAATGCCTTTGATCCGAAGGAATTTGTTGCCAACAGCATGATTATAACCTATTCTCCGAACCCGTTTACAACTGTCATCGAGGTACAAATGGATAGAAGAGTACGCAGCTCGACGGTGCTGCTCTATAACCTATCCGGGGAAATAGTAGCATCAAAATCCTTTAAAAACAAATCTAATTTAGAAATGGATAATTTAAGCGAGTTGCAAATAGGGGTTTATATCCTTGAAGTGATTGCCGATGGGGAAACGGTATTGAAGGAAAAAGTAATCAAGAATTAGATGGAATTTACTCGCAACATAGCTATTTTCCTATTTGATAGAGGTTGTGCCAGGGTCCAATCCTCTATTGTTACCAGTATGACCAATGCGAGGTTGAAGGTTGCTCAGGCCGGTGCAGTAATTTCTTCGGATACATGGGATGCTTACCACGGAAGGTATTTTATGAGAGTGATTTCAACGGATTAGAAGGCAGCATTGAACTTTGTGGATACTGCTAACTACATCATTATTGCCGGTAGTAATTTTACCGTTGCTGAAGCAGTGTGAGGCTGTTTAGTTCTAAATTTATGGATTATGAAGGTTGTTTTCTTGAACGGGTTCGACCAGGTTTCGAATTGATTTTTTCTTTGGCGTAATTCTAAATCTGCTATTGCCCAGTCCTTCATGTCTGCCTCAACGTAATTAAATAAAGGCGATTGGGAAGGGCATTTTTCCATTATCATCATGTTCATTTTGAAGACCGGGACGACTATAAGCTAATCGTTTTTGGCTTGTTTTATTATGGGATACAAGAAGTATTGGCCATAACGATTATCTTCCTGTCAGAACTGGTGACTTTCCTTGTCCAGAACCTGCCGATTTCTTCTTTGTAGGTTTTGGTTCTTTACAAGACTCATCATGGTTAAAAATCACCCTTTTAAGCTCGCCATTTTCATTCACTTTAAAGGAAACCAACTCCATATTCATGTCCATATTCAGGTTATCGGGCAAACTTGGTTCCAGATTTGACATCTTCTTCGAATCTGAAGGGGCAGCCACTGATTTCCACGAGCCATTTTCATAGGAAGGTATGGCTACGGAGGCGGCCCCACTACTAGTTATTTCTTTATTTATTGGAGAATTCTCTATTTTATTTAACAAGTTGGGAGCAGTTCCCTTGGCATAATCCAACGCCATATTAGGGGCCAGATGCGGTCTAGATGCAATCGCTGCCGGTATTTCCGAAACTACGTTGGCTTCTAGGTTTACGGACCATGTTCCTACCAAATAATCTCCATATACATTGGAATAATAGCGATCTGAGTCCCACACGTAAACGTTAATTTGTACCATTCCACTTTTGGGGCCGTTCTGCGATGTTCCCCTAAATGCAATTTGTACCCCATGGGTTTGTGGATTGCCATCGGTGTGGTATACTATCTCATAGGCTGGAGACCCGGCTGGTGAACGGAATCCAGGATCACCTGCGAACGTATTGATTTGGAATTTCATATTCCTTCCAGCTTCTATATTAAAATTTATGGGCAGCTCTACGGTCGAGCCGCTTTCCACCATTCCAAAATTAATGGTTGCGGGAACGCCTGTTAGAATGGGCAGGTCTAAATCGTACATGTACCCCAAGGCCTTATAATTCAAAACATCCAAAGGTCTGTTCAATACGGGGAATCGATAAAAATTGCTGTTTAACATGGCCATAACGGAATCAAGACTGTGAAGGGGAATACCGGAATTGGGATGATAATTGGTAATACCTCCATTGAGGCGTTGTTGCCAAACTGCCCAAATTCTGTCTATATTACTATGGTGCAGATAAAAAACGGGATCATTGGGAGAGGTATGGGGCAACATATTGCCCCCAATCCACTCATGGGGTCCATTGTGAAGGTCGTACTCCAATATCTTTCGAAAACTCGAGGCGATTGTTGAAGGATTAGGTCTATTCCCCCCTTCGGCAAACGGAGCCCTATCATAAGAGGTACGCGCCAAAGCCATATTCAAATCCGCTCTTTCCGGCAATTGGTTGGGATTTTGGCCTGTTCTACGTCTTAGATAATTGGTGTTATCCCTTCTAGTTCCTGTCGCTTGACCGCTTATTACGTTCAAGATCCAGCCGGCACGTTCTGCAAATGCGCCAGTGTTAACACGGTTATCCGCACCCGTTCCCATGCCTCCCATAAAATTCGCGGTAAAGGGATATCCTGCATCGGAAGCTGTTCTGTCTTTCACACAATCCCAATAGGGAATCGTCATTTTAGGATTACCCGAAACATGTTGTAATTCTAACTCAAACTGTCTTAAAAATTCCCTGTGCCAAGGGGTGAAGGCAGCTCCTTTATGCGCTGCGTTCATAACCATACTGTGGATCCAGACATAAACATCGTATCTGTTTCGTGCACCGTCCGCATTTGCGGCAGCAGGCCTAGAACTTGTTGTATCGGCCTTTAGAGCCAAAACTGCATTTACGAATGCTGTTTTTTCCGCCGTGGACATTTTACTAATGTTCTTTCTAATGTTCATATCTATTTTTTTATAAAACTGATGACATTTTACCTATCGAGATTCGCATAGGACCTATACCAGTAAATGCTACCTATTTCAAATAGGCCCTAATCTTTGTCATTTATTGTAAACGCCAATGTTAATATTTAACAGTCTCGAAAAAGTTTCAAGTTCCTCTTGTTTAATATCGCCACTTTCCATGTTCCCATGTTCGTGACCTTTCTTGTCACTGGTGGCATTGGGTGCGTAGGTACCTTCTATATAAACACCAAAATGATAGGTGCCTGGTACCTCAGTGTCCTTCACATGAACATGCATAGGACCACCTTCATGGCTTACGACCTTTATTTCGGAATCCTTGCTAAATTCCAGTTCATCCTTCTCCTTCTCCAACTTGCCAAGAATAAGTGCTATATCAAGCTCGGGACGGCATTTTTTTCGTTTCGGATCATCCTTCCCATTTTTCGGGTCTTCGAGCTCTTTAATGATTCTGTCCACCTTATCCTTAGGCAACAGTTTGAAAATATCGAATGCCGGTGCGACCATTCTGGCAAAACCACTTTGATCTATTACCCCACCGACATTGGCTTGCACATTTACATGAATACTCAATTCCTCCCCTGGTTTTACAATCAGGCTCTTGGGGTTTAGCCCTACCTTTAAATTGGTGCGTGCATAAATGTTCACAAGGATGTTGCAGGCATCATTTTTATTTCTATTGGTGCTCAGGGCCATCATATCGAGTCCATGTCTGCTCTTTGTAAAAATATTGCGGGTAGCCGTCCTTTTTTTAGAATCGTTCAATAGACGTGAATAGCGCGGCCCCCTTACAGGCCCCCCTGCGACTGGGAACAATAATTCCCCGAGCGATTGCATGACCATTCCATCCATTTTATTGGTTTTGTAGGCGATCATGAGTTCCCATTTTCCGACCCAGCAATGCTTGGCGGTATTTCCCCTTTGCACCATTATTGTCAAACGTCCGTCCGATTTTTTGCTCGTGACATGCGGCGAGGGACAACAGTGATGGCAAGATTCCCCGTGTTCATGATTCTTATGATCGCCATAGAGTACATATCCATTGGGGCCATGGAGCATAAATTTCCAATTTTCATTCTCAAAGTCCGCTCCCTGGGCGGTAATAAGGAAGGCGTCCTCCGCCGAGGTGGCATCAAAATAGAGATGGGTATGCTCCCCTGCAAAAAGTTCGATGACCGGATCGAAAATTGCGTCAAATCCAATGGCCGCGGCCAATGAGTTGGTGTAGAATTTATCGATGGTCCCCGCACTTTCCCCATGGAAGATCTGTTCGTACTCGGGGCCAAGGTCTATTCCTTTGTCCACCATGGCTTCCAATGTGGTATAGGAAACATCCGCTCCGGTCCCGAATCCCATGGCAAAGATGGCCGTTCTGCTAAAGCTGCCAATGTCGTCCGCGGTAGCCCCCGACGTACGGAGCCCGTCCGTCAACATGGCGAGATAGCGACGCTCATCGGTGGGATTGCCGCCAAATGGGGCTTCTACCAAGGTGTTTTGTACATCCAGAAGTGCATCGAACAAGGGCGTGCCACCAAAAGGATCTGTCGAAGCAATATTCGAATCAAAAGTGGCCTTGCTAAAACTGCTTCCTGTTTTAATCAGTCCGAAATTTGGGGCGGCAAAGACAGCGTCAAAATCATTGCTGAAAAAACTTCGAAAAGTCTTTATACCGGCGGTCAAATAGATGTCACCACTGGCCTGGATGGTTTCGGCATCCTGTAAAAATGCGGACACCCCCCGTTTGGCGGCTTCCCATTTGGTTACATCGGGATCGCTGACCACCATGGGGTCAGGGGTCATGCCAAGCATGCTCCCGGTTCGATCAAGACCTATACCCATTATGGGAATGGTATCGTATGTATAACCGAACTCGTTTCGGAAGTCCAAGGTATTTTCGTTTGTTTTTGCACCCGGTGACGTTACCCAAGAGGGCATGGGAACGGAGCTGGCAATCGAGGCATTCGTACCGTATCCGCCGGCACCCCCTATCCAAGGATACATCAAATCGTTCCTACGGTGATGAACAAAACCCCCTGAACCTGGATAGTCGGTTATATCCATGTGCCCATCCGTTTGCCACATAGCCCAAAGGCGATCGACATTGCAGTGGACAAGATAAAAGAACGGGTCGAAGGGAGAAGCCTCAAGTATTTGCATATGCCCTCCGAACCATTTATGCATATCGTTGTGCAATCGGTGGCCCGACCCTATCCCGGCACCTGTCTCTAGGGCCCCTTGAAAGTCAGGGTAGTTAGCCTTGGTAAGAGCCTGTTGGATATCGACCGGGGAAGGAAGCGGAGTATCGGCAGCGACCCCGGTACTTCGTTTAAGCCCTCCGCGCGCATTGGCAGGAAATATATCGCTCAAAGTCCATCCCTCAAGCGATCCAGGCCACCAAGCGGGAAGAGCGGTGGTATTTGAACCCGTGCCGGGCCTATTGACCGCAAAATATCCCTGTTGTACCCGACCCCCTGTTGTTCCGTCAGGGCCGATAAAGGTGTTGGTCATAATACTGGTGGGATCGGTCCAGTCCCAATAAGGTACCATTACCCCCGCAACCTTACTTTGAAGCTGCTGTTCAAAATGGAACAAAAAATACCGGTGCCAGCTCAAAAAGGAATAGGCCCCCGTACCCCCATGACCAAAATTAACGGTCGGAGAACCTGGCGCAAACGCTTGTTGAATCATCCAATGGACGGCGGCAAACTCGTCCCATTTGCTATACCGCAAATTCGCCGGTGCTGCTGGATTTACAATATCCGCCTTTAGCAAAACGCAGGCCCTCACAAAATTTTCCTTTTCGGTATCGTCTAAAAACTTGGCATTCTTTCTTGTTCCCATGATGATTTTTTAAGGGTTTATGATTTTTCTTTGGGGGAACAATGGAATGGGGGTAATCCTAGATCTTAAATAAACTGTAAAACAATTAATAAGTTGCAATGGAAGGGTGGAGGAAACATTTCGTATTGGAAATTTTTCTATATTCCCATTTTTGTTATGCCTGCAATCGGCTGGGTTCCGGAACCATCTTTCCGTTTACATTATTGATTACAAATTTTCGTTTGCCCGAGGAAAGCAAGGGAATGTCATCTACGAATTCGATTGCGATTTCCGCATCGGGGCCCAAATGCATTTTAAATTCCATCTTTATGGCCTCTTCGCTATCGAACTCCGACGATACGTTCAATTTGATTAAATACTTTTTTTCACACTCCTGAATAAACTGGTACTGTTTAATGTGCGGATATTTTAGGATGTGGTAAACCACATAGGGAGACATTATTTTGCCTTCGGTATTTGAGACCATATCCAGTTTTCGCCCTTCTACCCTTGTCAGTACTGGATACTCGATTCCATTTTCGGTGCATTGGCCCATCTGTCCAATATCACCGGTATCATATCGAATCATGGGCATACAATAGTTGTACAGGTCCGTTATAACAATCCGACCCCGCTTGCCGGGTTTGGCGGGCATATCGGTTTCCATTTCTAAAATTTCAACAAAATAACTGGCCCAGTTGATATGAAACTCATTGCCTTTTAAGGACTGTTGGGCCAAAATTCCGTTTTCGACGTTGGCATATCTTGAGACTACAGGCACCCCCAAATACTTTTCAATGTCTTTTTTGGTATCCTCTTTTAGCGTCTCGGAAATGGCAATTATGGAGTTAATCCGATTAATTGACGGTATCGTATCCGTGCTATCCAAAAAGCGTTTTATTTCATCCAAGACCGAAGCATAACACAGGATTCCCTTTGGAGACCTATCTTCTGACATGGCACCAAGAAGCTTTTCTATGTCATTTCGGGATAAGCGCGATACCGGATGCATATGCACATTTTTTCTCCAGACCATCCAAGGTTTTGATGTATTGTACTGGTCCCAATGTCTTATGTAGAATAGCTTATTGCCTATCTCAAAACCGGCTTTTCGGTTAAAATAGGTAACGTCGGCCGAATGCCTATCTCGTTTATTCTTATCGTGGAAAACCTTGAAGGGGGTCCCTGTAGAGCCGCTGGTGTAGACCTGATAATTCGTTTGATCCTTGAATACCGAAGAACCGAAATTATCGTATTGGTCACGGATACTATTCTTGTTTATAACGGGAAAATCTTCAATGCTATCAAAACCGGCAAATTGTTGATAGAAAGTTGTAGTGTTTACAGCGTGGTTCAAAAGTTTGTTCAGGCTTTCGGTCCGTCGGTTCCTTGACTCGACGGATCGAAAATTTTCCAAAATATTTTGTACATCCCTATAATGGGACTTTACCTTGCTTCCTCTCAAAACATCTAAAGACCAAAACAAGCTTTTTCTGAACGTTTGTAACATTTCCCCGGTTGTTTATATGCATTAATACTTGACATCATCGGGGGCTTTTTTTAACAGTCTTTGATACCAATTGGATTCTACCGTTTGATATCATGGTTTGACTCTGCTTGTAAAGGTAGCAATGTAACTGAGAGAAACCGCATGCAATTGTACACATGTATGGTTTTGGTGTATGTATGGTATATTTTTCTTTATAAAATGTAGCACTCCCATTATAGAAAAAACAAACCCCGACGGTTACGTCAGGGCCTATTCCATTTCATATGTGTAACATCATTAAACGTAAATCTTAAACCTTCGGATTACGTTTCATCGAGATGTGGGAAACATCATATCCCGAAAACTTTTTCATGTATTTGGCGATGCTGGTTCCATAGCTATCCGCTACATCAAAAGCGCCCCATGATCGCAGGTATTTTTTTACGTTACCGGCGCCGGCCAAATGAGCCGCGGCAAGCATTCCGGATTCCGTGATCTCGATTCCGCCAATAGTTGCACCGACGAATCTTTCGATATCTTTCCTCAAAATCCATTTGTTACGGGCTATATTGGTATGAAACGCTTGTTCTTGCAATACCGGGTCGTTCAAAAAACGAGTGGCATTATAGACGCCCATTAGCTGCAAGGTGCCGATACCGAACTGGTATTTACCCAGATAGCCAAAGGTATTGGTCGTGAAATAATTGCCCTGGGACTCCTTAAAGGCCAAGGCTTCCTTAAAACCGATGTACGAGCTACCCAAAAAGGGCGGCGCCATTAACATCTTTGCATTCAAAGTCTTGTTTTTGGGGAACAAGACCGCAGTAGGTTTGTTAACTTTAAGGGTTTCTGGAACTTTAACCTCTACTTTAGGTTTGAACGCGAAACTCAATAAAATACTGGTAATGATCAGGGGAATCGATAGTCGAATCCACTTTCTCATATGTTGTTTTTCCTAAGACTTACGTAATAAACTGGTCGCTTAGATTACAGCGGCAAAGATAAAGGCGTTTTCGTCTTATTTCTAGAAGGATATGTTAAAAAAACTCGGGATTTAGATGAGCTGCAGTGAAATGCGGACGAATTACCTATCTATTGATTTTCTGCTTATTTATCCAGCGGATGTATTGTTCCTTATTCCGGTTGTGCTGCGCCAGAGACTTTGCGAACATGTGGTAACCAAAATTTTCAACATTGGCTACAAAATACAAGTAGTCGTGCTTTTCGGGGTTCAGAACGGCATCGATAGCCGAAATATCGGGCATGGTTATCGGGCCCGGAGGAATTCCTGCATATTTATAGGTATTGTAGGGGGAATCCAATTCCAAGTCCTTGTATAGAACCCTTTTGATAATAGTATCATAATTCCCCGTATGTTTCTTTATGGCATAAATTACAGTGGGATCGGCTTGTAGTAACATTCCTTTGCGAATACGGTTCAGGTATACCCCGGCTACCCTTGGGCGTTCATCGACTTTTGCGGTCTCTTTATGAACAACTGCGGCCAAAGAAATTACTTCCGAAGGGGTCAGGTTCAGTGCCTTCGCCTTTTCCAACCGCTTTTCGTTCCAGAAACGCTTGTATTCCTTTAGCATACGGTCTCTAAAATCCTCGGGCGAGGTGTTCCAGAAAAATTCATAGCTGTTGGGCACGTACATTTCCAGTTTGGTATCGTCGTTAAAAGCATTGGCTTTTAGGAAATCTGGGTCATTCAACCTGTTCATTAGAATAATGCTATCGGGTTCCAGTTGAATTGCAATCCTTCCCGCGAGGTCCGCCAAGGTTTCCTGATTGTTGAAAGCGACATTTACGGGAATATTAGTGCTACGGAGGGAGTTGATGATCTCATTGTTGTTCATCCCCTTTTTGATTTCATACTTTCCCGCTTTGATATTCGAGATGTATCCTTTTCTATCTGCCACTTTACGAAAAGAATCGATGTCCTGTACAAGTGAATCCAGTTGTTGTTTTACATCCTCAAAACTGGCATCCGAAGGAATATAGACATAGGCCTCTTCGTTACTGAAACTAGTATTGGGCGCAAATATCGAATCGTAGACCATATAGGCGAATATGCCGCCCGCTACTAGGCCGGCGAGTAGGATAAAGAGTAAGATTCTTTTGATGTACATGGGGAGGATGGTTATTCGTTAATTGTAAAAGGTTAAAAGTAAATATTTGGTGGACAAACACCTTTATGTACTTGATGTTTGAAACTCAACCCACAGACCACAGCAGGTCAAGCCTTTAATTTTTGAAACAAAATTTCATTCTTATATATTCCGTCGGAAAAAATCCAGTCCTTTTTTATACCTACTTCCTCGAAACCCAGCTTTTTGAAAAGGTGGATGCTTGCGTCATTTCCTTCGATTACATTGGCATATAATTGCCTTAAGCCCAATATAGAAAAGGCATAGTCGGTCAAGAGGCTGATGGCTTCCGCGCCTACTCCCCTATTCCTGTTTTTATCTTCCAATACCACGATACCTATTCCGGCCCTGTGATTCTTGGGGTCGAAATCGAACAGATCGATAAGTCCTATAACCGTATCGCTTTCCGCGCAGATACACAGTCGCAACTGCTTCACGTCGTAAATATCACGATGGGCATTATCAAGATACTGTTTTAAAACGTGGCGGGCATAGGGCGTGGTCGTACCGCTTATTTCCCAGATTGCCGCATTGTTTTCCAGCTTGTATAAAAAATCAAGGTCATCAGGCTCCAATGCCCGTAGCCGTATATGTTCTCCCTTTAAAATTACCATTCGATCTCGCCTTTGAAAACCTTTTCGGTAGGGCCGATCAGATATATATTAGTATAGCCGCCACCATCCTGTTCAAACTCCACATTCAGGTCCCCACCTTGGGTCTTGACCGTAACTGCATTCGCCTTTGTTTTTCCGGTTTTATGCATCGCCAATGCCACTGCGGTAACACCGGTGCCGCAAGAAAGGGTTTCATCTTCCACCCCGCGCTCGTAGGTTCTTACCGAAAATATAGCATTGTCGAGCTGCTCTACGAAATTGATATTGCTACCGGATTTTCCATATAATCCATACCGCAATTTTTTACCTTCCTTGTACACATCAAAATCGCCAAGCTCTTTTACCAACTGTACATGATGGGGAGATCCGGTATCCAAAAAAATAGAATTTGGCTTTATCCTGATTTCGGAGACATCCTGCATTTGAAGGCTTACCCGATTGCCGTCAATCGTGGCTTCGTGAAGACCATCAACGGCAGTGAAAGTCGCTTTATCAGTTATGATACCCAAATATTTCGCAAAGGCCACCGTACACCTTCCCCCATTGCCACACATACTTCCTTCATTTCCGTCGGCGTTGAAATACACCATTTTAAAAGCTGACAGATCGTCATTTTCTAAAAAGATAAGTCCGTCCGCACCGATGCCGAACCTACGGTCACAAAGGGATTTCACCAGTTTGGCATCCTTTTTGGACCATACGGTTTGCCGATTATCGATCAGGATAAAATCGTTGCCGGTACCTTGATATTTATAGAAAGGGATTGTCATAGTTCTAGGAAAGGGACAAATATAATGTTTACTCGGGCCATTTAGAAATTCGGAAATTTTGAATGGTTTGTTTTTTCTTTTCCAAGATAAAAGTTTTAAGCTTATCCGTAGCTATGGTTCAAAATTTAGCATGGCAACTGGAAAAGGATAGAAACCTAAATTACCAAGTGGCAGGAGCATTATCTCTTTTCCGATTTAAGGCGGAGTGGTCAATACAATAAAAGTCCATTTCGCTGAACGCATTTGGTTTTGAGTATTTAGCTCGCTCAAAATGAATAACGAAATCTAATTAGCAAATCAAACCATCCCTGTAAGTAGTAACGCTATAACAACCCATTTAAAAGGGATGCGGGATTTTTTGGAATGAAAAATGATTAAGAATTCCTTGGCAGTTAAAAAGCCGTTAAAGCACATAATAAGCTAATGGGATATAATCGAAAAACGTTAAATTTAACATTATAAAACAAATAAAAACATGAAAAGGATTGCAAGTACCTTATTGGTCGCCATTTTCGCGGGAGCGATTACTTTGGGGGCCTACAAATATTTCTTTGAGAACACCACATATGCCGTAGTTAACGATACTAACGGCGCATCGATATTCAACACCAGTTTCACACCTACCTCACCGAAAGGGGCCGGCATTAATGATGTCGATTTTACGGTAGCTGCCGCAAGTACCGTAAATGCCGTAGTGCATGTGAAAAATGTAACGATTAGCAGATCGCGGCCTTCGGTAATGGACTTTATCTACGGCCAAGGTGGTGGTCAAGAACGGGCTCAGGTAGGTAAAGGCTCGGGGGTGATCATTTCGCAAGACGGTTATATCGTAACGAACAATCACGTCATCGCCAACGCCACCCAATTACAGGTAACCTTGAACAATAATAAGACTTATGACGCCGAACTGATCGGCACCGATCCAAATTCCGATATCGCGCTGATCAAAATAGATGCAGATCGTGATTTGCCGTACCTCGCATTTGGGGATTCCGACAACATCAAGATCGGGGAGTGGGTGTTGGCGGTAGGCAACCCGTTCGACTTGACCTCTACCGTGACCGCGGGAATCGTAAGTGCCAAAGCAAGGGATCTGCATATGGGCCGCAACCAATCGTTTATTCAAACCGATGCTGCCGTTAACCCCGGAAACAGTGGTGGTGCCCTTGTGAATACCAACGGTGATCTGGTTGGCATTAACACGGCCATCACCTCACAGACAGGTTCTTACGTCGGCTATTCTTTCGCTGTGCCCAGTAATATTGCCAAAAAGGTGGTGGACGATATTCTGGAATTCGGTAATGTACAGAAGGGGATTTTAGGAATCAGCACTATTCCGATGAACACCCCTTATGCCGCAAAAAAAGGTATAAGTGATATCGATGGGGTATATATTGACGGTATCGAAGAAAATACCGGTGCAGCCAATGCCGATCTCCGAAGTGGCGATATTATTAAACAGGTGGATAACATTAAGGTATCTAAGTTTCCGGACCTGACCGGATATCTTTCCACAAAAAAACCGGGTGACGAAGTAGCGATTACTTTTGAAAGGGATGGGAAAAAGTTGACAGTCCCCGTAATGTTAAGTGAGATACAGAAGTTGGTGGTTCCCGAGATGGGCCTTGTGGTAGCGAACTTGACGGAAAAGGATCGTAAAAAGTTCAAGATAAAATCCGGCGTACGTATTGTCGGGGTGCCCGAAAGATATCGTGGTTACGGGCTTGACGGAAAGATATTATTGGCTCTCGGTGACGAGGAAATCAACGATATTCAAGAAGCACGTGCCCTTTTCGGAGGGATTTCCAAATACGAAAAAACCGTTATTACCATGTTGAACGAAAATGGGGAACGCGAAAGACTGATTTTTCAATAGATCAGGATTATCCTTAAAAGAAAAAACGCCCTAAAATGGGCGTTTTTTTATGGACATCATCCGGCAAAAACACAACCTTATGGGCAATTTTTTTTCTAAATTGATAATATTGAATTACTTTAGCCGCCTGAATCATTAATACAAAGACCCACGCTTACATGAAAGGTTTTAAAATTCTGTTAATTGCAACGGCTTTATTGACATTTGGCCTACAATTTACGTATGCCCAGGAAGATCAGGAAGAGGCAGAGGAACTTTCCTTGGATAAAGGTGATGTTAACAGCCAGTTCGAGTACATCTTTAAAAAATCGGGGAACTATAGGGCGGATGGAAAAAGATATGAAGTTGTACGCACAATTTCCCTGGACCAGCTTCGCCAAAATGTTTTGGACACCCTTAGTGGATTTAACACCCGCGCCGCTGAACTGAAAGCTACTATTTCCGGCCACGAATCGACCATCACCTCTTTAGAAAAAAAACTGGAGGACACCACCAATAGCCTTGCCGCGGTCACGGAAGAGAAGGATAATATGTCGTTTTTGGGGATTGCCGTGTCGAAAGGAACGTACAATGCAATTCTATGGACGGTCATCGCAGGACTCCTTGTTCTTTTATTGTTTTTCATCTATAAATTCAGGAACAGCAATATTCTTACCCAAGAAGCCAAGACCAATCTGTCGGAACTGGAAACGGAATACGAAGACCACCGCAGACGCGCACTGGAAAGGGAGCAGAAAATTAGCCGGCAGCTACAAGACGAGATCAACAAATACAAGAAACAGAAATAATTAAAAAAAGCTCCACTCGGAGCTTTTTTAAGTTTGGGCCATGATTGAAATTACAAGGGCTACTCAAGCACATATTACGATCCTCACCCCTCTTTTCGACGCATATCGGGTGTTTTATAAACAAGAATCTGACCTTACCGCCGCCCAAAACTTTTTAGAGGAACGCTTCCGAAAAAAGGAGTCCGTTGTTTTTATCGCTTTTGTAAATGATGAGGCAGTAGGCTTCACACAGCTTTATACCACCTTTTCATCCGTTTCATTGCAATCTTATTACATAGTTAACGATTTGTATGTATATCCATCACAACGCCAAAAAGGAATCGGGGAAGCACTTTTGAACCAGGTCAAAGAGTTCTGTCGTGAAAAGGGATACAAAGGTCTGGCCTTGGAGACCGCTATAGATAACCCTGCACAAAAGCTCTACGAAAAATTGGATTGGAAAAAAGATTCAAACACTTTTAACTACTTTTGGACAGTTAATTAGTTTCAAAGAAAACCCTTATGCGTATCGATATCATCACCGTTTTACCGGAACTTTTAGAAAGTCCGTTCGGGGCCTCCATACTAAAAAGGGCCATCGAGAAAGGATTGGTAGAGGTTCATATGCACAACCTTAGGGACTATACCGACAAAAGCTACAACCAAGTAGACGACTATCAGTTCGGAGGAGGCGCGGGAATGGTTTTGATGATTGAGCCTATCGACAAGTGTATCGCCGCACTGAAAGCGGAACGGGACTACGATGAAATCATTTACATGACCCCCGATGGCGAGACCCTTACCCAAAAAATGGCCAACGGACTCTCGTTGCTGAACAACGTCATCATACTTTGCGGACATTACAAAGGTGTAGACCACCGGGTCAGGGATGCTTATATTACCAAAGAAATTTCCGTGGGCGACTATGTGCTTTCAGGGGGTGAACTCGGCGCAGCAATAGTATGCGACGCTGTGATACGCTTGATTCCCGGAGTGCTGAATAACGAAACCTCCGCTTTGACCGACACGTTTCAGGACAATCTTTTAGCGCCACCGGTATATACAAGACCCTCAAATTACAAGGGTATGAAAGTGCCCGAAATCCTACTGAGTGGTAACTTTCCTAAAATTGAGGAGTGGCGTGAAGAAGAGGCGCAAAAGCGAACAGAACGGTTACGGCCTGATTTGCTGGATTGAAAAGTGGCTTGAGGCTCGTAATTTGGTGTTTGATTCTTTACAAAATCGAAGAAATATATTGCAGGTTCTAATATATCCCTTATTTTTGCACCCTGTTAAATCAACCTCTGACGATAATCGTGAATGTTGATCTGAACATAACTATAAATCAAGATCATGGATTCATTGATAAAATTCGTAGAAGACGAGTTTGTTCCTAAAAAAGAATTTCCGAAATTTTCAGCAGGTGACACCATCACCGTATACACCGAAATCACGGAAGGTGAAAAAACACGTACCCAGTTTTTTAAGGGGGTAGTTATTCAAAGAAGGGGCAGCGGCTCTACCGAAACCTTTACTATTCGAAAAATGTCAGGTATAATTGGGGTAGAAAGAATATTTCCTGTGAATATGCCCGCTTTGCAAAAAATAGAGGTCAACAAACGAGGAAAAGTACGAAGAGCACGTATATTCTATTTCCGTGAGCTCACCGGTAGGAAAGCACGAATTAAAGAAATTCGTTCGTAAGCTTTATCCCTCCATTAAGACACAACCCGTTAGGATAGATATCCAGACGGGTTTTTTTAGTTATGAACATCTGTTCATAACTTATGTTCATAAACTGTTGGTTTTAAATTTGTTAAATATTTTGTTTAGAAGACTATTTATACCTATATTTATCTCACGATAATGAAAGAAGCTTGTCCAAAGTGGATTTTAAAATCGTTATAAAGTTCACGTTCTTTATATTATTGTTTAGTTTTTGATTTGATATTGCGGCAATTCTGTTATCGTACTATCAGATTAAAAATGAGCTTGGTACTAAGAGGCTGTCGCTTTTTGGAAAAAGACCAAGTGGATGCATCTCTTGTTCGTTTCCGTAAAACTTCGGTCTTACGCACAGCAACAAGCGCATTAAAACAATGGAAAAGAAACATAAATAGTCGCTGGGTTCAATACTTTAGGACTGAATTTGTTTCAAACGTCAGGAATAGTGATGCGAATGCGATCAAGGATTGCCGATCTGTCGTTTAGACAGGGAAGAAAGTTCGCTAACTACTTCTAAAAGCCATATCAATGTATTTATACAATGATATGGCTTTTGTCGTTTTAATACTCCTGCTATCTAAAAACTCAGCTTTTTGCGTATTTTTCTACCGGTCCGGCAAACCAGTTTGTCAAAATCCCCAATTTTCAAATGGCATTTGGATACCATCTAAAATTCGATAATGCCCCAGTTTTATCTTTCCCCTCCCAACATCACATAAAATTGTATATTTGCTCCGCTTGAAACAAGAACTGCGCTTTGGTTTTTCTATATACTCCTGCGGTTTTGCAATCAAAAGTACAAGACGAATTCCAAAATTAAACCTTCATGTCCAAAATTTTCTACACCAAAACAGACGAGGCCCCAGCTTTGGCGACTCAATCCTTTTTACCAATAGTAAAAGTATTTGCGCAAACGGCGAATGTCGACCTTGAAACCAAGGACATATCACTGGCAGCCCGAATAATCGCCACTTTTCCCGACTTTTTGAACAATGACCAAAAAATATCCGACGACCTCACCGAATTAGGACAACTGGCCAAAAATCCCGAAGCCAATATCATCAAATTACCAAACATCAGCGCATCCATTCCCCAATTAAAGGAAGCCATTAAAGAATTACAGGACAAAGGCTACGCATTGCCCGACTATATCGATGAGCCCCCGAACGACGAGGAGAAGGAGATAAAAACTAGATACGATAAAATTAAGGGTAGCGCCGTAAATCCGGTCCTACGCGAAGGCAATTCCGACAGAAGAGCGCCCCGCGCGGTAAAAAACTACGCTAAGAAAAATCCGCATTCGATGGGCGAATGGAGCTCAGACTCAAAGACCCATGTTGCGACCATGGACCATGGGGATTTTAAATCCAACGAAAAATCACGCACCATCGACAAAGCGACCGATATAAAAATCGAACTGGTACAAAACGATGGGAAAACAGTTCTTTTAAAGGAAAAAATTTCCCTATTGCCAGGAGAGATTATCGATGCTACGGTAATGGACAAAAAAGCCTTGATAGCTTTTCTTCAAAAACAGGTAAAGGATGCCAACGAAAAAGGAGTCCTTTTTTCGTTGCACCTGAAGGCTACTATGATGAAAGTTTCCGATCCCATTATTTTCGGCCATGCCGTCGAAGTATTTTTTGCGGATGTTTTTGATAAATATGGGTTCACTTTCAAGAAATTCGGAATTAGTGCCAATGACGGACTCGCAAATCTATACCGTAAACTTGATGAGCTGCCGACCGACAAACGACAAGAAATCGAAAACGACATCAAAAAAGCCATCTCCGATGGGCCAGACCTGGCCATGGTCAATTCCGATAAGGGCATTACGAATCTGCACGTACCCAGCGACGTAATCATCGATGCTTCGATGCCGGCCATGATCCGTAACTCCGGAAAGATGTGGAATGCCCAAGGTAAAGCGCAGGATACCAAAACTGTGATTCCCGATAGCAGTTATGCCGATGTCTACGCCGCCACTATAGATTTCTGTAAAAAACACGGGGCTTTTGACCCGACTACCATGGGTACAGTACCCAATGTCGGTCTTATGGCCCAAAAGGCAGAGGAATACGGTTCACACGATAAAACCTTTGAGATTGGTGCTGCCGGTAAGGTCAAGGTTGTAGATTTGAACACCGATGCGGTACTTTTCGAGCATTCTGTAGAAAAAGGCGACATCTGGCGCATGTGCCAAGTGAAGGACGCCCCTATTCAAGATTGGGTAAAGTTAGCGGTTTCCCGTGCCCGGGCCACAAAAGATCCTACCGTTTTTTGGTTGGATGAGACCCGCGCCCACGACGGGCAATTGATCGAAAAAGTAAACGCTTACCTGCCCGAACACGATACATCTGGTCTTGACATCCGCATTTTATCCCCCCTGGAAGCTACAAAGTTCACGCTACAGCGTATGAAGGACGGGAAAGATACCATATCCGTAACCGGCAACGTATTGCGTGACTATCTTACCGACCTCTTCCCTATTCTAGAGGTAGGCACCAGTGCCAAGATGTTATCAATCGTTCCCTTGATGAACGGTGGTGGCCTCTTTGAGACCGGTGCCGGCGGTTCCGCACCAAAACATGTGGAACAGTTCATGGAAGAAGGCCATCTTCGATGGGATTCCCTAGGCGAATTCTTGGCATTGGGAGTTTCGCTGGATTTTTACGGAGAGAAAAATAGCAATGAAAAGGCTCGTGTTCTAGGTGATGCTTTGGATACAGCTACGGAAAAATTTCTGATCAACGACAAGTCACCTTCCCGCAAGGTCAATGAACTCGATACCCGTGGCAGCCATTTTTATCTGGCACTCTATTGGGCAGAAGCTTTGGCTGAACAAAATAAAGATAAAGATTTGAAATCTAAATTCTCAGAAATTTTCGCAACTCTGAATGAGAATGAATCGAAAATAACAGGGGAGCTGATTGCCGCACAGGGCCGTCCGCAAAAAATTGGTGGGTATTATATGCCCGATCCTAAAATGGTAGAGGAGGCTATGCGGCCGAGTAAAACGTTGAACGCTATTTTAGCGAATATATAAAATGAATGGCTTGATTCTATATTTAAAAGAACCGTTTTCAATAGGGAGCGGTTCTTTTTTTTTTAAATAATTGTTAACGCAACGGGCAGGGGTTAATTTCTATTTACATTTACTGGGCACCACCCGAGCCTCTAGAAAATCCACTTTGATGGACAGAATGACCCGAATCTTTCTTTTTCTTTTTTTGAACAGCTACCTACTAGCTTTCTCCCAACAAAAACATACAATCAGCGGTACCGTTTCCGAAGCGGCCAGCAATGAAACCCTAATCGGCGTTACGGTTGTCGTACCGGAACTACGAACCGGGGTTACCACCAACGAATATGGTTTTTATTCCATCACCCTTCCCGAAGGGGAATATCAATTACAGGTTAGCTATCTCGGTTTCAAGGAGGTAGTACAGACCATAAGACTCTTCCAAAATTTGAAACTCAATATCAAAATGGAAGAGTCCGCCGAAGAACTGGATGAAGTCGTAGTTACGGAGGATGTGGAAAAAATGGATATCCGAAAACCCCAAATGAGCGTCAACACCTTATCCGTAGGCACTATCAAGAAAATCCCCGTGATTTTGGGAGAGGCTGACGTCATTAAGTCCATCTTGCTCTTACCAGGGGTGACCAATGCAGGCGAGGGAGCATCCGGATTCAATGTTCGCGGTGGTGCCGTGGACCAGAATCTGATATTGCTTGACGAAGCCATCATTTTCAATTCCTCTCACCTGTTCGGTTTTTTTTCCGTATTCAATCCCGATGCCATTAAAGATATTAAGCTTTACAAAGGCGGTATACCGGCGAGATACGGTGGTCGTGTCTCTTCAGTACTCGATATTTTCCAAAAGGAAGGCAACAGTCGGGAGTTCAAGGTCAACGGAGGTATCGGACTGGTGGCGAGCAGGCTGTTGGCGGAAGGCCCTATCTTTAAGGATAAGGCCGCATTCTTGATCGGTGGCCGCTCATCGTACGCCCATCTCTTCCTGCCGCTTTTCGATGTGGACAATAAAGCGTACTTCTATGACCTGAATACCAAGATTAACTACAACATCAACGACCGGAACAGTATTTTTCTTTCCGGTTATTTCGGAAGAGACGTTTTTAGCATAAGCGATAGCTTTGTCAACACCTATGGCAATGCCGTTGGTAATTTTCGATGGAACCATCTCTTCTCCGACAAATTGTTTTCCAATCTTTCGCTCATCTATTCCGATTACTATTACGGACTCAAATTGGACTTTGTAGGCTTCAATTGGAATTCCGGCATCCAAAACTTCAATGTAAAATACGATCTCAAACATTATGTCAACGATAAGCTACAGATAAACTACGGCATCAACGATATCTACTATCGGTTCAATCCCGGTAAAATCGAGCCTAGTCGATCGGATTCGGGAATCTTAGAAGAGCAGCTCATCCAAAAATACGCTAATGAATTTGCAGCTTACATTGATGTAGAACATGATATTACACCGAAATTAAGCCTAAATTACGGTCTGCGTTTCAGCAACTTTATCCGTTTGGGGCAAGAAGAAGTGAACGTGTACGAAAATGACAATCCAGTAGCCTTCGATCCTTCCTTATCGATTTATTCCGAAGCCGATCCCATAGAGACCATCAACCCTGGTCGAGGCGGAAGCTTGGCCACCTTCAACAACTTTGAGCCTAGGGTAGCGCTGGCGTATACCATCAACGACGATAGTTCGGTAAAGGCGAGCTATACCCGTTTGGCGCAATACCTGCATCTGCTGTCGAACACCAGCTCCCCTACCCCATTGGATGTTTGGACACCCAGCGGCCCGTTCATCAAACCCCAACTTTTGGATCAATACGCCTTAGGATATTTTAAGGATATCAGAAATGGTGACTATTCCCTGGAAACGGAGGTGTTCTATAAGGATGTCAAAAATCGGATCGACTATATCGACGGGGCCAACCTGATTGCCAACGATGCCATCGAGACGGTCATATTAAAAGGAAAAGCAAAGGCTTACGGCCTAGAGTTGTTGCTGCGAAAGAACGAAGGCAGGTTTCAGGGATGGTTGGCTTATACACTATCCAAATCCGAACAACTTACACCCGGAAGAATCGCCACTGCCGACAATGGCATCTCGGAAAACGAAACCGGCATTAATTTCGGGCAATGGTACAATACACCCTACGACAAGACCCATGATTTTTCGCTATATGGCAGTTATCAGCTGAACAAAAAATGGAGCTTCAACACCAACTTGGTGTATCAGACCGGGCAGCCAACCAATTATCCGATAGGTCAATTCGAATTCCAGAATCTTACCGTTCCCTATTACGGACAGCGTAACGAACAGCGTTTGCCCGATTATCACCGGTTTGATGTTGCAGCGACCCTTACTCCAAAAAAGAATGCTGGCAGAAAGTGGCAGGGTGAATGGGTGTTCAGTATTTACAATTTGTACAACCGTAGAAATGCGGCATCGATCAGCTTTAGTCGCAATCAAGATACGGGAGTGAACGAAGCTGTACGTACTTCGATTTTTGGTATCGTACCGGCGGTAACCTATAATTTTAAATTCTAAAGCCATGAAGCGATATATTCTATTTTTAACAGGGATATTACTTCTCATCGGTTGTGAAGATGTCGTAGATATCGACACCCCTTCCGAACCTCCGAGATTATCGGTAGACGCACTCATTCGCATCGACGAGAGCGAGTCTATCACCAATGTCGTCGTCAAAGCAAATCTTACCAGTTCATTTTTTGACGATACCGTGGCTGCGAATTTGGATGAGATCAGAATCGTGAACACCGATTACGAACCTACCGGTCCTTCAGATCAAAATTTTATCGTATTGACCGAAAGCAGGCCGGGTCGTTATGAAGCTTTTAAAAACACTTCGTTTTTTACCGATGGAAGACTGGAACTTTCCATTACCTATGGTGAAGATCAATATCTAGCAACAACAACTTACGTACCCGCAGTTCCGATAGACAGATTAGAGCAAGGGGATGGCGAACTTTTTACAGGCGATGAGACCGAAATACGAGTAGCTTTTACCGACAACGCCACCAGGGAAGATTTTTATCTCTTTGATTTCGATTTTAATGAATATTTGGTTACCGATGACGGATTCTATCAAGGGCAGACTTTTGAATTTTCATATTTCTATGATGAAGATGTTAAACCTGGAATGGAGATTTCGGTAGAAATCCTTGGCATAGACCAACCTTTTTACAATTACATGAACCAATTGATCGTACAGGCAGGCGGAGATCAAGGTCCGTTTCAGACACCCTCGGCAACCGTTCGGGGCAACATTCTCAATGTAACGAACAGCGATAATATCGAAGATCGGAACGATTTTGCACTAGGCTATTTTGCGGTTTGCCAGACGTTTAGCGAATCGATTGAAATAGAGTAAAGGTGGTTGGAATTTGGTGTTGGGTGCTTGGTTTGAGAAAAAAGTGAATGGTCAATCGAAAAACTGATTAACCTATCAACTCTTAATTATTTTTCAAATACGATCCTTGAAAAACTTAGCAATACTTTCTTTGACAAGTTGGGCCGCATTGTCCATACTGTATTGCACCGATCTTGAAGCATCCTTGATTTCTAGAATACGTTCCAAACCGATGTCCTTTTCATCCGTGGTTTCTATATCCAATTGTCCGCAAACGGCGATCACCGGTATATCATATCGCTTGCCAAGATTAAGTACCCCTTTAATCAGTTTGCCGTGTAAGGTCTGTTCATCGAACTTCCCTTCTCCGGTGATTATGTAATCAAAATGATGGTCGGACAAGAGTTGGTTTACTTTTGCTAGTTTAAGTACGAAATCTATTCCCGAGACGAATTCGGCGTCCAGAAATACGTTTAAACCATAAGCAGTACCTCCGGCGGCTCCGGCACCGGGAAGCTGGGCTGCATTTTTCTTCAATTGGTTTTTAACGATGGCATTCAAATGTCGCAGCCCCTTGTCTAATTTTTGGATTTCTACAGCATTCGCCCCCTTTTGTTCCGCATAGACAAATGCTGCGCCGTCCTTCCCGTAAAGTGGATTATCGACATCGTTGACTGCAAAAAAGTATATTCCGGTTAAATCTGGTGCTCCATCCTTCCTTTCAATCTTTGCGATTTTAGAAAGATGGCCTCCCATCGGTTCCAGTTCTTTTCCCGAATCATCCGAAAAACAATATCCTAAAGCTTTCGCGATTCCTGTTCCGGCGTCGTTGGTGGCACTTCCGCCCAATCCTAAGTAGATTTTGGTCGCGCCATTTTTGATGGCATGGCGTATCTGCAAGCCCGTTCCGTAAGTGGACGTCTGCATTATGTCACGTTCCGCATCTCTTAAAAGTTCGAGTCCCGATGCTATTGCAAGTTCAATGTAGGCAGTTTTTGCAGCAGTGTCGAAAAGGTAAACGGCCTCCATTTTACGGTTCAGGGAATCTACAGTACCCGAAGTAATCGTATTACAATCTAAATTTGCTGATACTGCGTTCAAAAAGCCGTCGCCCCCATCGGAAGCCAACACGGAATAAATTTCAGCATCGGCATGTACCTGATATATTCCCTCGGAAATTGCTCGGATCACTTCCTTGGCATCCAAAGAACCCTTAAATTTATCCGGAATCAACAGAATCTTCATACTACGACTATAATTGTCTAAATATAATCAATGAAAACCGACAAAGACCTGCTCGTAAAAGGAATAAAATACATCGCCTACACCATTGCGCTCATGTTCTCGGCTCCGGTAGTCATCTATCAGGCCTTTAAGAATCCAGAACATGCGCTGTATTGGCCGGTACTTATCGTGGGACTGATTTTGGGAATAGCAGCGATAGCCATGGGATTTTATAGTATCAAAGTAATTTTGGATTCGCTTTTTGGTAAAAAAGAGAAGTAGGTAATGCTTTGTATAAAGTTATTAAGACCACTTGAAAAATTGGCCCAGACCAATGGTTTCGTAGCACGAAAATTGAGCTTCCTCACAATGTAGTCGAGGTATAAATTTTTTAAACTGACACTTGCACTTGTTCATGTTCTGACTACTGCTTCGCCCCCGCAGGCCCCCATTTATCGGTAAGCTGGGCGTAATCGTAGTCTAAAACGGATTCTTGACGCTCTAGACGATACGAAGCGAAGGCACGTTGAAGAATGTCTTCGATTTGGTAGTCTTCATGGATACGTTCCGGGTGGAACTGCTCTTTTAAACTAATACTGAACATACTTGCCGTAGTATTGTACCAAAAAGCACGCCAGCCACTACGCAATTCCTTGACCAGATCGAAAGTGGTGGTCCCGGTTTGTCGATAGATCAACTTAACCAAAATTTGGCCTTCGGTTCGCGTCAATTTCTTGAGTTCCGCTGAAAATTCTTCCTCTATAAACTTTTGGACTTCCTTGGTATAGCGCTTCTGATGCCTTCTTCTCTTGATATTAGTAATGCTATCGTTCAGTTCGACCAAACGCTCCGCCGCTAATTTAGCGTAGGGATAGACCTTCAAGGTCTTTCTGCGTAAGATGTAATACCGCAATTTGTCATTATACGAATCGAATTTTAGATTCCCGAAGAGATAGACCTCGTCGAGATTGATGGAATTGCGAAAAATGGAATCCCCCTCGATAATTATCATTTTCTCGGTTAGGGAATCTATAGGTTGTTCCTCGACTTGGGCATATCCCGACCAGCCGAGAATCAAAAAAAATAAAACGATATGACAATTTTTCATTGGGGTTGTTTGAACAAAAGTCTTGCCAAAATTAACGATAAATATATGCTCTTATTATCGAATGCCTCTTAATTTATAGTGAATATTAGCTTTTACATTTTGCATGCTCTTAAACATACTCTAAGTTTGTCATTAAATAGAAAATCAAATGGCCAAGAAAGATATACTCAACAAAAAATCATTGGATTTTTTCGAAAAATACCTGAACAACGCCTCTCCGACCGGATATGAATGGGAAGGGCAGAAGTTGTGGATGAACTACCTTAAACCTTATGTAGATACTTTTATAACAGATACCTACGGAACTGCCGTCGGTGTAATCAACCCTGATGCGAAATATAAAGTGGTCATCGAAGGCCATTCCGATGAAATTTCATGGTATGTCAACTATATTACGGATAACGGATTGATCTACGTCATTCGAAACGGAGGTAGCGACCATCAGATCGCACCTTCAAAATGGGTGAACGTCCATACTAAAAATGGGATTGTGAAGGGAGTTTTTGGATGGCCCGCAATACATACCCGAGATAAATCGAAAGAAACCCCACCACAACTTGATAATATTTTTATCGATATCGGCGCCAAGGATAAGGAGGCGGTGGAGAAGTTAGGCGTACATGTCGGCTGCGTCATCACCTACCCCGACGAGTTTCAAATCTTGAACAAAGATAAATTCGTTTGTCGTGCTATCGACAACCGGGCAGGGGGATTCATGGTCGCTGAAGTAGCGCGCTTATTGCACGAAAACAAAAAGAAGCTTCCTTTCGGACTATACATCACCAATTCCGTACAAGAGGAAGTCGGACTGCGTGGTGCGGAAATGATAACCCAACGAATCAAGCCCAACGTAGCGATCATCACAGATGTCTGCCATGACACGACCACCCCTATGATCGAAAAGAAAACGCAGGGTCATACCGAAATCGGTGCGGGACCAGTTATCTCCTATGCCCCAGCGGTACAGAACAAACTGCGCGAGCGGATTTTGGAAACGGCCGAAAAGAAAAAGATTCCCTTTCAGCGAATGGCGGCATCACGGGCCACGGGAACCGACACTGACGCTTTTGCCTACAGCAATGGCGGAGTAGCATCTGCCCTGATTTCTTTACCACTACGCTACATGCACACCACGGTTGAAACCGTACATCGTGACGATGTGGAGAACGTGATTCGATTAATCTATGAAACCTTACTGAATATTAAGGACGGAGAGACTTTTAGTTATTTTGATTAGTGGCCTAGGCCAACCCTTTCCCCTGCGGGCAGTTACCCTTCTCAAGGAGGTCGCATTGTGATTCAATTTTTTGTCTATGGATGAATTAGTAGATATTCTCGATTCTGACGGAAATTATACAGATAAAACGGCCCTCAAATCAGAGGCGCACAAAAATGGTTGGTTTCATCCTACGGTACATATTTGGTTTTTCACCTTGGATGGGAAACTTTTGATTCAACAGCGGGCAAAGAATAAGAATACCCATCCCCTACTCTGGGATGTTTCTGTGGCAGGCCATGTGGGGGCAGGAGAACAAATTCTGGATGCCGCAATTCGGGAAGTCCGAGAAGAAATTGCACTTGATATCACCAAGGATGACTTGAGGTCAATAGGCGTTTTCAAGTCCGTCCAAAAACACTCGGATGATTTGATAGATCGAGAATTTCACCATGTATTTTTATGTCAACTGAACGTACCCTTCAACAGTTTAAAGAAACAGGAAAGCGAGGTAGCGGACTTAAAATTGATTTCCCTTATCCGTTTTGCCGAGGAAACTTGGGGTTTGGCAAATCTCGGTAAATATGTGCCGCATGGGGCGGAATATTATAAAACGATTGTCAAGGCGGTTAAAGAGCGATTGTGAGGTTGTCAGAACTAAAGTTTCTAGGATTGCTGGATTTCAGGAAGTTTTCGGTAGAATTCAGCAATATTCTTTTTATATCCTGAAATAGTGGTGATGCGTTAAAAAGTTTCCAAACCGTTAAGACCTAACAATCATAGTATTTACAAAGCGTTTAGGTGATTTTTGATTTGAGTTTTGATTTGAGTTTTAAATTCGTTTAAAAATCCACTGAATTATATAATCATATGGTTATAAGCTATTTAAAATTTCAACAATACATCAAATTGGTTTTAAATTTATATTAATACCTGCATGCATCAGTACTAACCCTGAATAGTTAGTAGGTTTGCCCTGCCCAACGATTTATACCTCAGTTAGTTTACCTGTTTTGTAATTGTTTGATAAAATCATCTGGGGTTTTCAAATCATAGGTTTTTTGCTCCCCGCTCTCCATATTTTTAACCACAAAAGATTCCTCCGTCAGTTCCTTCTCCCCAATCAAAATTACGTGGGGCACATTACGGTTATTGGCGTACTTGAACTGTTTTTGAATTTTAGCATCCGATGGATACAAATCGGCCTTTATGCCGGATTTCCGGAGAGAAGTGGTTAGTTTGAGCGCTGACAAGGCTTCTTTTGTCCCAAAATTCAGACAGAGCACTTGCAAACTTTGATCCAAAGTTTCTGGAAAAAGCCCCAATTCTTCCAATACCAAATAAATACGATCTAGGCCGAACGATATACCGACCCCGCTGACATCTTTAAGGCCAAAGATTCCCGTCAGGTCATCATAGCGGCCTCCACCACCAATGGAACCCATATCGACTCTTTCGGGTGCGGCCACCTCCAAAATAGCACCTGTATAATAATTCAGGCCACGGGCCAAAGTGACATCTACAGACAATTGTGCGGACAGAAGTCCCAAAGCTTCAACCGTTTCAAAGATAAAAGCCAGCTCTTCGACGCCTTTGCTTCCTACCTTAGAGCCGGACAACAGTTCCTTTAAAATGGACAATTGTTCCGAATTGCTTCCCGATAAAGAAAATAAGGGTTCAACTTTAGAGATCGAATCAGCAGAAACACCTTTTGCAGACATTTCTTTTTTTACGCCATCGGCCCCAATTTTATCCAATTTATCCAACGCGACCGTAAAGTCGATTAGCAAATCTTTGGCTCCGATTACTTCGGCGATTCCCGCTAAAATTTTGCGGTTGTTGATTTTGATGTTAACTCCCTCTAGTCCTAAATCTGCAAAAACGGCATCATACAGTTGTACGAATTCAACTTCCTGCAGTAAGGAATCCGCACCGACAACATCGGCATCGCATTGGTAAAACTCTCGAAAACGACCTTTTTGCGGACGATCGGCACGCCATACGGGTTGTATCTGATAACGCTTGAACGGAAAATCGATTTCATTCTGGTGCATGACCACATAACGGGCGAAAGGCACTGTCAGATCGTAGCGCAGCGCCTTTTCCGATATCTTTGGGGTTATCGATATAGAGTCTTTGGAATCATAGGTAGTGTCATCAACTTTATTAAGAAAATCCCCTGAGTTTAAAATTTTAAAAATCAAGCGATCGCCTTCATCGCCATACTTCCCCATCAAAGTATCCGAGTTTTCGAAAGAGGGAGTTTCGATCGGCTGAAAACCAAAAGTCTCGAAATGCTTCTTTATAACACCAAAAATGTAATTGCGTTTCGCGACCTCGGTGGGCGTAAAATCTCGTGTGCCTTTGGGAATACTCGGTTTTTGTGCCATTAGATTTTATTATTGTGTAAATATAATTGTTTGAGGGCTGTCTTTAACCAATTAAGAGTCTATGTCTCCCGATTCACAAGTAGTGGAAGGAATCCACTTCTGTACCTTGACCCTGACGATGTTAGAATCACTCCTGCCCTAAGCTTGGTTGAAGGGTTTGGTTTTAATAGCTAAATGATAACTTGAATCCCAGAACCAATTTAGCAGCTATTTGACTGATGGACTGATCACTTTTTCAAACCACTGATAAAGCTCGCCTTTGGTAATTGATGCGCCCTGCTCGATTAACTTGAACTTGTCTAAATTGGGATCCTCCGAATACGCTTTCGAAGCGGTCAGATATTCCACAAAATCGGATTGCCAATTTTTTTTGAACCAATCGAATCCTATTTTAGTGGTCAAGTCGATATCGGGATTCATTATTTTGACCGATAGCAGTTTCATTTCCTTCTCGGAACAATGGAACATATGCATGTTCTTGGCCGAAATGTTTTCGAGATAGTTTACCTTGCCCAGCACCCCTTCCCAGATCAAATCGCTGAAAACATCGATTTCATCCTCGGCAACTGCGGGTTTTTCTATCTTTAAAGTTTTCCACTCTTCATCTGTAATGGACTGTGTAGCCAAAAAGTTGATAAACTCCGGTTCCAATTCTTCTAATTGTTGTTGCGTGAGTCTTCTGTATTTCATTTCAATAATATTCACAAAAAAGCCCTCCTGAGAATACGGGAAGGCTTATTCTATTTGATAATCATGCCATTTAGAAATTCGGGTTCTTGTCCCTTACTTTTTCTCTTTGCAGGCGTAATTCCCAACGGTCGGGATTAAGCCGAAGCAATGACTAAACTTGACACTGAATTCGTCGGTGTCGCCTTAGCAAAGAAAACATAAATTTGTCAAATCTCGCGGACTTCTATACGGCACGAGTAAACTTAAAAAGTATTACTTCTGGTCGGGAACCACCTCGAAATCGAATTCGACGATTACCTCTCTATGCAATCGAATGTCAGCAGTATAAGGCCCCGCTCTTTTAATAGCGCCACCTTTGATACTGATGAATTTCTTGTCAATTTCATGACCGTCTTTGGCCAAAACATTGGAAAGATCGGCAGCAGTTACCGAGCCGAACAATTTGTCGGCGGCACCTACTTTTGCAGGTATCTTTATTTCCAGTGATTTAAGTGCCTCAGCAGTTTTATTAGCCGAATCGACTACTTTTTTCTCTTTATGGGCACTTTGACGCAAATTCTCCTCCAATACTTTTTTGGCCGAAGGAGTCGCCATTGTGGCCATACCACGAGGGATCAAATAATTTCTACCATATCCGTTCTTCACGTCTACGACATCGTCCTTAAAGCCCAAATGCTCTACATCTTGTTTTAGTATAAGTTCCATCTTTGCTTAAATTATTTTAGTAAATCCCCTACGTACGGCATAAGTGCGATATGACGGCACCTTTTAATGGCCTGAGCCACCTTGCGCTGATACTTTAATGATGTTCCGGTAAGTCTTCTTGGCAAAAGTTTGCCCTGTTCGTTTACCAACATCATTAAATAATCGGGATTCTTATAGTCGATGTATTTAATACCGTTTTTCTTGAAACGGCAATACTTCTTTTTTGTATTGGTTTCAATATTCAATGGGGTCAGATAGCGAATTTCACCATCTTTTTTCCCTTTTGCTTGTTGTTGTAGTGTTGCCATACTCTTTACGCTTTGGTTTTTAACCTAGTTCTTCTTTCCTCTGCCCACGCAATAGCGTGCTTATCTAATCGTACCGTCAAAAAGCGCATGACGCGTTCTTCCCTTCTCAGTTCTTGCTCATAAGGAGAAACAACTTCACCGGGGGCGGTAAATTCGAACAAGTGGTAAAAACCACTTTTTTTGTGCTGTATGGCATAGGCCAATTTTTTAAGCCCCCAATTTTCTTTGGAGACCATTTTGGCGCCATTCTTAATTAAGAA
>RCMY010000517.1_pt1 | contig 36122 bp, 36 predicted proteins | sample 2041341 | NCBI WGS metagenome assembly RCMY01 (sample SAMN09708234, study PRJNA481090) | Marine sediment metagenome, whole genome shotgun sequencing project. | reverse complement strand
GCGAGTATGGAGATGTTTAATGAAAACACAAAGAGTATGCAGCAGGAGCTTCTGGATAAGCATTTTTTAAGAAAACACGGGGCTAATGCTTATTATGGACAGGGGAAAAAAGTAACTAAATTAAAATAGAGGAGAAAATATGGAAATTATATTAAAAATATTTAACCTGTTATTTACGAATATAATTGCAAAACCACAGTTCTTTATTGGTCTTATTGTATTTATAGGTTATCTTGCAATCGGGCGTAAAGTATATGATGCGCTTGGCGGCTTTATCAAAGCAGCAATAGGCTTTATGATTCTGAATGTCGGTTCTTCTGGTCTTGTGAAAAATTTTGACCCGATTCTAAAGGGTTTATCGCAGAAATATCAGATCAGTGCTGTTGTAATCGATTCTAACTTCGGCTTTAATGCTGCAACACAGGCTCTTGAAAGTATCAGTATCACTACCAGCTGGACTATGATGTCTCTTTTGGTAGGATTCGTATGGAATATTTTATTGGTACTTCTGAAAAAATTTACAAAAGTAAGAACTGTTTTTATCACAGGACATATTATGGTTAAACAGGCAACAATGGTAACATGGATTATTTTTGCCGTAATGCCCGGATTTCGAAATATTTACGGTGCTATTCTTGTAGGACTGCTGGTAGGTACTTACTGGGCTGTTTTTGCCAATCTAACTGTGGAAGCTACCAGAAATCTTACGGGAAATTCAGATTTTGCCGTGGGACACCAGCAGATGTTCGGTATCTGGGTAACAGATAAAATAGCACATAAGATCGGAAATAAAGAAAAGACAGTGGAAAATGTAAAACTTCCGGGATGGCTCGCTGTACTGAATGACAATATTATTGCTACAGGGCTTTTAATGATTATATTTTTCGGAGCTGTTATGCTGTTTATCGGGGAACCTCTTCTAAAAGAACTTGATCCTAAAGCATTCGACGGGGGAATTACATTCTTCACATACATTCTGGAGAAATCTCTGGTATTTTCCGTTAATATTGTCATATTAATGACAGGCGTAAGAATGTTTGTTGCTGAACTTGTAGAATCATTTGTAGGTATTTCGGAAAAGCTTCTGAAAGGCTCTATTCCCGCTGTTGACTGTGCTGTCACTTTCGGATTTTCATCACCAAATGCTATTTTATATGGTTTTATATTCGGAGCCGTAGGACAGCTTATTGCAATACTGGGACTAATTATATTCAAATCTCCGATTATGCTTATACCGGGATTTGTTCCTTTGTTTTTCGATAATGCCACACTGGCAGTATATGCCGATAAAAAAGGCGGAATAAGGGCAGCTACAATAATTCCTGTGGTTTCAGGTATGATTCAGGTATTTGGCTCACTTGCAGCTGTTTATATTTTCAATCTGACTCAGTACGGCGGATGGACAGGAAATCTGGATTGGGATACAGTATGGCCTGTATTGGGACTTTTTATAAATAATTTACAGCTAACAGGGGTTATCTTAGTAGTAATTCTAATGCTTATTATTCCGCAGTTACAATATATAAGAAACAAAGATTCATATTTTATAAAATAAAAATTCAGGAGGAAAGATTATGCTGAAAGTATTAGCGGCTTGTGGTGCCGGTATGGGTTCCAGCCAGATAATAAAAATGAAAATAAAAAAGGTACTGGATAAATTAAAAATCGAATCAAGTATTGATCATATGAGTGTAGGACAGGCAAAATCAATGGTTAATAACTATGATATTATTTTTGTGGCAGAAGGACTGAAAAATAACTTCAATGTTAGTGACGACAAAAAGTTAATAGGTCTGAAAAATCTGCTTTCCGAAGAAGAGATCGAAGAAAAATTAAAAGCCAGCCTGAATCTGGTATAGTGTTTACTTACACGGCACAGTACTAAAATAACACGGAGGCAGACTTATGGATAATGTAAGAAATTATAACATCGTATATATTCACACACATGACAGCGGAACAGTATTTAGTCCTTACGGCTATGACTCCCCTACAGAAAACATAGAAAACTTTGCTAAAGAAGCTGTTGTTTTTAAAAAAGCATTTTGTACCAGCCCTACATGCTCTCCAAGCAGATCCGGACTTCTTACGGGAATGTATCCGCATTCTAACGGAATGCTTGGGCTGGCAAACAGGGGATTTGCTCTGAAAGATTACAGCTGGCATTTAGTCAGCCACCTGAAGAAAAATCTGTATAAAACCATTTTATGCGGTATCCAGCATGAATACGGCTCTTATTCTGATCATAAAGGAGGGGCGGCAGCAATCGGCTATGATTTTGATATAACATCCGAGAATAATTATGAATATCAGGAAGATTATTATTTATGGGATACAGCCAATGCCGAAAATGTTTCAGAATGGATAAAAGAAAACGGCAGTAATCAGAATTTCTTTCTTTCCTTCGGCATGTTTTCCACACACAGAAAATTCCCGGAAATAAATAAGGAGATTATAAATGAAAATTTTGTAAAAGCTCCTTATCCGGTTCCGGATTTTGAAGAAACACGAAATGAACATGCAAAATTTCTGACCTCTGCTTATTATGCGGATAAATGTTTCGGGCTTATAATAAAAGCCCTCAGAGATAATAATCTCTACGAAAATACTATTATTATTTTTACTACTGACCATGGTATTCCATATCCATATGCTAAATGTACTCTTTTTGACAGCGGACTGGAAGTGGCATTGATAATGAGAGTTCCTGCATCACCTAAAAATGGCAGTGTCACAGATACTTTAGTTTCACAGGTAGATATATTTGCTACTTTATGTGATCTTACAGGCTTAGAAAAACCGGAAAGACTTCAGGGTAAATCTTTTTCAGAATTTTTTACGGGAAAAAGTGATAAACACAGAGATGAAATTTACGGAGAAATAAATTTTCATACTTCCTATGAACCTGTAAGATGTATAAGAACAGAAAATTATAAGTATATAAAATATTATGACGAAGAATACCTAAAAATAAATGTATCAAATATTGATGTTTCAGAAACAAAAAAACTGCTTCTTGAAAATGATCTTCTTTCTCAGGAAAAATACAGCGAAGCTCTGTATGATCTCTATAATGACCCCGGCGAGAGAAAAAACCTTATAAATAATCATGAATATAAGGGTATTCTGGAAGATTTGAGAAAAAGACTTTTAAAATGGCAGGAAGAAACAAAAGATCCTCTTCTTTCAGAAGGTATCAAAATATCTAAAAACTGGAAAATCAACAAAAAGACCAGTCATGAACCAAGCAGTAAAAATCCGGAGGATTATGAGCAGTTTTAATTTGTCCGGAAATACTGTAAATTAATAGGAGAAAATTTTATGATATTTTTTTTAATAGGTTTATTTTCTACAATAATAGGCTCTATAGTGGGAATAGGCGGCGGATTAATTATAAGACCGGCGCTTGCAGGTATGGGAGCTGCAAAAAGTCTTGCATCATTTACATCTTCAATAGTGGTTCTTTCCATGTCATCTGTTACTCTTATAACCTATATAAGAAAAAAAGTACATATAAAAATTAAAAAAATTCTGATTCTGGCAGCAGGCAGCATAATCGGAGGATTTTTAGGAGGGACTCTCTTAAAATTTGTCAGTGAAAGCTTTATAGACAGGACATATATATTTATGCTGATACTTGTTTTACTTTCTGTAGTTTACAGGAATAAAATTCCGAAAATGAATATTAAAAATCCATTTCTGCAATTTTTCATAGGAATTATTACCGGGGGACTGTCAGGATTTTTTGGTATAGGCGGAGGCCCGTTTCAGGTCAGCACACTGATCATTTTTTTCGGGCTTGATATCAAAGAAGCCTCTGTAGACAGTATCTTTATCACATTTTTAACTACGATAAGTTCACTGACCAAATACACACTAAACGGTTATACAGACTTTTCACTGGCCGTTTATATGATTCCTGCAGCTATACTCGGCGGTTATATAGGAAGCCGTCTGAACAGAAAAATCAATGAAAAAAAAATTGCACTAATTTTTATAAGCTCTGTTCTTTTGATATTAACAGTTCAGACTTATATTGTAATTACCCAATACCTCACGTTTATAAAATAGATCAATTAAACTGTAGCAATTTCAGTACTCCGATGTTATAATAATGAAAAATAACAGTGCAATATCTGATTCATTTTCAGTTAAATAATAACCACACTGGGATAGGAGCAATCAATGGCAATAGAACCGGTAAAGGAATTTTTCAAAAAATTTAATATGGAAGAAAAAATTATGGAATTCGATACCTCCAGTGCAACGGTGGAACTGGCAGCACAGGCTCTGAATGTAATTCCTGCAAGAATAGCAAAAACTCTTGCTTTCAAAAAAGATAACAGCTGTATTCTTATTGTAACATCCGGAGATGTCAAAATAGATAACCCGAAATTCAAGTCTGTATTTGAAATAAAAGCAAAAATGCCTTCTGCTGAAGAAGTTTTTTCACTGACAGGACATGCAGCGGGTGGTGTCTGCCCTTTTGCAGTATCTGAGAATATTCCTGTTTATCTGGATATTTCTTTAAAACGCTTTGATACTGTTTTTCCTGCCTGCGGCAGCAGTAACAGCGCAATAGAACTCACTTGTGACGAATTATTCAGATATTCGGAAGCAGAAAAGTGGATTGATGTGTGTAAAAATAAAGAATAAAAAAAATCGCCGGGGAAGTTATATAACTATCCGGCGATTTAAAATATTATTATTTATCCTGTTTATTTTTATAAAATTATATAAATAAATTATGATTTGCCTTGTTTGCATTTTCCATATAGGTTGCCACTCCGCCGTATTCGATATTTTCTATTAATTCATCCTTTTTTATTCCCATTACATCCATAGACATTGTACAGGCCGTTATTTTTCCTCCGTTTTCTATGTACTGTTCCAGTAAAGATTCAAGAGATTCTATGTTTTTAGTTTTCATCACTTTATTTATCATTTTTCGTCCCAGTCCAAAAAAATTCATATTAGATAATTTTAATTTGCCGACTCCTTTCGGCATCATTATTCCAAAACATTTCTCTATTATTCCTTTTTTTGACCTTGTCTTATAATTGCTTTTTCTCAAAACATTCAATCCCCAGAAAGTAAAGAAAATTGATACGCTGTTTCCCATTGCCAAAGCCCCGTTTGCTATTACCAAAGCCGCAAAAACTTTATCAAAATCTCCGCTGAATATAACCAAGGACGTGCTGTTTTCCTTGATCGCTTCCACATCCGGCTTCTTTGCCCGTAAAAAACTTTTTCCTTTTTTTATCTCCGCCAAAATTTCCCCGTCTGTATTCTCTATATTCAATAACGTATTTCCTGTCTGTCTTGTCCACACTTTAATATCATTTTCAAATCCCGGGTCTGTCGCTTTGACCTCCAGTACCTCTCCGGTTTTTAATTCTGAAATTTTATTTTTTATTTTTATAATCGGACCGGGACACTGCAGTCCAGTGACATCCAGTATTTTTTTATCTGCCGAATTCAAACCTGATACACTCCTATGCTTATCATTTTTTATGTCATTTTCAAATTTTATTCTGTTATCCTGAGGCATTGAAGCTGATTTATAAATACTAAAACCGCCGTTCAGGTTTTTGACCTTATAACCGTTATTTACCAATATTCTTTGTGCATTATATCCTCTCTGTCCCACCTTACAGTAGACAATATATTCTTTATTTTTATCCAGTTTCCCCATATTTTCTCTTAAAGTATTTAACGGCATATTTACTGCGTTCTGAATATGATCTATATTATATTCGTCTTCAGTCCGGACATCTATTAATCCGATTTTATCCGTTTCATTCCAGCTGACAGTTTCCAGACCGTCTCTTTTTATATTTTCTGCCATATATGAAGCATAATTTATAATGTCCTTCGCTGAATTAAACGGCGGTGCATAAGCAGTTTCCAAATCTTTTAGTTTGTAAACAGAGATATTTCCCAATATTGCCGTTGCTATAATATCTATTTTTTTATCCGCACCTTTTTCTCCCACAGCCTGAGCCCCGAAAATCTTACCTGTCTCAGGTTCAAACAATATCTTGAAGTAAATATCAGAAGCTCCGGGATAATATCCCGCATGATCTGCCTTAATTATAAATAAAGACTTATAATTAATGTCCTGTTTTTTCAGATATTTCTCATTTACACCTGTCGAAGCTGCTGTCATATTAAAAAACTTCATAATCGATGTTCCAATTGTTCCTGTATATTTTTCTTCTCTTCCGAGAATATTGTCTGCAGCAGTTCTTCCCTGTTTATTTGCCGGACCGGCTAAAGGAACCAATGCTTTTTGTCCGGTTACCGCATTTTTTATTTCTATTACATCCCCTGCTGCATAAATATCACTATCACTGGTTTTCAGATATTCGTCTACTTCCACAGCACCCTTGGAACTCATTTTTAGTCCTGCATTTTTGGCAAGTTCCGAGTCGGGAACTACCCCTATGGAAGCTATTATTATATCAGTTTCCACTACTTCGCCCGATTTAAGCTTTATGATTTTTTTCTTCCCTGAATTACTTATCTCAGTAATATCACTGTTTAGATATAAGGCAATATTCCTTCTTTTTATTTCACCGTGTATAAATGATGCCATTTCAGGGTCCAGCGGTGCCATAACCTGATCAGCCTTCTCTATGACTGTGACATTTATATTTTTATGTTTCAGATTTTCGGCTGTTTCCAGACCAATAAATCCTCCGCCTATAATAACCGCATTTTTATACCCATCAGAATCAATACAGCTGCTTATTTTTTCCATATCTTCTATATTTCTGAGTGTCAGATACCCGGCCTCCTCCAAACCTTTTATATCTGGTACGAACGGCTTTGCTCCTGTAGAAATCAAAAGCTTATCATATGATTCAGTATATTCGTCATTAGTTTCAATATTTTTTATTTTTATCTCTTTTTTTTCTCTGTTTATAGATACAGCCTCTGATTTTACCCTGACATCCAGATTAAATTTCTCTTTCAGTGTAGATGGAGTTTCCAGAAGCAGGCTGTCTTTTTCTTTTATTACACCGCCGATATAGTATGGAAGACCGCAATTGGCAAAACTGACATACCCTGACTTTTCAATCACAATAATATCAGATTTTTCATCCAGTCGTCTCAGCCTTGCTGCTGCACTCATCCCTCCTGCGACACCGCCGATAATTATTATTTTCATTTTTCATCACCTGCACTTCAGTTATTTTTTTCCTTTAATACGATTTCCGCCAATTCCTCAAGACTGTTTGCATTGATAATTCTTATACCTTCTTCTTTATTCCCCAGAAGAATTAAATTATCCCCCTGCTTCAGACCGAGCTCTTCACGTATAGCCTTCGGAATCACTATCTGTCCTCTTTCTCCCAGTTTAGCTGTACCGCATTCATATTCTTTATTTTTATATTTCATTTTTTCTCCTTTTGATTTTTCATATTTTTCATTTATTTCATATTTATATGATAAATCATATTTTATAAAAAAGCAAGTTAATTTGAAAATAATTCATTTGAAAATTATTTTTATATCTTTCACAAATTATAAAATTTATATGATATAATCTGAATTATTATACAAGGGAGGATATATGATTGCCTAAACTGGACGAAAAATCTGTTATCAACTTAGCCGAAGAATATATAAAAAAATATAAATTACATAAAGGATTCCCTGAGTATAAATTTCAATTTATACGATTCTCTCCTTCGCCTTCTCTTTACAGTGATGAACCAATCTGGGAAGTAGCTTATGATGCAGAAGGGTGGGATGATTTACAGCATTCAATAATTATTTCGGATACAGAACAAATAGCTTTATGTGTATCAGGGTTTCAGTCTATATGGCTGCCAAAAGAATTTCAGGAAAAAAAAGAAAAACTGACTAAAAGAGAAAAGCGTCTGAAAAGAAAAGGCGAACTGCCTGATTATAAAATAGATTCATATGCCTTTACCTCAAAATATCCCTGTTTATATGTCGATTTTAATGAAATTATATCTGATGACTGTGTGCTGCTGTCACAAAATAGTGTTAAATCTGATTTTTGGGGAAATCCTGTTCTTTTGCGTGAAGGACTTAAAGTAATCGGCTACATGCAGGATGAAAATACCGGCGGAATCAGAGATGATCTGATAGTCTCAGGTGTCTGCACAAGAAATACCACTGATATTTTCTTACACGTTCGCTGGTTATTAAAATTTGAGAGTGAGATACACTTTATTAGCGATATGGAAAAAGAAGATATTGAAATATAAAGATTATTTTCTACATTTTTATTTTTCTTACTTGTGAGAAAACTCTAATTAGATTATCTTTGCTTCTAAACTAATACAGGTTTCACTGGAAAACTAACTGTTAAAATACTACATTCTGGAACAGACAGTCCGGAAAAGCAGAGCTGTAATTCTCTAAGATCCGTGTCAGAGTCCCGATAATTATCACAGATATACACGACATCTTGTTTACACTATTGAGGAAATAAGAAGCCGGCTTTTTATGCAGAGTAAAAATCAAATTATCAGTAAAAACTGATCTGTATCTAGGCATAAATACTGAATACAGGTCTTTTTTATAATATTTATCTTTATTTTTTGTTTCTCTCCTTGATTTACAATACCATAAAAATATCACTAAAAAAGCCGTATCCTAAGATACGACCTTTATATAGTTACTATTTTGTCACTTTTTCTTTCTGCTGTTCTAAGATTCCTTTTATATTTACAGTTACTTCTACTTCTTCCTTGTTATCTATCCAAGACATAAGAGTTCTTAATTCTGCCCCAACTTTTTCTATGGCATGCTCTGCAGCTTCTTCTCTTTTCTGTTTTAGGAAAGGTGCTCCTGCTTTGTAGTCATCTACGAAAGTATCAGCAAATTTTCCTGACTGAATAGCTGTAAGAACTTCTCTCATTACTTTTTTTGTGTCATCTGTTATTATTTTCGGACCAATCAGATAATCTCCGAATTCTGCTGTATTAGAGATAGAGTGTCTCATTTTTCCGAATCCGCCTTCATATAATAAGTCTACGATCAGCTTCATTTCATGCAGACATTCAAAATAAGCATTTATAGGATCATATCCTGCTTCTACAAGAACTTCAAATCCAGTTTTGATTAATTCTGTAACTCCTCCGCATAATACTGCCTGTTCACCAAATAAATCAGTTTCTGTTTCCTGTTTAAACGAAGTTTCGATAATTCCTGATCTTCCTCCGCCTACTCCAGAAGCCCATGCTAAAGCTACTTCTCTTGTATCTCCGCTTGGATCCTGATATACAGCTACAAGACAAGGTACTCCGCTTCCTTCTTTAAATGTTCTTCTTACTAAGTGTCCCGGTCCTTTTGGTGCTACCATGAAAACATTTACAGTATCTTTAGGAACCAGTTTTTTATAATGAATATTAAACCCGTGTCCAAAACCTAAATAAGCTCCGTCTTTCAAGTAAGGCGCTACTTCCTTTTCATAAGTATCAGCTTGTGATTCATCCGGAGTAAGAATCATAACTACATCAGCATCTTTCACAGCATCAGCAGTTTCCTTTACTACAAATCCGGCTTTTTCAGCATCAGCCCATGACTTTGACTCTTTTCTAAGTCCTATTGTCACGTCCATTCCGCTGTCTTTAAGGTTTAAAGAGTGGGCATGTCCCTGTGACCCGTAACCTACTACTGTTATTTTCTTCCCCTTTAACAGGTCTAAATTACAATCTTCATCATAATAAACCGTTTTCCCTAGTATTTCTTTTGACATTACTTTTACCTCCATATATTTATTTATGGATATCCTGACTATGGACTATCCTGTGTTTGCTAATTTTTTTCCGACAAAAGCTCTTTTATTCCCTCTGCCAGTATTTTTATACCTTCCTCTATCTTATCCTCAGTACTGTTTGTATAATTTAGTCTGAAAGCATTTACCCCTTCTTTACCCGTATAAAACGGATCTCCCGGTACAAAGGCTACTTTTTTCTTTATTGTTATATTAAACAAATCCATTGAAGAATATTTTTCAGGAAGTGTTACCCATATAAACATTCCGCCTTCTGGCTTTGTAGTCTGTACTTCTTTTGGAAAATACTTTTCTATTGAATTAACCATACAGTCTCTTTGTTTTTTGTAGAGATCAGTGATTTTTTCTATATGCACTTCTATATTATTTTCTTTCAGATATTCATAAACAACTCTCTGTGAAAAATAATTACTGTGCAAATCTGCTCCCTGTTTGGCAATTATTAGTTTTTCCATAATTTCATGACCGGCATGTATCCATCCCAGTCTCATTCCCGGAGAAACTATCTTGGAAAAAGAACCGAGCAGAATAACATTATCATTCATATATTTTTTCATTGACGGAACTCTGCTGCCCAAAAATCTTAATTCTCCGTAAGGATCATCTTCTATGAGTATCGTATCAGAGCCTTTCATAAAACCGGCTATCTGTTTTCTGTTTTCCTCGGAATAGGTAATACCTGACGGATTTTGAAAATTCGGTACTGCATAAAATAATTTCGGATTATATTTTTCTATGCTTTCTTTCAATTTTTCAGTATCTACTCCGTCATGTTTCATGAGAACTGTCTTAAACTCAGGTTCAAACATTGAAAATGCCTGTATTGCCCCGAGATATCCCGGCTCCTCCATAAGCATGCAGTCGCCTTTATTCAGAAATACTTTTCCTATAAGATCCAGACCCTGCTGTGATCCGTTTGTTATAAGTATCTCATCGGGAGGTACCACTACACCTGAATTTTTCAAATATCTTTCTGATATATATTCCCTGAGCGGAAGATACCCTTCTGTAGTGCTGTACTGAAGAATATTTTCCCCGTCCTCTTCCAGTATCTTGTCTGTTGCTTCCTGTATCTTTTTTATGGGAAATGAAATAGGATTCGGAAGACCTCCGGCAAACGATATTATCTCGGGATTCCCCACTACCTTCAGGATCTCTCTTATGAATGATTTTTGCGCATTGTTCATTCTATCTGCGAATCTCAGATTCATTCTTTACGCCTTCTTTCTTATAATCTTTCTTTTATTAATTCTCCCATTTCCACAGTTCCTACTTTTTTAGTTCCTTCACTATATATGTCTCCTGTTCTGTAGCCTTCATTCAGAACTGCTTCTACGGCTTTCTCTATTGTATCTGCCTCTTCTGTTAAGTTAAATGAGTATCTAAGCATCATTGCCACTGACAGTATAGTTGCTATAGGATTGGCAATTCCTTTCCCGGCTATATCTGGAGCTGATCCATGTATAGGCTCATATAATCCCACTTTTCCGTCTCCCAGGCTTGCAGAAGGCAGCATTCCTATCGATCCAGTCAGCATACTTGCCTCATCGGAAAGTATATCTCCAAAAGTATTCTCAGTTACTATTGTATCGAATTGTCTTGGATTTATAACTAGCTGCATCGCTGCATTATCAGCATACATATGGATTAGTTCCACATCTGGATAATCTTTCCCCATCTCTATTGCTACTTCTTTCCATAATTTTGAACTGTCTAATACATTTGCCTTTTCTACGCTTGTCAGTTTTTTTGATCTTAGTCTTGCTATTTCAAAACCTTTTTTTACTATTCTCTCTATTTCTCCTCTTGTATAATACATAGTGTCGTATGCATAATCCTTTGTAAGCTCTTTCTTACCGAAGTAAAGTCCTCCTGTAAGCTCTCTTATTACCATCATATCCAGACCGTCTCCGATTATTTCAGGCTTTAAAGGGCTTGCATCCTTTAATGCATTGTATAAAATAGCCGGTCTCAGGTTAGTATAAAGCTCAAGAGCTTTTCTTATCCCTAAAAGACCTTTTTCCGGTCTTATAGCCGGATCGATAACGTCCCATTTAGGCCCTCCTACTGCACCTAAGAGTACAGCATCACTGTTTTTACATAATTCTACAGTTTCATCTGTCAGAGGCTTACCAAATTTATCAATTGATTCCCCTCCCAGATATCCCTGTTCATAATTAAATTTATGTCCAAACTTTTCACCTATTTTATCCAAGACTTTTATCGCCTCATTTACTATCTCCGGACCAATTCCGTCACCTTTTAAAACAGCTATTTTAAAGTCCATTTCTTCTCCTTTCCTGATTATAATTAGATATTTTTATTATTTTTCGCATAATTAAATAAACCGCCGGCTTCGATGATATCTTTTACATCTCCCAGACTTCTAAGCTCGAAAGTCTGTCCCTTTGTAATATTAGTTATCGTTCCTTTTTCCACGTCTATTTCCACTTCATCATCAGTAGTAAAGCTTTCTTTTATTGAAGCAGGTGTTTCAAACGGAACTAAAAATCCTCCGTCAACAGAATTTCTATAAAAAATTCTTGCATAATCTTCTGCTACTACTGCTTTTATTCCTGCTTTTTCCAAAGCTAAAGGAGCATGCTCTCGTGACGATCCGCAGCCGAAATTTTTACCTGCCACCATAACAACATACTCGGAAGTATATTCACCATCTTTTATAAACGGCTTATCTCCCGCTATATCAGCAGGCAGTCCTGACATGGCATACTTTCCGTATAATTTTACTTCCTCGGGATCATCAATTTTATATACCAGATGCATTGCTGGAATAATCTGGTCTGTATCAATATTATCACCTAATACGTATACTTTTCCTTTTATTACTTTCTCCATTTCTTCCTCCGTTCCATATTTTATTAATTTTATCTTTCTTTCTCTTCCCCGCTTATCACAAATCCGGGAATAATATCCTTTCATTATGATAAGCCCGGAAAGATTTTATCAATTATTTACTTATTTACCCAGTGCATTTCCGTTTTTATAAAGTACTCTTCCATTTAATACTTTTAGATAAAAATCGTTCATTCCGATATCTTCACCTTTACAGTCAGGATTCTTATTGTCGATTTTAGTATTGTGTACTTCATAAGTTCTTAAATTATCAATTTTACCGCTGTAGTCCATTAATTTCTTATCCAGATAGTAAACAGCATTATCAATTGCATAATAACCGTAATCCAAAGAATTAAATTTCGTAGGATCAATACCAGTAAATTCTTTTCCTCTGATATATAATTTCCCGTCCTTAATGAACATGATATTTCTTTCATTGTACTGTCTTAATTCCACAAAAAACATAGAGTCTGTCGTGTCTTCCCCGAATGCATTCTTAAAATAATCTGTTGGTTCTACGTTACATGCTGCATAAAATATAGCTGACAGGCATATAAACAGTGTTAAGATTACCTTTTTCATAGTCATCACTTCCTCCATAATATTTTATTTATATAAATCTGTTACAAACATTATATTATCTTTCAAAGCAATAAATATTCCAAAATCACATCTTCAAACCCACATATTCTTTTTTCACTTTTGTACCTTTATAGTATACTACTTTTTTCTATGTTCGTCATTAGAATTTCAATCATTATTTTCAGCGGTTCATAATATATATTTTATCCCATGTAAAACCAGCCGGAATCATCTAAGATACTTTCTTAAATTGTTTTTACATTATCGCCGGGAATCCAGCCGTAAGATTCATTTTGTGTTCTGCAGTAAAGCCAGTTATTTTTTATCAGCAGTACCTCCAGAATATCCCCGGATTCTGCATCCAGCTCTGTAGGATTATAATCAGCAGTGAGTTTCCCGTTTTCAAAGTAATCCTCATGTATATAAGTACTGTAACCTTCTATTTCACAGTTATACCATGCAAAAAATTCATTACATTCATCTTTTAGCAAAATAGTGCTTCCTTCCTTAAATAAAGGAAAATTACCTTCTGACACATGTTTTTTATTTACTTTTACCTTCATCGGCAATCCTCCCTGATCAAATGATTTTTCTTTATTTTTCCCAACCTAAGAATTCTCTCGGATCAGTAATGTGCCCTGTTACTGCTGAAGCTGCTGCAGTATAAGGTGATGCCAGATAAACCTGTGAATCCATAGATCCCATTCTTCCCGGGAAGTTTCTGTTTGTAGTAGATATTACCACTTCATTTGCATGTGTTCTTCCGAAAGTATCTACAGGTCCTCCAAGACAAGCTGCACATGAAGGCGGTCCGATTTTGCATCCTGCTTTTTCAAATATCTCCATACAAGTTTCCCCGTCTATTATTATCTTTGAAAGAGCTTCCTCTACTTTTACGGTAGACGGAACTATAAATGTTTCTATAGCTACCTTTCTTCCCTTTAGTATTTTTGCCGCTGCCACGAAATCCGTAGTCTTTCCTCCTGTACAAGAACCTATGTATGCTCTGTCCAGTTTTACATCACCAAGGTTTTTCGCAAGGTCTGTATTTCCCGGATTAAAAGGCTTAGCCACTATAGGCTCCATTTCATTGGCATTATATTTATATTCTGCCGAGTAATCAGCGTCTTTATCTGAATAAATCAGTTCAAAAGGCTTATCAGTTTTTTCCGTAACATATTCCACAGTTATTTCGTCAGGCTCTATAATTCCGCATTTTCCTCCTGCTTCAATTGCCATATTACAGATTGTCATTCTTTCTTCCATGTTAAATCCGTGAATTGCATCCCCGTCAAACTGCATACACTTATATGTAGCGCCGTCAAAGCCGATGTCGCCTATTACTTTCAGCACTACATCTTTTCCCATTACATATTCAGGAAACTTTCCTTCAAATGTAAATCTCATAGTTTCCGGCACCTTCACCCAGAGTTTTCCTGTCCCGAGAATAAAAGCCGCATCTGTATTTCCTATTCCTGTGGCGAATTCCCCGAAGGCTCCTGCTGTACAAGTATGCGAATCTGTTCCGAAAAGAACCTCTCCCGGTCTTGTATGTCCCTCCTGCGCAAGTGCAGTATGGCATACTCCTTTGTATTTATTAGTAAACGGCGGATAAAAATACTTTAATTCCTGTTCTACCGCAAACTGGTTTACATACTCTATATTTCTCATAGCATGTTCATTTTTAGTAAAAATATAATGATCTGGTACAAGTACTATTTTTTCATTGTTCCAAACCTTTGCATTTTCACCAAAATTTTTCTTAAAAATTGCCATACTTCCCGGTCCTGTTACATCATGTGTCATTAAAACATCCACATTTACCCAGATATTCTCTCCGGGCTTGACCTCATCCTTTCCGGATTTTTTGGCTAAAATCTTTTCTACAATTGTCATTCCCACTAATGGTTCCTCCTCTTTATCTTTTAATTACATTTATAATAATTTTTCGCTTATATATTTAGTATATCATATTTGAGTTTCATATTAACTTTTTTTATTATATTTTTTTTAATTTCACTATTACTATTTCAGGCTGTGCAAAAAATCTGACATACTGACCAAAAACACTGCCCCCGAGTCCTGATGTTATGTATATTTTATGGTTATTAAAGTTTTTCATTCCATATCTGTATTTTTCCCCGTATCTTGTTACAGAACCGGTAAACGGAGAGAACAATCCGAAGAAACTCGCCTGTCCCGCATGAATATGTCCTGAAAGTGTTATATCTGCCTTCTCTTTTTCACTAGAAGCCATTTCTTCAAAATAATCAGGATTATGCGAAAGGAATATCACAAAATCTTTTTTATCTGCATCTTTCAAAACCTTTTCTGCATCAGGGTTTCCAAACCATAAATCCTCCACACCCGCAATAATAATTTTCTGACCGTTTTTCTCTATTTCGGTTTTTTCATTATCAAGATTTTTTATTCCTGTTTTTTCAATCATTTCCAATACCAGTGTATGGTTGGAATAATCGTGATTACCTGTTACCGAATATATTCCGTATTCAGGTTTTTTCACTTTTTGAAATTCAGTAAAAAACGGAATCACTTTTCCTTCCCAGTTAGTATAATCACCGCCCAGCAGAATTATATCCTTATCAGTATTATTCATGATATCAATTGCTTTGTTAAGAGCCTTTTTATTAAAGCTGTTTCTTGCATCGAACTGAAAATCTGCAGCATACATGATTCTCATACCGTCAAAGCTCTCAGGAATATCTGCTGAAGCTATCTCTATTTCTTTTATCTTTATATTTCCAAACTCATAGCATGCATAAAAATAACAGAGAATAATTACTGCTAAAGCAGCTATAAATATCAGGAATGTTGTTTTCATCATTTTTGTAAGCATAGGAATTCAGCCTTTCTATAATTTTTATCCAAAATCCTCGAGCCTTTTCAGCGTTTCCTGTATCAGCTTGTACTCTATGGAATCTACAAGAGCTATCCAGCTGGCTTCTATTATGTCAGTAGAAACTCCTATAGTTGTCCATGAATTTTTGGCATCAGCCGATTCTATAAGAACCCTTACTTTCGAAGCTGTAGCATTTTCCTCACCCTTCAATACCCTAACCTTGTAATCAATCAAATGCATCTCTTTCAATTCGGGATAAAATCTCTCAAGAGCTATTCTAAGTGCCTGGTCAAGAGCATTTACAGGCCCGTCGCCCTCAGCAACAGTAAGCTCTATCTGATCCTTTACCTTTACTTTTACCACAGCTGTGGAATAATATTTTTTCCCGATATAGTTACCCTTTACATCAAAATACACCAGATCAAAAAACGGTTTATATTTACCCAGATACTTTCTTATGACAAGCTCAAATGTAGCCTTTGCCCCTTCAAATTGATAGCCTTGATATTCCAGCTCCTTAAGTCTTTCTATAATTCCAGCTGTAGCTTCCGAATCTCTCTGTATATCCTTATCCACTCTCCTGATTTCCTCAAGAATCGTTGACCTTCCTGATACCTCCGAAAGAAGAAACTCTCTTTCATTTCCGACCAGCTCGGGATTTATATGTTCAAAAGAGTGTGAGGCTTTGGAGACACCGTCTATATGCATTCCGCCCTTATGTGCAAAAGCATTTTTCCCTATATAAGGCATGGAATCTTCTATTGTTATATTTGAAATCTCTGCTATTATTCTTGCAGTACTTGTAAGAAGACCCAGCTTTTCACGTGGAACAAGTTCATACTCTTTTTTCAGCTGCAAATTAGCTATTATTGTAGATAAATTAGCATTTCCGCATCTTTCGCCGTATCCGAGAAATGTCCCCTGTACCTGCAGGGCTCCTGCTTCCACTGCTGCTATAGAATTCGCCACTCCGAAGCCCATATCATTATGTGCATGAATTCCTATTTTTATATCACCAAGTTTATCTTTTACTTCTTTTGTTATTCTTGAAATTTCTTCAGGAAAGCATCCCCCGTTTGTATCACAAAGGGTAAGTATCTCTGCTCCGCCGTCTTTTGCAGCTTTTAGAGCCTCTAATGCATATTCCGGATTATTTTTATACCCGTCAAAAAAATGCTCTGCATCAAATATAACTTTCTTTCCTTTTGATTTTAAAAATAACAGTGTATCCTTTATCATTTCCAGATTATTTTCAAGTGTCGTTTTTATAATATCCGTAACATGAAAATCCCAGCTTTTTCCGAATATGGAAACATATTCCGTTCCTGCCTGCAGCAGTGAAATAAGATTCTGATCCTCCTCGGGAGCTACATCCTTTCTTCTTGTACTGCCAAAGGCTACAAGCTTTGAATGCTTCAGTTCCACAGATTTGACGAGTTCAAAAAACTCCAGATCCTTTGGATTGGAACCGGGATTCCCGGCCTCGATATAGTCTATTCCGAAAGCATCAAGAGCCTGAGTTACAGCTATTTTATCCTTTACCGAAAATGATATTCCCCGTGCCTGTGCACCATCTCTTAAAGTTGTATCAAAGACTTCAACTTTAATCATTTTCTTCTCCTTTATAGAGCCGATTTACGGCATTTATATACGCTATGATACTGGCTTCCACTATATCCGTGCTTTGTCCTCTTCCCATATGTCTTTCGCCGTTTTTCTCTATTATCACTACTACCTGAGCCTGTGCATCTGTATCGCCTGTGATGGAATCCAGTTTGTATTCAGCCACGTCATAACTGTTCCCAAGCATGTTATTTATTGCATGATATGCGGCATCTACCGGTCCGTCACCTATTGCTGTCATAGTCTGTTCTTTATTATCTATGGTAATAGTAACCTCTGCTTTTGGTTTTCCTTCTCTTCTTGTAATCTCGAAACTTTCCAGCTTTACTCTTCCCTCGAATTTACCAGCGTCACCAGTTACAAGAGATATAATATCTTCATCAAGAATATATTTTTTCTTATCGGCAAGCTTTTTAAACTCTGTAAATAATTCATCTATTTTTTCATTATCCATAGAAAATCCAAGCTTTTCCATTTTATCAACAAAAGCATGTTTTCCTGATAATTTACCAAGTACAAGACTGTTTGTATCTCTTCCTACACTCTCCGGAGTTATTATCTCATATGTTTCAGGATTAGCCAGCACCCCGTGCTGATGAATTCCAGACTCATGAGAAAATGCATTTGCTCCCACTATTGCTTTGTTAGGCTGTGTTGCTACACCTGTAAGAAGACTGACCATCTTACTTGTAGGATAGATTTGTCTTGTATCTATTCTTGTAGTAAGATTTTCATATTTATCTTTTCTTGTAGCAAGAATCATAACCACTTCTTCAAGGGATGTATTTCCCGCTCTTTCTCCAAGACCGTTTATAGTACACTCTATCTGTGTTGCTCCTGCCTCCACTGCTGCTATTGAATTTGCCACAGCAAGTCCCAGATCATTATGGCAATGTGTGGAAATATCCACTCCGTCTATTCCTTTTACATTTTCCCTTAAATATGTTATTCTCTCAAAAATTTCCGTAGGAGTTCTGTATCCCACAGTATCCGGAACATTTATTGTAGTAGCTCCTGCTGCTATAGCAGCATTATATGCTTCTGCAAGATATTCAGGCTCTGTTCTCATAGCGTCCTCTGCCGAGAACTGTATATCGTCCATTAATGTTTTTCCGTATTTTACTGCTTCATATATCTTTTCCAGAATTTCTTCCTTGCCCATTTTCAGTTTATATTCTCTGTGTAACGGTGAAGTAGCAAGAAAAATATGTATTCTCTTTTTATTTGCCTTTTCCAGTGCTCTTGCCGCTGTTTCTATATCTTTCTTTACGGCTCTTGCCAGACTGGCTATTGTAGAATCCTTTACATGCTCAGCTATTGTGCTTACAGCTTCAAAATCTCCCGGAGATGAAATGGCAAATCCTGCTTCTATTATATCTACCCCTAATGATTCCAGCTGTTTTGCTATTCTCAGCTTCTCCTGCGAATTCAGATTTACTCTGGGTGTCTGCTCCCCGTCTCTTAATGTAGTATCAAATATCTTTATTTTTCTAGTCATTAACTTCCTCCTTTGTTGGTATCTTACATTTTTTCCCCGCGACTCATTGCCAGTACTCCTGTTTTTGCTATTTCAAGTATACCGTAGTTATCCAGAATATCTATAAATCCTCTTAATTTTTGTACATCTCCCGTTAATTCTATAGTAAGCGATGTCGGCGAAACATCCAGCACCTTTCCTCTGTAAATCTCAGCTATCTGTACTATCTGTGCTCTTGTTTCATGATTTGCCTTTACCTTCAGAAGCATAAGCTCCCTTCTGATAACGCCCTCTTCGGGAAATACCTTTACTTTTACTACATCTATTATTTTATATACCTGTTTTTGTATCTGATCAAGTGTTTTGTCATCACCTTCCACAGTAAGGGTCAGTCTTGCATATCCTTCTTTATTTGTAACACCTGCTGTCATTTTCTGAACCTGATAACCTCTTCTGTTAAAAAGCGACATTATTCTTGATACTATCCCGTTTTTATTTTTGGCTATTATCAAAATTTCATGTCTTCTAGTCATCTAAATCTCCCCCTTTTTCCCTACCATCTGATCAACACTTGTTCCTGAGGGGATCATCGGAAAGACATTCTCTTCTTTTTCAACTATACAGTTTATCAGAACAGGCCCGTCTGTATTCAAAAGCTCTTCCATCTGAACAAGATCTTCCGGTTTTGACAGCTCTACTGATTTTATTCCATAGGCTTCACCCAGCTTTACAAAATCAGGGTTATGTTCAAGATCTACAAAAGAGTATCTTTTTTCATTAAACATTTCCTGCCACTGTCTTACCATTCCCAGATAAGAGTTATTCAAAATTACTATTTTGACAGGAAGGTTATACTGCTTTACTACCATCAGCTCCTGAATATTCATCTGTACTCCGCCGTCGCCTACTATTGTTATTACTTTCTCTTTCGGCTTTGCTACCTGTGCCCCGATTGCTGCCGGCAGTCCGAATCCCATCGTTCCGGCTCCTCCGGAAGTACATATTGTGTTTGGCTTTTCATAGTCGAGATACTGTGCCGCCCACATCTGATGCTGACCTACATCGGTTACTATTATTGCTTCTCCTTTTACTATGCTGTTTATCTTTTCCAGAACCTCCTGAGGACACAGCTTTGATTCATCCTGTTTTTTGTAAATCAGCGGATATTCTTCTTTCCATTCCTTTATTTTTTCATGCCATTCCTTGTTATTTTTATCTTTCAGCTTTCCGTTTATTTCCGTCAGTATATTTTTCAAATCTCCTACTATTGGTATATCCGGCTTTTTATTCTTTCCTATCTCCGCAGGATCTATATCAATATGTATTATTTTTGCATTTTTACAAAATTTATCAGGATTTCCTGTAATTCTATCGTCAAATCTTATTCCTGCTGCTATTATCAGATCAGCTTCTGCAGTAGCGTAGTTTGCATAAACCGTTCCGTGCATCCCGAGCATTCCCAGCGATAATTCATTGCTTGAAGGAAAAGCTCCGAGACCCAGAAGAGTCATAGTCACAGGTATATCCATTTTTTCAGCCAGTTCTTTCAGCTCATCACTTGCATTTGCCCTTAATATTCCGGCTCCTGCTATAATTAACGGCTTTTTTGCATTTTGTATTTCTTTTACGGCTTTTTTGATCTGCATAGGATGCCCGTGATATGTAGGTTCATATCCTTCCAGCTCTATTTCCTGATTATACAGTTTTTCAAATTCTGCAAAAGGAATTTTTGCCAGCTGTATATCTTTCGGCACATCTATGAGTACAGGTCCCGGTCTTCCGGTTCTTGCTATATAATGAGCTTCCTTCATCATATGCGGCAGATCCTTTATATTCTGAACCAGATAATTGTTTTTTGTAATAGGTACTGTTATCCCCACTATGTCACTTTCCTGAAATGCATCTTTTCCCAAAAGGTTGCTTACTACCTGTCCTGTAATGGCGAGAAGAGGTATAGAGTCCATATGTGCAGTCATTATTCCTGTTACTAGATTGGTAGCTCCCGGTCCTGAAGTGGCAAGACACACGCCTACTTCTCCGGAAACCCTTGCATACCCGTCAGCTTCATGTGCCGCTCCCTGTTCATGTCTTGAAAAATAATGATTAAGACCTTTAAAACTGTATAATTCATCATAAATAGGAATCACGCTTCCGCCGGGATATCCGAATATATTTTTTACTCCTAGTCTGCTGAGGCATTCCAGTATTATTCTGGCCCCGCTTATCATCTTATCTTCCATCTTTTATCACCCTTTATTTATTACAGATTTTATATTTTTCGGAATATTTCATTCCCAAAGTTACAGTTTTTCTCCCCTGCTCATAGCCAGAACACCTGTTCTTGCTATTTCCAGAACACCGTAGCTTTCCATTATATCTACGAATCCTCCTAATTTTTGACTGTCCCCGGTAAGCTCCATTGTTACCGAGTCAGGAGAAACATCTACCACTTCACCTCTGTAGATCTCGGCAATCTGTACTATCTGAGCCCTTGTTTCTATATTTGCCTTTACTTTCAAAAGCATAAGCTCTCTTCTTATGACATTTTCCTTAGGAAATATCTTTACCTTTACCACATCAGTTATTTTATATACCTGTTTTTGTATCTGATCAAGTATCTTATCATCACCTTCCACCGTAAGTGTAAGTCTCGTATATCCCAGTTTGTTAGTTACTCCCGCTGTCATTTTCAGGGCATGATATCCTCTTCTGTTAAAAAGCGACATTATTCTTGCTATTATTCCGTCAGTATTCTTCGCTATTATTAAAATTTCATACTTTTTCATTTGAATCACTCCCGATTTTCCTGTCATTCGACCACTGCCTGCTTTTTGCAAAGAAGCTCCTTTTCTGCAGTGATAGATCCTCAGGCATTGACAATTTTGCCGATTCTGTTTATTTATATATTTATTCTCAGAATTTCATAGCCAAAATTCTTAAATTCTTTTATTATTTTCTGTATATGTTCTTCTCCGTTAGTTTCTACAGTTACCTGAAGCTCCACTTCGTGAAATCTATCAAGATTTTTGAACTGATTATGATCCAGTTTTATTACATTGGCATTTAGCCTTGTCAGTATATCCGACACCATCTGAAGCTGTCCCGGCTTATCCGGAAGCTGAACAGAAAAACTAAATATTCTCCCTCTTGAAATAAGTCCCTTGCTTATCATTGAAGAAATTGTCAAAACGTCGATATTTCCTCCGCTTAACACAGAAACTATCTTCTTATCTTTTTCTTTTATCTTTCTCAGTCCGGCCAGAGATAAAATCCCGGCATTTTCAGCTATCAGCTTGTGCTTTTCTACCAGTATCAGAAATGATTCCATTAGTTCATAATCAGAAACTGTTATTATTTCATCAACATATTTTTTTATATATTCAAAAGTAGTATCTCCTATTCTTTTTACCGCTGCTCCGTCTGCTATTGTATATGACTCCGAAAGCTCTGTTACCTTACCTTCATTTAGCGACTTTATGGCACTGGCCGCCCCTTCAGGCTCTACACCTATTATTTTTATATCCGGATTTTTTAGTTTTGCCGCTGCTGCTATTCCGGATATCAGTCCTCCGCCTCCAAGAGGAACCATTATTATATCCACATCGGGAAGCTCTTTTAAGATTTCCAGAGCAATTGTTCCCTGACCGGCAATCACAGCATCGTCATCAAAAGGATGTACAAAAATATATCCTTTTTCTTCCTGAAGCTCCTTTGCCTTCTCATATGCTTCATCATAAACTTCACCGTGCAGAACCACTTCTGCACCGAATCTTGCAGTTGCCTCGACTTTTATGAGGGGGGTATGTTTCGGCATAACTATAGTTGCCTTGACACCCAGCTTTTGTGCGGCAAATGCCACTCCCTGAGCATGATTTCCCGCTGATGAGGCTATAAGTCCTTTTTTCTTTTCTTCCTCGGAAAGCATAAATATTTTGTTATATGCTCCCCTGATTTTGAATGATCCGGTTCTCTGAAGGTTTTCCGGCTTTATATAAACTGTGTTCCCGAATTCCTTTGAAAATGTGGAACTGTATATAAGCTTGGTTTTTACCAGTACATTTGATAATCTTTCCTTTGCTTCCACAAAGTCACATAATGTTAGCATTTTCTCTCCTTTGAAAGTATCTGTCTTTTATATTTCAAAAATAATCTTTAAAATTCTTCTGATGCAGTTTAATATTCTTCTATTGCTCCGTTAACTGCCGATCCTACATGCAGTGCATATTTTTTCAGATATCCTGTTACTTCAGGCTCATATGGTTTCAGCTCGGCTTTTCTGGCTGCAATTTCCTCGTCGCTTAGTTTTACATTCAGAGTTCTGTTTGGTATATCTATTTCTATAATATCACCGTCTCTTACTACTGCTATAGTTCCTCCTACTGCTGCCTCAGGACACACATGCCCTATCGAAGCCCCTCTTGTCGCTCCTGAAAATCTTCCGTCAGTAAGAAGTGCTACTTCTTTATCCAGTCCCATACCTGCTATTACAGATGTCGGAGTAAGCATTTCTCTCATTCCCGGTCCGCCTTTAGGTCCTTCATATCTTATTACCACTACATCTCCGCTTTTTACTTTTCCGCCGAGAATTCCGTCCACGGCCTCCTCTTCAGAATTATACACCTTTGCCGGTCCTGAATGTACCTGCATTTCATCTGCCACTGCCCCGGCTTTTACCACTGATCCCAGCTCGGCAAGATTTCCTTTCAGCACTGCCAGTCCTCCGCCTGCATACGCCGGCTTATCCCACGGCTTTATTACATCTTCGTCATTTATATATGCTTCCTTACACAGCTCTTCCTGTGTTTTCAGTGCAACTGTTTTCTGAGTTCCGTCCAGCTCTCCGTTTTCAAGCAGTCTTCTCATTACCGCAGTAACTCCTCCCGCTCTGTATAAATCCTCTATGAAATACTCTCCTGAAGGTGACAGCTTACACAGCTGAGGTACTCTCGCCGCAATTTCGTTAAAATCATCTATAGTAAGTTTTACTCCTGCATCATGTGCTACTGCCGGCAGATGAAGTGCTGTATTTGTAGATCCTCCGAGTGCCATATCCACTGCCACTGCATTTACAAATGCTTCCTTTGTCATTATATCTTTTGGTTTCAGATCAGCTTTTAGTATTTCCAGTATCTGCATTCCTGCTTTTTTAGCAAGTCTGAGTCTTTCCGAAAATACTGCAGGCACAGTTCCGTTGCCGGGCAGGCCCATTCCCAGAGCTTCAGTCAGACAGTTCATTGTATTTGCAGTGTACATTCCCGAACATGACCCGCATGTAGGACACGCCATATCTTCTACCATATTCAGCTCTTTTGCAGTCATTTTCCCTGATTCAAACTGCCCAACATATTCAAAAACATTGCTTAATCCTATTTTTTTCCCTTTATAGACACCTGCGAGCATTGCTCCTCCGCTTATAAATATACTTGGTATATTCAGTCTTGCCGCAGCCATAAGCATTCCGGGAACTACCTTATCACAGTTTGGTATAAAAACTATAGCATCAAATGGTGTTGCCATCGCAGTAGCTTCTATCGAATCAGCCACTATCTGTCTTGTCACCAGCGAGTACTTCATTCCTATATGATTCATTGCCAGCCCGTCGCAGATTCCTATCGTATTAAATTCCATAGGAACTCCTCCTGCCATTCTTATACCGTCTTTTACAGACTGTACAAGAGTCTGCAGATGGACATGTCCCGGTATTATCTCATTAAATGAATTGGCAATTCCTATAATAGGCTTGTCCATTTCCTCATTTACAAAACCTAATCCCTTAAGCAGGGATCTGTGCGGTGCTCTTCTGTCTCCCTTTTTCAAATTATCACTTCTCATTATCTTCACCTCTCAATAAATTTGTAAAAAAAAATGATTCTAAAAAATCTTTAGAATCACCCTCTAATCTCTATAATTAAAATAAATATTTATAAAATATCACCTACAAAACTATTATGGCCTAAATACATAAAGGACATTTACCGTTAGTATTATAGTTTATTATTACCGGCTCCATATGCAAAATTATCAGAATAATCTTCACACGATGGAAACGTATTATAGAAATTAAAAAGTGCTTCTTTATTAATGCTGAGTCCAATGAGTTCTATAATGACAACCAGTAATATGACTGATAATACTAATAATTCCATATTTTGTAATCTCCTTTATCTTTTATTATACATTTATATTATCAAATATCATCTATTAAGTAAAATATAGTTTTTATATTTTTTCCATAAGTATGGTATATGTTTTTCTTTTCCAGTACAATATCTGTATCTATTTTACTGAATATTTTATCTGTCAGCAAAAAAAAGAAAAATATATAAATATTTTATTATGTAAAAATTTTTCTTAAAACCATCTGCTTCAAAAGTAAATAAAATCTGACATTGGCTTGACAAATCTTCATTTTAAGCCTATAATTACAATTGATTTTCAGTTAAATTATATATTCGTCAGATATTAACAAAATACCATAAGTTTATATGGAAGAAAATTAATAATTTACTTTCAAAATTATTTGATTTTCCTGTATTATTTTAAGCATAAAAAAATTTATCAGATACTGATTTTCAATGATTTTGTTATTCTGAAAATTATACACTTCACCTCTGACATAATCGAAGAATATAAATTTTTTTATTATTAACAGTAATTTACAGTTTTAAAATAAATTTTCTGAACGGGGGTGCAATAATGACTAATTTACTCTTTTATACTGGTATATTTTCCACTGTTATTTTAGTGATTCAGGTTATACTGACGCTTATTGGAATAGGGGGCGAAAGCCCGGAATTTGATGCTGATACAGATATGGATTTTGACGGGACTGACAGTGATTTTGACGGAACAGCACAATTTTCAATTTTTACATTTAAAAGCCTTATTTCATTTTTTTCCATTTTATCATGGACAACCTTAGCCTGCAGACAAAGCGGAATAAAACCGGTTTTCAGTATCGCGGTTGGTTTAATCGCCGGTCTCATAACAATGTATCTTGTAGCAAAAATTTTCTTTAAATTAAAAAGATTAAAGCAGGATAACACCATGGAAATCAAAAATGCTTTAGGGAAAACCGCCAAGGTATATCTGACTATACCCGCCAAGAGAAGCGGAACAGGAAAAGTACACATAAACTTTGACGGTACGCTCAGAGAACTGGAAGCAATTTCCGATGAAGAAATAAAAACAGACAGTATGATAGAAGTTTGTGATATTCTTGATAATTCAATATTAGTTGTAAAAAAAATAAATTAAGATAGGGGTATGAATATGTTTTTAGATCCGGTTTTAGGGATTATTATTTCAGTGTCGGCAATATTATTTATTGCATTATTATTCTTTCTAACAAGATACAGAAGATGTCCTTCTGATAAAATTCTTGTTATTTACGGACAGGGTGTTGGAAAAACAGGCGAATCCGCAAAATGTATACACGGCGGAGGTGCATTGGTATGGCCTGTTATTCAGAGTTTTGGTTACCTGAATCTTACTCCGATTTCTATCGAAGTCGATTTAAAAAAAGCTTTAAGTAAGCAAAATATCAGAGTTGATGTTCCTTCAAGCTTTACCGTAGCTATTTCCACAGAACCTGAAGTCATGAGAAACGCTGCTGAAAGACTTTTTGGACTAAAGAAAGAAAATATAGAAAGTCTTGCAAAGGAGATAATTCTCGGACAGCTCAGACTGGTAGTAGCCACAATGAATATAGAAGAATTAAATGCTGACAGAGATAAATTTCTTCTGGCTATAGCGCAAAATGTGGAAACTGAACTGAAAAAGATCGGTCTTCGTCTGATTAACGTTAATGTTACCGATATTAAGGACGAGTCAGGATATATTGAGGCTCTTGGTCAGGAAGCTGCTGCCCATGCAATAAATGAAGCTAAAAAGCTCGTTGCCGAAAAAGAAAGAGACGGGGAAATCGGTAAGGCAGAAGCTGAAAGAGAAAAACGTATTAAAATTTCTCAGGCAAATGCCGCTGCCATTCATGGAGAAAACGAAGCTAAAATAAGTGTTGCCGAATCAGATGCAGTACGTCGTGAAAGAGAAGCAGAAGCTGTAAAAAGAGCAACTTCTGCTGAAAAAGTACAGGCTGCAAAGGCCCTTGAAGAGGCTTACCGTGCAGAGCAGATTACCGAAATGGTAAGGGCGGAAAAAGTAAAAGCCGAGCAAACAGCCGATATTGTAATTCCTGCTGAGATAAACAAGCAGAAAGTAGAAATCGATGCGGAAGCGGAAGCAGAAAGAATAAGAAGAAGAGCCAAAGGAGAAGCTGACGGAATTTATTATAAAATGGATGCAGAGGCCCGTGGTATCGGAGATTATATTAAGAATCAGGCTGACGGATTCGCAAGACTTATCACTGCCAGTGAAAATGATGCACAAAAAGCTGCACTTCTGCTTATAGCCGATAAACTGCCTGAACTGGTTAAATATCAGTCTGAGGCTATTAAGAATATTAAGCTTGATAAGGTCATTGTCTGGGATAACGGCGGTTCTGACGGGGATAACAAGACTTCTACAGCAAACTTTATTTCAGGAATGTATCAATCTGTTCCTCCGTTAAATGAAATGTTTAATATGGCCGGATTACAGCTTCCTAGCTTTCTTGGTAAAAAGCTTGATGAAATGGAAGAGAAAGAGAAAAGAAATGTTGGTGTTCAGGAAAATAATATAAATGATGCCGACATAATAGATGAAAATAAAGAGTAATAAATATAAGACAGTACCAAAACTTTTTTGGGGATGGTACTGTTTTTATTTTCTGCATATCTCACCCATAGTTTCTTGTTCCTGCCTTTTTAAAGATATATTATGATGGATTTATCTGAATATTTTTAATCTGCTGTACTTTATTTCTGTTTTGAAAAAGTCACAGATATTGATTCTTTTTATTCCTCTTTCCCTGTCTGTGCATAACAGTACAGTTTTATTAATTCTAAAATTATATTATTTTTTTCAGAAATAAAAAACACCTCCTAGGATATTTGGACTTTATCCTGGAAAGCTTTTTTATTTACAGCGTTTTTGAAATAATCATTCATTTTTTGAAAATCTCTTCGCTATTATTAAAATAAAAACTTATTTCTTAATAATTATATTATCCAATGTTTTCAAACGATAATCTTCGAACTCTTTCTTATATTTCTTTAAATTCTTATATTCATTTTTTTTCAAAGTTCTTACTTTTTTTAATTCCGAATTATACATATTTTTTTTATCAATAAATACACCTTTTTCCATATATTCCATTTTGATATCTAAACTTTCATCCGGTTCAATATATATCAAAGAATTTATATCAATTCCATGTTCCTTAGTGTAAATTTTCACTTTGCTACTTGGATATACTACAACTTTATCCTTTGATTTTAAAACAACTGTTTGAGGATTTGAAAAATATATTTTTTCTATCTCATTCTTAGACATTAGAAATTTTTCTGTCAGTGTATAAATTTCATTCTTAAAATTTAGTAAAACAATATTATTATGCAATGCATATATTTCCATATCTTCTAATTTTAAATTTTTATTTTTTAAAACATTATAATTATATGAATACATTAATTGAAATAAATTATTATTATTAATTAATAAAAAAGGTTCTAAATTATTTGAATAATCTATTCTATAATATATGATTGTGTATTTTTTAATAAGGGGCTCATTTATTAAATATCCCAATTCACTTCGACTAATGTAATAATTATTTTTATCCTCAAATAAATAATTATTAGAATACTTAAATGTTTTCTCATCTATCTTTACTTTTTTCTTATTATAATAATTCAGATCATATATATTAATATCATTTACATATACACTATTTTTATCTTTAGTTAAAGTATCTCTATATTCAATTAGATCATTACACATTGAATAAGTTGCTCCGTTTATTATTACTTCAAATGATTCTAAATCATAGTTTGTCTTTTTATCTTTTGCATAAACTGCTCCACTGGCTATTATATAATAACCTATTTTTTTATAATCATCAGACTCTACTCCATCCAGTTTTTGACCATAGTAATATAATCCATTTTTATCACTCACAAAACCATCACTTTTTAAACCTGCATTAGTCTCTGTAGAAATAACTTTATGGGTGTGAGTGTCTATTCCTTCTATAACTTTCCCTTTATAATACACATGGTTTTTATCAAATGCATAATCTACATCTATCCCAGAGATGGTAAATGTTTCATAATCAGCTTCTGCTACTCTCCTGCTTTCATCTTTTTCTCCATAGTTTGATGCATATATTGGTTGAGGTTCTTCTTTCAATTCTATATTATCTTGAGATCCTATACCTATTTTTGAAAAAATCATATAAGCAGGAGCCTTCCCAATATACCCTACATAAGAAGCAGGACATGATAATATAAAAGTAAAAAGACAAATATATGTTATTAAAAATCTCATGATTTCTCCTTTTAAAACATTATAATTAATACAATATAAATCTTAAATAAAAAATTCTAATTCAGTTTATTTTTTCTTTTGCCTTTTGAGTTAACAGCCAAAAACTATTATCATAAAATACCTTTTCTACAAAGGTTTTTTCAATAACAGTTTTTTACTTTATTTAAATAATCTATAAGCTCATGTAATCTGAAATACTGTATTTCTTTAAGTATCTTTTTATCTGATAAAATTGATATTTTTTCATTATCATCTATTCCATTAACAATATAATTTTTTTTCAATATTATTGGAACTTTAGTGATTACTTCTCCATCAAGTTTATACTCTACTAAATATATTTCTTCTGAATTACTATTCTTTACAAATAATTTATCATCAATATATAATCCTTTATTTTGTAAGTCTAACTTTTTATCCAACCAAAATTTGTACTCTTGTGCCTGAGAACTCTTATATACTGAATCATTATAGCTATAAATGTCATTCTCCATTAGTACTTTCTCTTCTTCTGCTTCATTTTTTGAATATATTAAATTATTAAATTTATCAATCTGATATTTACATGTATTTTTTCCCTTTTCATTAAAATTCTATTTTTAAATTTATTACCTTTCTTAAATACTCTCTCCCAGAACTAAACATTTCTGAATAAGTTATCATATTTAATATAATCAATAGTATAATAATTTTATACATTTCTTCTCCTTTATTAATATAAAAAATATTCAAGTTTATATCTAAAATTTGATAAATTGAACCATTCGTTGGTAGTATTTCAGTTCTCCCCTCAATATTTTATTTTCCATCATTTATTATAATTTTATTTTTAAGAGATTTGGATTTTATCTCAGAAGAAAATCATAAAAACTCACTAAAGCTATTCAAGCATTTAAAACTTCAGCTGTTTTTTCAAATTTTTCCTGATATGAAAGATAAATATTCAAGGCCTTCAATATGAGTCCTTTTGTTTGCCCGAAATGTAATATTAAAATGAAAGTCTCAGAATTTTATCATCACTTATATCCACCAACCAGAATATATATTTGATTTTTTTAAATCTAACTCTGTTAGATTATTTTGTGATGTCCATTTTTTTATAGATAAGGAGCCTTCGCTCCTTATTCATATCTCATATATCAGAATTTCTTATCCTATCTATTTTATTTAACTTCAATACATTAACTTTAAATTTACTTTTTCTACCTCTTTGTAGAAAAGGTATGAGTTTTTTACCACTTCATGTTGATTGTTTCATTTTCAGTATTGTAAAACAACTTACTTTCTCTCAATTGATTTTATATAATCAAAACTTTTGTGCCGTTATTTTGTAATAATATGTATATATGTGTACAATATATATTCCCAAAGTTTTATTCTAGCATTATAAAATCGTTTTTTATCTTTATTTTCGGAAAAGTCCCACTCTTCCATTTTATTTGCAAATCATATTTATTATTTAAATATTCTAATAAATCGTTCTTGCCAACCATACAGTAGTCTTTTCCTTTCATTCTAATTTTAACATTTATAGGTTCTTCTATTTCTCTAGCTTTTTCTCTATAAATATCTGCTTCTACATTAATATTATCATAGCAATTTACTAATTTTTCCTTTTGTATTGTATCATCTGCTATTTTATATATTAAATTATATTCAGATTCTATTATTTCTATTTCTTTTATAAAGGATTTAAAGTATTTTATTTTATCTTTGAAAATTACAATTTTATACTCTGTTAATTCTATAAAATCATACTTAAATTTTCTTCCGATATCTTTATTACCATAATCTATTATTATTTCATTAAAATCATTAGATTTTAAAATTGGACTAACTAATAAAAAAAATATACATATAAATTTTTTCATTTTACCTCCCATATATGCCATATGAAGCTCTTTCATTTAACCCTTGCTCACTTCTCAATTCATTTTCTTTTATTAATGCATTTATTTCTTCTTTTGATTGACCTGTTAATTTTACTATATTTATTTCTTTTATTTTTCCATTATTATCATATTTTGCTTCTAATTTTACCTCGTATCCTTCACTTGATTGACTTATATGATTTTTAATATCATTAATTGCCACACTACATAAAACTTTTTCCAAATCATTCTTCCATGTATTATTATTTAAAAAGCCGCTATCTTTAACATAAATTCCATTTTTCAAGCCATTTTGTTTTGCCTGTTCTTCTATTGTTAATCCTACAGTATTTTTTTTATTTTCTAATCTGTTGTATTCAGTACCTTTTTCATCTATTTCTTTGTAAAGTTTTAATTATCTAAAGAGATTACTCTATTTCCACCTTCATTAAATTGTTGCAGACCTGATAATTGAAATTTATAATTCCCAACTTGATTTATAGAATTGTTGTGTTGTGCTATTAAATTATCAAATTCATTTTCTAAATTTTGAGTTTTCTTATATTCTCCTCCATCTTTATTTATTACTATTTCATATTTTTTATTAATCCCTGTTCCTGATTCTTTTATTTTTAATTCATAATTTGTATTTTTTTGTAATTCTTCCAATATACGTTCTCTTTGACTTGAAGTTAAACTAGTATCTAAATAAATTCTATCCTGTATCCCTTGTACATTCCCTAAATTTTCTCTTTATTTGCATAAAGTATTGTTATTTCTACTACTTTTTTCATAGTATCTCTTTCTGTTCCTGCCAATTCTAAGCTTTCTTTAAAATCTTTTCTGCCTTTTTCAATAGCAAGAGTCGATACTCCACTTTCCACAAATGTATTGTAATACCCGCTGTCTTTATTCCCCACTACTAAACTTCGTGTCCGATAATCTACCTTTATGTCTTCTTAAAATACCTTTTCCAAGTTTATCTCAGAAAAGGTATTTATTATAATTTTTAATAGCATTTTTCTATTTTATTTATATAGTTTACAAAATTATATAATACATTGTAATTTATAACTTTTAGTTTTTTATCTCTTGATAGCACTTTTAATTTTTCTTTGTCTTTCACATCTTCAATAAGATAATCACTTTTTATTACTAATGGTACTTTAATTTTTTTCTAAAGTTGAATATTCTACTAAATATATTTTTTCTATGTCATTAACTTGAAATATTTTTTCACCATCTACATATAGTCCATCTACACTTAAGTCTACTTCTTTATTTAACCAAAATTTATAAACATCATCCTCTAAATTAGCATAAAATAAATAGTTATAAAAATAAATTTCATTATCTATGTCCACTTCTTTAACTACATTACTCTCATTATCTAAGTAAATTAAATTATTAGACTTATCAATTTTATATTCACATATTTTTCTTTTATCTTTTAAATATAATATAATTTTTAAATTTATCTTCTCTCTTAATGGTATTAAAGAATCGTTCATTCCATGATAACTATGTAATAAAAAACTAATACTCAAGAAGAAAAATATTTTTTTTTATTAGATTTTTTAATATGATCATATTCATTCTTTCCTTTCTTAAAATACAGGCCTTGAATTTTTCAAATTTCCTGGACTATAAATTTCACGGTCAACTAATCCTTCTCTGTTTATAATACTCAATTTCCCTTCATGTTCCATAGCTCTTATTTCTGACATTGGAGTTACAATATCCGTAATAAATGTTTGTCCTTTTTTATAAAAAAGTATATTATTTTCAGTGTGCATTATGTTTTGAAGAATTCCATTTTTTTTCTCAATAGCCATTCCATTTAATAAATCATCAGTAATGTGTATTCCCTCATGATTCATAACATTTTTTAAATTCATGTCTTGATATATCCACTCCCCTGTAACAGGATTTAAACGGACTGGTATTGACACATAATTCTCCTTTTTCATATTATCTTTATTAAATAATACAACAGTATCATCTACTACGTATTTTCCCCCTTCATATTTTATATCATTTGGATTAATATTTACTGATGCATTATTAGCTTCTGCATTACTATTCACTTGAAAATATGCATTTTTATCATCTTTAGTTATTATATCTCTCCATTCATGGGTTTTTTGAATATAAAATTCTCTTTCTTCTCTTGATAAATCTAAACCTATTTTATCATCAGGAACTTCTTTTACTACCACTATATAATAAGTATCTCCAATTTTCTTATATCCTAATTCATCAGCAGTTGATCCTTGAAGTGCTTTTACAATTTTTTTCATTTCATTTTCAGTCATGCTTGTATAAGATAATGGTGATTTTAAATTTGATAAAATATCATTTACTTTATCTTTTTTCCCTGTATTAGTAGTGTTTAATATCGCCTTATCTCCGACATGAGTACCAAAATCAACATTGTTATAATCTTTACCATCTCCGATTAAACTTAAGGAAGTATTACTATCTCCTAGTTTTCCTGAAAAATAATCATTACTATGCCCTGCTAAAGTTTCTGTTCCTGATCCTTTATTTTTTCCATTAGCTTCATTTATTCCATGGCTTAATTCTTCTGCTAATACTCCTGCCAATTTATCTTTATTTCCTATTCCTTCTGCTTCGGTATTTATAAGTATTGTTATTTTCCCAGTATTTTCATCAAACCAAGCATTACCTTCTTTTCCATCTAATAATTTTCCATTTAATGAATCAGTGTAAATAACTTCTACTTCATAACCTTCTTTAGCTCCGATCTTTTCTATTGCTTCTGCCATTTCTTCCTGTGAACCAGCATTTTTAAAATCTTCTACTAACCCTTCATTTCTCCACTTCTCTGCTTGTCTCTCTTCCCCTAGCACTGTTAAAGGATTTCTTTTGTCATCTTCCTGTTTGTTTATTACCGTATCTACTACACGTCCTATTGCTGCTACTTCTTCTCCTGCTAACTGTAAACTTTCTTAAAAATCTTCTCTTCCTTTTTCTGTTGCAAGTACTAATACTCCACTTTCTACATCATTTTTTAATTTTCATAATAATTTTATTTTATTAAACTTCATGCTGTTCCAAATTTCATATAGGAAAGTAACTCAATATGGGTTTGTTGGCACTTCTTGATATTTTAAATTATTACTACACTTTCCTTCATAAATTATCTTATATACTTTTTCACCATCTATTGCACCAATTAACTTCCCCCTATAGAATATCCATAATCTTTTTTCTAAACCCGAATCTTTAGCAACTATAATACTTATATTTTTTTGGAAATTTTCTATTTTCACTTCTAATGCGCTATTTGGGGTTTTTCTGTTTCCAACAAATGGTTTGACTCTAATTAGTTCCTCTGATAAAATTTTTCTATCATCTATCACACATTTTTCTATATAAAATTCTGTATCTTTGTTTTTTAATATTTCTTGAAATTCTTTTCTGTATTCTACTCTTCTTATGGCAGCTATTAAAAGAACTGTCGGTACAATCAGTATACAAATTACAAATAAAATTAAATATTTATATATTGAATTTTTCATTTTTAGTAATATTAGAAGACCTACTAAAAAAGACCCCAATAAAAAGCTTAATTCTAACATTATTTTTTCCTACTTTCATTATACATTTTTTTTATTGCTTCCATCTGTTCTTTAGATTCCAGTATTCCTTTTACTATATTTCTAGCTTTATTTTTGAAAATTGGGTGATGTGTGTATAATGTCTTATTGAATGCATTTCTTGCATCTTTTGGGATAGCTATTATTGATTCTATTCCCCAAGCCGAAGTATTCCCTAACTCAAATGTAACAGTTACTGGCGACATTCCAACTCCTATTGAAGCAGATTCTATTACACCTGCTTTAGCAAAATTTAATTCACCTGTTTTCATATCTAATGGTATTAATACCCCTGTTCCAACTCCTAATTTTGTTCCAGGAATTCCAGCACCTCCAGTTACAAGAAAATAAGTTCCATTTAACTGAATTAAATCATTAACATAGGGAGCAAAAAACTTATTTAAAGAAACGCTCGCGCCTATGTCGGTTTTTAACCCTACATTTCCAGAAGTTTCTAGTATTTGTGTTACTTTTCCCGTATTTGGGTCATAAATATACCCCAAACCTATTTCACCTGATGACTTCGTTATTGCCCCAATATCAACACCTGCAGAATTTATATACGTTTGATCTCCGACATGAGTTCCAAAATCAACATTGTTATAATCTTTTCCATCTCCTGTTAAACTTAATGAAGTATTACTATCTCCTAGTTTTCCTGAAAAATAATCATTCGAGTGCCCTGCTAAAGTTTCTGTTCCTGCTCCTCTATCTTTTCCATTAGCATAATTTATTCCATGACTTAATTCTTCTGCTAATACTCCTGCCAGTATATCTTTATTTCCTATTCCTTCTGCTTCGGTATTTACTACTATTACTATTCTCCCCTTATCATCAATATAAGCTTCTCCTTTTTTTCCATCTAAACTTTCTCTGCTTGATGAATCACTGTAAATGACTTCTACTTCGTAACCTTCTTTAGCTCCGATCTTTTCTATCGCTTCTGCCATTTCTTCCTGTGAACCAGCATTTTTAAAATCTTCTACTAACCCTTCATTTCTCCATTTTTCTGCCTGTCTCTCTTCTC
>RCMY010000906.1_pt1 | contig 36180 bp, 33 predicted proteins | sample 2041341 | NCBI WGS metagenome assembly RCMY01 (sample SAMN09708234, study PRJNA481090) | Marine sediment metagenome, whole genome shotgun sequencing project. | reverse complement strand
ACCGAGTTGTTGGCGATATGGTAGAAATCATGAATGTTTTAGGCCGACAGGATAGGGACGAGTGGCTTTAATATTACCGAACTATTAATATTTCTGTCGCATTAAGCAATTCTTGGACATTTTTCTTCAATCAAATCAATGAGCGATTTGGAAGAAAAACGCTTAATGCGACAGAACCGTAAAATTCGTGAAATTTGTTTTTCCAATTCTTGTTGCAATCACTGCATTGTGATTTTATTTCTCATCAAAAATTAATGCATAACCACCTGGGTCGACACGAGCACCTAATAAAAAACCGATGAAGGTGCAATAGCTTGATTAACTGTATAAATTCCGATCTGTGCCAGGCGAATTACCCATCATTGTGACTTCGGCTGACTTCAAGCCACTCCTCGCCACTACTGAGATAGCTACAAATCAAACGCAATGTGTCCCCTGGGCCATTGTTTTTCTTTGACCAATCTGCACCACCTGAAAGTCGAATATTTCCTCGATCTGGATTCATATGAAGAATCTGAACACCTATGTCAAATATCAGGGTGATGGTTTGCCCATTTATGCTCTTTTTCGATGCTTGAGTCGGCAAGAATCACTGCCTGTTCCCATGAGATCACAAAGATAGGGATTCGGTCTATAACCTAAAGCAGTTTAGATCCATCGACGATCTGATTTTTAGTCAGATGTGCTAGCCACCAAGTTGATAGCCTAAAAATAACTCTTATCTAATTGATTATAATAAGAATATTTTCTCTAGGGCAAGATTTTACTACGGTCTCGAAATATATAAGTTTAATCACTATGACTTATATTAAAATGATATAACTATATGTATTTATAAAGGAATATTTAAATGGTGCCGACACCAAGAGTCGAACTCGGGACCTTCTGATTACAAATCAGCTGCTCTACCAACTGAGCTATGCCGGCTATTTAGCTTAACTAACACAAAAGAAACCACATCAACAAACTCTTGTTGAGGATTGACTATTTTAAACTATTTATTTAATTATATGAAGATGAGATTTAGTATTTGCTGGCTTTTTTTTCACTGGGATAGTGGGGCTTGATTCCTTTGCATCATTTGCTTCGTAACTAGCATCTGCGTTAACTTCATTCGTTTCATTGCTACCATCTTCTTTCGTTTCATTTGCGATGGCAAATGATAGTCCTTGGTTAATTTCTTTAGCATAAATACCTTTAACCGTATTTACGGGTATTTGTATATTCCTTGAGCTACCATCAAACCGCGCTTTAAAAATGATAACATTATTACCAATTTCCAGATTATTTGCTGCAGTATGGCTTATATTAAGTGTTATCTCTCCATCCTTAATATATTCTACTGGAACTCGAGTTTTAGCATCTACTTTGACAACCACATACGGGCTAAAACCGCTATCAATACACCATTCATATATGGCACGAATCAGGTAAGGTTTTGTCGAGGTTACTTTCATTTGCGCATCATTTTTTCTGAGGCTGATAACGCATCAATAAATAACGGCCTACTAAATAGGCGTTCCGAATATTTTAGTAAGGGCGCTGCTTTCTTTGGCAAACTAATTCCATAATGCTCCAGACGCCATAGTAATGGCACAATGGCAACATCTAACATAGAATAATCATCACCCAAAATATACTTTTGTTTCTCAAAAATCGGTGTGATGACAGTTAAATTGTCCGTAATCGCAGCACGTGCCTTATCCGCTATTTTTTGATCTTTACTTTCAACATCATCAATATGGCAAAAAAGCTCTTGTTCAAATCGATATAAAAATAATCTTGCACGTGCTCGCATCACTGGATCTGCAGGCATAAGCTGAGGATGTGGAAAACGGTCATCAATATATTCATTAATGATATTGGACTCGTATAAAACAAGATCACGCTCCACTAAGATAGGCGCACGACCATACGGACTCATGACAGCTATATCCTCAGGCTTATTATTTGGATCGACATCAATCACTTGAAAATCCATGTCTTTTTCGTGCAATACGATCCTACAACGATGACTGAATGGACAGGTGATTGTTGAATACAATGTCATCATGACTTATTACTATGAAACATAAGCATTGTAAACTTGAATAACCAGACATTTTTCGTGATCAATGGATATCTCTCCAATATTCACGCTTCAACGCGTAAGTTAGCCCTAACATGCCGAACAAGAATATCATTACAAAAAGCCCGATACGTTTACGATCATTAGCTGCCGGCTCACCAAGATATACAAGATAGTTTACCAAGTCTGCAACATAGTCATCAAATTCAGCAGGTGACATTGTACCCGGCGTTTCAAGATGCAATGTATTTGTATCGCCATCAGTTTTCAATATCTGGCTACCTTGCATTTTATACAAAACATGAGGCATGGCTGCTCTATCAAACACGAGGTTATTCCATCCACTCACGGTTGTATCATCTCTATAAAATGCACGTAGGTACGTATAAAGCCAGTCTGCACCGTGTGAACGTGCAATCACTGACAAGTCTGGCGGCGTCACTCCAAACCAGTCTTCGCCTTCATTTTCTCTCATTGCTGTGAGCATAAGGTCACCCGCTTTCTGTCCGGTATAAACTAAATGTTCAAGCACAGCATTCTCATCAAGACCAATATCGCGATGACGGTTATAGCGCATAAAACTAGCGCCATGGCATGACAAGCAATAATTAGCAAATGATATTGCGCCTCTTTGCAAGGATGCATTATCGGTTATGTCAACAGATGCTTTATCAAGCGGCATTCTTGGTTCTGCCGCAAATAAAGCAACAGGAGCCATACATAGCATAAATAAAAATATTTTAAATTTCATCATTTTTTACTCTTTCACTCTTGTTGGCTCAGGTTTTGTTTTATCTATTTTGCTATACCAGGGCATGAGCAGGAAGAATGCGAAATAAATAACGGTAAATATTTGTGCCAATACTGTATACAGCGGTGTAGGTGACTTCATACCCAACCAACCAAGTACAAAAAAACTCAGGACAAACATACCTAAAGCAAATTTAAATATTGGCCCTTTGTAGCGAATAGACCTTACTTTACTTTTATCCAACCATGGTAAGAAGGCAAATATAACTACCGAAGCTGCCATCAAGATAACACCCCACAACTTCGCATCTATCCAGAGGAAGTTAATTGTGACCGCTCGCAACATTGAGTAATACGGCGTGAAGTACCATACAGGCGCAATGTGATCTGGTGTCTGTAGCTGATTAGCCGGTATAAAGTTATTGTGCTCAAGGAAATATCCACCAAACTCCGGCGCAAAGAAAATAATAGCGCAGAACACAATTAAGAATCCAATCACACCGAAGATGTCTTTAACAGAATAATAGGGATGAAATGGAATACCATCAACAGGAATATTTGTCTGTGGATCACGGTTCTTTTTAATTTCTATACCGTCTGGGTTATTTGATCCAACTTCATGCAATGCAAGTATATGCACAAAAACTAATGTTATTAATAGTATTGGCAATGTAACAACATGGTAGGCAAAGAATCGGTTAAGTGCCGCATCAGAAAGTGTAAAGTCGCCTAACAACCAATGCGACAGCGTATCACCAATTAATGGAATTGCACCAAACATACTAATAATTACTTGCGCGCCCCAGTAAGACATTTGACCCCATGGCAAAATGTAACCGGTAAAGGCTAAGCTCATAAGTATGAAGAATATTGCCATGCCAACTAACCAAAGCAGTTCTCTTGGTTTTTGATATGAGCCATACATCATGCCACGGAACATGTGCAAGTAGACAACGACAAAAAACATAGAAGCGCCAGTTGAGTGCATATAACGGATCAACCAGCCATAATCAACATCTCGCATGATGTATTCCACTGATGCAAACGCCATACTCGCATCAGGTTTGTAATTCATGGTAAGGAAAATGCCGGTTATTAACTGGTTTACCAATACCAACATGGCCAATGAGCCAAAGTAGTACCAAAAGTTAAAGTTTTTAGGCGCGTAATATTCTGAGAGGTGCGCCTTCCAGGTTGAGGTCAATGGAAAGCGCTTGTCTATCCATTCAATCATTGCGTTTTTACTCATTTATGCAGATTCCTTACTGTCAGAACCAATTAAAAGGCGACTGTCGCTCAAATATGAATGAGGCGGTACAACCAGATTAGTTGGTGCCGGTAAATTTTTGTAAACACGTCCAGCCAAATCGAATTTTGAACCATGACAAGGGCAAAAGAACCCACCCAGCCAATCTGCGCCAAGGTCTTCAGGCGCAATATCTTTTCGGTATACTGGAGAACATCCCAGGTGCGTACAAAGCCCTATTACTACTAAAATTTCCGGCTTTATTGAACGCGTTTGATTTTTAGCATATTCTGGCTGCTGGTCTTTTTCTGAATTAGGATCGGCCAACCTACCTTCAAGTGTTACCAGTGTTTCCAACATTTCAGGTGTGCGCTTCAAAATCCAGACAACTCTTCCACGCCATTCCACCATCAAAAGTAACCCTTCTTCCAGTTTACTGATATCCACTTCAACTGGCGCACCTGCAGCTTTAGCTCTCTCGCTAGGCATCATGCTCAACATAAAAGGCGTTGCAACAGCAACACCAGCAATTCCACCCGCCACAGAAGTTGCAGTGACTAAAAAGCGTCGTCGACTATTCATTTCTTCTTCAATTTTAAAGCTACAAGTATCTGCCATATCTTTACAGTTCCGTCTAATTTATTTTGTGCAAAACTTTGATTTAATAGTTATTTCTCTTGATCACAACAGTATGACGCTATTAGATTATGCGCAATTATTGTAAAATCGAGGCATTATACCATAACCCTTGAATCGGCAAGGAGATTCTATTAACTATTTGTCATCAGCCTTGCAAAAAAAACCATCCGCTAGTTAACTTAGACGCATGGTTTCTATCTTTCCATATGGAATTATTTTATCTTGCCGTGACAGTTTTTATATTTCTTGCCTGATCCACATGGGCACGGACTATTTCTCCCGACCTTATCATTCTGACGTACAAATGGTTGAGTTTTTTCTTCTCTATCAGCTTCGTCAGGCGCTTGATCTGACTCTTCACTTAATGCGCCACCATAACTAGGGTGTTGATACTGCACATTTTCTGGTGCATGCAATGCTTCAGCTACAGCCTCCACCTGCTGCTCATCTTTAATCTTTACCGTCATCAGTACTCGCGTGACTTCGATTTTCATTTGCTCAAGCATATTCGTAAATAATTCGAAGGATTCACGTTTATATTCTTGCTTCGGATTTTTCTGCGCATAACCCCGTAGATGAATACCTTGTCGCAAATGATCAAGTGCCGCCAGGTGCTCACGCCAATGAGAATCAAGACTCTGTAACATAACAGCGCGCTCATACTGATTCATAATCTCTACGCCTACTTGCTCAACCTTATCTTGATAATGCTTGTTTGCAATATCAAGGATACGTTCTTGCAAGTTCTCCTCATGTAAGTCAGGCTCTTTTTCCAACCATTTTTGTACCGGCAAATGTAGCTGCAGCTCATTAACTAGGGTTTTCTCCAGCCCAGGGATATCCCATTGTTCTTCTACACTTTCTGGCGGAACATGAACGGCAAATAAGTTTGTAACCACGCTTTCACGAACAGCAGAAATCGTGTCTGAAATATCTTGTGTTGATTCTAGTAGCTCATTACGCTGCTCATAAATGACATTACGCTGATCATTTGCGACATCATCAAAATCAAGCAATTGCTTACGCATATCAAAGTTACGGGCTTCGACTTTACGCTGTGCATTTTCAATTGCCCGCGTCACCCATGGGTGCTCAATCGCCTCGCCTTCTGGCATTTTCAGCCGGGTCATAATGTTCGCCACACGATCAGATGCGAAGATACGCAGCAAAGGGTCTTCAAGTGACAGATAAAAACTACTAGAACCTGCATCTCCTTGTCGACCTGAACGACCGCGCAATTGATTGTCAACTCTGCGTGATTCATGGCGTTCCGTGCCGATAATATGTAAACCACCTTTACTCAATACTTCATCGTGAAGGGCTTGCCACTCTTTCGTCAGCTCAGCTATTTTTGCTTCTATAGCTTCTTCACTCAGCTCCTCGTTTTGACGGACTTTATTAATTTCAGGCTCCGGGTTTCCACCAAGCACGATATCGGTACCACGACCCGCCATATTGGTCGCAATAGTGATCATCTTTGGGCGACCCGCCTGAACGATAATATTGGCCTCACTGGCATGCTGTTTTGCATTCAGTACTTGATGAGGCAATTTTTGCTTTTCTAACAACTTAGAAAGCAATTCATTATTCTCAATCGAGGTTGTACCAATCAATACCGGCTGACCACGTTCATGGCAATCTTTAGCTTCGTCTGCAATCGCTAGGTACTTCTCTTGCATGGTACGAAATACTTGATCCATGCCATCCTTGCGCACCATTGGGCGATGTGTCGGCACAACAACCGTTTCTAATCCATAAATTTGCTGGAATTCAGCGGCTTCGGTATCGGCTGTACCCGTCATACCGGCTAGTTTCTGATACATGCGAAAATAATTCTGGAAAGTAATAGAAGCCAGTGTTTGATTCTCTTTTTGAATATCTACACCCTCTTTAGCTTCTACTGCTTGATGCAACCCATCAGACCAGCGTCTACCCGCCATGAGTCGGCCAGTAAATTCATCCACGATAACAACATCACCATCCTGAACCACATAATGCTGATCACGGAGATAAAGATGATGTGCGCGCAAACCTGCATTCAAGTGATGAATTAAATTAATATTGGCAGGATCATAAAGACTAGAGCCTTCTGCAAGAAAACCAGCTTTTAGTAATAACTCTTCAGCATGCTCAAAACCTTCTTCGCTCAGCAGAACCTGATGACCTTTTTCATCGACACTAAAATCACCTGGCTCGTCTTCAGCTTCTTGGCGCGTAAGTTTAGGGATAAGCGTATTCATACGCACATAGATTTCCGAATCACCTTCCGCCTGACCAGAAATAATTAATGGTGTACGGGCTTCATCAATCAGAATTGAATCGACCTCATCAACGATACCAAAGTTTAGTTCACGCTGAACACGCTCAGCTGGATGTGTCACCATATTGTCACGTAAATAATCAAAGCCATATTCATTATTGGTGCCGTAGGTGATATCTGCGGCATAAGCTGCCTGCTTTTCAGCATGAGGCATCTGTGAATAAACCACGCCAACGCTAATACCAAGAAATTGATAAATCTTTCCCATCCAAGCGGCATCACGTTTAGCTAAATAATCATTTACCGTAATCAAATGAACACCTTTACCCGCCAGCGCATTAAGGTAGGCCGGCAATGTTGCCATCAAGGTCTTACCTTCACCTGTACGCATTTCAGAAATTTTTCCTTCATGCAACACCATGCCACCAATTAACTGCACGTCAAAATGGCGCATTTCTAGTACACGTTTACCTGCTTCACGCACGACAGCAAATGCTTCTGGCAATAACGTATCTAACGTTTCCCCGTCAGCAATGCGCTGCTTAAACTCATCAGTTTTAGCACGTAATTCATCATTGGACAGTGATTCAGTCGTCGGCTCTAGTTCGTTAATAGTGTCTACAACTTTAGAGTATTGCTTAACTATTCGATCATTACGACTACCAAAAACTTTTTTAAGTAGATTATTAAACATGAAATCTCGGAAAAAATTCTATTTTTAAGAAACCATCAATTAATCCTGCGCCTAACGGATTATTGAATTAATTGGTATTCCTTAATTTTAGTCAAAAATAAAGGGTAAGGTGTTTAACCTTACCCCACAGTTATTCTTATATTGTTAAAATTAACTTAACTCGGTTTTTTTAAATACCGAGATGGGTTCTGCGGGACATTTCTATGCCTAATCTCAAAATGCAGGTGCGGCCCAGTGGAACGACCTGTGCTTCCCACTTCAGCAATTTTCTGACCACTTAATACAATTTGCCCCAAATTAACCAAACGTTTAGATGCATGAGCATACCGACTGACAAGCTCATCCCCATGATCAATCTCCACCATATTACCATACTCAGGATGACGAGCGGAGTAGATCACTACCCCACCTGCTGCCGCTTTTATCGGCGTACCTTTTTTGGCGGCAAAATCAACCCCCTCATGAAAAACACGCCTACCCGAAAAAGGATCTATACGATACCCGAAACCGGAAGAGTACCACCCAGTATCTACTGGCATTTCAGAGGGGTAAACCCGTTTTGTTAATCTATCCTGGCGCAATAATGATTCCAGCACGCCAAATTTATCCTCTCTATCATCAATCACATATGATAATTCATTCAATCGTTGTTTGAACTCATCAACTGAAAGCACTGGAGAAGATAATGTGGGTAAGGCACCACCTTGGCCTGGCATTTTATCAAACAAAAACTCTTGTGTTTTAATACCAGAAGATTTTGCCAACCGCTCACCTAAAGCATCAAGTCTCATTAATTGAGCTTGCATTTGCCCTAACTTAACTGCCATGACATCTAAGTTACCATGTAAATGAGCATGAGCATCAGACTCTTCTTGCTGCCAACTTACTACAAACAAGCGTGAAAACTGATTATGGATCTTATCTCCATAACGCAATGATAGATAATTCAATCCCATTGCTAATATAATAGAGATAATGAGAAATGTACTTGCGACCAAAACAAGATGTATATTTGTTAATACAATATTTTTTGCTTGCTCTGATTTATTCGAAATAAGGATGATATTCATAATTTTTTTCTATCTATATCGATGACTATTCCTACACGTAAAATAGGTGTCTACTTAAATTCCCTGGTCGAGACACCTGGTGACCATTCTTTATCTCACCAAATTAATAAATTGAATGAGGCTCAACAGTTATTTTATACCATTATCCCAGCACAATTAATTCAACACTGCTCACTGGGCTTACCCTCTGATGAAAGGCTTATTATCTTCGCTGAAAATAGTGCTGTCGCAGCAAGACTCAAGCAACTTTCCCCTTCATTATTACGTAAGGCGCATGAATTCGGCTTCGAGGTTACTTCAATTCAAATTGCCGTGCAAGCTTATCGCCATATCCATAAAGCGGACAAACCACAAACAAAAAAACGACAATTAAGCCAAAGTGGCAAAGAAAACCTAAGCCAACTAGCGACTTCCTTACCTAAGTCTGATCTAAAATCTGCTATTGAGTCATTAATAAAGAATAGCTAGCAGTCTACAACGTCATCACCTCGCAGCCTATTGGTCTAAAGTACAATCTATCTTAACACTGATTTGTCATAAAAAAAGCTCATAAAATTCTTGAAGCAATCAATGTAATGATGGCGCTTTGCCATGCAACTTCAAATGCTTTCCGTACCCCACTCGAATCATTATTTTGCATTTCAAGACGCTGCATTAATCTATATATAGCCCAACCATTCTTACCTGAATTCGTATAATAAATCATAAAACATCAATTTTTTTGGGCACAGCATCATCCAGGTTTCGTGTTAAATAATTATCTCGTATATAATTACGCATTATGAATGTGTTTATTCCACGCACATTCAAAATTTCCCATTTATTTCACAATACGCCACATATAGTTATATTCGCAATGAAAGTTAAATCACCGCGGCCCCAACCATCTAGGTTCTCTCTTATGGTTTTTATCAGTATATCCTCATGAATGTTTTTTACGAAGAATCAGGCGCCTTTAAAGTAGGCGCGATACTGGCAGACAACACAACTTCTTTACAAATTGAAGCTTCTCACGGCAAACGCTCCAAAATAAAAGCTTCGTCGGTATTATTGCGCTTTGACACGCCACCATTATTAGAGTTTATGGAGCAGGTTCAACAAATGGCAAGCGAATTTGACCCAGATTTTCTTTGGGAGTGCTGTCCGAGTGGTGTCGAATTTTCCAGCAACACCCTAGCCGCAGATTATTTTGGCCATTCACCCAAATCAGTTGAAGCCGCAGCTGTATTAACATTACTCCATAGCTCGCCCATGCATTTTTATAAAAAAGGCAAGGGAAGTTACAAAGCCGCACCACCTGAAGCGCTCAAGGCCGCACTAGCCAGCCAGAAGAGAAAACGTCTTCAAGCAGAATTGCAAGCTCGTTATGTTGAACACCTATGCGCATTCAAATTACCGGAAGAATTTAAGCCGTTACTCTCTGATCTGCTGTACAACCCAGATAAAGGCTCTGTCGAATGGAAAGCCGTCGATGCTGCCTGCGCCAGAACTAAATTAAGTTTTCTGAAAGTACTCGAAAACTGCGGTGCAATTCCCTCTTCACATGATTTTCATTTCAATCAATTTTTGCATGAGAATTTTCCTGGCGGCACCGGTTTTGATGATCTTGACTCAATCATCTACACAGATGACGCCCACGATTTACCCATTGCAGATGTCTCCGCATTCAGTATAGACGACGCCTCAACAACAGAAATTGATGATGCATTTTCAGTTACACCGTTAAAATTCGGCAGCTTCCGGATAGGCATTCATATTGCCGCACCTGCCTTGGGAATCACCGCGGACTCAGCATTAAATCAAGTAGCTACTGAACGCTTATCTACCGTTTATCTTCCAGGCAAAAAAATCACCATGTTGCCAGAATTTGTAGTTAATCACTACACGCTGAAGGAAGAACGGCTATGCCCAGCGCTCTCACTATATCTTGATATTGCAGATGATTTTACGGTAATCGCGTCAGAAAGTCGTATTGAAAAAATTAATATCGTTGCAAATTTGCGGCATGATGCATTAGAAAAAGATTTTAACGAAATAACATTAAGGGAAAACAAGCTAGATTACCCTTTTGCCAAAGAATTACAGACATTATGGAACTTTGCCTGCAAATTAGAGGAAGTTCGTGGAAAAGCAAATGACACCAATAATGATAGAGTAGATTACAGCTTCGATATACAAGATGATCGCATCACTATCAGTGAGCGTCGCCGAGGATCGCCCATAGACAAGCTCGTCTCCGAATTAATGATCTACGTTAATACCGAGTGGGGTAAGCAATTAGCCGACGCGAATATCGCGGGCATTTACCGCAGTCAAGGTAACGGCAAAGTTAAAATGAGCACATCGCCTTCTCCTCACCAAGGCCTAGGCGTTTCCCAATACGCGTGGAGTAGTTCACCCATGCGCCGCTATGTTGATTTACTTAATCAGCGCCAATTAATTGCCATGTTACGCAATGAAACACCGCCTCATACCAAAGAAAGCGATAACCTTTTAATCCCTATGCGGGACTTTGATGTAGCCTATAGCACTTATAATGATTTTCAGCGATCGATGGAACGCTATTGGTGTTTACGCTGGTTGCTACAAGAAAATGTTTCTATCATAGACGCACAAGTTATTAAGGAGAATCTTGTACGGTTCGAGCGCATCCCCTATATCATGCGGGTTCTATCGTTACCAGAAACCCCACCTGGCACCTATGTTGAGCTTGAAATAACGCAAATTGATTTACTCGAGCGAAACTTAAATGCAAGATTTTTACATAAACAGGAATCATAAAATAGCTGAGTTAACTACCATTTATATGACAAGTAATTCGTTGTTGCCTACAATATACTTTTCATGTTCAATATTTTACATTAAGGTTTTAATCCGTTGGCTGCCACTTTAAACATACAGAAACCCTGGATTTCCACCATACATCACCCACAAGACCGTTTGTATGTGGCGATATTTATTTCGCTATTTATTCATGCCACTATTTTGCTGGGTGTTAACTTTAAAATGCCAGTGTCTGACTTTGATAAAATCGCCACATCGTTAGATGTTGTCCTGGTTAACAATAAAACCCTTTCCAAGCCAACCGATACCAAGATACTTGCCCAAGACAATTTAGATGGCGGTGGTAACACGGATAAGGACCATCGTGCGATGACACCCTTCCCCGTTTTACCTAAAAGCAAGCCATCCATCGATAATTTTTCGGCCCAGCAAAAAGTAGCCGCGCTTGAACGTGAAGCCAAACGGTTATTAACGGCCACAGAAAGCACACAAAAGATTGACCAAGCCGATATTCTAGAGAAACAACCAGAAAAAAAACCGATTGCCAGCAACACGTCTGAATTAGTTCAGCGCAGTCTTGACATTGCACGTCTAAAAGCTCAAATCGATAAAGATCATAGCGCCTATCAAAAACGCCCTAAAAGACGATTTGTGGGAGCACGTACAAAAGAATATCGATTTGCGCGCTATGTGGAGGACTGGCGTCTAAAGGTTGAGCGCATTGGCAACCTCAATTACCCCGAAGAAGCCAGAAGGGGGAAACTCTACGGCAACTTGCAACTCACGGTTGGCATTCGAGCCGATGGTAGCCTAGAATCCATCGGCATTAATCGTTCATCAGGCGAAAAGGTACTTGATGAAGCTGCCATACGTATTGTCAGACTCTCTGGACGAAATGGTTTTTCGCCCTTCCCGCCAGAGATCAGACATGATACTGATATCTTACACATTACCCGTACTTGGGCATTTGCTCGTTCAGACAAACTGATTAGCCAATAAATAACACTTCACTACCATTCATTGATTGGTACTGACATTAATTATGCCTGACTTATATGCCGTTGTTGGCAACCCAATATCCCACAGCAAGTCACCTTTTATCCACACTGAGTTTGCTCGTCAAACAAAGCAAACTATGCAATATAGCGCACTACTTACGCCATTAGACGGCTTTGTTGCGACGGTAAAAAAATTTCGAGAACAAGGCGGCAAAGGCATGAACATTACCGTCCCATTTAAACTGGAAGCTTTCGAGCAATCGACGCAATTGACTGAACGCGCAAAACAAGCGCAAGCTGTGAACACATTCAAGTTTGATGGCGATCAATTGCTGGGTGACAATACAGATGGTGCAGGCTTGGCACGTGATATAACGATTAACTTAAACACAACCATTGCCACAAAACGTATTTTACTCATGGGAGCGGGCGGTGCTGCCCGTGGCGTCATATTGCCACTACTAAAACACCAACCTGCCGTGCTCGCAATTGCCAATCGAACGGCAAAAAAAGCACAAGATTTAAAGCAGCAGTTTGATGATCACGGTCATATCATGGCCGGCGATTATGCTAATTTTGTTGACGGAAATTTTGACATTATTATTAATGCCACATCAGCCAGTTTAAATGACGAGCTACCCCAGTTACCAGCGGGTCTATTTAATGATAGCTCACTCGCCTATGACATGATGTACAGTAACGAACCCACCCGCTTCTTAACATTCGCCAAACAACAAGGTGTGAAACACTTGACTGACGGCGTCGGAATGCTGGTAGAACAAGCTGCCGAATCTTTTTTTCTATGGCGTGGCATAAGGCCCGACACCAGAAACATCATCCATCTACTAAATCAAAAGAAGTAGTAATATCTGTAAAATATTCCGACAAACATAATTTATGGGGAAATTCATTAAACGTTGGTGCTGGCGATTTATCTTTATTTGCATTTATGGACTGTTCATCTACCAATTATGGCTCTTCAGCCATGTCTTATACTGGAATCAACACAACCCAACAACCAGTGCTTTTATGCAGCATCAACTAGACACCTTCAAAGAGAAAGACCCTCAGGCAATATTACACCACCAATGGGTCGCTTATGAACATATTTCCATTGAAATGAAGCGAGCCATGATTGCATCTGAAGATGGCAAGTTCATGCAACATGACGGTTTTGATTACGACGCACTCCAGAACGCATTTGAGAAAAATCTAAAAGAAAATAAATTTTCTGTGGGTGGCTCCAGCATTAGTCAACAGCTCGCCAAAAACCTGTTTCTATCCCACGAGAAAACACTGTGGCGCAAGGCACAGGAAGCTGCCATCACCCTCATGCTTGAGAAAGTGATGTCTAAACGCCGAATACTAGAAATATATTTAAATATGATTGAATGGGGAAATGGTGTTTTTGGCATACAAGCTGCTGCCCATCATTACCATGGCATCTCTGCTGCAGCACTGACGGCAAAACAAGCCGCCTATCTCGCCTCAATGGTTACCAACCCCCGTTATTATGATGAGAATCGTGCGTCACCTCATTTACTGAAAAAAAGTGAAATTATTCTTAAACGTATACCTTCAGCAAAAATTCCGTGATATAACACCTAGGAGGCTGTCCGAGAATAGAATGATCTACTACGGAAAAGCTATTTTGGTCATATTTCACGGTCATTTTCGTTAAATAGAACAACTATTCGCCTCAAATGATCAAGAAATCTGTCTCAAAATGGCTTCTCTTCGCTACGATCCCTATTCTCGGACAGCCTCCTAGTCGAGATTTTCACCATTTATTTAGTTAAAAAATGTTAATTTTTTCTTGAATTGAAATTTGAAGCTAAAATCTACCATGTGTGGTTCAGCAGTAGATCGACGTCGACGACTCCTTAATCTAAAATAGATGTCAAAGCCATATATTTTGTCATCTACCAGCTCGCCGAAATAACGTAACCATACAGCAAGAATTTTTCACAAAATAGCAACCCTATTTTGCCACCGGATGACCTGCCATGACCAAGAAAAAAAATCTTAATGAGAATGAAGACCTGCCAATTCTTTTACAACGCGCATTTTATTTATTAAATAGATACAAACTGGTAGAAGGCTTTGTTAATTTACAGGGAGTCTCCGGTCAAGCCTTAGCAGATTCCTCCGTACAAAAAAAAAATCTGGACGAGTTGCAGCAGTTTATAGACGACCTCCATCCAGCTGACACCGCTGATATTCTTGAAGCATTACCGTTAGAAGACCGTCTCATTATTTGGAATTTGGTGAAAACCGAGTTTGACGGCGAAATACTATTAGAAACATCCGACGCGGTACGAGAAACGCTAATCACCGACATGAGCAGCAAAGAGCTGCTCGCAGCAACAGAACAACTTGACGCCGACGAGATTGCCGACCTAGCACCCGATTTACCTCACGAAGTCATCGATGATGTGTTTCGATCATTACCCACAGCCGAACGCGAAAAACTGCGTGAAGCGATGTCTTACCCAGAGGACGCAGTGGGCGCATTAATGGACTTTGATTTCATCACCATCCGTGAAAATGTACGATTAGAGGTGGTTTTGCGTTACTTACGACGCCTGGACGAGCTGCCCGATCACACAGATCAATTGTTTGTTATAGACCGAAATGAACATCTCAAAGGCGTATTACTCGTCAGCAAACTATTGGTAAGCGACCCTGACACCAAGGTTTCAGAAGTTATGACTAAAGAGATGGTGACACTTCATTCTGATGACAATGCACAGCAAGTGGCCTCTGCTTTCGAGCGCTACGACTTGATTTCCACATCAATAGTTGATGACAATGGCAAGTTACAAGGACGCGTTACGGTTAATGCCGTTATCGATTTTATTCGCGACAAAGCCGACGATAAAGAACGAAATTTAGCGGGTCTAAGTGAAGAAGAAGATTTATTTGCACCTGTTCTAAAAAGTGTAAAAAACCGTTGGGCGTGGTTGGCGATCAACCTGGTGACTGCATTTATCGCCTCACGTGTCATTGGTTTATTTGAAGACTCTATTGCACAGCTGGTCGCCTTAGCAGCCCTTATGCCAATTATTGCAGGTATTGGCGGCAATTCAGGCAACCAAACTATCACCATGATTGTGCGCGCACTGGCACTCGGACAAATCAACACCGGCAGCGCGAAAAAAATAATTTTAAAAGAAATCGGTGTCAGTGTAATCAACGGCATTATCTGGGGTGCTGTGGTTGGATTATTTACCTTCGCAATTTACCAGAACGCTTCGCTTGGCTTGATCATGATGCTTGCTATGGCATTAAACCTGCTACTGGCCGCATTATTAGGCGTACTCATCCCACTCACTTTACGTAGATTTGGGCGTGACCCTGCGCTTGGCTCCAGCGTCATGATTACGGCGGTTACCGATAGTGGCGGGTTCTTTATATTTCTTGGGCTCGCAACTATTTTCTTGTTGTAAACAACCACCTATTCTCAGCTAAACAGAAAAAATTAAGACTGGCTATTTTTTCTCGGAAAAACCGCCAAATAACTTTTATACATGAGATGGGGCAACAGCAGATATAAGGGCATCCGTATCCAATGGCTACGCAAGTACAATAAAGTACGAGCAACACGGTCACGTTTAGATGGCTTGTCTGGGTGTAATGGAAATAGGGCCACTGGAACCAGCTTGTTCATAATCCAAAGTGCAACAGTACTTGGCTTATTATTTAGATTACTTGCAACGCTATCAGGCACTGGTGTCTTAAACATAAGCACAGAAAAATGTAGCGCATAAAACAATGGTCGCCCTAAACTCAACTCGTTGGCACGTTCAATGAGATTTTCCCAGAAACATGCTTCTTTTTCGCTGAAGAAAACAAGCAAATCATGACAATCAAGTATGTCTCTAAGATCACCCGCAAGCTCATTATTCTGAAATAGATTGACCGCACAATGCAGCACCATATCGACGGGGCTAAGTATTTTATAACGGGTTCCTTCAACAGAAACAGCAGCCTCAAAAAATAAATTAGGGTTTACTTTAATTCCACTGGTGGGCTGTGTAATCGTGTGATGAATATCAACTTCGGTTTCTCTTTCAATATGCGTGAGCGGCGGTATTTCATGACTCCAAACACGATAATAATGCTCGTCATAAGCGGAGAGTTTTTGACATACCCAACCCCGTTGATTCAGTTCCAACTCAACAGACGCCAAAGTACCTTTTGGCACCATAATGTCCAAATCAACATAAGTCCGCCCTGCTGATTCAGGTAATCCAGCTAGTGAATAAGCCACCCCCTTTAACGTAATAACGGGTATATCCATAGACTGCAATGCCCAAGAAATTCGGTTTAGCTCCCAACGCGTTAATTGTTGCATTCTCTCCGCCTGGATAAGACCTGAACGCAATATGTTTGCTGCTCGCACGGGAATTTTCTTGAGAAGATTTCTTTTGTTAAGTTCTGTTGCCAAACGACCAAGCAATTTCACTTTTCTGGCCAACCTTAACAACAATTCCCAATCAGCAATGCTGTAATCAACCAAACAATCCGGATTAACCAATGCATCCAACAACAACCTGTAGTGGCCTTCTGCAGTATATTGCACTAAGCAGTCAAACTATTCATGGCATCAATAACATCGTCAAAATCAGAATAAACCAATTTATAACAAGAACAAGTTCTGATTAGGTGTGTGACTGCCCGAAAACTGATCTCACCTAACACTTCATAGTTGAATGAGTTACTGGCTAATAGCAAAAAAGCCTCAGAATCAGGCAATGGCTCCAAACTTAGTGAAGCACCGGCAACCCATTTTGGAAATATAATCCACTTTGCATTGGCAGTTTCTTCTGAGCGCATAATACTTTCTTTCGGTGGACGAACATGCGCAATCGTACCCTTCTGTGTTTTAGGTATTTCATGCCCAAGTATGGCTTCGGGCAAATAATCTCTGACGACCTGAATAGATTCATTTTTGAGCGGCATCAATCTGGGTATGGGAAGAAAATTATTATTATAGGGATCCATCAGTCCAAATTCATCTGAAAACAAGCGGTAACCTCGATGCACCAAGGCGGTACATAGCGTGGTCTTACCACTACCAGGCCAGGCTGGAAACAGAATCACTCGGTCATTTCTTTCCACGGCAGCAGAATGAAATAATAACAGGTGATTGACTCGAGCAGCAATAACGAGATTAATGCCCCACTCTAGTGCCGTGAGCTCTTGATCTACAGGAAAAAGTGAAAATGGTGACTTTCCGTCAACAAGAAAACGAACATGTGGAGAAAATGGGTTTTTTTTAGGGCGCTCTGCTGCGATATTCACATGAAACTCAGCAAGCTCATTTTCAGCCAGTTTATAATCCCCATAGAGACTATGAAGATGACCTGCTAGTGATGCGGAGGCAGTGTTGATTCGTATATTGAAGGGGCCTATACTTACTCTAAGTCCCTGACCTAACAGTAAAGCAATAAATTTCTCAAATGGAACTTGTCCCACCGTCATATTGAAGACTCTAACTTCACTTTCTCAATCAAGCCCAATTCTTCAAAGCGATGAAGTGTCTTTAAAATCTGTTGAGAATAATCTTGATTTAATATCAATTGAAACTGTTCAGCTAAAACCTTGCAAATCTCATCTACAGACGCAGGCGATTGATCAAGTTTTGAAACAATTTGCATCCCCGCCGCATTCAGAAAATGTGTCTTTCCTGAATACGGTTGAAATACAGTGAATTCCTCATTCCATTCTTCGATATGTAAGGATGAAAAAGCAACCGACCGCCAATAAATTTTAAAAGGCATTCATTTGCCAGAACAATAATCTATCAAGTAACGATGCAATGATATAATTTTTTATATATTTAAATTTGGACTTGCTGTTATAGAATCATATGCTCTTGAAGAAACCAATATTCCCACGCCTTGGCCCCCCGCTTCAGTATGACAGAAATCAGCTTGAGACTGCAAATCAGGAACACCATCCTTCTTCGTATCAGTAACGCTAGCTATTGGGTCAGTTCCAAGATCAACAAGATCACTACCAACACTACTAAGACCTCCATCAACATCAGGACGGACACAAATCAAATTACCAGCGCCGTCCTTTGCCGCAGCATCAATGTCTGTGATTGCCCTCACTAGATTACTAGTACGTGCCAACGCAGCACCACTGTGCAACGTCATGATCACAGGAATTGCCGCAGCAGCACCTTTGATTAACCGTCGCCGTTTTTTCTCTGGCATTTTATCTGCAGAAGCCTTCTGTTCCACCGGCTCCGATTGTTTGTTTAATTTTTCTTCAGTCATTTTATATTTGCCTTTCACAATGGACAAAAAATTACGGTTGTCACCACTCATAAATCAATTATCCTAGTTAACCTATAGTGTAACTTACTTATAAAAAACAGCAAGCAAATAGAATCGATTGTTTCAACCATCAACAAACTACATAGCTTCAACACACAATACTAAAAGCAAGATACATGCCATATTTTATATTAAACAATTAAACCAACAAATACAATTGGTTACACATTTGCATTTTTTATTGATATTATTTCTTGCGTTAAATTGTAAAAATTTTCGACAATTCTAGTCTAGAATAGACTAAAAGTAGTATTCACAGGCAATCTTTCGCTTTCGTAGCAGAATGATCTTGCCTATGCGTCAATTGATACAAAACAGGTAACACCAGTAACGTTAAAATAGTCGAAGTTAACACCCCACCAATGACTACCGTTGCCAATGGTCGCTGCACTTCTGCGCCTATGCTTACTGCCAATGCCATAGGAACAAAGCCAAACGCATCAGTTAAAGCCGTCATTAATACAGGACGTAAACGCGTTAGCGCACCTGTTTGAATGGCATCATCCAATGTATGCCCCTGCTCGCGCAGGTTACGAATGAATGTTAATAAAACTATCCCATTTAATACGGAAATTCCAGACACCGCGATAAAACCCACTGCCGCAGAGATAGAAAAAGGAATGCCACTCAACCACAGTGCCAACACGCCGCCAGACAACGCAAATGGGACACCAGAAAACACTATCAGCCCGTCACGAAAATTGCCAAACATGATATAAAGCAAGGTAAAAATCAATCCGAGCGCAATGGGCACTACGATTTTAAGACGATCTGTTGCTGAAACCATTTGTTCATATTGACCGCCCCATACCACCCAATACCCTGGTGGAATTTGTACTTGTTCAGCAATACGCGCTTGCGCTTCATTTACAAAGGAACCCAAATCCTGTCCTCGCACATTTGCACTGACAACGGCTCTACGCTTCCCATTCTCACGGCTGATTTGATTAGGCCCCTCAATCATATCAAAATAAACCACTTCATCTAACGCAAGATAAGCAGGCGGCATGCCTACTGTAGTAACGGGCAATTTTATGGGCAAACGTTTCAGGGCTTCTATATCGACCCGTAGCAACTCAGGCAAACGCACCAACAACTCGAAACGACGATCACCTTCGTAAATAAGGCCAGCATTCTTACCGCCTATAGCAATGGTAATGACATCTTGCACATCAGCCACATTCAAACCATAACGCGCCATCTTTGTCCGATCCATTTGCATGGAAAGCATGGGCAACCCAGTCAATTGTTCAATTTTCACATCTGCTGCACCGGGCACAGACTCAAGAACTCTCTCTATCTGCTCGCCCACATCGTGCAATGTATCCATATCATCACCAAATACTTTTACCGCAACATCGGCACGCACACCGGATATCAACTCATTAAAACGCATCTGTATCGGCTGGGTAAACTCATAGTTGTTTCCTGGCACATCGTTTACTGCCCGTTCCATGGCTACAATTAACTCACTCTTGGTCCGATATGGACCTGTCCACTCTTCCTGGGGTTTAAGTATGATAAAAACATCTGCCACATTCGGTGGCATTGGGTCAGTCGCAATTTCTGGGGTTCCGATTTTGGAGAAAACTCGCTCAACTTCTGCAAATGTCTTGATTTTCTGTTCCAACTCATTTTGCATCTCAACAGCAGTCATTAAGCTAGTGCCAGGAATACGTATAGCATGAAGCGCAATGTCTCCTTCATTCAGACTAGGGATAAACTCACTACCCATTCGAGTTGCCAGCAAACCAGAAAGAACCACAACAACCACAGCGAATGTGAGTGTCAACGCCTTGTTACGCATTACAAATATCAAAGCAGGTAGATAAACTGCTTTTGCCCATCTCATCACACCGCTTTCTTTGTCTTCCACTTTGCCGGATAAAAACAACGCAACGGCTGCGGGCACAAACGTCACAGAAAGAATAAATGCGCCTAGTAGGGCCGTCACGACTGTGAAGGCCATTGGATGAAACATTTTCCCTTCTACGCCTGTCAATGCGAAGATAGGCAAATAAACGATTATAATAATGAACTCACCGAAGAACAGTGCCTCCCTTGCTTCTTTGGATGCAGCAAAAACAACGACTAAGCGTTCACTGAGTGTTAATGTTCGGCCTAACCGTGCCTGTTCTTTTCCCAGGTGCCGAATACAGTTTTCAATAATGACAATGGCACCATCTACAATAATGCCAAAATCCAAAGCACCTAAACTCATTAGATTTGCACTGACATTATTAGCTACCATACCACTGAAAGTGAAGAGCATGGATAGCGGTATAACCAGCGCAGCTATCATTGCCGCGCGTATGTTACCCAAAAATATGAATAACACCACAATAACTAGGATAGCACCCTCAAACAGATTGGATGCCACGGTTTGAATCGTTTTGTCCACCAATGTAGTACGGTTATATACTGGCGTTGCGACCACACCTTCTGGCAAACTGCGATTAATCTCAATTAATTTATTAGCAGCTGCATGGGAAACAATCTGGCTGTTTTCTCCAATTAGCATATGAACCGTGCCCAGCACCACTTCTTTGCCATCTTGGGTTGCCGCACCGCTACGCAATTCTTTACCAAGCATGACATCAGCAACATCCTTAATACGTACTGGAACGCCTTGTCGACTGGCCAGAACAATCTCGCCAATTTCGATCATATCTGTTACCTGACCAGGCACACGAACCAAATATTGCTCGCCGCTTTTCTCAATATAGCCAGCACCAACATTGAGATTATTTAATGACAAGGCAGTCACAATATCCTGAAAGCCCAAGCCAAAGGAAATCAATTGATCCGGATAAGGCGTCACATGAAATTGCTTAACATAACCACCCACTGAATTAACTTCTGTGACACCTTGAACTGTGAGTAACTGTGGCCTGATAACCCAATCCTGGATTTCACGTAAATCAGTCGTTGTATATAAGCTACCATCAGGTTTACTGGCACCACTTTTCGCATCAACCGTCCACATGAAAATCTCACCCAGGCCTGTAGAAACAGGCCCCATTCTTGGCTCTATACCAAAAGGTAAGTTACCTTTTACATCTTGAATACGCTGACTAACCAACTGGCGTGCAAAATAAATATCTGTGCCTTCTTTAAAAACAACTGTAACCTGCGACAAGCCATAACGAGATATAGAACGGGTATAATCTAGATTAGGTAGACCCGCCATAATGGTTTCGACTGGGAAAGTCAATCGTTGCTCGGCTTCAAGAGGAGAGTATCCAGGCGCCTCAGTATTGATTTGCACCTGAACATTAGTGATATCTGGCACAGCATCAATGGGTAAATTTTGATAGCTATAAACGCCAAATATAGCCATTGCAAACACACCCACCAGAATTAGACCGCGATGATAGATAGCTATCTGTAAAATACGCTCAAACATGCTTCAGTCCCTGGGGAAACATTTCATTGATCTCGGCAGACAATTTTATCCATGTCTCAATGATCATGTGATGCCCCTGCTTTACCCAGCTCAGCCTTGACAGCAAAACTATTACCTGCCGCATACCGTTCCCCGATCGACAACCCATCAAGCACCTCGACCATCTTGTCATCACTACGTCCTAGCTCCAATGGACGCGCCTCAAAGTACTTACCATAGCGCCCAAACACCACCGACCAATCAAACAGTGTTTGTAATGCATCGATCGAGACTGCGACTGGCACTTGAATTTCTTCAGTTACCAATGCCGCGTTAATAAACATCCCGGCACGCCATTGCCCATTGTCATTTTCAAGTGTCACACGGGCTGTAGCCGTACGTGTTTGTTCATCAATGAGCGCCCCGATATAGGACACAACCCCTTCACCTTCAACAGTAGAAGCAGTCGCCGTGATGACCGCTGCCTGACCATTCTTAATGATGGCTAAGTCTTTTGGGTAAACCGTCAAATTGGCATACATCGTGGACACGTCAGCAATGGTAAAAATTTCTTGATCTTCTTTAATCACTTCACCTCGTGCGATAGCTTTTGTGATCACTAGTCCTGAGATGGGCGCACGTACCTCAAAGCGAGTCAGATTCCTTTGCTGATGTATTTTCTCTGGCTGCTCACCAAAAGCACGTAACTTTGCTGCCAACAAATCCGAGGTAATTTCCGCTTCACTATTGAGTTGTTGCGCCAACAAAAAGTCTTGCTTAGCCGTAATCTTCTCTTCCCACAGTTTTTTTTCTCGCTCATAAGTTACTTGCGTCAAAACTAGACGTTTTTGTGCCGCCAAATACTGACTACGTAGATCCGCTAATAATTGACTCTCAACAACAGCCAACACTTCACCTTTTTTTACTTGCTGTCCTAAGTGACGCTCAACATCTACGACAATACCTGGGGCACGTGGCACCACGCGCACGACATTATGATGATTAAAGTTAACCACACCGGGAAGCTTAAGTGTTGGCGAAATTTTTGCCGGTCCAGCCGTTTTGATCTCAATACCGGTACTTTTCAATGTCTCATCAGACATCTCTATACGTGCCTCAATTTGGCTATAACCCCAATGATATGTTCTTCCTTCCCACTCAGCCGCAATGGCCACATCAAATGAATGTGGCTCCACCACCTCATGGTCACCCAGCAAATAATCTCCCTCCGCTTTAAATGCAATCAACTGCGCGGGCGCACCTAGACGCGATAACGTGATAGCGACTTTAGCTGCTGCCGGCGAAATTGGCTTGTCCTTTTCATAAAGATAAACTCGGAACTGAGGCGGCACGCCTTTTTCATAGATAGTCACTTCCACACCAAAATCATCAGTTTCAATGAACTTTCCCCCTCTAGGGCCTTTTTCTTCGTCATGTTTCTCATCTATATCAGCGGATACCTCACCATGCTCGCCTTCATTAGATACCGTTTTTTCCCAACTCAAAATCATGCCAGCCAGTATTACACCAATGACAATCACAATAATGATTGGCTTAAAATTGGTTTTTTCCACAATTCACTCCTCAAGGAATCTCGTTCGCACTTAAACTTAAATTAATTATTGGATACATCATCAACAGGTCGAGCGATCAAACGCTCAATCTCATTAACCAATTTCTGATAATTTGCTAACGCTTGCAAATATAACGTTTGATTTTGAAACAAGGTACGCTGTGCATCCAACATACCCAGAAAGTCAAAACGACCTAACTCATAGCCCCTACGTGTCATGTCAAAAGCTTCACGCGCACCCGGCAATATTTCTTCACGCAACATGGTAATTTGGTTCTGGGCCGCAATCAACGCTTCATAGGATTGCACCAGCAATGTTCTTAAGCGCAAATCAGTTGCCACCCACTCATCTTCCGCCTTATCTATACGCTGGTGCGCTTCAAGTAAGTTACCCTGATTACGATTAAATACTGGAATGGGGAAAGAAAGAGCAACCAATGCCGTTGTATCATGCGGCTCAGAATAACGCCGAACACCTGCATTAAGCGTAATATCAGGAATACGCCGCGCTTTCTCCAAAACCAACATTGCCTTACGTTGCTCTAGATTCAATCGACTACCAATCGCAGCCGGATTGTCATACAAATATTCTGTTAACGTATTAAATTCAGGAACAATAACAAACGACTCAAGATCCCCCAACACCTGCTGAAAACTCGGTATAGGGCTACCCCAAAATAATGCCAATGATTTACGTGCCACATCCAAATCATGCTTTGCTTGCTCAAACTGGATCTTCGTCGTCGCATAAGCCACTTTGGCACGCGTTTCTTCAACCGGCGGCACTTTTCCGCTAAGGACACGTTTAGCTACCGTATCAACCACCTTTTGTGCAAGCGCTATGCTTTCCGTTGCCAATTGCACTCGTTCTTGACCAGCAAGCACATCGGTAAATACATTAGCAACCTGTGCGATCAAATCTAAACGTCGGATTTCAAAATCTTGAGCAGCCCGCTCTTGACCCAACGAAGCTGCTTCTATGCGCGCCGAACGTTTTCCCGCCGTTTCTATGAGTTGACTAATCCTAATAGAGTTAAAACGCGCACCAGGATCACTTGGTCGCGAACTGATATCTTCAGCATCAAGTAGCAATTGCGGATTTGGCAACAAACCAGCTTGCAACGTTACCCCCTCCAACGCACCTATTTCTTTAGCAAACGCAGCCAATTCAGGGTTTTTTTCTAACGCCCGTTTAATTGCATCATGCAAGGTTAACGCGTCTTGTTTATCCAACAAAAACAGCATTGCACGATCATTCCCTTGTTTTAAGGTTTCATTATGCGGTTGATACTCAGCCATTGAATTTGAAATGGCTGCAATACCAAGTAATATTAAAAACAACCTCATTTGTACCCACTGTCTACACTTATATCGACGCAACAACACTGCAAATATCACCCTAAAATTCATAAATTCCTTCATGAGTGTTCTGAAAAATCACCGATTAAATTTACGACAATCACACAACCTCCACGCCTTCGTTTGCCAACATGTCTACCAACGCGATTAATGGCAGCCCTATCAATGCATTGGGGTCCTCACCCGACATACGCTCAATTAACACGATACCCAAACCTTCTGACTTTGCACTACCTGCACAATGATAAGGTTTTTCTTTATTGAGGTAATTTTCAATTTGCTGATCGCTTAGCGCGCGGAATTTAACATAAAAAGGAATGACGCGTGTTTGCATGTGATTGGTGCGACTGTTAAAAAGACTAAGCGCGGAATGAAATATAACTTCTTTCCCGCGCATAAATTGCAATTGCTTCACTGCCTTTTCATGAATTAAGGGCTTTCCCAGTTGTATATTTTCTAGCACTGCCACCTGATCAGCACTTATAATCAATGCATCTGTATAGGTAATAGCGACAGCTCTCGCTTTAGCTTCAGCTAAACGAAAGGCCGTTGCTTCTGGCAATTCATTCTTTAAAGGTTTTTCATCAATCAATGGATTAGCTATTTTAAATGGAATCTGTAACCGTCCAAGTTGCTCTTGACGGTAAACAGAGCTTGACCCCAATATAAGCTGCGGTGTTTTTTTTTGTTGTTTCAAAATTTTATTTTAGGATAGCTTTGACTTATAAAGTTAAAAAATATAACATGCGCGCCATATGTCTGTACGATTTGTCATAGATTCTCTCGATTTTGTGCGCAATGAGAGTGAGCGCCATGGTAAAATCCATGTCGCTGAATTAACACGGCTACATAGTTATTTATTTGATGATGATGGTGAGTTAACATATGCCGTCAATGGCTTGCTAAACAACGGCAAACCCATATTACGTATAGCCATCAAGGGCACTATAAACCTCTGCTGTCAACGTTGTCTTGGCAAATTGGAACATGCATTGGATGTGCGGTCGGACCTGCTACTGGCAAAAAACGAAAGTGAACTTCAGCTATATGATGAGGACGATGGAATTGACTGCGTTTTAGCCTCAATTGACATGAATGTCATGGCGCTAATAGAAGACGAAATAATTCTTAACCTGTCAATTTCTTCGCGTCACCCAAAAGATGAATGTTCGCCAGAAAGCTTGAATAGCGGCAATCAAACAGCCAATGCACTATCTGATCACCCGTTTGCAGCATTAACGGCATTAAAAAAGATACACTGATATTTAAGGAGTTAACTCAATGGCTGTTCAAAAAAGCAAGAAATCACCGTCTAAACGCGGCATGCATCGCTCGCATCATGCGTTATCAAGCTCACCGTTAGCGATAGAGCCTAGTACTGGCGAAATCCATTTACGTCACCATATCAGCCCAAACGGCTATTATCGCGGCAAGAAAGTCATCAAAACCAAAAACGATAGCGAAGATTAAACATTAATTTAAATTATTTTTGCCGCAGAAACGACGAAGTAATTAACCTATCCTATAACAAGAGCCTTTAAATTGAACACTACGGTAGCGATAGATTGTATGGGGGGCGATCACGGCATCCATGTAACGGTCACTTCGGCAGTAGAATATCTTAAACAAGATACTAAAGCAGAGATTATTCTAGTCGGTATTCCTGATGCAATAGAAGCTGAGCTACGCGTACTCAAAACTGAGCTTAACCCACGATTAAGACTACATCCTGCGAGTGAAATTGTTGGCATGGATGAGCCGCCCGCATTAGCATTACGTGGCAAAAAAGACTCTTCGATGCGTGTTGCAATCAATCTAGTCAAAAATGGTGAAGCCCACGCTTGCGTCAGCGCCGGCAACACAGGCGCACTGCTTGCGACCTCACGCTTCGTTTTAAAAACAATTCTTGGTATTGACCGTCCTGCGCTTGCTGGCATCTTGCCGACTATCAAAGGCCACACCTATATTTTGGATCTAGGTGCAAACGTTGATTGCACACCGGAGCATTTACTTCAATTTGGGGTCATGGGCACTTCTCTAGTTTCTTCCGTAGAAGATAAAGCGACGCCAAGTGTTGGGCTATTAAATATTGGTGTAGAAGATATCAAGGGCAACGAATCCGTAAAAAAAGCCGCTGAATTACTTCATGAAAGCGGATTGAATTTTTACGGTAATATTGAAGGCAATGATATTTATAAAGGTACAACGGATATTGTTGTGTGTGATGGCTTTGTAGGCAACGTCACGCTAAAAACATCAGAAGGTTTGGCTCAGATGTTAGCCACTTATCTACGTGAAGAATTTAAACGAAATCTACTTACGAAATTTGCTGGTATCATTGCAATGCCTGTTATTAACGCTTTTAAAGGACGTGTAGATCATCGTCAATATAATGGCGCCAGCCTGCTCGGATTACGTGGCATAGTCATTAAAAGCCATGGCTCAGCAGATAAACTTGCGTATTGTGCGGCCATTAAACGTGCCGCAGACGAAGTTCGCGGTGGCACACTGCGACGTATTAGTGACCGAGTAGCCGAACTATCTCATAATGACAAACCTAGTGAAAATACAAAATAATGTATTCAAGAATTACAGGAACAGGTAGTTATCTCCCAGAAAAAATTCTCACAAATCGTGACTTAGAGGCCATGGTGGACACCAGTGACGAGTGGATACGTACTCGTACTGGCATTACTCAACGCCACGTTGCTGCCGAAGGCCAAATGGCCAGCGATTTAGCACTTAATGCCAGTCTAAAAGCAATAGAAGCGGCGAAAATCGAAAACAATGAGATTGATCTCATTATCTTAGCCACAACCACACCAGACATGATCTTCCCTAGCACTGCTTGTATCTTGCAAGGAAAGCTCGGCATAAAAGATTGTCCTGCCTTCGACGTACAAGCAGTGTGCAGCGGTTTTGTTTACGCCCTAGCAACAGCTGATATGTTTATCCGTGCAGGCAAATGTCGCAACGCATTAATTGTTGGCACCGAAATCTATTCAAATATTGTTGACTGGAATGACCGTACCACTTGTGTATTATTTGGTGACGGAGCAGGCGCCGTAATTTTAAGTCAAAATGACCAACCCGGCATACTGTCAAGCCACTTACATGCCAATGGCGACTACAGCAAAGCACTCTCAGTACCCGGAATTTCCCACGGGAAAATCCAAGGTAATCCATACGTCAGCATGGAAGGCAACACAGTTTTCAAATTTGCCGTTACCGTATTGGAAGAAGTGGCGCGTGAAGCAATAACAGAAAACAACCTTGAAACATCTGATATCGATTGGTTAATACCTCACCAAGCAAATATTCGCATCATTAAATCAACAGCTAAGAAACTCGGCATACCCATGGATAAAGTTGTCGCTACGGTCGACAAGCATGGCAATACATCCGCCGCATCAATTCCATTAGCGCTTGATATTGCCGTACGCGATGGCCGAATACAATCAAACCAATTAGTATTATTAGAAGGTGTCGGCGGCGGCTTTACCTGGGGTGCGGTCTTACTTCGTTGGGGTAACTCATGAAATTTGCATTTGTTTTCCCGGGTCAAGGTTCACAATCCGTCGGCATGATGAATGGATACACTGATTTACCAGAAATTCGCGACACTTTTACAGAAGCATCAGAAATACTGGGACAAGATTTCTGGGCTATTGTCAATGACGGCCAGGCAGATGATCTGAACCTAACTATAAACACGCAACCACTAATGCTAACAGCTGGCGTCGCTGTCTATCGCGCTTGGTCAGAATTAGGTGGCGGCAAACCAGCATTCTTAGCCGGTCATAGTCTGGGTGAATATACGGCACTGGTTGCCGCTGAAGCACTGGCCTTTGAGGACGCGCTAAAATTAGTACGTTTTCGTGCACAAGTGATGCAGCAAGCCGTCCCTGAAGGCGTTGGTGGCATGGCTGCAATATTGGGGCTAGATGACAATATTATCGAAAACATTTGCACAGAAATAACCAATAATTCAGATAACGAATCATTAGAGCCAGCCAACTTCAACTCGCCGGGACAAGTAGTAATTGCTGGCCATAAAAATGCCGTTTTACAAGGTATTAATCTAGCAAAAGAAAAAGGGGCAAAACGTGCTGTTATGTTACCTATGAGCATCCCCTCGCACTGTGCGTTGATGCGCCCTGCTGCACAAGAAATGCAAAAACAGTTAGAACAAACCACGTTACAAATGCCCAATATTCCAGTGCTGCATAATGTTGATGCGAAACATCATGATGATATTTCTGCCATTAAAGATATACTCGTAAAACAACTATACAGTCCTGTCAGATGGGTTGACACCATCCGAACATTAGCAACGGCTAATGTGACGCATATCGCAGAATGCGGGCCTGGAAAAGTGCTTGCCGGTCTTAACAAACGAATCGATAAAAACTTACAAAGTGTGCCGTTAACTGACAATGAAACTGTCAGACAGGCCACTACCGAACTGAAATAATAGGAAATATAAATTCTAATTCACTAATACCGACTTATTTTAATAAAAAAATAATCTTCACGGAGAAATGATGCTAGAAAATCAAATAGCATTGGTAACAGGTGCCAGCCGCGGTATAGGACAAGCGATTGCACTACAATTAGGCCAAAATGGCGCGACCGTTGTTGGCACGGCTACTAGCAAGAGTGGCGCAGACGCCATAAGTCAATATCTACAAGCGGCAGGCATTAAGGGTATGGGTATTGCGTTAAACGTTAATGATGCCGCCCAAATTAATGACGTCATTGAGAAAATAAAAGCAACGTTTGGTGATATCTCTATACTGGTTAACAATGCAGGTATCACACGAGATAATCTGCTGGTCAGAATGAAAGATGACGAATGGGATGACATTATAGAAACAAACTTAAAATCTGTCTTTCGTTTAAGTAAAACCGTGTTACGCGCCATGATGAAAGCCCGCTTTGGACGCATCATTAATATTTCCTCAGTTGTCGGTACCATAGGTAATATGGGGCAAGCCAATTACGCGGCAGCAAAAGCTGGGATATTTGGTTTCAGCAAATCATTAGCACGTGAAGTTGGCAGCCGTAATATCACGGTTAATAGTATTGCACCGGGGTTTATTGACACAGATATGACTCGTGCTCTTTCAGAAGAGCAGCAACAAAGCTTAATTCAACATGTTCCCCTAGGACGATTAGGTCGTCCAGAAGAAATAGCCTCGGCTGTGGTATATCTTGCATCACCAGCTGCCAGCTATATTACTGGATCCACGCTGCATGTGAATGGTGGCATGTATATGGATTAATATCTATCAATCAGTGGTATCATTTATGGAGATAATAAGTCGTCAACACATTCATGATTTCTTATTATATTCCAGTTTTGCTAGTATTTAAAATTTGTTAGAATAGTATTATTTTCTTACCCTAAGAGGAAGCAACTAGATGGACAATATAGAGCAGCGTATAAAAAAAATCGTAGCTGAACAGCTGGGCGTTAGTGAAGCTGACGTCAAAAAAGAATCATCATTTGTAAATGATCTGGGTGCAGACTCATTGGACACTGTAGAACTCGTAATGGCTCTAGAAGAAGAATTTGAATGTGAAATTCCTGATGAGCAGGCTGAGAAAATCAACACTGTTCAAGAAGCTATTAATTACGTTACTGAGCACGCAAAGTAATCTAAAGTACCTAATATTGGAGTCATTTTGTCGAAACGCAGGGTAGTTATTACTGGGTTGGGTATTGTTTCACCTGTTGGAAACACCGTTACAGATGCATGGAATAATATCTACTCAGGAAAGTCTGGCATTACCAGCATTACACGCTTTGATGCATCAGAATTCTCATCACAAATTGCAGGTGAAGTTAAAGACTTCGACGTAAAAGAATATCTTTCCGTCAAAGACGCACGCCGCATGGATATTTTTATCCACTATGGTATGGCCGCAGCAATACAAGCTATAAAAGACGCAGGTATTGCTGGAATTGGCAACCTTGACGTAGAGCGGGTTGGCGTAAGCATTGGCTCTGGTATTGGTGGCCTACCAATGATTGAAAATACTGACAGTGCTTATCATGCGGGAGGTGCACGCAAGATCTCCCCTTTCTTTATCCCTAGTACCATTATTAATATGATAGCTGGCAATCTCTCTATCATGTACGGCTACAAAGGGCCTAATATTGCCATAGCTACGGCTTGTACCACTGCAACACATTGCATTGGTAGTTCTGCACGCATGATTGAATACGGTGATGCAGATGTCATGATTACTGGCGGCGCAGAATCTTGTATTACGCCGTTATCTATTGGCGGTTTTGCTGCGGCAAGAGCCCTATCTGCTCGTAATGATGATCCCACAACAGCAAGTCGACCATGGGATATTGACAGAGATGGATTTGTCTTAGGTGAAGGCGCAGGCGTTCTAGTCTTAGAAGAACTGGAACATGCGAAGCATCGCGGCGCCACAATCTACGCCGAACTAGCTGGTTTTGGAATGAGCGCCGATGCACACCACATGACAGCACCTTGTGATGATGGAGAGGGTGCAGCACGTTGCATGGGTATCGCACTCAAAAATGCAGAAATCAATCCGACTGAGGTTAATTATGTCAATGCACACGGCACATCTACGCCACTGGGTGACGTTGCCGAGACTATCGCTGTCAAGCGCTGCTTTGGCGATCACGCCAATAAACTTGCCGTTAATTCGACAAAATCTATGACCGGTCATTTGTTAGGTGCTGCTGGCGGAATAGAAGCAATCTTTTCAACACTTGCAATACACCATCAGATCGCCCCCCCCACCATTAATATATTTGAGCAAGACCCTCAGTGTGACTTGGATTACGTACCCAACACTGCAAGGGACATGAAAATTGATGTGGCCGTGTCCAATTCATTTGGATTTGGAGGAACAAACGGAACGCTTGTTTTCCGTAAAATATAATTGATTGCGGCGCATGCGTACGCTAAAAATACTTATCTTATTAATCAGCCTAGCCATACCAGCGTTTGCTGCGTGGCTTCACTATCATGTCAATGCTGACATTCAGCTTCCGTCGACGCCTTATAAGTTCTCCATTGCGCAAGGCAGCAGCTTAAAGAATATTTCCCAACAGCTAACAGACGCAGAAATATTATCAAACCCTTGGTCATTCATCCTTTTGTCTCGCTACAAAGGCCTACAATCATCTCTCAAGGCTGGCGATTACACGTTAACAAACAACATCTCACAAGTTGCGTTACTTGATTATCTCGTTAAGGGTGATGTTCAACAATACGAGATCAAACTCATTGAAGGCTGGACCTTTTCTCAACTTAGAAAAATCCTTTATGAACACCCAGCCGTACAAAATGACACTATTGATCTTAGTGACGAAAAAATTCTGCAATTAATCGACGCAGAAGAAACTTCAGCCGAAGGCCTATTCTTCCCAGACACTTATTATTTTGTTAAAAATAGTAGCGATATCGATATTCTGCAACGCGCCTACCGCACCATGCAAAACCATTTACGAACCGCATGGTTAAACCGCATGGAACCGTTACCTTTAGAAACACCGTACGAAGCTTTAACACTGGCATCTATTGTTGAAAAAGAAACAGGCCTAGAAAGCGACCGCACCGAAATAGCCGGCGTTTTTATAAATCGCTTACGCATTGGTATGAGACTACAAACTGACCCAACAGTAATCTATGGCCTCGGCGACCAATTCGATGGCAATTTACGTAAAAAACATCTGCAAACGGATCAAGCATTCAACACGTATACTCGCGCTGGTTTGCCGCCAACGCCCATTGCCATGCCAGGATTATCATCCATTCAAGCCGCACTAAATCCTGCAGAAACAAAAGCCATATATTTTGTTGCCAAAGGCAATGGAGAATCACAATTCTCCACCAATCTAGCTGATCACAATCGTGCAGTTAATAAATACCAAAGACGACAAAAATAATATACTCTTCATGTCCAAGAATACCTCATTCATAGTGCCTCCCTCAGCGCATGGCGTTGTCGTCAAGCCTTTCAATAGAACGGCTATTGTCGCGGTTTTGCGCCTAGCCACGCACCATGAGTGAAATACTCTAATTGAGGTATTCTTGGACATGAAGAGTATATGATCATGCAGTTCAACCTAAGGCTCCAAATTAGATCCTGTCGTTTCAAATGACACGATTCTCTGTTGTCATTCCCACGCTAAACGAAGCTGAAAATATCGATTTACTTTTAACCCGTTTATTTGCACTTGACTTTACTCCTAATAGCTTTGAAGTCATTTTTGTTGATGACGGCTCAACCGATGGAACACTCGATAAAATACGCGCATGGCAAAACCGCGCCAACATAAAACTCGTTAGGCGATCAGAAAACCCCGACTTAACAGCTTCTATTCTTGCGGGTGTAACCATAGCCAAGAGTGAAGTCATTGTCGTCATGGATGCCGATCTCAGTCACCCGCCAGAAAGCCTAAAAGCCGTTGTGAAACCCGTGTTGAACAACAGCCATGATATTTCGATTGGCAGTCGCTATATAGCAGGCGGCAGTATCGATAATTGGCCATGGTACCGAGAGTGGTTATCACGCGCTGGCAGTTGGATTGCGCGACCTATTTGTGACGTCAATGATGCAACTTCCGGTTTCTTTGCTTTTCGCAAGGAATTAATTCAATCTTTGCCCGAAGGTGCGCGTGGTTACAAAATCATGCTCGAACTCATCATGGCAGGACAAGGCAAACTTAACGTCACAGAAATACCCATTCACTTCAGTGAGCGCCTACATGGCACATCCAAGCTGTCTTTTTCTCACCAATGGACGTATTTACAACGCCTAATCTCCTTAGCCGGCGGCACAGTAACGATTAATACCGCCAGTCGATTTGCTTTAGTAGGCTTATTTGGTGTACTCATTGATGTCCTTGTCTTTCAGTTGATGATGAGCCGTGGTGCAGGACTTGGTGCCGCCCATATACTTGGTTTTATCGTTGCTGCCACGTTCAATTATTCACTGAATTCAAAATGGGCATTCCGCCAGCACCATGATGGCTGCCTACGTTGGCGATCATTTGGTCGCTTCTTAACGGTGAGTATATTTGCGCTATTACTGCGTGGTGGCATTCTGGCACTGCTGGTATATGTCTGGTATGTACCGCCTATACTCGCCATATTCCCAACAATAATTGCAACAGCCGTCGTGAATTACTTAGGCTCGGCCTTTTATGTTTTCCCTGACGAACAGAATCGACCATCACTCGACATTTGTTGGCGCGTAGCAGCTGTTGGCGTGGTCATATTTATTATATCATTACGCTTGATTTACTTTGGTCTCGCGCAACTCATCCCAGACGAAACCTATTATTGGCAATATGCCCAACACATGGATCTGAGCTTCTATGACCATCCACCCATGGTTGCTTGGTTAATTTGGTTAGGCACGTCATTACTAGGACATAACGAATTCGGCGTACGTATCGGCGCCATATTCTGTGGCTTTATCGCCATGGGCTATTTGTATACATTCGCACAGAACTTGTACGACAAATCAACCGCCATGCGTGCAGTATTATTATTTTCCATTCTGCCACTAGGATTTGCGTCAGGCACATTGATGACACCCGACGCACCGCTAGTCGCAGCCTGGGCAGCCACACTGTATTACATGGAACGCGCACTAATTGCAGGGGAAAATACCGCCTGGTTAGGCATGGGTATCGCCTTTGGTCTCGGTTTATTGTCAAAATACACACTGGGTTTACTGGGTATTACTGCCCTGCTGTTTGTTATTCTAGACCCCACGGCCCGCCGCTGGTTAAAACGCCTCCACCCCTATCTGGCCGCAGCACTGGCGCTATTATTATTCTCCCCAGTCATTCTCTGGAATAGCCAAAATGACTGGGCATCATTCGCCTTCCAGTCCACACGTTTATTAGACGACGACTATATCTTTGCAGTACATAATCTCATCGTTTACATGATGATTATGCTCACCCCCATAGGTCTTATTGCCGCAGCTTATGCCTTCTTTTCAAACGACGATCACAGAAATGATACATTTGAAGGCAGACGCCGCTTATTTGTGCAAATCTTCACCGGCGTACCCTTACTCATCTTTCTCACACTCAGCACATTTGACCTGCCCAAGTTTCACTGGACAGGCCCCATTTGGCTAGCCATCTTGCCAACCATCGCCTGGATGATTGTTCAAACCAACCATTTCAGCCCCATGGCAAAACGCCTACAATCCGCATGGCAACCCACCATTATCGCCTACATCTTCGCCTACGCACTGGTACTACACTACATCGTACTAGGCATACCCGGCGTCCCCTACCCGCCCCAGTTAACCAAACATTATTATTGGCGCGAAACCGCCGCTGAAATTGAACAAATTGTAGAAGCCGTCAAAAATAGAACCGGAAAAGAACCCATTGTTGTCGGTATGAGCAAATGGTCCGTCGCCAGCGCGCTGGCCTTCTACACCCAAGAAAGCACCCACATGGACATCCGTTCACGCAACCTATTTGGTGAGAGCGGCGCCATGTACGACTACTGGCACCCATCACAGCCACCCACTAATCGACCCATTATTCAAGTCGGCATGAAACCCAAACATCTAGACCAAACACATCATGGTGGCGATATACGACATATACTTAAACAACCGGGCGCGATTGAGCATCAAGTGATCGATCATTATGGCGCGCCCGTTCGTCCGGTGTATTATCGTATTTCTGAGGGGTTTGAGAAATGACTAGACATAGCGTGATTTTTTAATAAAAAATCTGAATTCGGGTTAATAAACGCAAACAGGTTCTTATAAAGAAGAAGAAAATATAAGCTTCCATACTTAATTCACCCTCAAGAACCCGCTCACTATGAATTTAACCCATCTTCGTCAAACTCATCCCAAAAAACCAGTATTTCACAATTATTTTGTATTTATTAATTTTTAACACATTGATTTGTATGAACCTGTATTTTGTCAAGTCCAATGTAGTGCCATAATTAATATATGATTGTTGAC
>RCMY010000670.1_pt1 | contig 36200 bp, 26 predicted proteins | sample 2041341 | NCBI WGS metagenome assembly RCMY01 (sample SAMN09708234, study PRJNA481090) | Marine sediment metagenome, whole genome shotgun sequencing project. | reverse complement strand
TCGAGAATTCGTACCGACGCGAGTACGGCCTCGAAGGCAAACGTGTCGTGATGTATTGCGGCAACGTCGGTTTTTCTCAGTCGATCGAGTTGTTGGCCGACGCCGCCCGAGAGATGACCGACCTCGACGATGTGGTTTTCGTCGTCAACGGGGGCGGGTCTGCGATTGGCGAGGTCAGGCGCCGTGCCGAAGGTCTCGAGAACTTCCGCGTGATCCCGTATCAGCCTGTCGAGCGCGTCCCCGAGGTGTTGTCGGCCGCCGACATCCACGTGATCCCGCTGCGTCGAGGGCTCGCCTGGTCGAGTGTTCCATCGAAGTTGTACAAGATCTTGGCGGTCGAGCGCCCCGTCGTGGCCAGCGTCGACGAGGGGACAGAAGTCAGCCGCGTCGTCGTCGAAGCGGGTGCCGGTCATGCTGTACCGCCCGATGTGTCGGCCCCACTGGTCGAATCCTTGCGTGAGCTCCTCGCCTCTCCAGCGGCTTGTCGCGAGATGGGCGCGTCGGGGCGTTCGTGGGTCGAGAAGTGGGTGACGCCGCAGCGGGCCGCGGAGGACTACGAGCGAGTCTTCGAGGGGTTGCTCTCGCGCTGAGGTAAGGATTGGACAACGATCAGGGTGGGGTGCGATTCCATTGTGGGAGTTTGTCGCTAGCATGCTCTGTCGTGGCACGCTCAGATTCGTCCAAAAATTCCGCTTCCGACTCTTCGAAGAAGGTCGCCAAGGCAGCACGAGCCGGTTCGACCCCCTCGGCGTCGGCCGGACGCGATCGTCGCTCGCTCGGTTTTCCGATGTCGATGGCTGCAGTCATCGTGCTTGGCACGGCCCTTGTCGCGTTTGCTTGGGACGCTCGAGACGTCGGTGCGCTGTCTCCAACTTTTCAGGATCACTGGCATATTCCTGTGGGCATCTACAACTGCACGACGGAGAGCTTTCTCGATGACCTGGCCGACCCGGGCCTCGATCCAGTCGGCATCCATACCCACGGAGATGGCGTCATCCACGTCCATCCGTTCTCTTCTGCGGCAACGGGCAGAGACGCACAGCTCGAGTTGTTTCTCGACGCCACTCGAACCGAGATCATCAACGATGAACGCATGACGTTCAGCGATCAGCCAGCGCTCGAAGAGGGTGTGCAGTGCGACGGTGAAGATGCAATCTTGCAGGTCGCTCGATTCGCTCCTGGCGAGACCACCCCGAGCGAAGTGATCACCGAGGACCTCAACGACTTCCGCTTCAGCCAGGACCAGGAAGGCGTCGTCATCGCCCTTGCACCATTGGGAGCAGACATTCCGCCGCCGCCGCAGGCTTCGGTCGATGCCGCCGCCGAGTCGTCGCCAAACGTTCTCCAGACCGATAGCACCGGCCAGGGTTTCGACGAGGACGGCAACCTGCTCGACGCCGACGGCAACATCGTGCTCGATGAGGACGGCAACCCTGCACTCAACATCAACGACTTGCAGCTCGACGATTCAGACACTGACGCTGATCCCGATGCTGACGCTGATCCCGATCCCGATGCTGACGCCGTCGAAGGCGCCGAGTAGTTCGACGACTTCGTCGATCCAAAATCGTCAGACCGCGGTCAGGTAGTTTCGCTCGGCGGTGCGCTGGGTGAGTCTTCCAGACCCAGCTCGACGTTGATTCGGCTCGACGAGTCAGCCTTGGTGGTGCCGCCGATTCCGAACAACATTTGGATGCCGTGCCGCTCACAGGTTGGTGCCTCGGGAACAAAGCCGGGTTCTCTGTCGCCGCCGTTTGCGAAAATGAGGTGGTGATCGGGAAAGTCCGCAGCAACTTTTTCCAACGATGTACTCACCGTTCGGTCGTCGTCGACGGCCACGAAGGCTTCGTCGACCACTCGTAGTGCTTTGACGATGCGAAGTCGATCGGCTTCGTCGATGATCAGCTTGCCCTTCTTGGCGATCTGTTGCGCGTTGTTGTTGACGATCACGATCACCATGTCGCCGTGCGTCGATGCATCCTCGATCATGTCGAGATGTCCGACGTGAAGCGGGCTGAAGTAGCCGCTTACGATGACTGCACGAATCGGGGACACGGCTCTCCTCAGGGCTTAGCGGAACAGATCCTCGCGTGGGGATCTGACGATTTCGTCGGCGACGCTGCCAGACCGGAACCAATCGGCCGGAATTCCCCGGATGATAGCCGCAGCGAAGCCGGCACTTTTGCCCATGACCAGGTCTGCTGCGCCCGCGAGCTCATCGATGACCGCCACCTCTGTCACCTGCAGCTCTCGCCCGAGCGCGTCGTTCGTGCCACGAAGATCGAGGATGGGGCCGACGCCTGCGCTGCCAATGGCCACGTCGGTGACCCCCCGTCGCCAGGGTCGTCCGAACGTGTCGGAGATGATCACGCCGATGTCGAAGTTGCGAGTTGCGCGCACGACGTCTCGAATTCGACGCGCAGAGCGGTCGGAGTCGACCGGTAGCAACACGGCGTGCCCCGCTTCGACATTGGAGAGATCGACGCCGGCGTTGGCACAGACAAACCCGTGTTTCGTCTCACTGATGATGAGATCACCACGTCGTCGTAGAACGCGAACGGACTCTGCTTCGACGATCGCCTTGTGGCCGCGTGGGTCGTTGACGTCGATCGGAACGACCCGACCCTCGGCCTTGGAAACAACCTTTTGGGTGACGACGAGGATGTCACCGGCGGACAGGGCCGCGTCGGCTGCCAGCATCGCAGCGAGATCATCACCCGGGACGATCTCGGGAATGTCGGTGAGCGGAAAGATCGAGAGCATCAGAGGACTCCTGCACGGGGAGGTACCGATCGAGCGATCCTCGCGGCGGAGAGTACCGTGCGGGCCAGCGCGGCGCTACGTGCCGGGCCGTCCATGATGGTGTCGGCGACGTAGGGGACAACACCGTGTGTAGCGATCTCGAGGCTACGCGTCGCATCTTGATCGTCGATGACGAGTACGTCGGTCAGATCAGCCCAGAGCTCGGCGACGCCTGTCGCAGTCGGTTCGTGGCCGAGCTCGGCGAGCATCCGTGCTGCGGGCCCCTTGAGAGCCTTCCCGCCGACGATGGGGGAAATCGCAACACAGGGAACCTCACGGTCCTCGATCATCTGGCGCACGCCAGGGACGCCGAGTACAGGAGCGATCGAGACCAACGGGTTCGATGGGGCGATCACGATCAGGTCGGCGTTGCCCAGTGCGGCCCGCACCTCGGGTGTCGCCGTCGTGTTTTCGACGTTGTCGAATCGAACGCGTGAGACCGGTACGTCGTGTCGTTCGCCGACGAAGTACTCCTGAAAGCTGATCTCGGTGTTGGTGTCGGCCCGGGTGACACGCGTGGAGACTCGGTCGTTCGTGACCGGGAGAAGGGTGACCTCGACCCCCCACGCATGGGCGATCTCGGCGGTTGTTTGCGTGAGCGTTGCGCCCTCGGCGAGACGGGCGGTGCGCTCGAGGTGTGTCGCAAGGTCCCGATCGCCGAGGCTGAACCAGTTTCGGTCGCCGTATCGTCCGAGCGCAGCCATGGCGTTCCACGTTTCGTTGCGCAGCCCCCAGCCACGTTCAGGATCGATCGCCTCGGCGAGCGTGTAGGTCACGGTGTCGATGTCGGGGCTGATCGACAGGCCGTGCAGGACCATGTCATCTGCCACGTTGATGATGCCCGTGACGGTTCGCGGGTCGACCACGCTCGTGAGGGCGCGGAGGAACCGTGCAGCGCCGACGCCGCCGCAGATCACTGCGATCTGTGGCGAAACAGCGCGTTCAGGCTGGTTGGGCATCAAGTCGCTCCCGGGCATCTCGGAGTATGTCGGCCAGCGAGTCTGCCAGCGATATCTCTGGTTGCCAGCCGGTCTTGTCGGTCAGCTTCTGGTGATCTCCTCGAACGATCGGTGTATCGACCGAGCGGGTGAGGTCGCCCTCACTTTTCAGGTGCAGTGGTCTGTGTGCCAGACCAATGAGTGCGTCTGCGATCTCTTGGATCGAGCGGTCGACACCGCTGCAGACGTTGTACACGTCGCCAGCGTCGCCGCGTTGAGCGATCAGCCGATACGCCCGAACAACATCTCGAACGTCGGTGAAGTCCCGTCGCACCGACAAAGCCCCAACCTTGACGACAGTGCCGTTGTCGCGCTCGGCGATGGCGATTCGATGAGCGAGTCCGGCGCAGACGAAGTCTGTGCGTTGTCCGGGTCCGATGTGGTTGAAGGCCCGCAGCCGTACGACGTCCTGACCCCGACCGAGATGGCTCTGTTGGGCAATGGCATCAGCGGCGACTTTGCTTGCGGCGTATGGCGTCATCGGGCGGAGGGGTGTGTCCTCGGTGATCGGCAGCATGTCGAGCGACACTGCGCCGTACACCTCTGCGCTACTCACCACCAGTACACGTCCAACATCTGCATCGTGGGCTGCGTCGAGGACATTCTGGGTGCCTTCGACGTTGGTTCGAAGGGTCGAGATGGGATCGATCCACGAGGTGGGCACATGTGACTGGGCGGCGAGGTGGTAGATGACGTCGGGCGAAACCGACGAGATCACGTCTCGCAGGGCGTTGCGGTCCGTGATGTCAGGCGAACCCTCGACGCGGTCGAGTCCAGTGACGACATCTCCGGCATCGTGGAGGTGACTGCTGAGCGCTCGGCCGACAAATCCGGCTGCGCCGGTGATCAGCGCGTGCATGATTGCGGAGACCTTCTTGGGTGCTGGTCGAGCGGGGCCACGAACCGGTAGCGTAGCGGGGCTGTGCAATCGGCCTCCGACTCCTCCGCCGCGGACACGCCCGCACCACCGACCGTTCGCGTCCTCATCCCTTCTCGCGCCCCCGGTCCCTGGTTCGACGACGTGATTTCCGCAGTTGCTGCGCAGGACTATCCGCGGTTGGCGGTGACGATCGTCCATGGTGAAGATGAAGGGCCGCTGCTCGAGCGTCATCGCACAATGATTCCCGACGTCGACTTCGTCGAATGCTCGAACGACGTCGGATTCGGCGAGAAGATCAACGTCGTGGCTGGGTCGACAACCGAACAGTTGCTGCTCATCCATCACGATGACGCGGCGATGGATCCCGGCGCCGTGTCAGCGCTGGTACGCGAGTGGCTGCGTCGCCGTGATTCGCGCAATGTGATCGGTGCGAAGCTGCTCGACTGGTCCGACCCTCGAAAGCTCATGCCCGCGGGGTTCGAGGCGGATTGGTTCGCGATGACCACCTCGACGGTGAAGCTGGGCGACCTCGATCAGGGGCAGCAGGATCGAATCGTCGACATCTTCGGGTCATCCACGGCGTGTTTGCTCATCGACCGGCAGTTTCTGTTGTCGATCGGCGGCTTCGATCCCGCGGTCGACTGGCATGGTGAGGCGCACGACCTGGCACTGCGCAGTCGATCGGTGGGCGGCCAGGTGATCATCGCGACCACCGCCACGGCCCGACATCGTGGCAACTTCGAAGCTCGGGGCGGACCGGAACGTGTGTTTCGCGAACGCCGTCACCAGATGCGTTCCGCGTTGGGTGCAACACCGGCTCGACGACTGCCGTTGTTGCTCGTGGGGTTCGTCGCTCTCCATATGGTCGAGTTCGTCGTGGCCATTGCACGCCTCGACCTCGCCGATGCGGCGTCGATTCCGGCCGCGTGGTTGTGGAACATACAAAAACTCGGCTCGCTCCGAAGTCGCCGTGCGGTGCTCATGGCGGCCGACGGCTTCTCCGCCGATGGTCTCAAGCTCGTGCGGCGTCGGGGGTCGATTCGGCTTTCGGAGTCGATCGATCGGCGCGTGTCGCAGCGAGAGGTGGCCACCGAGGCCGGCGAAGCCACCATTTCGGTCATCCGGATTGCCGGGGGGATCGTCATTGGAGCCTTGTTGGCTTTTGGCGCGCGGCACTTGATCACGAGGCCAATTCCGGCGATCGGCGAGTTTCGGGCACTGCCGGAAGATCTGGGAACGCTCACTGCTGATTGGTGGAGTGCATGGCGGCCATGGGGGATGGGCAGCGAAGGGTTCGCGTCGATGGCGCTGCCACTCCTCGACGTTGCCGGATTCGCAACACTCGGTTCCGAGTCGTTCTTACGGATGTTGTTGATCGTGGCGCCAATTCCACTCGGGGTCATCGGCGTGTGGCGACTTTTCAGCCGATCTGGTTCCGATCGGGCACCGGTCGCAGCAGCGCTGCTCTATGCCGCCTCGCCACTCCCGTACAACGCCGTCGCGGGCGGTTCGGTGCAAGCGCTGATCCTCTACGCCATGTTGCCCTGGGTGTTCGGCCAGGTGGTCGCGATCACGGGATCTCACGCGTTTGGTATTCCTCGAGGTCGCACGTCGGGTGTGGTTTCGCTGCTCGCGACCTTGGTTGTGGTGATGGCCTTCTCTCCATTCGCCGCGGCCGTGATCCTGGTGCTTGTGATCGGTCTGCTCATCGGCTCGTTGTTGGCTGGCGACATGCGCGGCATCCCGGCTCTTCTCGTCTGGGCGATTGCGGCTCTCGTCGGCGCATGTCTCTTCAACCTGCCGTTCTTGCTCGGTATCCGATCGTGGGAGATGTTTGCTGGCGCACAAGGGTCCGGAGCGACCGACACCGCGCTCTCGACACTCCTCACAGTCACGACTGGCGAGGTCGGCTCGACCATCCTCGGATGGGCGATCTTCGCTCCGGCCCTCTTTCCGCTGGTCTCGGCAGCGGGAGAACGGTTCACCTGGGCCATGCGGGTGTGGGGTGCAATGCTGCTCACCTGGGCGATTGCTTGGGCGTCGGTCCGAGGGTGGCTTCCCGTCGGGCTTCCAGTTCTCGAAGTCCTGCTCGGTCCGGTCGCGCTCGGTTTTGCCATTCTCGGCGGGCTTGCAGCAATGACGGTCGACGTCGATCTCGCCGGAGCTCGTCCTCGCAGACTCGTCCCGGCTGTCGTGGCCGCAATCGGTGTCAGCCTCGCGCTCTTTCCATTGCTCGATGGGAGTTTCTCTGGCCGCTGGGAGCTGGCCAGAGTCGATCTGTCCACCACGTATGGAGCGATCGAGGCGCCGCCCGAGGAGGGCACGTATCGGGTGCTCTGGATTGGCGACGCTCACGTTCTTGGTGCCGCATCGATACCGACCGCGAACGATCTTGCGTGGTCATCGTCGCTCGACGGTGTTCCCGACGTGCGCGCGATCTTCGGTGGCGCCAACGTCGGAGCCACCGCCGAACTCACCGAGGCGATCTCGGCAGGTCTCGATGGTCGAACGTCTCGCCTCGGTCGCGAGCTGTCGAAGTTCGGCGTTCGCTACATCGTCGTGATGGATCAGCAGGCACCGATCCCGGAGGTCTCACGGTCCTCGGTGGTGTCCGATGTTCGGGCCGCCGGCCTGAATGCCCAACTCGACCTCGTCCGAACCGGGGTCGTCAATCCGGCGGTCATCGTGTACAGCAATACCGCATGGGCGCCCGTGCACAGTGCGGTCGCTCCCGCGGCGTTGGACCCGCTTCGAATCACCGACGCGGCCCCCGCCGTCGTCGATCGAGATGGCCCGGTCGAGTGGTCGGGCCAGACGCGCACCGAGCGATCCTTGTACGCCTCGTGGGAGCCTTCGCCGCGTTGGACCCTCGAGATTGATGGCACGGTGATGCCACGGGTCGATGTCGGCACGGTCGGGATGGGCTTCGACACCGCTGACGCCGGCGGTGCCACCACGGCGCTCTTCAGCTACGAGACGAACGATATTCACCGGTTGGTTCTCGGTCTGCAAGCGGCAGCCTGGGTGGCGTTGATTGCGGTCCGTCGATGGTTGGTGGGCCAGGGCCGACGCACGGCCCGTCGAGATGTTGCTCGATCGGAGCGGGTGGGATGAACGCTTTTCGACTTCCGGGGTTGTTGGTGGTGGTCGGGCTGCTCGTCGGTGGGTTGACGATCGACCAGACGCGCGACGATCCCGAGCTCGTCGTGCAAGATATTCGTGTGCCTGGGCCTGCCGTTGCGCCTGACGATGCGAGGTCGTCCACGTGGTTCTGTGCGGCATCGACGTCCACTGCCGATGGGTTGGCAGATTCCGAGGTGGTTCTCGCCAACACCCTTCTCTCCGACGCCACGGCCGCGGTGTCGGTTTTTGTTGGTGATGCCGAACCGCAGGTCGATGCCCCGGTCACCGAGCTCGTCGTGCCGCTGCCAGCGCAGTCACTCACCAATCTTCGCCTCGCCGATTTGGCCCCCGACAGCGGCGTCGTGTCACTCGCTGTCGAGGTCGACGGTGGCGGCGTGGTCGTCGACAAGATCTCATCGGGACCCACCGGTCTCGACCGAAGTGCGTGCGCGATCGACGGGTCGCGCGAGTGGGTCATCACCTCGGGCTCCACGGTGCCGGGGTCGCGCCTGCAGCTCGTGGTGTTCAATCCCTTCCCCGATGATGCTGTTGTCGACATCGACTTCGTGTCCGAAATCGGCGCACGTAGCCCAGAGGATCTGGTCGCGTTGCACGTTCCCGCGAGGTCATCTCGGATGATCGAGATCGGCGATGTGTTTGCAGCCTCGGAGAGGATCACGACCTTCGTTCGGGTCCGGTCAGGTCGAGTGGTCGCCGAGGGCATTCAAAGTTTCGATGGCACCGAATCGCCGCTCGGTCTGAGCGTGATCACCGGCGCTCCGGCGACGGCAGAAACATGGACGTTCGCCGGGATCTCACCTGGTGCTGGTCCGGCCCAGATCGTTGTGGTCAATCCGAGCGAGACGCGAGTGCGCGTCGATGTCGAGGTGTATCCGTCGGCATCGGAACGGTTCGTCGAGCCGTTCGAGATCGTTTTGCAGCCCGGCCAGAGTGATGTCGTCGACCTGTCCGACGCGGGGCGACTCTCTGGAATCTCGTCGTTCTCCCTTGTCGTTCGGTCGCTCGATGGCCCCTTGATCGTGGCGGGAATGGAACAACACCCCGATGTTGAAGAGCCCGATCCGCTCGATTCGATCGTCGAAACCGAAGTGATCGATGTCCCGTCGACCGGGTTCGCTTCATCGGCCGGTCAGGCGGTGGCGGCACGTTCGTTGTTCACCATCGTCGACGTCGCCGACGATGACGAACGTTCGGCGTTGCACATCTTCAATCCTGCCGCAGACACGTTCGTGACGATGAAGGCGACGATTTCGGTCGACGGCGCAAGTCGAGACCTACGACTCGAAGTGGGCCCACAGCGCACGTTGCGTGTTCCCCTTGCCGAGCTGAACACCGGTCAGTACGTGATCGAGATCGAAGCATCTGGTCCGATCATTGGAGCTCGAGAAATCACTGGGCTGAGTTCGCGATCGTGGGCGCCGCTGCTTCCGGCGGTGAGTACGATCGAGTGACGCTCGGGTCAGGGCCCGTCTTGTCCTCGGAGTTCGGCGAGTTTGGCCCACAGCTCGGCCGAGGTCGGCGGACCGAGGAATGATGCTCTCGCCACCCCGGCGGCGTCAGCGATGACGACAGAGGGCACTGCGGTGATGTCGTAGCGCGCATGGAGCGCGGCATCGTCGCTGACCTCGACGTTTTGCACCGCCACGTCGTCGCTTTCGACGAGCTGTGTGGATGTCCATACCTTGGCGCACGTCCGACACGTGGCTGAGGTGAACACGGCGACGAGCCACGGGGCGTCGGGACGGGCGAAGTCGTTGCGGTCGATCTGTACGGGCGTCTTGTGGTTCGGGGCGCTCGTCGGCGCGTCAGGGGCCTGACGTTGCATGACCCATCCAAGGCCCAGAGCCACCGCTGCGACGGCGGCCACGATGATGATCTGGGTCATGGACGCTGTTGTTGTTACTCGGCGTTTTCGAGATCGGCGTCGGCAGGGCTCTCGACGGTCTCTTCGTCGCCATCGACTGCGGCGGTGTGCACGTCGTCGGGATGGATCGACGTGTCACTTGGTGGAGCGATTTCTGCCCCCGACAGCTTGAGGAGTCGGTAGACCTCGTCACCCGAGATGCTCTCGTGTTCGAGGAGCGCTCGGGCAATGAGGTCAAGACCCTTGCGATATTTCGTCAGGAGATGTTTGCTCTGAGTCTCGGCCTCGATGAGCATGCGTCGCACCTCTTCGTCGACCAGTCGGGCCGTGTCGGGGGAGTGGCTCTTGGACTGCATCATGTCTTCGCCGAGAAACACCGGACCCGAATCGGACAGCGACATTGGCCCGACGACTTCGCTCATGCCCCATTCGGTCACCATTCGGCGGGCGATGTTCGTCGCCTGCTGAAGGTCGTTCGCTGCACCCGAAGACGACTCGTTGAACACGAGGGCCTCGGCGACTCGGCCACCCATGGCCATCACCATCATCGCTTCGGCTTCGTCCTTGTCCATCGAGTGGCGGTCGCCGGTGGGAAGGGTCATGGTGACGCCGAGGGCCATTCCGGTCGGAATGATCGTGACCTTGTGGATCGGGTCGTGGTTTTCCTGGACGGCGGCGCAGAGCGCATGGCCCGCCTCGTGATACGCGGTGCGTTCGAGCTCTTCTTGGGTCTGAACCATCGAAGAACGTTCGATACCGAGCATTACTCGGTCTCGCGCTTGGTCGAAGTGGCGCATACCAATCTTGGAGTCACCTGCTCGCACGGCGAAGAGCGCTGCTTCGTTGACCAGGTTTGCAAGGTCTGCACCGCTCATGCCTGGAGTGCCCCGCGCAATGATGGCAACGTCGACTTCGTCTTCCTTGCGTTTGCCCTTCAGGTGGACTTTGAGGATTTCTTTGCGGTCATCGAGTTCGGGAAGAGGCACCACGACCTGGCGATCGAATCGGCCTGGTCGAAGCAACGCTGGGTCGAGGATGTCTGGACGGTTGGTCGCCGCCATCATGATGATGCCTTCGGAGGCTTCGAAGCCATCCATCTCGGAGAGCATTTGGTTGAGCGTCTGTTCACGTTCGTCGTGTCCGCCGCCGAGGCCAGAGCCACGTTTGCGGCCGATCGAGTCGATCTCGTCGACGAAAATGATTGCCGAACCGAGCTTGCGGGCTGTTTCGAACAAGTCACGCACTCGGGAAGCGCCGACACCGACGAACATCTCCATGAAATCCGACCCGGTGACCGACATGAAGGGCACACCGGCTTCTCCGGCCACCGCTCGTGCGATGAGGGTCTTGCCGGTCCCCGGCGGCCCAACGAGCAACATGCCCTTCGGGGTCTTGGCGCCTATTTCGGAGAACCGATCGGGGCTTTTCAAGAAGTCGACGACCTCGGTGATCTCTCGTTTTACGGCGGCGTAGCCGGCAACGTCGTCAAAAGTAGTGCCGGGACGTTCGGTTGAATAGGTCTTCGCTTTGGATCGGCCGACGGACATGATGCCGCCCATTTGGCCCTGTGCTCGGCGTTGCATCCAGACGAAGAACCCGATGAGCAGTCCAACGGGAAGCAGGAAGAACAGCAGTTGAACGATGGTGCTCTCTTGTGGTGTCGTGAACTTGACGCCGGCGTCGGGGTTGTCTTCGGTGGCCGACGGCACGTTGGAGTTGAGAAGCGCGAGTTCTTCTTCGTAGGCCGTGATCGGGCCGTTGGTCGAGTAGACGGTGTCGGTCGAATCGTTGAGCACAAACTCGATGTCGCCAGAGACGTTGTTCCGCTCGACGCTTCGAACGGCGGAGTCTTCGAGCCGCGCAATGTATTCGGTGTAGGAGACCTCTTCGCCGCCCGAGCGATCGGTGTTGAAGATCGCGAGCATCGCAAAGATCAAAACGGCAAAAACGGCCCACATCGCCCACTTGCTTGAGTTCGTGCGCTCCGGGCCAGGGGCGGACGAGGGCTTTGGGGGCTTTGGGGGGGTTGGTGCCATGAAAAATACCCTAGTTGGTTGCCTGTCAAATCGGAGTTCGACTCGAAGGTCTTAGCTTTTCAACCAAGATTGCCCAAAGTAATTCCGCGGACTTGGCCCGACACGTGCAAACTCGCGTGATCTTTACCTGCGCGCAGTCCGCGCGAACTCGGATGCGTTGCGCGCGAACCGTCCGCCCCCGTGTCAGTGCGTCGAACTATCGTTTCCCCCATGAGCCGAAGCTGTGCCCGACCCACGTGTTCCGTGTCCGCCGCTGCCACGATGTCCTACGACTACGTGGCGCAGGTCATCTGGATCGAGTCGCTCCATGACGAATCACATCCAATGACGCATGACCTCTGTGCGGTGCACGCCGATCGCTCGACACCGCCACAAGGGTGGGATTTGCGTGACGAACGCGCTCCTCGGGGCATTTACGCGCTTCACGCCAGCTGATCAGCCGAGAGATCAACGCGAGGCTCTATAGGATCTTGCAGTGAAGAATCGCGACGAACCGCGGGTGGTCGACCCTGTTTCTCGCGCCCAGAGCTGGGGAATTGCCGAGGCGCTACTGGCCTGGCCAGCTGCGGTGATGGTGGGCACGATCGGGTATCTCCTCGTTCTTCAGGTCGGTGGATATTCGAGTTCTATTCCTGAACGCCCAGGTGGGCACTTCGGACGTGCCGTTGCCCAACTGGCAGCGGGGGAAGAACTTCGAGACGATTCGGTGCCGCTCGTGTGGCAAATGTTGCTACTGGTGCCGGGATGGATCATGCTGCTCGGCATCTGTTGGCTCTTCGCTGGTGCCCTCGGGCATACGCGCGACGGGTGGTCGCTACGCGGGAAAGCGAGTGACATTCCAGCCGGCGTTTTTGCTGGTGCAGTTCTGCAGCTGCCGATCTTGATGATCGTCTTGGTCATCGTGCAGGCGATCTTCGGCGAGATCGAACAGTCCGGCCGTGCCCTTGCGCTTGTCGACATGGCCGATACGTGGCCCAAGGTGGCATTGCTCGTGCTGTTCGTCGGCGTCGGGGCCCCAATCGTCGAAGAACTGTTCTACCGCGGCGTCGTGCAGCGCTGGTTGGTCGAGACCGCCGGGCCGGCCATCGGCATCACCATCGCCAGTGTCATCTTTGGAGCCGTACACCTGTCGCTGATCGAGTTTGCGCCACTCGCGACGGTCGGAGCCGTCCTTGGGTACCTCTACTGGCGAACCGGCCGCCTTCTCCCGGCGATCATTGCGCACACGACGTTCAACATGATCACCCTCGTGAACCTGCTGGTGGCGAGCCGGTCCTGAACCTGGGCTCTGGGACCCAATTCCACTGGGTCATCGGCATTGGTTGGCTCATCTGGGCGTCGTCGTCGTCGACAGGTCGGCACTGGCGAACAAAGGGTGGTCCTGTGAAACAGACGAACGTGCAACAAAAGAAGTGCCCGAAGTGTTCGCGGTTGATGGTCGCGCTCACCCTCGACATCGAGAACGAGAAGCGGACCCTTCGTTCGTGCTCGCACTGCGATGTTCGTGAGTGGGAAGCCGTCGACGGTTCGATCAGCCTCGAAGGCGTGCTGACCGAGTTGTCGGACTCCGCCAGTCGCTGACCACCACATCGCTCCCGCGAAATGGGAGTATGTCGTAATGACGACGGCCGACACCCGCGGGTCCTCGACGACCCCTCGGCCTGATCTGGCCGAGCGCGCAGTCACCGCTGCAGTAGTTCTCGGCGCAGCGTTGTTCGTTTTCTGGCAGCTTCACCCCGAGCTCATCTTCACGAACACCACGCCAACGGGCGGCGACATGGGCGCTCACGTGTGGGGTCCGGCATTTCTTCGTGATGAGCTGTTGCCTCGATTGCGGCTTACCGGGTGGACGCCCGACTGGTACTCCGGGTTCCCCGCCTTCCATTTCTACATGGTGATCCCCGCGCTCATCATCGTGATCCTCGACGTTGGATTGCACCCCGCCTTGTCGCTTCCGATCGTTCTCGGATTGCTTGGTGGAGCCGTCTACGCACGTTCCATCGGCAACCTTGCCTTGACGCGTCGCCTGACGATCGCTCTGGTCATCTTGGCTCCGTTGCTCATTGGTCTGCCGTACAACATTGCGTTCAAGCTCGTTGCGGTTAGCGGTGTGGTGATGTTTCCCGTCGCCGCGTGGGCACTCGGTCACCTTGGTGGTTTGCGATTCCCGGGTCCGGCTGTGCTGTCGCTTGCGAGTCTGGCGTTCGCCTTCGACCGTTCGTTCAATATCTACGGCGGAAACATCGCATCGACCCTGGCTGGTGAGTTCGCTGCATCGATTTCGTTGAGCTTCGCGTTGGTCGCCCTTGGCTTCGTGATCAAAGGAACGCGCACCGGAGAACATCGTGGATGGGCGGCGGTTTTCATTGCACTGACCGGGTTGTGCCACCTGCTCCCAGCGTTCTTTCTCCTCGCCGCCACCTTCATCCTGATGGTGTTTCGGGTGGCCCAGCGTCGCTGGTCATCGATCCCGTGGCTCCTCACGGCGGGCGGCCTCGCGGCGTTGTTGTCTTCGTTCTGGGTGCTGCCGTTCTTCTTGCGGACCGACTACCTCAACGACATGGGTTGGGAACGCATCGAGCTTTTGCACTCGCCGCTGGTCACGCGAAGCAAGCTCAACCCCTCCGAGGTGCTGAGCGACTACCCGCCATTGCCGGTGTTGTTGTTGCTTGCGGGAATCGGCTTGATCCTCTCGTTGAAGGATCGCGTCGAACTCGGCGCGCTACTGGGGCTCACCGCGGGCGTTATGGCGCTCGGTTTTGTGTACTTTCCCGACGGGCGACTCTGGAATGCTCGAATCCTGCCGTTCTATTACCTGAGTGTGACGCTGCTTGCCGGTGTCGGTGTGGCGCTGCTCATCAAGCTCCTGCTCGACACACCAACGACCATTCGTGTGGGGCTGTTCGCGTCGTCGGTCATCTTGTTGATACCACCGCAGATCCGCGATGCGTGGGTGTGGCCAGAGCCTGGTGGCGAGACGAGTTACCTCGGCCCTGCGCTGGGATATTCGGTCCGGGTCCTTGCAACCACGATGCTCATCGCGCTGGTCGGCACCGAGATACCGCGCCAGCTCGGCCGCAACCTTCGTCTCCGGTGGGTGATCGGCACCGTGCTCGCAGTCGCCTTGATGCTGCTCACCAGAGCGGGGGACCTGTTGTTCCTGCGCGGCGAGCCAAACACGCCGTCGCTTCGTTCGATCGACGGCTTGTTCTGGGCGACCATCCTGACGCTCATCCTCTTCGTCTTGCTGAAGGCGGCGCTGAACTTCGTCACGGCACGGCCGAACCGTGTTGCAGCACCGGCGCCAGCTGTCCAAATTGTGCACACCACGCCGTGGACCGAGGAAGGTCTTGTCCCTCCGCCGATTCCCGTCGAACACCGGCCGGCGTTGGACGACCCCGTGCCTCAGCCTGTGGGGTCGGACCACGAAAAACCAGTGGAAACCGTGGGGTCAGACCACGAAAAACCGTTGGAAACCGTGGGGTCAGACCACGGAACCGTGGGGTCAGACCACAAAAACTGGTTGGGGGGTGTGGCAGTTGGACCGCCGAGTCGGCGGGCGGCGCTGATCGCGTCGCCACTCGTCGCCGCGAGCGTGGTTTTCCTTCTGCTCGGACTGGCGCTCGACGTTGTCGGGGGCACGACCGACACCGACGCAGGTCGTTCATGGAGTTTCGCTGGGCTCGACATCACTTCGGACGACAACAGCTTCGTGACCGGCTGGTCGAGATGGAACTTCTCGGGACTCCAGGCAAAGTCGCGCAATGAAGGTTCGGTCGGCGATGTCGGTCAGGGCGGCTGGGAGGAGTACCAGTACGTCCAGCGGACGATGGTCGGCGTCGGTGAACAGGTCGGTTGCGGACGAGCACTGTGGGAATTTGCTCCCGAGCTCAACCGCTACGGCACCACGATGGCCATGATGCTGCTGCCTATGTGGACCGATGGTTGCATCGGGTCGATGGAAGGTCTGTATTTCGAGGCGACGCCGACGGTTCCCTATCATTTTCTCGTGCAGACCGACTTGTCCGCACCAAGTCGGAAGGTCGGAGTTTCCGAATCGGTCGGCGGCCCGTCACAGGCAATGCGAGACCTGCCCTACGGAACGTTCGATCTCGACCGTGGCGTCGAGCGTCTGCACGAATTGGGCGTTCGGTATTACCTGGCGTTCAGTCCTCAGACGATCGAGGCCGCACGGCTCCATCCCGATCTCGAAGAAGTGACGACCGCGTCACCATGGGTGGTGTTCGAGACTCGTGCTCGACTGGTCGAGGCGCTCGATGCAACACCGGTGGTGATCGACGGCGTGCGAAACCATCAGGACCAATGGCTCGATGTCGGCGTCGAATGGTTCGGCGAACTCGACGAGGTTCGGCCAGCGTCTTCGGGTCCCGTCAACTGGCAACGGGTGCCGGCAGCACAGATCGTCGAGCGCTACGAAGCGGACGGGACAGAGCGCGCCGGTTCGATCGGCGCTGATGATCCATCGATGTCGGAGGTCTTGCCAGTCGATCGGGTCGAGATGACGACGAACGTGTCGAATGTGCTGGCTGAAACGGACCGAATTTCGTTCTCGGTCGACCAAATCGGTACTCCGGTTCTCGTTCGTGCGTCGTATTTTCCGAGTTGGAAAGCGAACGGCGCGGAGGGCCCATTCCGGGTAGCCCCCAACTTCATGGTGGTTGTGCCGACAGAAACCGATGTGGAACTGGTTTACGGTCGAACCGGAGTTGACTGGCTGTCGATTGTGCTTTCCCTCGCTGGCATCGCTGGCCTGATCGTGTTGGCGCGACGTCCAGAGAAGTCGTGAAACGCAGGTTTCGCCTCTTTGTCGCTGTCGCACTCGCGGCGACGGCGATCGATCTCTTTGGGTATCTGCTCCTGCGCGGTTTTGGCTTCCGCTGGTGGGCGGCCGACGTCGCGGCGCTTGTTGCTGCCGCGATCTTCGGAATCTCGGCTCATCGCCGATTCACCCTTCGCAATGATCCGAATCTGCGTTGGATTCACCGCCCTGTCGCATTCACCGCATCGATCACCCTCGCCGGGTTGGTCGACCTGTTCGTTCTGTTCACCTCGGGCGAACGTGGGTGGTTTGCCAAGGTGGTGGCGATTGCGGCGGCTGCGGTCGTCCGTGCGGTCTCCAACCGCTGGTTTCTCTTCTCGGTCGTGCGTAGCGAACAGGGTGCGCCGGCCAGACGTCAGACGCCGACGGACCAGCTGCGCCTCTCCGTCGTGGTGCCTGCGTACAAGGAGGCCGAACGAATCGCGGAGACCATCCAGGTTCTGCACGACCATCTCTCGAATTTGATCGCCGAGGAAGATTTCGAGATCGTGGTCGTCGACGACGGTTCTGGCGATGGCACAGCTGGCGTGGCCAACAAGACCGGTCTCGCTCGAGGGATCCTGCTGCCCGAGAACTTGGGCAAGGGTGGCGCGGTGCGCGAAGGCATGCGAGCAGCCCGAGGTCGAAGCCGAGTGTTCCTCGATGCCGATCTGGCGTACGGACCCGACGAGGTGATTCGGATCATGGGCGAGCTCGAGAATGGTTGGGATGTCGTTGTTGGCTCACGGCGCAACTCGCGTCTCGTCACTCAGACGAGCGCTGGTCTCGTCCGCGACGTCGGTGGTCGCTTGGTGAACATGGCGACCACGGTCTTGTTGCTCGGTCAGTATCGAGACACCCAGGCTGGATGCAAGGGGTTTCGTAGCGACGTGGCAGAGCTGATCTTTTCGAAGACCCAGCTCAACGGGTTCTCGTTCGACATCGAGATCTTCCATTTGGTCGAACGTTGGCGGCTGACCCTGAAAGAAATTCCAATGTCGGTTGCCGAGACCGATGCATCCACGGTGAACCTGGTATCAGACACTATCCAATTGCTTGCTGATCTCGGTCGAATTCGACGCTGGTCAGCGCGCGGCGTGTACACCGATCAAGAGGCTCTCGCTTCTCTGCCAGCAGCGAAGCCGTAGCACTTTTCCGCGTGGCGCACGCCACGGTAAACCTTCAAGAACAGGAGCGTCATGGGCGACATCGATGCAGCATTCAAGGCCTACGACGTCCGGGGTTTGGCTCCCGAGGAGCTCGACGCTGAGCTCAGCCGAAACATTGGCGCCGCCTTCGCTCGTTTCGTGTCAGACACCGAGGGTGCCGAGGAGATCGTGGTCGGTCATGACATGCGGCCGACCGGCCCCGACTATGCCGCGGCCTTCTCCGCCGGAGCGATGAGTCAGGGCGTTGACGTCGTCGACGTGGGTCTGATGTCGACCGACATGTTGTACTTCGCTTCGGGTTCGATGGACATCCCCGGTGCGGTGTTCACCGCCTCGCACAACCCCGCCGAATACAATGGAATCAAGATGTGCCTCCGCGCCGCCGCACCCCTTGGTGCCGACAGTGGACTGCTCGAAGTGAAGGAGATGGCCCGAACCGCGCTGCCGCCTCGTGGTGGTGTCGGACGCCGTCGCGAGCAGTCGATCCTGGAGGGTTTTGCCGCACATGTGTTGTCCTTCGTCGATGTCGGTGCGCTGCGTCCGTTGAAGGTGGTGGCTGACACCGCGAACGGAATGGGTGGTCTGGTGGTGCCTGCGGTGTTCGATTCGTTGCCGTTCGATCTCGAGATCATGTACGAAGAGCTCGACGGGACGTTTCCGAACCATCCTGCAGATCCACTACAGGAAGAGAATCTTGTCGATCTCAAGGCGAGGGTGCTGCAGGTGGGCGCAGACATCGGGTTGGCTTTCGATGGCGACGCCGACCGGGTGTTTCTCGTCGATGAGGACGCCCGAGGTGTATCGGGTTCGCTGACCACGGCGTTGGTCGCACAGCAGATCCTCGAGCGTGAGCCGGGGGCAACGATTCTGCACAATCTGATCTGTTCGAAGGTCGTGCCCGAGTTGGTCGACGAACTTGGCGGTACGGCCGTACGTACCCGAGTTGGGCACAGCTACATCAAAGCGGTCATGAAAGAGAGCGGGGCTGCGTTCGGTGGGGAACACTCGGGGCACTACTACTTCCGCGACAACTATCGGGCCGACTCCGGGCTGATCACGGCCATGGTGGTGCTCAACGCCATGAGTACCTCGGGGCAGAGTCTCGCCGAACTGGTTGCTCCGCTGCGGCGGTACAGCGCGTCGGGAGAGCTGAACACGACGGTGTCGGACACCGTGGCGGTGATCGAGCAGGTCTCGGGTGTATATGCCGATTCGTCGCAGGATCGACTCGATGGTCTGACGGTCGATCTGGGCGACTGGTGGTTCAACCTCCGTGCGTCGAACACCGAGCCGTTGTTGCGTCTCAATCTCGAGGCCGCAACCGACGCTGACGTCGAACGTCGTGTGGCTGAGGTACGTGGCCACATGGCCCTGTAGCGTGAGGTCATGGCACTCGCGACGCAGCTGCTCGACATCTTGGCCTGTCCGAGCGACAAGGGACCGCTTCTCTATTTCGAGGGCGAACAGAGCCTCTACAACCCGCGGTTGAAACTGCGATATTCGATCGTCGATGACATCCCCATCATGTTGATCGACAAGGCCGAGACACTCGATGAGACGGAGCACGGCCGACTGGTCGCGCTTGCTGCCGACCAGGGCATCTCGCCGACCTTCGAAGTCTGACGAACTCCACCTCGGTCCAACGTCTTCGAGAAGTCGCTCCGATGGCGACCTAGACTGCGATCGGCTGAACAGACGTTTCAGAGAGGCCAGTTGGCCCCAGCCGTCGAAGACACTTCAGGAGCCAACATGTCAACCACCGATTTCAAGGTCGCGGACCTCTCGCTTGCCGAGTTCGGTCGCAAAGAGATTCGCCTCGCCGAACACGAGATGCCTGGGCTCATGTCCCTGCGCGCCGAGTTCGGGGATGCCCAACCGCTTGCCGGAGCACGCATCGCCGGATCGCTGCACATGACCATCCAGACTGCCGTCCTGATTGAGACGCTCGTTGCGCTCGGTGCCGAGGTGCGCTGGGTGACGTGCAACATCTTCTCAACCCAGGACCACGCAGCGGCCGCCATCGCATGCGGCCCGACTGGAACACCTGATGCTCCTGCTGGCATCCCGGTCTATGCGTGGAAGGGTGAGACGCTCGAGGAGTACTGGTGGGCGACCGAGCAGCTGTTCCACTGGCCTGACGGCCAAGGCCCGAACCTGATCCTCGATGACGGTGGCGACGCCACCATGCTCGTGCACAAGGGCCTCGAGTTCGAAAAGGCCGGTTCCATCCCGGAGACCCCCGAGGATGCCTCCGATGAAGAGGGCGTGTTCATGGAGCAGCTGCGTTCGATCGCCGCCGCCGACGCGACGTTCTGGACCCGTCTTGCGCCTGCGATTCGTGGCGTGTCCGAAGAAACCACGACCGGCGTGCACCGTCTCTACCACATGCGAGATGCTGGCCAACTTCTGTTCCCGGCGATCAACGTGAACGATGCGGTGACGAAGTCGAAGTTCGACAACCTCTACGGCATTCGCCATTCACTCATCGACGGGATCAACCGGGGAGTCGACGTGATGCTCGGCGGCAAAACGGCAGTCGTTTGTGGGTACGGCGATGTGGGCAAGGGCGCTGCGGCTTCTCTCAAGGGCCAAGGTTGCAAGGTCATCGTGACCGAAGTCGACCCCATCTGCGCTCTTCAGGCAGCAATGGAGGGGTTCGACGTGTTGCGGCTCGAAGATGTCATGGAGACCGCTGACCTGTTCATCACCACCACGGGCAACAAGGGAATCATCACCGCCGACCACATGGCTCGGATGAAGCATCAGGCCGTCGTGGGCAACGTTGGACACTTCGACAACGAAATCGACATGGCGGGCCTCGACAAGATGTCCGATGTGCGACACACAAACATCAAGCCACAGGTCGACGAGTTCATCTTCCCTGATGGACACTCCGTTCTCGTCTTGTCCGAAGGCCGTTTGCTCAACCTGGGCAACGCCACCGGGCACCCGAGCTTCGTCATGTCGTTCAGCTTCACCAACCAGGTGCTCGCGCAGATGGAGCTCCACGCCAACGCAGAGGCATACATCGATCCGGCGCCACAGGTCGTCGTGTTGCCCAAGCAGCTTGACGAGAAGGTCGCTCGCCTCCACCTAGACCATCTCGGCGTGCGTCTGACCGAGATGAGCCCGGAACAAGCTGACTACATCGGTGTTCCCGTCGATGGCCCTTACAAACCCGACCACTATCGCTACTGATCTATTCAGCGGTCGCAATCCGTCGCCTGCGGCTCCTCGATGCTCGGCTGCTGGCCGGAGGCCGCGTCCGTTCGAACTGGCTTCGCAGCTTCGAGCTAGCTTCAGTGATTGCTTCGCGGTGACGCTGACAGGTCATTTTGGCGGGCAGTAGGCTGCGTCGATGCCAGGAGTCCTTCGCGTTCAGCATGATGTCGGGCTCCTGTCGAACAAGCGGATGGCCCTCGAAATCGCCGTTGGACTGGCCCACCTATCCGGTCGACGACTCTCGATGCCATTCGACGAGCCCATCGGCCCTTCTCCGGTCTCGTCGATTCCAACGGAACTGCGCGGCGCTCCCACTGGCGTACTCGACCTGCTCGAACTTCCCGTTCCCATCGTCCACGCTGACGAGTGGACGCAGGACTACGACGGTTCTGCGATCGAGACACATGACTGGGGCACTGTTGCCGGTGGAGTGTGCGTCGTCGACTCGAAGGTTCCCGTCGATGATCCGGTGTTCAACGACTTCTTGAACGGACGGAAAACGATCTTCACCGTGCCGTCATCCGATGCCCGAATCGTCGAGATCACCGGTCGGTTGTTGTCGTACTACTCATATTTTTTCTACGCGGCCGGGCCTGCTCGGAGGGGTTTGCATGCATTGATCCGAGGGGTCCGTCCGCGTCGCCCGTATCGCGAGCTCGGCCCGGCGATCGCAGACGATGTGGGCCGCTTTCATGCGGTGCACATCCGTCGCAGCGACCTCACCGCAGGCATCAAGGCATATGGCGCAGTCAGCGCAGAGATGATCGCCGCCAACCTCGCCGAAATTCTCCCGACGAACGAACAGCTCGTCGTCTGTAGCGAGGTGGATTCGGGCGACGATCTCTTTGTGCCCGTGCGGGCGCAGTTCCCCGACGTTGTCTTCGCCAACGACCTGATCCTGCACGACCACAACGAGTCGTTCTATGCGCTGCCTCACCACGAGGACAATGCACTCGGACTCGTGACACAGCAGCTGGCGACCCGGGCGGCCACGTTCGTGGGAACGATGGGTTCGACGTTCACGGCGATGATTCAGCGTGATCGGGTTCTCGCAGATCCGAACGAACGGTTCCTCTTCACCGCCGACTTCAGCCCACCAGGGCCAACGTTCGAGCGCGGCGAGTTTCAGGAAACCCTCGACGGCTCGTTCTCATGGAATCGGGTGGGGCTGAAAATGCCGCCCGAGGTGTTGGCATGGTTTCGCGAGTGGCCGGAGGCGACGTGATCGACGATCCACATGGACCGCTGTATTCGGTGGTGTGTACCGATACGAACCCCTACGGCGATTGGCAGACGAGACTTCTCGAGCATTCCTGGCGAGAGGCCGGAATGCCCGGTGAGCTGTTGCGTCTAGTCGCTGCCCCGGGCGACACGCCGGTGCCGGTCCACAGCGTGGCGCGGGTCGTCAAGACCGCGTCGACGAACACGCACCCGCGCATGCCGACACCGTACGCGGGCATGAACCGACTGTTGTCGCTGCGCGAATGGCTCGACACCGAACGCCCGGTCGGTACCGTGCTTATCCTCGATTGCGATTTCGTGTTCCGTTCGTCGGTGGATATCAAGGCCAAACCGGGCACTCCGATCGCGCAAGAGTGGTGGGCGTTTGGCACGGGCCAGAAGCTCAATGACTCGTGGTCGGAGATCACGTCCGTCGATCGCGCGTCGATTCAGCCGGCGACTTGGCCAGTGTTCATCCACACGAGTGATCTTCGGCGGATGATGCCGCGGTGGATCGACCTCACCGTGCAGTTGCGCGAGATCACCGGCGCCTGGGAGAGCGACATGTTCGCGTTCGTGATCGTGCTCGCCGAGTTTGGCCTGACCTGCGAATTCGAGACCCTCGGGGCATGGATGGACTGGCCGGAAGACTTCGTCGACGGAGCGCCGATCATTCACTACTGTCAACCGGTCGTCGATTCGGCTGGCGAGCGGCTCTGGTACAAACAGGAGTATCGCCCGTGGGAACCTCTCGGTGTCGACCCGCAGTCGGCGTCGCTCGACTACACCCGTGATCTCCTCGAGATCGTCGCGGCGTTCATCGAGTCGAAGTCGGGAATTCTGGGGGCATGAGTTCGTCCACCGGTCGATGCAGGAGCCGAGGAGCAATTCCCTGGGCTGCGTCGTCGCTGAAGGTCGAGGTCGAGCAGTCGAGGCCGGACCACGCGCTGTACTCGTCGACCGTGCGCGCGTTGCCAACCGAGTAGGGGTGAAGGATGCGGTCCGGGTCGCCCCGGAGAAGTGTTCTGAGCCGTTTGGTCGCGACGTCGTGTCGTCGTCTGACCTCGGCGGGGTCGTGCTCGGAGATGAACTTTTTGTTCGGCTGTGGGTGATTGCGGGTCCAGGCAACGACGCGGATGGGGTTGAAGAGGTCGTAGCCCCAAGTGAATGACCGGATGGAGAGTGCGAACTCTTCCCCGGCGTAGAGGTGTTCGGGGTCTTGTCGGACGTTGACGTTCCAGTCGCCGGTCGTGAAGGCGAAACCGCCGGACATGATCCGAGTAGGTCGTGGCATTGACGTCTCGTTCGCAATCACCTTGGAAGGATGATGAATCCATCCATCGGGCGACCACTGCTCGATGACGGTCACCCGAACCTCGTTTCGAGTTGATCCGTGGAACACAGGGAGCCCGTCGATCAGGTCGTAGAGCGGAAGTTGGCCGGTGATCAGCGGTTTGTCAGCCGGGAAGTCATGCATCATGGCGATCAGGTCGACGTCCCAGTCGGGCGCCATTCGAGTGTGCGAATCGATCTGGAGGGTGAAAGCTTCGCCGTCGTAGAGCCCCTGGGTCTGGTGGCGCGCCCAACAGCCGCCGCGACTCTCGGTCCAGTCGCGTGTGAGCAGGCGAATCGTGGCGTCGAGTCCGTCGAGGCAATTTGGGTGGGTTTCGGGTGGGCCGTCGAGGTCGTACTGGAGACAGACCCCGAAGCGCAGCAGGTCGGATCGGGCAGCATTGTCGATGCAACTCTCGATGGTGAGCCTCAGCTCGGGATCGCGGTAGGCGGCGATCGCCACAAAAATTTCGTTGCTCATGGCCGGTCGAGTGGTTGCACCCGAATTGATCCGGTTACGCCGTCGCGTCGGAGCGGGAACACGGCGTAGGCGACAGCATTTGTCGCGTCGACGTCGTGCAGGTGGATCGTGCCAACGGAGAGATCGAGGACGTCAGGTCTCGTCACCTCGACCCGAGAGGTCTCGACGCCTTGGCTGTCGAGGAAGGCGACGACGAATGCGACGTAGTCGTCTCGAGGTTGGATCACCGATCGATCGATGGTGATCGTGGTCGAGTCGGGGTGTTGTTTTATCGAGTGTGACCCCGCGGCGACGAGGGCAGCTGGGAGGTCTGGAGGTTCGATGTTCGCCATCTCGGTCGGGGCGATCACCAACTGGGGGTCGAGGTGATGAACCGACCGTGTGGCGAAGGTGCCATTGCTGAGCACCGGCCACAGGATGTAGCTGACGGGTCGGTCATCGAGGTCGGGCGAGTCGAGGCGTACGTGTCGTGTGGACCCATCGAGCACGTCGCCGTCGGTTATGTCGTTGCGATACAGCTCTCGCTCGTTTTCCGCGAACACTGCAAACACCCAGGCTTGGTAGCGCTGCGAAAAGTCGATGGCTGACGTGTCGAGCTCGAGGTCGCCGCGAACCGCCCAACCGCTTCCTTCGCCACTTTTTGAGAAGTCGATGCCAGTCATCTGCTCGAAGTCGTGCAGCGAACGTTCGGTTCCGAGTCCGAATCGGCCGAGTTCGCTTCCTCGGTCAGAAAGGAGAACGTGGAGTCGCTCGACCGCGATGGCGTGAAGATCGGCTTGTTCGTCGGGGTGATCTTCCCAGTGCAGAGGCTCGCCGTGTTTGTAGCGGTGCCAGATGAGGTTCTGGTTCGGGTGGTACAGGTCGTAGCCACTGGTGAATGCCCGCACGGCGAGGCTGATCTCTTCACCGGCGAAGTAGATCTCGGGGTCGTACGGCACGTCGGTGCAGAAGCTGCCGCGTGTGAAAATCTGTCCCGCTGCGAGGAGTGGGCTGTGTCCGGGAATCGATGTGTCCTGCACCACCTCGGTTGTCTGGAGCGTGGTGAGGTCGTGGTTGAGTCGGCTGAGGGCCAGTCGATGGATGGCGCCATCGAGCTGATAGGTGCTTTCGCCGCCTTCGTCGACCGTGTACGACGGCGGGTAACAGGTGAGAATCGACTTCTTGTTCTCGAGTGACTCGAGCATGTCGATGAACCGTTGATCCCACCGCGCAGCGAAGCGGGAGTGGGCGTCCACCTGCAGGATGTAGGGCTCGTCGTCAAACATGTCGAAGGTCCGGGCCCGTGCCCAGCAGCACCCCAGCGACTTCTCGAACGGCACCGCGTCGATCGCGAAACGCGGGTCGCCGCTCCAGCGGACAAGGTCATCGGCGGTCTCCGCGTCGTACTGGTGGCAGATGGCGAATCGCAGGTGTTCGGGGTATGCCGCCTGTGTCAATGCGTTGGCGATTGTGCGTGGGAGTTCAGCATCTCGGTACGAGGCCAGCAGGACGAGCAGCCGCCGGTCGGCGAACGGGTCGTCGAGGGCGGGCGAGCCGACAGATTCGGGCACGTTCAGGGGCTCTCGATCTCGAGGATGGCCGTGATGTCGGCAGTGGTGTAATCCCAGTCGACGACTGGTTTGAAGTGGACGAAGAGCGAACCGTAGTGGTTTCCTTCGAATGGTGTTGGGCGAGCGTGCGCACACGTTGCGCTCTCGTACAGAAGCATCTGGCCAGGTTCGAGGCAAATTTCGTGTTCGACGCCGCAGTGATCTTCGATGTGGAGCGGCCATGGCCGGTCGGACGCGCTGTCGATGTGAACGATCGAGCTGATGACGTGTGTCTCGGCACGGTCGGCGTGCCAGCGAAGAACCTGGCCTCGTCGGTAGATCCGAAGCCCGTACGCGGCAACGAGCTCGAGATCGACTTTCGCCCAGTCTTGGTGGATGTGATGGAGCTCCCTGCCCGTATCGTCGGCGAGTCCGCCGATGTCGATGTAGTCGGGGTCGCCAGCGGTCAGGTAGTTGGGATCGCTCTTTTCGGGTCGCGTGTTGGCCAGGCCGACGATGTAAGCGGCTCGCAGGCGTTGGTGTACAGCAGGGGGAGTGGCGACGACGTCGAACCCGCGCTCGGTGAAGTGAGGCAGTCGCTCAGCCATGATCGACGCCCTTTTGCGAGGGTCGGTCTCTGTCGCCGGCGCGCTGGACGGGTCCGATGTCAACGATGCTCCAAATCCTGTCGTGTGGTTCACACCAAGGTAGAAGAAATCACGGGTCGAGTTTTGAACCGTTCGCATCAAGCGCTCGTGGGCCACCTGAGTCACAATTGCGTCATGGGTGAGCCAGCCAGCGCGCCGCGTCCTGCGCCGTATCTCCAATTCGATGACTTCTTGGATGACGATGGCACCGGTCGCTTGATCGATTTCATCGAGCGGCGCGAGGACGACCTGAGCCCCAGCTCGGTCTTGGCCGCGCCGGGCGACGAGGCGCTCGACATCCGCCGTTCCCGGACACTGTTCGAGCTCGACGAGATCTGGCCAATTTTCGAAACGCAGCTCGTCGGTCTTTTGCCGACAATTCGCCGAGAGCTCGACGAACCGTGGTTTCCACTGAGTCATGTCGAACGACAGCTTTCGGTCCATCACGATGGGGATTTCTTCGCGATTCACAACGACAGCGGTGGCCCGGCCGTGCAGACACGAATGGTGACCTACGTCTACTACTTCAACATGGAGCCGAAGCACTTCGACGGGGGAGAGCTCTGGATCTACGACTACGTCGACCAGGACTACGTTCGACATCGCGGTGACGAACATGTCGAGCTCGAGCCGCGCAACAACAGCATCTTGTTCTTTCCGAGCTGGGCGCATCACGAGGTGCGGCCCGTTCGGTCGCACGCGCCGGGTCTCTCAGGCTGTCGGATGACGGTGAACGGTTGGTTTCACGCACCGCCTTTCGAGCAGGCACCCGTCGAGCAGGCGCCGGACGTCACTCAGAGCTGAATGCGTGCGACGCTCGTTCGAGCAGCGTCGCGGCGGCCTCTGCTGCTTCTCCACGAACGCCTTCGATTCCCAGTGCTCGGCCAGCCATGCTCGCGGCCCGGACGGACGACGCTGGTTCGTCTCGGACCCGGATCGTGTTGTCGATCAGCGCCAGCGCAGCGGCACCTGGGCCCAGGCGCGACAGGCGCAGCTCTGCGCCCTCTTCGTAGTGAAGCACGGCAATCATGCCCAGGGGTATCGGCATTCTGCCGAGATGCGTCGTGAAGTTGCCGAAGGGTTTGTTCTCGGCCGACCCGTCGCCCGATCGGACACGCAGCTCTCGGGCGTACGGGTGGACCAGTCCGTCGGTGTCGATGACGGCGTACTCGTCGGAGTAATACGAGGCGCCCTGGCGGAGGAGTTCGATCACGAGCGTGGTCTTGCCGCTCATCGATCGGCCGGGGATGACGATGGCCTGATCGTGCCATCCAACCACACCGGCGTGGATGAAGACGTGGTCTGTCGCATGGGAAGCGATCTCGAAATGCACGGCGTCGGTGAGACCGCGGGCCACCGTTTCTGGTTCTTTGGCTCGGATGATAAGCGTGCCGTCGCTTCGCCAGACCTCCCACCCGAGTGTCGTGCCGTCCGCCGTTCGTTTCCTGACCTCGTAGGCCACGTGGTGTGTGGTGGCCGTGCTCGGTCGTGCGGACGGGAGTGTGTCGAGCAGCAGTTCGTGCAGCGTTCCTGGCCCCTCGAGCTCGATCACCACTCCAAAACTCTCGACTCGATGACGGTCCACGGAGATCATTGTCGGTCAAGAGTGGCGTGGGCGTGTGGCTTCGGCCAGATTCATCGGGCCTAGGTCGATGCCATCATGCGGATCGGCCTGTTGTCTGTGCACAATTGACGGATGACCGCTCACGTTGTTCTGGGCATGCATCGTTCGGGTACGTCGTTGCTCACGAGCCTGCTCCAGCTGGCCGGGTGTGATCTTGGGCCTGCCGATGAACGCGGAGCGACCGGCGAGGCGAATCCGGCCGGATTTCATGAGAACCGGCACGTGGTCGAGCTGAATGAGGCGGCGCTTGTTGCTGCGGGAGCGCGGTGGTTCGATGTGCTCGCTGTCGTCGAGGGTGGCCTCGATCTGATCGATCGAGGCGAATTCGAGCGACGAGCGGATGCGGCGCTGCTGTGGACATCGCCAGGCCTGCCGTGGGCGGTCAAGGACCCTCGCATGGTGCCGCTCTTCCCGCTGTGGCTCTCGTACCTCGGAGATCCGGTGGTGGTCCTGCCACTTCGTGATCCGGCCGAGGTGGCCATGTCGTTGCACGTTCGCGACGGTATGCCGCTGACTCAGGCCGCAGCGTTGTGGGAGTTCCACGTGGTGCATTCGCTCGAGCAGAGCCGTGGGCTGAACCGTCACCTGGTCGTTCATCGCAATCTTCTGGCCGATCCGGTGGGGGAGACGAGGCGGCTCGTCACTTCGATGGCCGACTCCGGCGTGGCTGTGCCGAACGACGAAGATGTTCTGCAGCTGGTCGACGGACAGCTTCATCGCAACCGTCGCGAAGACATGGTCGATTCCTCATTCGTCACCGATGCGCAGCGCGCGCTGTATGAGTTCGTGGCTGGCGCTGTCGATCTCGATGATGCGCCGACGCTCGCTGTTTCGCCGGGTGCTCTGGACGAGCTCCAGAGGCGCCGGTCGATGTTGTCGCCATCGCCGCTGCCATCGACGATGCGCAACCCGGCGCCGAGGCGCACTGCGGTCGTGGTGCAGGGCTGTCGTCTGCCGGTGTTCGAGCCATCGATTCGCGCAATTCGAGAGACGTGGGCGGCGCGCGATCATCGAGACGTCGACGTGTACTTCACCTACGGGAATGCGTGCGCCGACCACGAATTGACGCCGCTCGAGACAGTGGATCGGGTGCCGGTTCCTGTCGTCCCCGACGGTGACGCGACGATCGTCGACGACCTGCTGCTCGTGGGATGCAGCGATCTGATCGCCCATCGTTCCGATGCGCTCCTTCGCAAACGTCTGCTGTCGCTCGCGCATCTTCTCGCCACCGACACGCACGACGCATTTCTTCTCGTGTGCGCGTCGAGTTACGTCGACCTCCACGTGTTGGCAGAGCACGTGTCGGACCTCGATCTCGACATGCGGTTCCAGGGACCGACGTTCGTCGCCGAGACCGGCGGTGTGGTCGTGTCGGGATCGGCGATGTTGCTCTCTCGAGATCTCGCGCAACGACTGGTCGCTGACGGCCCACACCTCATTTCGGCGTCGAACTATCGGTACGCCGATGATGTGTCGATTTCGGATTGGGTTGCTTCGCGGATCAGCGATGCCGATCCGGGGATCATGGTCAAGCGAGTCGTTGCTGGTGAGGCGGCGACGTCGGACAACACGTTCCGTCAGCCCCCGGTGCCGATGTTGAACTATGTCCAGATGGACGTCGACCAGCACGTGAAGGTACCGGGTTCGTACCACTACCACTTCGCGACCGATCGCCCAGCGGAGATGCGCCGCTTCCACCAGGTCAATTACTCGGCGCCCGTACGAACTGCGCCGGTTCACGAGAGGACGATATTCATCCAGATTGCGTCGTACCGAGATCGTGAACTGCCCCGGACCATCGCCAACGCCGTCGCGCTGGCCGATCACCCCGAGCGGCTGCGTTTTGGCATTTGTTGGCAGTACGACGAGGGCACGTTCGATGATCTCGAGCCGTGGATGGATGACGACCGGTTCCGCGTCGATGAGGTCTACTACCGCAAGAGCGATGGCTGCACGTGGGCGAGGAGTCGGGCGAATGCCTTGTTCTCGGGCGAGGACTACTACCTCCAGATCGATGCGCACATGCGTTTCGACGACGGGTGGGACACCCGTCTAATCGACATGCTCGAAGGCATCGACGCCGCCAAGCCGGTGCTTACCGCGTACCCACCCGGCTATCACACCGATGGCGAAGGCAACGACGAGCTGGCGGATTCTGCGCGACACGTTCTGGCGCTCGACACGATCAATACCGATCTGCAGACGAGGCAATGCACTCGGATCGCCGCCGATCAGTCGGCGCCGGGCAAGTCGCCGTTCGTGGCCGCAGGGTTCTTGTTCGCACGTGGTTCGTTCTGTGAGGAGATCCCGTACGATCCGTTCGGCTATTTCGCCGGCGAGGAAATCGCGTTGGCAGCCCGGGCGTTCACCTGGGGCTACGACTTCTTCCATCCGTCCGAGGTGCTCGTGTGGCACCGCTACAACCACGACGAGCCGTTGCATTGGACGGACAACGCCGATGCGTTGGGTGCCATGGAGGCACGTTCGAAGGATCGACTGGCCACGCTGCTGCTGGGTGGCGACCGAGAACTCGGCGCCTACGGATTGGGGCCGATTCGGAGCCTCGCCTCGTTCGAGAACTACTGCGGGATCGATTTCGCAGCTGCGTCGCGTGGCGAGTGGCTGCCGCGTTCGACCGAGTTGAAGCTCGAAATCGACCTCGACGTTTCCGGGATCGACTTCGGCGATGAGTTCGAGGTGTGGGTCTTTGCGCTCCTTGCATCCGACGGCCGAGAGTTGCTCCGACGCGACATCGTCGATCGGGAGGTTCTGACCGGAGCGGCGAAACGGGTCGAAGTCGTTGCCGACTTCGACATCAGGCCGACAAAGTACCTCCTGTGGCCGAAATCGAGATCGAAAGGGTTCGGTGAGCGGGTCATTCGAGACCTCAAGTCTGAGGCCAGTGCGGTCGATCGATGACGATTTGTGTGGTGGCGACGATGGTCGTCCGAGACGAGGTCGACATCATCGCAGCCAACCTCGATCACCTCTTCTTTCAGGGTGTGCAACACGTGTTGGTCACCGACAACGGGTCTCTCGACGGCACACGAGGGGTTCTCAGCTGGTATTCCCGGCATCACGAGGTCACCGTGTTCGACGAGCCGGTCGGCGCGTTCTGGCAGAGCGAGTGGGTGACGCGCATGGCGCGCCTGGCCGTGGATCGACGAGGAGCCAACTGGGTCGTGCATGTCGATGCCGATGAATTCCTCATCCATCCGCGCATGAGGTATCCCGAAATCTTCGCGTCGATCGACGACGTCGCCGATGTCGTGACAATTCCGAGGCTCGACTACTTAGCGGTCGACGGGGTCGTCGGCGACGTCGCTCCGCGCACACAGGTCGTCAGAAAGTTCGAGTCACTCAATCCGCAAGGTTTTCGTCTCATGCCAAAGGTGGCCCATCGGGGAGATGCCGAGGCGACGGTTGCAGCCGGCAATCATCAGGTCGAGGGTCCATCTCTCCAACGTGTGGCGGAGGTTCCCGAGCTGGCCATTCACCACTTTCCGGCGCGTTCGTTGTCCCAGGTTCAGCGCAAGATCACAAATCTCTCCGACGGTCATACGGCGTCAGGTCTCATCAAGGATCGCATTGGTACGGCAGCGGTTGGCCGACGTCGAATGCTCGACGACGGAGCCTTCGACGACGAGTACCGCTTGGTCTACGGCCGGTCGCCCGAGGCGGTCGAGGCCGGTTTGGCCGATGGTTCCCTCGTCATCGACACGTTGCCGCGCGAGGTCGTGACCAGCGCTCGGTCGGATTCACCGATCGAGGGCGAGTACGGGTTCCGAGGACGCATTGAGGCATGGATGACATCTGCCACGACAGCGGGTGCTGTCAGCCACGGGATCGACCTGCTGCTCGACGTCGATCCGCAGCGCCGCCGACTGATGGCGGTGTTTCAGATGCAGGCGAAGGAGATGCTTCGCGATGTACGCGCCCTCATCGACGGCCCGATCGTGGTGATGAAAGGAATCGAACTCGCACAGCTTTACCCGGAGCCGTGGCGTCGGGATTTCGTCGACGTCGACATCCTCGCCGGCGACGTCGAGCCTGCCGATGCGCGGCTTCGTGGCGCCGGGTTCACACCGTTTGCGTCGGTGACAACGTTGGCGGACTACCACCAGACTGCGCCGCTCGTCCGTGGCGACAACCCGATCACAATCGAGTTGCATCGTCGCCCGAATTCGCCTCGGTGGGCGCATTTCCCCTCCGCCGAGATCATCGCGCAGGCTCGCCCTAGCAGAACCGGTCTCGATGGGGTGATGCGTCCGCGCGACGACCATCATGCCGTTTTGGTTGCCTGGCATTACTGGCGCGACGGGGCGCACCGTGCACGCGATCTCGTCGACCTACACCTGTTGCGGCAGCGGTCGACCGGCAAGGCAATTCAGTCCACCGCCGACTCGTGGGGCGTCGGGCGGGTGTGGCGGAACACAGAACGCCTGTTGGACGCTCTCGAGGATGACGCGGAAAGAATGAGCAGTTTTTGTCGACGAATCGTATCGCTCGATCCCGTGAGCCATCGCGATCGCCGCCTTCGGCAGTGGTGGGGTATCTCGATGGGCGGTCGCAACGCGTGGCGCGAAGTGCTCGAGCGCGATGAGCGTCGCCGACAGCGTGCAACATGGGCCTCATGAACCGACTTCATGTTGCCGAAAGAGGTGGTGGTGTGCGATGATTGATCTTCTGCGTGGCCGTGGCGGGTTGGGGCCTTTGGGTCACTCTCGGTGTGTTCCTGTTCGTTTTGGGTGACTGGAGTGTGTGATGGGTGTTCCGCAACGAGTTTCTGGTGTGTTGGTCGAGGTTGCAGGTGACGAGTGGGTTGCCTATGTGCAGTCGTCGAATACGGCACATGCACTGAATGCGGCGGCTGGTGCGTTGTTCGATGCGATCGATGGTCAACGCTCGGCTGATGATCTGGCATTGTTGCTCGATGTCGATGCTGATGTTGTCGATCTTGGTTTGGCCGAGTTGGTCGAGGCTGGTTTGGTGACGATTGACGGTGAGGTTGGTCGTTCGTCTCGTCGTGACTTGTTGCGCAAGATTGGTATTGGATCTGTTGCTGCTGCGGCGTTGCCGGTTGTGGAGACGATCGTGGCGCCATCTCGTGCTGCTGCTGCGTCGTTGCCGCCGCGTACCCATCCGCCGACTGATTTTCCGACGCCGTCGCCGACTCCGTGGTACACGCCGGCTCCGTATCCGGCGCCGACACCGGGTCACACCTATGCGCCGTATCCGGCGCCGACGCCTGGTCCGACGCCTGGTCCGACGCCTGGTCCGACGCCTGGCCAGACGTTTCCGCCGTCGTACGCGCCGACACCGGCTCCAACACCAGAGCCAACGCATGCACCGAGCACCGTCGTGTGTACCGGTGTCACCGCTGTGCACACCGGCTGGCAGGGAACCGTCGGCCCGAAATTTAATCTGACGATCAACGGATCGGGGTCAGGCGCTGCCTATGTCCACCTACAAGCGGACGGCAGAGTCGGCGCAATCGGCTTCCCAGGCTTTGGCGTAGCTGTCAGTGCCCCGTTCGGGTCGACGTCGTCGACGATATTGAACTCGGGAAATCCGTCGGCGTCGGTGAATCTGACGCTCAAACTCGTCGACAGCGACATCAACCTGTTGGCGACGTGCCCGAACGTGACGTTGACCCTTGACCCGGGCATCCCTGACCCATCGCTGACGATTTAGCACGCGAGCGTCTGCCGTTGGCTAGAAACACCGTTGCATGAACGACTCGATCGCGTTGTGGGCGATGGTACACAACGAGGCCGACCGCCTTGGCCCGTGGATTCGGTATCACCGCGCCCTGGGCGTTGGTCCGATCATCTTGTTCGCTGATGGGTGTACCGACGAAACGGTGGATGTCGCACGTGGTTTCGACGACGTCTGGATCTTCGACCTCGAGCCGAGACCAGTCGATCAACGGTTGTCCATCGCGCAGACCGAGTCGGGCTTGGTGGCTCTCGAACGGGCACGAACTCTAGGGTGTGATTGGCTGCTTGCCGTAGACGTCGATGAGTTTGCGTGGGGCGGTTCGCCTGCCGAGCTTCGTTCGGCGTGTACTGACGACGTGCGCGAAGTGGGGCGACTGCAGCGGCTGATTGAGTCGGTCTCGCCAAACGTCGAACAGATACGGCTGGAGACCCTCGAGACCATCCCGCTTCGTGTGCCGCTGGGGCAACGCTTCTTCGCGACGACGTGGGTGCAACACGGTCAGCCCTATGTCCGTTCCCTCGGCGTTCCTCCGACCGGCGAGCCGAGGTTGATCGAACGTTTTCTCGGACATCAGCTTGGAAAGTCGCTGGTGCGAGTTGGCTCGAACCTCGTGCCCGACGGGCCGCATCGTTGGTATCGCGAGGACGGGTCAGAACCTGAGACAGTTCACGCCGGGCTCCACCTGCACTACTTCGTGGCTGATCTGAAGTCGTGGGCACTGCGATGGCGTCGACGAGTGCATTTGGGTGACACGTGGGACGGTGCGATCGAGCGACCGTATCCACACAACGAGTGGCGAGATTTCGTCGCCACGTCGACAGTGGAAGAGCAGCGTCGCTACTACGAGACGTCGGTGGCGGTCAACGAGTGTGTGCTCGAGCCTCTTGAGAGCGACACGTTGTTCAAGGTCGATGTAGTGCCGCTGGTACTCGACGCGTGCAAGGCCACCCAGGGACGTCCGCTCGTCTTCATCGGCCTCGATTGTTTCGACCCCGATCTCTTCGATGAATGGCGAGCCAAGGGGCTCTTGCCGCGGCTGAGCGATGTCGACCGGCGCGCTGCTCGGCTCGACACGGTTGGTCCAAAGGGCACGTTCGTCAGCGCGGTGTGGCCCGATATGTTCTCGGGAGTCGGCGCTGGTAAACATGGCAACCAGTGTTGGAAGATGCTGCGCCGTGGCAGCTACGAGTTCGATTGGCACCGAATTCGGCTTCAGCAGACGCGGCGTGTGTTCTGGGATGCTCTTGATCAGGCCGGCTATGACTGCGCCCTCGTCGACGTGCCGCTGACTCCGGGATGGGCGGCGAACGGATTGCAGGTGTTCGAGTGGGGCAACCATGACCGCGAGCTCGGCTTTGCGGCGTACCCCGATGGTCTTGATCGTGAGGTCCGCGAGCTCGTTGGTCACCACGGGGTCGAAAAGGCATGCAATCAGTTCGATCGCACACCGGCCGAGATCGCAGACTTTCGCGATCGTCTGGTGAAGGGAGCGCGGGATCGAACGACGTTGATGCTCGACATGCTTCGACGAGACCGCTGGGATCTCTTCTTCGGGGTCTTCAGCGAATCACATTGTGTCGGACACCAGTCCTGGCACTACCACGACGAGACATCGCCGAAGTGGCCGGCCGACAGTGCTGCAGCGGTTGGAGATCCGGTCTTGGCCGTCTATCGGGGAATCGACGCTGCCCTCGGCGAGTTCCTCGATGGTGTCGATGAAGAGGCGACCGTGGCGGTTTGGATGAGCCATGGGATGGGACCCCACACGTATCCGACGTATCTCAACGACGGGATCTTGCTCGAGCTCGACATGCAACGGCATCAACGTGAGGTTGCGCGCGCAGAGCAGGTCGAGCGGTTGTCCGGCACCGAGACGCGTGTTCGCCGTCGGCCCAAGATCGACGACACTGCGAGCCGGCTGTTCTTCGACCACATGAACAATGATCCCGAGTCAGGCGTGCGGCTCAATGTCAGCGGGCGTGAGCCTGCTGGTCTGATCAACCCGGGGCGCGACTTCGACAACATGTGCGACTGGTTGGCCGGGCAGTACTACGCCATGGTCGATGCGGAGACGGGCGAGCCGCTGGTCGATGAGGTGTTCTTAGCGAGCGAACTGTACGAGGGCCCTTATCTCGCCGACCTGCCCGACATCTTTGTGCGCTGGCGACGTCGCCCCGAGTTTGTTCTGAAGGCGTCGGTCAATGGTGCCGAGGTCGAGGCACACCCGACGAGTTGTCGCACAGGTGATCACCATCCTCGTGGGCGACTGTACGTGTATGGCCCCGGCATGAAACAGGGGCGTGTGGAAATGGATTCGCCGCTGCAATGCCGTGACATCACGGCGCTGGTGTGTGACTACTTCGGTGTCGACATGGATATCGATGGGACGATCGATTCGGAACTCTCGGAGCGCTTGTTCGGCCCGCGCTCATCTCGTGGCTGCGCAACGGTGAGCAGTCATTCGTTACAGCGACGCCCCACGCCCAGCACCGACTGACTCGTGCACTTGACCTTTGTGGAATTCCGCTTCGGCAACTGCACCACGCAGTGTGACCGTGTGATCTGCTGTGAGCGCCGACTGTTGTGTAGGTTCGGTTGTTCTAGTATAACTGAACGGGTGTACGTGGCGGGTTGGGGCCTTTGGGTCACTCTCGGTGTGTTCCTGTTCGTTTTGGGTGACTGGAGTGTGTGATGGGTGTTCCGCAACGAGT
>RCMY010001852.1_pt1 | contig 36238 bp, 34 predicted proteins | sample 2041341 | NCBI WGS metagenome assembly RCMY01 (sample SAMN09708234, study PRJNA481090) | Marine sediment metagenome, whole genome shotgun sequencing project. | reverse complement strand
GGGTGATCGACGGGGTGCTGACCAAGGGGCTGAAGATCAAGTTCATGGCCCAGGGCACCGAGCATCTGGTCGACCGGGTCGGCTGCATGCGGCCGAAGATCGAGCAATTGCCGGAACTGGCGGCGGGCGAAATCGGCTTTATCACCGCGCAGATCAAGGAGGTCAGCCAGACCGCGGTCGGCGACACGATCACCACGGTGAAGAACCCGGCGCCCGAAGCGTTGCCCGGCTTCAAGGAAGTGCAGTCGGTGGTCTTCTGCGGCCTGTTCCCGGTCGATGCGGCGGATTTCGAGAAGCTGCGCGAGAGCATCGGCAAGCTGCGGCTCAACGACGCGAGCTTCACCTTCGAGATGGAGACCAGCGCGGCGCTCGGGCAGGGGTTCCGCTGCGGTTTTCTGGGGCTGCTGCATCTCGAGATCGTCCAGGAGCGGCTGACCCGCGAATATGATCTCGACCTGATCACCACCGCGCCGTCGGTGGTCTATAGGATCGAGATGAACGACGGCAGCGAGCTGTTCCTGCACAACCCGGCGGACATGCCGGACGTAGTCAAGATCAGGGAGATCGAGGAGCCGTGGATCGAGGCGACGATCTACTGCCCGGACGAATATCTCGGCGGGATATTGAAGCTATGCCAGGACCGCCGCGGCGAGCAGAAGAATCTCACCTATGTCGGCGACCGGGCGCAGGTGGTCTATGATTTGCCGCTCAACGAAGTGGTGTTCGATTTCTACGACCGGTTGAAGAGCATTTCGCGCGGCTATGCGAGCTTTGACTATCACCAGATCGGCCTGCGCACCGGCCAGCTGGTCAAGATGAACATCATGGTCAACGGCGATCCGGTCGACGCGCTGAGCATGATCGTCCACCGCGACGCCGCAGAGGCCCGCGGCCGTCATATGTGCGAGCGGCTCAAGGACCTGATCCCGCGCCATCTGTTCAAGATACCGATCCAGGCGGCGATCGGCGGCAAGGTGATCGCCCGCGAGACGATCTCCGCGATGCGCAAGGATGTCACCGCCAAATGCTATGGCGGCGATATCAGCCGCAAGAAGAAGCTGCTCGACAAGCAGAAGAAGGGCAAGGCGAAGATGCGCGAATATGGCAATGTCAGCATCCCTCAGGAGGCATTTATCGCCGCGCTCAAAATGGGTGACGAAGGCTAGGCCAGAGCAGAAAGCGCTGTTTCAAGGCGTTTTCGGGACGAGCGGAAGGTTAACGGCAGTTGAAATCGGCGGCAAATTCGCTTATGATGCACCAGAGGTAAGCACAAGGGGGTCCAGATTGATTTGCGGGAGTCACCCATGTTTGATCTATTCGAGCCACGTCATCGCCGGATCAAGGACGAGCGGGAAGTGCGCTATTTTTATACCAAATACGGCGATGATGCGCCCGCGGTCCTGAGCGATCGGGCCCACGATTCCGCCCTGTCATCGCGTGACCGCCGCCACTGGCGGCGACTGGCACGCAAGGCGCGGCGGGGGCACAGCGAATGGATGGGCGCGCTGAAAACCCATTGATATTGCCCCGCTTAAGCCCAACCTATGCCCCGACCATGGCCGCCTATGACCCGTTGTCCCGCTGATAGGGGCAGGGCACAATCTTCCCCGGCAATATAGCCGGACCCTTGGCTCGGAACCGCGCAAAATAGCCACCCAGCTCGGGCCGCTCCATGAAGCCGACAAGCTCATAGCCGACCGCCTCGAATTCGCAGAACAACTGCTTCGGCGGAATCCCGTGCTCGGCAAAATCGCGATTGACATCGACCACCACCACTTCCCCGGCGTCCTGCGTTTCGCTCCCGACGAGCAGGGCGGGGCGCAGGCGCGAGAGAAAGGCGTAGGGCTCGCGCACCTCGTGATACATGTGGACCAGGAAAATCCGGTCGAAACTATTCTCCGGCAGCCGCGGATCATCGGGCGCGCCAAGCTTGATCGAGACATTGTCGAGCGCGTCCCGGTTGACCCGCTCGGCCAGCCGGTCGATCGCGCCCTCGTCAATATCCTGCGCCAGCACCCGCCCCGCGGCGCCGACCTTTTCGGCCAGCCGCACGGTATAATAGCCTTCCCCCGCGCCGATATCGGCGACCGTCATGCCCGGCAACAGCCCCGCCGCCTTCATGATCTCCTCCGCCTCGCCACGATTGTCGCGCGCGGTCTCGGTCGACCATTGATTGCCCGCCAGATCCGACACCGGCCGCGAAGCCGGCGGATAGGCGCGCGCGGTCTCGGCGCGGTTGGCGTCCGCATCTTCCACTCGCTTGCAGGCCGCCAGCGGCGTGGTGAGCAGGGCCAGCACCAGCGGCGCCGCCAAAGCGGACAGGTTCCGACGCTGCAACGGGCTGCTCTGTTGGTGTGAGCAATGGGGCATGAAGTTCATGCCGGCGAGACTAGGCGAGCGTGGGGCATGGTTCAATCCCTGTTTGTTTCGACGACTGCTGCAAAGCGCGTTTCCCCGGCGCCGGACAGATGTAGCCCGCAATAAGGCCCGCGCAAAAACAAAAATGCGCGAGACAACAGGCGCGCGGCGATCGGAAGAACCGGCTTCAGGGTCACACGGGTCACACCCCCCAAAGCGAAAAAGCAGCCGGTGGACCGGAGCCGCTGAAAACCGCCGCTAATCCGCCATTTTTGCCAATATTGGCGCGGGTTTTTGCGCAGCGCCGCTGGCGGCGATCGGTGTCCAGCGTAGGGAGTAAGGGGAGAGGGGTGTCGCTATTGGGCTCGAGCGGATGGTTGCCGGGATGTTTGGGGGAAGGGTCGTTCGTCATTTTTGACTCGGTTAAAAGCGGGATGATAATGATTTGGGGGCGTGTAGGAAAGGGGAATGTGAACCGCGGCTCTGGGCGCGGAAGCGGACAAGTAGTCTTACTCTTAAAACGTGTCTTGGGGGTCAAAGCTGTCAAGATTGCCGTTCAACAGTCTCCTGAAAAAATTGTCGGTGCAATGGATTAAAAACTGCGCTGTATTCGTTCTCCTATCAGCAACTCGAAAAAAGGAGGCGTTACAATGCGTATATCATCACTTATCACCGGATTGGCACTTGTTGGGGCAGTCACTTCACCCGTTTTGGCCCACGCCGGTAAAGAAAGTCATGTAGAGGTCCGCAAGGAGCCAATTGCCGGACAATACAACAAATTCTGGTATAATTATCTGGCTGACGTTCTGGAAGCCGACAAGGAACTGAAGAGCGACCTGCGGCGCGCCACCGATGAAGAAGACAAGCGCGATGCCTGGGAAGAATATGAACATGAACTTGTCGATGCCGACAAGGATTATGTCAAAGAAATGCGAGAGCGTAATTTTCGCGCGGGCCGGGTGACTGTTGGCAGTTGATTTTTTCTACATGACACAAAAAAGGCGGGATCGAATCCCGCCTTTTTTGTGTCCGGACCAACCGCCAGTGTGACCGAAACATCTATTTCCAACCGCCGTCCCTCAGCTTGCGTTCGCTATCAGCATCTACAGGTCCATCTGTCATCATATCTGCGACGATTGCATTGATCTCACCACTCGAAGCCTGCCGATAGTCGCCAGATGGGCCGCCGGGCAGCGTGCTGCGCATCTGCCATTGCTGTCCTTCACGGCAGGCGATGCCTGAGACCGCCTCGCCTTTAAAGGTACGACATATGTTGCCGGATTTTGCGCGGAAGGTGAGCCCGATACGAAAGTCGCTTTCATTGGTTTGCGCAGACGCGAGCTGCTTTTCCAGAGCATTTTCAAGAGATCCATTGGCGATTAAAGTGCCTCCATCCTGCGCAAAGGGCGCATTACTTTGACCGCCCAGACCAAATTGCCCGACGGCAACGCCTACCGCTAATGTCGCAGCCATCGCGCCCCACTGCGCAAATCCTATGCCGGATCGCTGTTTTTGTGCATGCTGCTGTTTTGCTTTTCTGTCCGTGAAACTGGAATCCACGTTACTTGTAGCTGAAGCTGTCAATAGAGCGGTCAAACGATCCGGGATTTCTTCCTGCACTACCGGATCGTAATGCACTGCCAATTTCTCGCGCAGTGATTTTTCCCGGGAAACGCGTTGGGCTAGGCCTACATCCGATTTCATTGCGTTCTCGATACGCTTTGCGGCCACCGCATCGCATTCGCCATCGACATAAGCCATGATGGTTTCTTGATCAAAGGTCATGCCGCTTCTCCCAGTGCGCGTTGCAGGGCTTCGCGTCCCCGCACTAAACGCGAGGTTAGCGTTCCTATCGGAATATCGAGCAATTCAGCCGCTTCTTTGTAAGCAAAACCTTCAACCAGCACGAGAGACACAGCCTCGCGTTGCTCCATCGGTAAGCGTTCCATGGCGCGGTCAACATCAGTCAGCTCCATCCGCGCTTCCATGCGTTGATGATCATCGCCGGCGATATTTTCCATTGCGGCGTCATCATTGGCGACATGTTCCCGGCGGCCAGCAGCGCGCACTGTATCAATCCATATATTGCGTGTAATTCTGTACATCCAGCTATCCAGTCTTGTTCCTGCCTGCCACTGGTCGCGCTTGTTAAGAGCGCGTTCAATGGCTATCTGACACAGATCATCTGCATCATCGATATTGCGCGTCAGGCTGCGGGCAAAGCGCCGCAGTCGCGGGAGTAACTCCAGCAAATCCTGTTCAAATGCCATTCAGCGCGGATATCCTTATTTTGATTGTCTATGGATTAAACGATGGACCTCGCTCGTTTAATCCATGAAGGCGAAAAAAAGCAATCATTGGGATTGCGGGACACAAACACAGGCCATGGGAGTCAAAAATGAAAGCCGGAACCAGATGTGTCACTGCGATGCTGATCTTGTTTATGCCCGTTGCTGCTTTTGCTCAGCTTGGCTTGCCGACCGTAGGTCCGGAGCTGCCGCTTCCAGATCGGACAATAGGTCAAATAACAAAGCCATTGCTTGATCCGGTGAGCGGCACCGTGGACGGCAGCGTTCTGGACCGCTTGAGTAAATCAGAACTAAGGACATTATTAAACCGCCTGCGGATTGACCGCGTGAACCGGTTTGTCCGGGAGAATCGCGATCATGTTGAACGCGACCGCAATGGTGATCCCGCTGTTCGGGGGATACTCATTGCTACCGGTATATCGGGAGGATCTTTAGAACGTGCCGAGAAGGAGGGATTTCGGATAATGGAACGGTCGCAAGTCGACGGTCTGGACCTCAGCTTTATCAGATTTGCGGTGCGATCTGGCAGGAGCCTGAAATCCGAACAAAAGAAGCTCCAGAAAATTGCCGGAAGCGCGGAGGTAAGCGCCGACCATATTTATTTTGCCAGCGGCACGACTTCTCCCAATCCCGCGTCACTCATGATTATATCGGTATTGGCCAGCGGAAAAGTAGAATCCGGCGCTCTGGGATTGATTGATGGCGGCGTCGCAAGCCACAGTGCGATCAAAATTCCGGTTGAGCAGCGCGGCTTTGCCAAGGGCGGGCCAAAACCAACCAATCACGCCACTGCCATTGCCTCGCTTATCTCTGACAGCCAGAACGCAAATTCTCGCGGTCTGCTCGCAGCCGACATTTATGGCAGTGATCCCGCTGGCGGAAATGCAAGCGCAATTGTCCGAGCATTGGGCTGGATGGCGCAGCGAAAGGTTGCGGTTGTAACAATCAGTCTGGTCGGTCCAGATAACGCCTTATTGGGCCGCGCTATAAAGGCCGCACAACAAAAAGGGATTCTGGTTGTTGCAGCGGTTGGCAATGACGGCCCTGCTGCCCCGCCGCGTTTTCCAGCTGCCTATAAGGGTGTTCTCGGCGTCACTGGTGTTGATCACCGCGAACGGGCGCTGCCCGAAGCAGGTACTGCCACTCCGGTCGATTTCGCAGCGCCGGGTGCGGGGATAAAAGGCGCATCTACGGATGGTAAAATGGTTGCCTTGCGCGGAACTTCCTTTGCCGCGCCATTAGTCGCGGGACGTCTCGCCGCGCATTATCCCACTCCCAATGTCACCAGAATAGCCCCTGCCGTAAATGCACTGATCAAGGAAGCAAAAGACTTAGGTAAAAGGGGTGCCGATAAAATTTATGGCAATGGCCTGATTTGCGGAAACTGCGGCAACCGCTAGTTTTTGATATTTTTTTTGCGGATCATGGATTAAATTCCAAAGCCGCATCGTTCTTTCTTCGGACGGCGAAAATATTATCGTCACAAACGGAGAAAGAACATGAAAAAACTTATCGCAAGCACAATCACAATTGCATTTTTAACGGTAGCACCGGCATCGGCGCAGCTGCTGGGTGGCAGCGGCGGCGTGGGCGGCTCGCTCGGCGGCGGTTTGGGCAGCACAATCGGCTCTGACACGATTGGCCGGACCACCGGAACGATAACCGGTCGCGGCGGTGTTACCAGTTCCACCCGGATTTACCGGACGGTCGATACGCGCTCTGGCCGGGTTGCCACTGACGCGGACAGTAGCTCCAGTGCGAGTGGCTCGATCATCGGCGCTGCCGACCTGCCAAGCAATGCTGCAAGCGGTTCCGCAAATGGCTCTGCTTCGGGTTCGGCTAATGGCGGCGCGGATGCGACTCTGATTGGAACCGATGCTGTTCGCTCGACCGCTGGTCAAGCCGTCGGTGCCGCTCGTAATACAGTTGGAAGCGCCAGATCAACAGCAGGCGGTGTTGCATCAACCGCAACGGGAACAGCAACAAATGCCGTATCCAGCGCGTCGGGTGCAGGTTCAATCGCGGGAAGCGCCGCTGGGAATGGTAGCGGCATGGCGATGGGCAATCTTGGACAGCTAGCGGGATCGGGAAGTGCCGCTGCCAATGCCGGCGGAATGTTTGCAGTTGCTCCCGGTATGCCCATTGAAGATCCCAAGGGCCGCGTCATTGGATATGTGCAGTCGGTCCAGCAGACCGGTTCGGGTGTCGTTCAGTCAGTGGTTGTCGAAGCAGGCAATCGCACCGCTGTTCTGCCCGTTGCGAATTTTGCCGGATCAGGTGATGTTCTGGTCACTGGCATGAGCAAAGGTGAAATCAAGAAAACGGCGAAAGAACAGGAAAAAGCCCCTCAAGGCGAACCCAGCCAATAACAACTTGGTCAAAATGGTACAAATGACCCCGCCCTATTATCTCCACTGTACCATTTTACGCAGGATGCGCGCCGGATACTCTCCGGCGCGCTTTTTAAAGCTCCGCTCAATGGTATCTGCTTTCGGGAAGAAGTAGTCATTTCTGACGGCTTATATTAAAGATCGCTTGCCACCTAGTCTCCGTTAAAAACGATCAATATCAGGGTCCGCCCTCGAAATAAAGCCAACGTGGCAACCATCGCGTTGCCAGCCGACCCGATCCCGATGCCTGCCTCGCAAAACCCTATTCCACATCCTCGACATCGACCGCTTCGCCCGTCACCTTCTGCGCGAGCGTCGCCGCGATAAAGTCGTCGAGGGCGCCGTCGAGGACATCGCCTGGCGCGCTGCTGGTGTGGCCGGTGCGGAGGTCCTTGACCATTTGATAGGGTTGCAGGACATAGGAACGGATCTGGTGGCCCCAGCCGATTTCGGTCTTGGCTTCATATTCGCCCGAGGCTTCGGCTTCGCGGCGCTGGAGTTCGGCTTCGAACAGGCGCGCTTTCAGCATGCCCATCGCGGTGGCGCGGTTCTTGTGCTGGCTGCGGTCATTCTGGCTGGCGACGACGATGCCGGTGGGCGCGTGGGTGATCCGCACCGCGCTGTCGGTGGTGTTGACGTGCTGGCCGCCGGAGCCGGAGGCGCGATAGGTGTCGATCTTGAGGTCGCCTTCGTTGATCTCGACCTCGAAACTGTCGTCAATCACCGGATAGACCCAGACGCTGGAGAAGCTGGTGTGGCGCTTGGCGGCGCTGTCGAACGGGGAGATGCGGACCAGCCGGTGGACGCCGCTTTCGGTCTTGGCATAGCCATAGGCATTCTCGCCCTTGACCTCGATGGTGGCGGATTTGATCCCCGCCTGATCGCCGGCCTGATAATCGACCATGGAAATCTTGTAGCCGCGGGCTTCGGCCCAGCGCTGGTACATGCGCAGCAGCATCTCAGCCCAGTCCTGGCTCTCGGTGCCGCCGGCGCCGGCGTGGATTTCGATATAGGTGTCGAGACCATCGGCCTCGCCGGAGAGCAGGGCGCTGACCTTGTCGCGGTCGGCGCGGGTGGCGAGTTTTTCGAGCGTGGCGACGCCTTCGTTGGCGAGGTCGGCATCGCCTTCCTCCTCGGCCATCTCGATAAATTCGAGCGCGTCATCGCGTTCCTGCTGGATTTCGCGCGCGGCGCTGATCGATTCATCGAGGCGGCGGCGTTCGGTCATCACCGCCTGGGCCGCGGTCTGGTCGTCCCACAGGGTCGGATCCTCGACCCGGGCGTTGAGCTCGTCGAGACGCCGCAGCGCAACTTCCCAGTTGAGCGCGGTCTTGATCAGGCTGAGAGCGGCGTCGATCCGGTCGACAAAGGCTTGCGCGTCGGCACGCATGATAATCTCCAAAACTAGTGGCAGCAGCGATTAGACGATATCGGCGGGAAGTAAAGTATTGTGGGGGCTGGCAGGCGGGAGATGATGGATATTCTGCCCGTCCCGCGGTTTCTGTGGTAGCAGCCGGGTTGAGGAGAGCAGCCCATGACGATCAGCAATTTCACCGACAACAATGTGACCGACCAGAGCGGGCGGGTCTTTCTTATCACCGGGGCGAATAGCGGGCTTGGCTATGCGGCGGCCAAGGTGCTGGCGGGGCGGGGCGCGCGGGTGCTGATGGGATGCCGGTCGGCGGCGGAGGCGGCGATGGCGGATATTCGCGCCGTATATCCGGACGCCGATCTGCGGTTCATTCCGCTGGATCTGGGCGATCTCAAATCCGTTCGCGCTGCTGCCAGGCAGGTTGCGGAGGAGCCGCGTCTCGATGTTCTGGTCAACAATGCCGGGATCATGATGCCGCCGCGGGAGGAGACCGCTGACGGTTTTGAATCGCAATTCGGGGTCAATCATCTCGGTACATTTGCGCTTACCGGACTGTTGCTCGACAAGATTGCGCAGGGGCAAAGCCCGCGGATTGTCATCACTTCCAGCATGGCGCATCGTAGCGGGCGGATCGATTTTGACGATATCAATGCGGAGGAAGGGTACAGCCGCTGGGGGCGCTATGCGATGAGCAAGCTGGCCAATCTGTTGCACATGTATGAGCTCGACCGGCGTTTGCGCGCGGCGGGCTCGCCGATCATCGCGGTCGCCTGCCATCCGGGTGTGGCGGATACCGAGCTGGCAAAGAACTTCCCGGGCTTCATGGTTTCGCTGCTCCGGCCGGTGTCCAGCCTTTTTATGAACAGCGCAGCACAAGGGGCTTGGCCAACATTGGCCGCCGCAGCCGGAGAGGGCATTGAGGGCGGTCAATATTTCGGGCCGAGCCGCAATGGCGAATGGGTGGGGCCGGCACGCGAGGTAGAGCCTAGACCCAAAGCCAGGCGGATCGAGCCGGCAAAACGGCTGTGGGATGTCTCGGAAGAAATGACCGGTGTCCGCTATTCGATATAGCCTGTTTTTCTGATTTTTCCTTGATTTTCATTGCCTTTTGCGGGTTATTTCGCTAGTTGATGAGGGGAGAAGGCGATGGATCGTCCACCCAAAGGGGAAATTGTTTGTTCGATGAAATGCTGGGCAGCGACGGTGAAGTTCGCGAACCCTATGCCGCCTATAAAGACTGGCTGGACAAGGAAGATACCAAACGCCTCCATCGCAAATCCGACGATGCGGAGGCCTTTTTTCGCAAGACGGGCATTACGTTCAATGTCTATGGCCAGGATGAAGCCGACGAACGGCTGATCCCTTTCGACGTTATTCCGCGGATATTGTCTGCGGGTGAGTGGCGCAAGCTGTCGCGCGGCATCGAGCAGCGGGTCAAGGCGATCAACGCCTTTCTCTATGACATATATCATCGCCAGGAGATATTGCGTGCAGGCCGTGTTCCGGTCGAGCTGATCGCCAATAACATCGCCTTCCTGCCGCAGATGATCGGCGTCAATCCGCCTGGCGGGATTTATACCCACATAATCGGCACCGATATTGTCCGCACAGGACCGGACGAATTCTACGTGCTGGAAGACAACGCGCGCACCCCTTCCGGGGTCAGCTATATGCTGGAAAACCGGGAAACGATGCTCCACATGTTTCCGGAACTGTTCGCCAAGATCGGCGTGCAGGAGGTGAGCAGCTATCCGAACAATTTGCGCCGGTCGCTGGCCGCTTGCGCGCCGCCGAAATGCGAAGGCAGGCCGGTGGTCGCTGTCCTGACACCGGGTATCCACAACAGCGCTTATTTCGAGCACAGCTTTCTTGCCGATCAGATGGGCGCAGAACTGGTCGAGGGTCATGACCTGAAGATTGTCGACGGACGCGTCGCGATGCGCACGACGCAGGGCTATACCGCGATCGACGTGATCTACCGGAGGATTGATGACGATTATCTCGATCCGCTGAATTTTCTGCCGGAATCGATGCTCGGGGTGCCCGGTATCATGGATGTCTATCGTTCGGGCGGAATTACCATCGCCAATGCGCCCGGCACCGGCATCGCCGATGACAAGGCGCTCTATTCCTATATGCCGGATATTATCGAGTTTTATACCGGTCAAAAACCGCTGCTTGAAAATGTCCCGACATGGCGCTGTTCGGAGAAGGACCAGCTGGATTATGTGCTGGAGCATCTTGCGGAACTGGTGGTCAAGGAAGTGCATGGATCCGGCGGCTATGGCATGTTGGTCGGCCCTGCGGCTTCCAAAAAGGAAGTCGAGGAATTTCGTGCCAAGCTGATCGACAATGCAAGCAATTATATTGCCCAGCCGACGCTGGCGCTTTCGACGGTTCCGATTTTTGTAAAAAAGGGTCTGTCGCCGCGTCATGTTGACCTGCGCCCGTTCGTGCTGGTTTCTCCGGATCGTATCGACATCACTCCCGGCGGGCTGACCCGCGTTGCGATGACCGAAGGATCTCTGGTGGTCAACAGCAGTCAGGGCGGGGGGACCAAGGATACTTGGGTGCTCGAAGAATGAGGGGGCTGGGCTCATGCTAGGCAAAACCGCCGCCAGTCTGTTCTGGATGTCGCGTCTGCTCGAGCGGACCGAGAATAGTGCGCGCCTGATCGAAGCGGGCTTCCGTATTGCGCTCACCCACTCGTCATCCGCAGCCGATGAATGGGCCTCGATACTAGCGTCCTCGGGTACCAAGAAGAGCTATCTTGCGAAACACGCAGATTATAGTTCGGCCAAGGTTATCGACTTTCTTTTGCGGGACAAGGACAATCCCGGCAGCGTCATTTCGTTGATCAAACAGGCGAGAGACAGTGCCCGTACCGGCCGCATTGCCTTGACCAGGGAAGTCTGGGAGGCAACCAACGAAGCCTGGATGAACCTGAAAACGGCTTTAGCCAAGCCGGTCAATGAACGAGATTTGCCCGATATTCTGGGCGTTATCCGTCAGCAAAGTTCACTGGTCCGGGGCGCGGTTCTGGGCACAATGCTGCGCAACGACGGCTTTAATTTCATCCGGCTGGGCACGTTTATTGAACGTGCGGACAGCACCGCGCGAATTCTGGATGTGAAATATTATCTGTTGCTTCCCTCGATCGCGCAGATCGGCTCTGCGGTGGATAATGTGCAGTGGGAAACCATTTTGCGGTCGGTGTCGGCCCAGCGCTCCTACCGGTGGCTCCACGGCGCCGATATCAGTGCGCTGAGCGTCGCAGACTATTTGATACTGCATCGCCAAATGCCGCGTTCGCTGGCGTTCTGCTATTCCAAAATTGCGGATAACCTTGGGTATCTTGAGCAAGACTATGGAAGTGAAATGACATCGCACCGTCTCGCGACGGATATTTGTGACCGTTTGCTCGGCCAGCCTATTCAGAATATATTCGAAGGTGGCTTGCACGAGTTCATCGTCGAATTTCTGGCGGCCAATAACGGCCTCGCCGCCCAGATCGAGACGGACTATAATTTTCAGGACAGGATAAGCTGAATATGCTGCTGAAAATCAATCATGAAACGCGTTATAATTACGATAACCCCGTGCAATATGGCTTGCAGCAGTTGCGTCTTCGCCCGAAGGAAAGGCCTGGCCAGCGAATATTGAACTGGAATATCGAGATAGAAGGCGGTGCGCTGGAACTGTCTTTTGAGGATCATCACTGCAATCATGTCGATCTGATCAATATCGAACGCGGGCGGAGCGAAATTGTCATTCGCTGCACCGGTGAAGTTGAAAATACCGATGGTAGCGGCGTTATCGGCACCCACGCAGGATTTGCACCATTGTGGTATTTCAAGCGTGCGACGGCGCTTACCAAACCAGAAGCCGAAATTTCCAAACTGATCGCATCATTGGATCAGGATTATGACAATGACATTGTCAGGCTGCACGCCCTGTCCGCGCTGGTTACCGACAAGGTCTCGTACAAGACGGGTGAAACCAATGCCGAAACAACTGCGGAGCAGGCTCTTAAGGTCGGTAGCGGTGTGTGTCAGGATCATGCCCATATCTTCTGCGCGGCGGCGCGTTCACTGGGATTCCCGGCGCGATATGTTTCCGGATATCTAATGATGAGCGACCGGGTGGATCAAGATGCAACGCATGCCTGGGCCGAAGCCTATATCGAAAATATTGGATGGGTCGGGTTTGATGTGTCCAACGGCTATTCCCCGGATGAACGCTATGTTCGTGTTGCTACAGGTCTGGATTACCGCGATGCGTCGCCGATAACCGGCCTGCGATATGGTGCGGGCGGCGAGGATATGATTGTAAGCCTGCAAGTGCAGCAGTAGAGAGGCCGCGAATCATTGCGATGATTCTTTTTAGGGATAAAAATTACAAATGACCTATTGCGTTGGCTTGCGGATGAAACGCGGCCTGGTTTTCATGTCTGACACCCGCACGAATGCTGGTGTTGACGATATTGCCCAGGTCAAGAAAATGACCAGCTGGGAAGTACCCGGCGACCGGGTTATCACCTTGCTTTCAGCCGGCAATCTGGCCACCACTCAGGCGGTTGTCAGCTTGCTGGACGAGCGCGGCAAACATCCCGATGACCGAAATCCTTCGATCCTGCAGGCACCGTCGATGTTTCAGGTCGCCACCATTATTGGCGAAACCTTGCGCGAAGTGGTCAAGACTTATGCGACGGATGGTCAGGAAGCCAAGTCGCCCTTTGGTGCGACCCTGATTGTCGGTGGTCAGATAAAGGGCAGTGATCCGAGATTATTCATGATCTACCCGGCCGGCAACTTCATCGAAGCCAGCGATGATAGCCCGTTTTTTCAAAGTGGTGAGGCCAAATATGGTCGCCCGATTCTTGTCCGTGCCTTCGACCCCGATATGTCCTTCGAAGACGCCGTCAAACTGTTGCTGGTCTCGTTTGATTCTACCATCCGGGCCAATCTGGCGGTGGATTTGCCGCTGGATATGCAAGTGTACGAAGCCGATGGTTTTGCAATCACCCGACAGCAGCGGGTTGAACATGACGATCCCTATTTTCATGAAATTTCGGAGGGTTGGGGCGATGCGCTAAGAAATGCGTTCCAATCGCTGCCTGATTTCAGCTTCAAAGACTAACCAAAGCGCCTTTTTTCAGCCATCGCCCGGTGCGCCATGGCCATGGTGGTCAGTTGCGCGTTGACGCGGATACAGCTGGGCATCACGCTGGCATCGGCAACGTAGCAATTGGTCGTATTGTGCACGCGCTGGTTTATATCAACGACGCCTTTGTCAGGATCAATGTTGATCGCATTGCCACCGTGCGGATGAGAGCTCGACAACACAACATCATCCGGCTCGATGATCGCGTTGTCGTAGAAGGCATCAATCTCGTCATGAGTCATGTCGCTGGTGAGCGTCTGGCCACGGAGCAGGGCGGGATAGACTTCAATTGCGCCATTGAGGAAATGGACTTTGGTCATAGTGGCCAACGCGCGGCGCAACAGCGATAGCTCATCCTCACCGATTTTCAGCTTGAGCTTGCCATGTTCCATATAACCGAGCCGGTCGGCCGGAAACAGGACCCCGGCGGAGACCAGCCGATTGTAGTTTTTCATCCGCTCATAATGGTCTTCAAACCATCCCGGCACCAGAGTTGCCATGCTCATCGGTGGCTGGAAATGGCTCTCGATCAGAAAATCACCGCGATCGACATAGGTTGCCATCTGGTCTTCGTTCCAAACTTCCATATCCGTGCCTTCCGGCATCAGGGCAACCACGGGGCACGCAATATTCAGCGAGATATTGGTTCCCGATTGCAGGATACCACTGTTGTAGAGCAGGTTGCTCGAGGCAAGCGCGCCGGCTGCCACAACCACGCCTTTCCGGGCGCGAATTGTGCGTTTGCCGCCATCGCGAAGCCTGATTTCGACAGCCTGCGCGATCCGCTTGCCATTGGCCCCTTCACCCCAGAGGATTTCGGTTGCCTCGGCTCGATCCAATATCCGCCCCGGTTTGTCGCGCTCATCGCTAGTCGCATGCGTCAGAAAGCTCTCCGGCATTGCCTTTTTCCGGCCATAGGGACAGCCTGTGTTGCAGTAGCCGCAATATATGCACTCGCTATCCGCTGATTTAGGGCCGTAGTTTTTCCTGAACCATGCGGTGACCGCCTTGTGGTCCATCGGGTCGTCCGATTGTGCGGCATATTTATTCCAGCCGTCGATCAGATGCGGTCCATTGTTGCGACCAGTGATCCGGTCAATTTCTGAAACCTCAAGCGCTTGCTCGATCGCTTCATAGCTCAGAGCCAGGCTCGTTTCGCTGATTGGTGCGCCAAGTTCGGACCATGTTTCGTAGACATCTTCGGCATCGGGGTGGACTAGCCCCTCATGTTTCATGCGCAGGCAGATGCCGTTGTTGATGACGGTGGAGCCGCCAACCACGCGGCCCTGAAATACGATGATGTCGCGGTCGGAGGTTGTTTGAAGGGCGCCATCCTTGAACAATCGTGCCGTCATCCGCGCTTCTTCATGGGTGATCCGCGACGAGGGGTAATGACCGCCGGCTTCGATGATCAGCACTTCATGCCCTTCGTCGGCAACAGCCGCCGCAGCAACAGCACCACCAGCGCCGGAGCCGATCACGATCACGTCGGTTTCCTCCGGTATGGCGTCGTGACCGACGAACACTTTGGCGGTCAGGTCCCGGTGCGGCTCGCGGCGAACCGGCCGTTCGCCGGGAGCGGAACGGTCACGCTGTGCCGGCAATTCGAAATCGAGATCGGCAAAAACCGGGTTGTCGAAATTCTCCTCTTCATTGCCATGCTGCCAATGGCCGTAATAGCCGGCCAGAATGACGCCCTTGGTTCGCGCAATATCCTGAAACAGATCTATTCGGGAGTTTCTCAGTCGTCGATTAATCAGTTTTTTTCGCAAAGCCGGTGGTGCAGCCAAGAAAAACGGGCCGCCCAGGACGAGCAGTAATCCATAGAGCGCCAGCCCGATTTCATCCGGCTTGTTGCCGTCGATATTGGAAAAATGTTCCTGCAGATTTTCAACCACCTGATCGGCAGAGATCGCCATTTTACGGTTGTGAAACAACGCTTCGGCCATGGCCTTTATCATCAGCGCCTGCAGTCGATTGAATGGCTTTCGCAACTTTCATCTCCCTCGGTGCGACCCGGGGTGTCTATCGTTTAGATCTATTGCTGCGCAGCATTGCCGAGCAGTGGCGCGCATATTTCTTGATCATGGCCTAGGCTTTCCGATTATTTGTGCAGGATAACAGTTAATTGCGGTTTTTCTATCTTTGATTGCGATGGACCTGTGATGCAAGGCACTGCTTGTGACGGCGCGAGTGATAGGATATATGTAACGGAACATTATCGAGAGTCTGACATGCGTAAAAAAATTCACCCTGTCCCTTCTAGAATAGTACTAGCGACATTGGTCGCGGCGCTTGCAGTTCCAGCGCCTGCTTCGGCACAATTTGGCGGATTGTTCAAAAAAAGACCATCGGCGAACCAGGAATCTAGTGACAATAGTCAGGCAAAGGATTGCGCCGCCGATCCGGGCAAGTCGATTGGTAAATCCATTTTGGGCAATATGATCGGAGATTTCACCCGGCGGGCAACCCGGGGTATGGGGGTTGTCGGGTCCTATATTCCGCGGGCAGAAGTGGCAGATACGCTAACCAATTCCATAGCCTGCCGACTCGATCAAGACGAGCAATTGCAAGCTGCCGAAGCAACACGCAACGTGACCCGGTCCGAAGCGGTTGGTAGCAGCTCGCAATGGAAGAGCGAGACGCGTGCCGATGTATCGGGAAGCTCCACCGCAACCGCAAAAACACAGACTGCGGACGGCACAAGTTGCATGACCATCACTGATGTCGTCATTGTCGACGGCGAAGAAACCCGCGCGTCCAAGAAAATGTGCAAAGCTCGCGGCGAAACGCGTTATGTGGTGATGGTGTAATCATGAACAAGACAATCAAAGCTGTTATTGCCACTGCTTCTCTTCTGGCAATGGGTGCTACTGATGCCAATAGCGGCATGGATCCGAACAACCCGACCTGCCCACGCTATCCCAACTGGTCGTCTACCGCGAAGATGGAACTGACACCCGTGGATCGAAACGGCACCAAGATATTGCTTGCCGAAGGTGCAATCGATGAGGGCTTGCCCGAACGATTGCGCAAGACGCTGGCGGACAATCCGGATATTTCGGAAATCTGGTTGCGGTCTCCCGGCGGCGTAGCAAGAGCCGGCAATGAGGCAGGCCGGGTGATCCGCGAGGCAGATGCTTCGATCATCACCCGCATTCCCAAGGGATGGACCTGTTTCAGCGCGTGCAATTTTGTGTTCATGGGCGGCAGAGCCAGAATCGTCGAATCCGGCGGCCATTTCATGGTCCACATGTTCACAATGACCGGCGATCGCGACGCGATAAATTACAGCATCGAGATGGGAACCGATTCCACGGTTGGTCTGATCGGCGAAGTGGAGCAGGAAAGCGCGCTGCTCGCCACGGAAGATAATGATTTTCTGATCCGTATGGGCGTGTCACGCAAACTGCTGTCCGAAGTCATGTACAAGACAAAGGCGGTCAACAGCGGTGACGGGGACAAGTCGACCCGGCGCTGTCTGACCCAGGAGGAAGCGCTGCGTTACAATGTTGCCAATGTAACGGGCTAGGCTGAGGTCCGCCGGACTCCTGCCTGCCGAAAACGACAGCCATCCTTTTGCTTTTCTTTTGAAATTATGACGTTAGCATGAGCGGGCTAATCGGGGAGGCAGGACGATGCGTCATATAGCGATCATAGGATCGGGCCCGGCAGGCTATTATTCGGCAGAAGCCGCGCAAAAAAAATTCGGCGATGATGTCGCTGTGGATATCATCGATCGCTTGCCCGTCCCCTTTGGTCTGATCCGCACCGGCGTGGCCCCCGATCATCAATCTATCAAGGCGGTTTCGCGGCGATACGAGAAAACCAATCTCGGCGAAAATGTGCGTTTCGTCGGCAATGTCACCGTTGGCGAGGATGTCAGCGTCGCGGAGTTGCAGGACCTGTACGACGCTGTAGTGCTGGCAACCGGCGCACCCCATGACCGGAAGCTGGAAATTCCCGGCAGCGATCTGGACGGCGTGATCGGCAGTGCGGCCTTCGTCGGCTGGTATAATGGCCACCCGGATTTCAAAGATCTCAACCCGCCGCTGGATGGTCGATCCGTCGCCATTATCGGCAACGGCAATGTTGCGCTGGATGTTGCGCGGATATTGGCGAAGACCGAAAGCGAGTTTGCCGGCAGCGATATTGTCGGCCATGCGCTCGATCAACTGAAAGAGAGCAAAGTCCAGAAAATCACCCTGCTCGGAAGACGCGGTCCGCATCAGATTGCGATGACCCCCAAGGAACTGGGCGAACTTGGACATCTGGAGCGGGCCCGGCCGCTGGTCGATCCGCTCGATTTTCCGGACGAGGGCGCCGATGCGTTGCTGGAACCCGGCATGCGCAAATCGGTCACCCATTTGCGGAGCTTCTACGAACGGGCCGGTGAATTGCTCGACAAGCCGGTCAAAATCGATTTCGATTTTTTCGCGATGCCGGTGGAAATCCAGGGTGATGGTAAGGTCGAAAAGATCATTGTCGAGAAAACCGCGCTGGACAAGGATATGCGTTCGGCCGGAACCGGCGAACGCTACGAGCTGGATTGCCGGATGGTGATCAGCTGCATCGGCTATCGCACCCCGCCGATCGAAGGCGTGCCCTACGAGCATGGCCGGGGACGTTTCGCCAATACCGATGGACGGATTTTGCCGGGGCTTTATTGCGTCGGCTGGGCCAGACGCGGGCCTTCGGGAACGATCGGGACCAACAAGCCCGACGGCTTCGCAATTGTCGATGCGATTGCGGAGGATATTGGTTCTGGTGACCGCAAGGAAGGGCGCAAGGGTCTTGACCGGCTGTTTGAAAAGCGCGGCGTCGAGACCGTCACTTTTCGCGACTGGAAGAAGATTGAAGAGGCCGAAATTGCGCGGGCGAGGGAAGGCTCGCCGCGCGAAAAATTTACCGATATCGCCGATATGATCGCGGCGCGGGACTAGCCGGGCAGCCAATCCCGCAATATCGCATTGACCTTTTCCGGTGCTTCCTGTTGCACCCAATGCGACACGCCGGGCAGGCGGTGCAGTTCGAGGTCGGGCACCCACTCTTCTGTCCCGTCGGTGCAGCGGATATCGATTGCCGCATCTTCCTCTCCCCAGACCATCAGGGTGGGAATATGGACCATAGCACCGCCAATCTCCCGCCCGTCTTTGGTGCGGAGCAGCGCGCGGTAATAGTTGATCATCGCGCGCAATGCGCCGGGCCGGCTGGCGGCATCGGCATAGATTTGCAAATCTTCATCCGGAAAGCGGCTTTTGTCCACGGCCATTTTCGAGAAGGCCTGTTTGATCCGGACGGCGCCGTTCAAACCCAGCAACCATTCGGGCAGCCAGGGAATCTGGAAGAAGAAAATATACCAGCTTTTCCTGAGCTGATACCAGTGACGTATTTCCCGCTGTGCGCATTTTGGATGTGGTACGTTCATGATGACCAGTCGGGTTAGCGGTCGGACTTTTTTGATTGCGAAATGCCAGGCGATGATCGCTCCCCAATCATGAGCAATCAGGGTGACTTCTTCCGCACCGCTGGCATCGATTAGAGAGGCAACATCCTCGACGAGTGTGTTCAGGCGATAGGAATCAATGCCCTCCGGCTTGCTTGAGCCGCCGTAGCCACGCAAATTGGGCGCCCATACGCGATAGCCCTTTTCGACCAGCATCGGGATCTGGTGTCGCCAGCTATAGTGCAGTTCAGGAAAACCGTGGAGGCATAGGGCCAGCTTCTTGCCTTCGCCGGCCATGGCCACTTCGAATGTTTGGCCATTGGCTTTGACCCATTGCAGGGCGACACCGCTTTCCGGGTCGGGTGTCCATGATAAGTTTTTTTGCATGGCATCTTCTTGCACGAGCGGACTTTAACCATCCAGTTAAATCTGTTAGAGAAGGTCAAAATATAAAGGAGAGAATCGATGCATGATCTGGTTATTCGCGGTGGAACCGTTGTTGATGGAACGGGCAGCGCGCCTTTCGTGGCCGATGTCGCCATTGATGGCGATCGTGTTTCACTGGTCGGAACCGTCACGGCGCAGGGCCGAGACGAGATTGATGCATCGGGAAAATTCGTCACCCCCGGCTTCGTCGACGTCCATACTCACTATGATGGACAGGCGACATGGGATGATGAAATGGCGCCCTCGAGCTGGCATGGCATTACCACCGTGGTGATGGGCAATTGCGGCGTCGGCTTTGCTCCTGCGAAGCCTGACCGGCATGACTGGCTAATCGGCCTGATGGAAGGCGTGGAAGATATTCCGGGTACCGCGCTGGCCGAAGGGATGAGCTGGAACTGGGAAACCTTCCCCGAATATCTTGACGAACTGGAAAAAATGCCGCGGACAGTCGATGTCGCGACCCATGTGCCGCACGGCGCGGTGCGCGCCTATGTGCTGGGCGATCGGGAAAAGCCCGGCGCAGTGCCGACGCAGGATGAAATCGACCAGATGTCACAGATCGTCGAGGACGGCCTGAAAGCCGGTGCTCTCGGATTTTCGACTTCGCGTACGATCCTGCATCGCAGTATCGATGGTGAGCTCGTGCCGGGAACGACGGCAACCAAGGAAGAATTGATCGGCATTGGCCGAGCGATGGGCCGGGTTGGCTATGGCGTGTTCGAGATGGCCAGTGATCTCAACAAGGAATGGGATGAATTTGGCTGGATGGGCGACCTCAGCCGGGAAACTGGAATGCCGGTGACCTTTGCCGCACTGCAATCGATCGCCAAGGACCAGTCGCTGGACGAGCAGATCGCCAATATGCGTGCGGAAAATGACAATGGTGCCAATATCGTCGCGCAAATCGCGCTGCGCGGAAACGGGATTGTCATGGCCTGGCAGGGCACGGTGCATCCCTTTATCCGGCACCCCAGCTGGATGGCGATGGAAGATCTGTCCTGGGACGAAAAATATGCCAAGCTCAAGGAGCCGGCGTTCAAGGCGCAATTGCTGAGTGAAACCAGTACCCCGCCGGAACAGGTCGATATCATCCCGGTGTTCATGGTCATCACCCAGGGCTGGCCGATGCAGTTCGAAATGGACCTGGATTTCAACTACGAACCACAAGCCGACGAAAGCATCGCGTCTCGCGCTGCGGCCGCAGGAAAATCCGGCGCCGAATATGCCTATGACCTGATGATGGCGGATGATGGCAAGGGCTTTATCTATCTGCCTTTGCTCAACTATATGGATGGCAATCTCGATTTCCTCGAGGACTTGCAGCAGGCAGACGATACGGTGAACAGTCTGTCCGACGGCGGCGCGCATTGCGGCACGATCTGCGATGCAGCGAGCCCGACCTTCATGCTCGAATATTGGGTGAAGAACCGCAAACGCGGTACTCTGAGTATCGAGCACGCGATCAAGCGGCAATGTCTGGATACGTCCAGGCTATATGGTCTGAACGATCGCGGGGTGCTGAAGCCCGGCTATCTGGCGGACGTGAATGTGATCGATATGGAGCGGATCAAGCTTGGCAAACCATGGCTGGCGTTTGATCTTCCAGCGGGCGGCAAGCGGTTGCTGCAAAAAGCCGACGGTTATGATTATACGATCAAGTCGGGACAGGTAACGTTCAAGGGCGGCGTGGTTACGGATGCACGTCCTGGCGGGCTGATCCGCGGTCCGCAAGTCGTGGAACTGCTCGAAGCGGCAGAGTAGGATATCGCCGCGACAGGAGTCCATTGGGTCCTATTCCAGATGAAGGGCTTGTAGTAGTCTGAGTACATAAGAAAGCGGATTACAAAAATTCGCCAGCAAACGGGGTCGCATTTTCAATAGGAGAAAATGTGATGATTGCGGTTGATTTAGACGTTCTACACAGCATTATGCCGCGCTTTTCCGGCGCAAACCATAGCAAGCAGGCGCGTATCGTCGAGGCCATCTCAGGCACCATGCAGGAAACGCTCGCAAAATATGAGATCAATACTGCTTTGCGTGTGGCGCATTTTCTAGCCCAGATTGCGCATGAGTCGGCTGGTTTCCGAACCACCGAAGAATTTGCGTCAGGTGCCGCTTATGAGGGCAGAAGGGACCTCGGCAATATCCAGCCGGGAGATGGACGCCGCTACAAAGGTCGCGGATTGTTGCAACTGACCGGACGCGCCAATTACCGTGCGCTCGGCCCGAAAATTGGCATGGATCTGGAGGGTAATCCGGAACTGGCCGCTGAGCCGGTTACTTCCCTGATCATTGCCTGCGAATATTGGAAAGATCGTAAAATCAACCGTCATTGCGACAGGGATGATCTGATCCGGGTGACCAAGGCGGTGAACGGCGGCCTCAACGGACTGGAAGACCGCAGGCGCTATCTCGGTAAAGCGAAAACAGCATTGGCGCGGGTCGAGGCGCTCGGTCACGAGGCAAATGCCAAACCAAATTCTCGCCCGGTATTGCGGCGCGGTCTGAAGGGTAGTCAGGTGGCTGAGCTGCAGGCATTGTTGCGCAAAAAGGGCTATATGGTAGCCATTGACGGTGATTTTGGACCGGCAACCGAGACTATTGTTCGTCAGTTCCAGAAGAACAAGAAGCTGGGGGCGGACGGCATTGTTGGCCCGAAAACCTGGCAAGCGCTTGAGGGTTAGGCGCGGCGTTGTGACCGACAAGCGTCCCGGCGGCCTGATCCGTGGACCGCAAATGGTCGAGATGCTCGAAACGGCAGAGTAGTGCGCAGCCGGCTTCCCGGCTGCGCTGCTAGTCAAATGAAGGAATTAGAATCCGCTCCAGCGCAGCCGGATAAAGGCGCTTCTGCCTGCTCCCGGCAAACGTGCGCCTAGCGCCACGTCCGAACCGCTTACCCGATTATAGCCAGCTAGATGCTCGGTATAATTTCTGTTGAAAAGGTTTTCGACGCTGGCGTCGAGCGACAATGTCGGCGTCAGTTCAATATGACCGAACAACCCGGCCAGCAAATAGCCGTTGCTCGGCTGTTCGCTGTTGGTGGTCGAAACCTTGTTCTGGTCTGCAAAGACCTGCAGTTCGGCGCCCAAATGCCAGATTTCCTCCTGCCAGCTAAAAGCGACGCGCGCGTTTGGCGGGGCGATACGGTAGAGATTATCGTCAATATCGCGGCGTTTTGCGCGGACATAGCTTGCGGTGCCATCCAGATGCAGCGGCCCGCTGACATTCCAGCCGAAATCCACGTCGGCGCCGTAGATATCCGCATCGACATTGCCAAATCGTAACGGTGTCGGATCACCGTTCATGTTTGCGACCGTTTCCACCGGACTGTCGATAACGCCCGGAGTAGCATCGAACGGAACTCCCTGAATGAAATCATCCACCCGGCGATAAAACAGTGTTGGCCGCGCATAGAAACGGCTATCCTGATAGTCGAAACCAATTTCGGCAATCCATGCCTTTTCATTCCGCAATTTCAGATCCCCGACATAGATGTTCCCGTCAGCAAGGCCTCCACTTGCGCCGGTCGGCAACCATGAGAACCGCTCGACTGCATTGGGGACACGGGTCTTGTGCGCAAGCGACAAGCGGGGCTTGAATCTCCCTATATCGCTCCAGAAGCGCGTTGCGACATCGATTGTGTTGTCAGACCACGTGCGATCCGAAGCGGTAAAACCATTGGCAAGAATGTGCGGGCCCATGGGCACTGCGCTGCCCAGAAAAGGCGAGCCTGACTCCATCCGATGATGATCAAAGCGCGCACCAATTTCGGCTTCAATCGGACCGAATGCAATGCGACTCTCAACGAAAGCACCGATCCGGCTGCCTGAAATATTGTTGAGCGATGTCAGGAAGAAGGCCGCGTTTGCAGGATTGGTGATCCGCACATCCTTGTCCATCACCTCGACGTCGGCGCCCAGTCTGACATGACGGTCCGGCGTTCCGATGCGCAGCGAGGAGGAAGCAGTGCTTGTATCTGCGTCGGCAAAAGTGGCGCGGAGGTCCATCGGGCTGGCCGGTCCTTGCCGCAGAGAAAAATTATCCATCAGATGGCGAACCGCGACATGGCCCGCTTCCACTTCAAGATACAGATTGTCACTGAGCTTGCCCTCATAGGCCAGGCTCAGGAAGTCCGTGTCGAAATACTGGATATCCATTGCGAAGGGCGGGTTGCCGGTCGGACCGGTTTCCTGACGCCGGTAAGATACGGTAAGGCTGCCATCATCGAGTTTTATTCCCGCATGTGCCCCGTAATTCAGGCGCTCAAAGCTGGTGGAAGCGATGGTTCCGTCCGGGAATTGCAGATCATCGCCTTTCTCGTAGGATGCGATGACACCCAGCTTGATATGCTCGTTGGACAGACCGGCCAATCCTCCCAAAAGATAGCTGTTGTCGCCGCTGCGATAGCCGGCGGTCAGGTCGGCCCCGGGTTGCATTGAAGTGCTATCGGAGAACTCGGCCTGCTTCAGAATGGCATTCACACCGCCACCAAGGCCCGGGCCTTTCCGGACGGGGCTGATGCCGCGGTCGAGTTCGATCCGGTCCACCAGAGCCATGGGCGCATAGTGAAGCGGCGGGTCCATCAAATTGGGCCCGCCTGAAGAAAAACGCTGACCATTGACGCGGACCAATATGCGGTCACCAAATAGCCCTCGATACTGGACTTGGCCGGACAGTCCGCCATTGTCGATCAAGGCGGCACCCGGCGCGCGAGACACCAGCGGCGCTGCGTCAGGGGTGGAAATAATTTCCTTATCGCTTTTGATCTCGTCGGTGGTCACCGTTTCGCGCTGACCGGTGACGATGATATCGGTGAGAGGATCGTTTTCGGCAAAAGCAGGAGAGGCAAGGGCGATGTTCGCCGTAAAGGCGGTTAATATTGTTTTGTTCATGATAAATCCCACGCGGTCATGTCCCGCTGCACGGGAGGACCGCAAATAATACGATTGGTACGATCCATCACCGCTTGGGGTGCAGATCGCGCGCTAATTCAAATATTTTGGGAAATTACAGGCGGCCCGGTCGCTGGCGGAATATTGATCCGGTTGCGCAGCGCAAAGCGGCGCGGTTCGGACGGTTCGTGAGTGGCCGGAGCCAGCGTGGGGATGTTGAAGTTGGGTGCCGCTGATGCCAGACCGACGGACGCTCCCCCGGCAAAGGCACAGACAGGAGCCGGTTTTTCAGGGTCCGGATCCGGCACATTCTCATTCTGTTGCCCGTAGACCAGCGTAAGCAATTCATAGTCCGGATTGTCCGGCGTGATCACCAGCTTGCTGTCGGCATGACCCGAACAGAGCTTGATCGCAAAGCCGCTGGCGGTGTGGGTGGGCATGAAGCCTTGCGGCACCAGCGTGCTGATGATCAGCGCGAACAGGGCGAAGGCGTGGATCGCCGGGTTGGTTTTAAGGAACCGGGAGAGGGAGAGGTGGCGAGACATTGTATGTGCGGGCGCTATATTGTGCGGTGGGAATAAATGCTAGTCTTCTAAATCTTCTTTCCTACGGGAGAAGGAAATGACGGTTTGTCGATTGAGATTGAAGCAGTAGGTCGAGAACAATCACAGCTGACGTTCAAGAGCGGTTCGGTTGCGGATGCACGACCGGGCGGTCTTGTCCGGGGACCGCAAGCGGTCGAGATGCTGTAGGCTGCGGAGTAAGTTTTAGGTCGCCCCAGTGAAGGCTGGGATCCAATCCGGTCGGGTTTTGAAACGGGAGTTTCGTGCTTGGCGAGGTCTTCCGAGATAAAGCAACCTTGGTTTAGGCTCCAGCCTTCGCTGGAGTGACGAGATAAGACGCGGTTGGATGAGATCGGTGCGTCGGATGTTTATTGCCGTTAGTGGTGAGCTTGTCGAACCACGCTTCTGGTCGATAGCTGTCCTTCGACAGGCTCAGGACGAACGAAACCCGTCGGGTTTTGCTCACTCCCAACCGGCTTCCACTAGGCAGGCAAACTGCCAAATCTATACGACGCTCTCCCTCGAGGCAGAGGGAGTAAAAACTACTCAAACCCGCATCGGCATCAGTACATAGAGCGCCGACGACTTGTCATTCTCGCGGATCAGCGTCGGTGCGCTGGCGTCGGCGAGGTGGAGTTCGACGGTATCGCCTTCGATCTCGCTCAGGATATCCATCAGATATTTGGAGTTGAAACCGATTTCGAACGTGTCGTCCTTGTAGGAGCCCGGCACTTCTTCCTCGGCCTTGCCATTTTCCGGCGAGGTGACGGAGAGCGTGATCTTGTCGTCGCCGAGCGCCATTTTTACCGCACGGGTTTTCTCGGTCGCGATGGTCGATACGCGGTCGACTCCCTGGGCAAAGCTTTTCGGATCGATCTTGAGCAACTTGTCGTTGCCGGTCGGAATGACGCGGGTGTAATCGGGGAAGGTGCCGTCGATCAGCTTGCTGGTCAGGATCGCGGTGCCCAGAGTGAAGCGGATCTTGCTCGCGGACAGGTCGATCTGGACCGAGGATTCACTATTCTCGTCGAGCAATTTGCGCAGTTCGTTGACGCATTTGCGCGGGACGATCACGTCGGGCATGCCTTCTGCGCCCGCCGGGCGGGGCAGGGTGACGCGGGCTAGGCGGTGGCCGTCGGTCGCTGCGGCTTTGAGCACCGGCGTTTCTTCGTCCTGCACGTGGAGGAAGATGCCGTTAAGATAATAGCGGGTTTCTTCGGTCGAGATCGCAAAGCGGGTCTTGTCGATAATCTGGATCAGCGAGGTTGCGGGCAGTTCAAAACTTGTCGGCAATTCGCCTTCGGCAATGACCGGAAAATCGTCGCGGGGCAGCGTCTGCAGGTTGAACCGCGCGCGACCGGCGTTGACTTTCATCTTGCCATCGGCGGCATCCAGCTGGACCTGCGAACCGTCGGGCAGCTTGCGGGCGATGTCGAACAGGGTGTGCGCGGAAACCGTGGTCGATCCGGCGGTTTCAACCTGGGCTTCGACGGTTTCTACGACCTGGAGATCGAGGTCGGTCGCCATCAGCTTGATACTGCCGTCGCTGCTTGCTTCGATCAGTACGTTCGACAATATCGGAATAGTGTTGCGTCGCTCAACCACGGACTGGACATGGCCCAGGCTCTTTAGCAATGCCGCGCGTTCAATGGTCGCTTTCATAAACCGTCCTTCTTGTTCCCGATCAACCGTGAAAATAGCTGTGCGAATGACTCCGCACGGCTTCACGGATAGTTCCTCGCTTCATTAACAATAAAGTGCCGCAGGGCAAGCCTGATCGCGGCCCGATGTCCGATAATGCCGTGAAAAACTGTGGAAAAAAGTGGGGAGGCGGGTAAAGCCGCAGTTTGATCGGATGGTTTTGACCATTCTCGAGCGGGACAGGACGAATATGAGCGGCATCAGTACCAATGGAAAGCGCTTGTTTATCGCGCGGCACGGCGAGACGATTTTCAACCTCGCGGGCCGGATTCAGGGCGACCATGTCCACACGCCGCTGACCCGCGCCGGCTTTGCCCAGGCTGATGCGATGGGCCGGGCGCTGGCTTTGCATCTGGCGCCCGATACACCGACACTGGACTTGATTGCCTCCGACACCGACCGCGCGCTGCAAACCCTGTCGGTAGTTGCCGAGCACGTCGGTGCCGACTGGCATCAGGCGCGCAGCGATACGCGGTTGCGCGAAATCGATATGGGTGAATGGGGCGGCGTGATGTATCGCGATCTCGACGGCAAGTTAGAGATAGACCATGAAGAACGCCTGTTCGTGACGGTTGCACCCGGCGGCGAGGATTATCGAGATATTGCAAAACGACTGGAGCACTGGCTGGAAGAACAGAGTTTTATGCGGGACGCTGTGCTGATCAGTCACGGCATGACCAGCCGGGTTTTGCGCGGCCTGCTGGTCGGAGCGGACTCCCATCAACGCTTTGGTGCGCCGATTGCCGAGGGATTGCCGCAAGGTTCGATAGTGCAAATTTGCGATGGCAGGGAGGATATCATCCATATCGGCGGCGGCGAAGGGGAGAAGGCTTGAACAAGCGGCTTGTTCTTCTAGGATTGGCATTATCTGTAATCTCGACCCCGTTGGTCGCGAAAGACTCTCTCGGTATATTCAATAGCTGGGGCGCGTTCCGCGACCCTGAAGTCCCGCGCTGTTATGCGATTGCAGAATCGGAAGAAATACACGGCAAAGCGGAGCGCAAGTCCTTTGCCAGTATCGGTTTTTGGCCCAGCCGCAAAATCAGGCGGCAATTCCACGTGCGCCTGAGCCGGGACCGGTCAACCAACAGCCGGGTGGTCGTCAGCATCGCCGGTCGTCGCTTCCAACTCACCGCTAATCGCTCTGACGGCTGGTCGCAGGACAAACGCATGGACGCCGCGATCATTGCGGCGATCCGGTCATCGACCAGCATGACCGTGGAAAGCGTCGGCCGGGATGGCAAGTCCATCGTCGACGCCTATCGTTTACGCGGCGCGGCAACCGCCATTGATGCGGCATCACTGGGCTGTTCGCGGTTGCGGTAGATTTTCCTGCAGACACACACTATATGCCAGCCATGCAGATTCCCGGCCATATTGATCCCGTTCCCTTGCCCGCAAAGGTTACCCCGCGCGCCGATGGCCGCGTAGATGTGATCGGTCTTAGCCAGATCGAGATTCGCGACCTGATGAACGACGCGGGGCTGGATGAAAAACAGGCCAAGTTGCGGCAGCTGTTTCACTGGCTGTATCATCGCGGCGTCACCGAATTCGACCAGATGACCGATCTCGGCAAGACGCTTCGTCCCTGGCTGGCGGACCGCTTCGTGGTCGGGCGCCCGGAGATTGTTGAAGCCCATCTGTCAGAGGACGGCACCCGCAAATGGTTGCTGCGCTCGGCGGACAGCCAAGATTATGAAATGGTCTTCATCCCCGACGAGGATCGCGGCACACTGTGTATATCCAGCCAGGTCGGCTGCACGCTCAATTGCCGGTTCTGTCATACCGGCACCATGCGGTTGGTGCGCAACCTGACTCCCGGCGAGATTGTCGGGCAGGTGATGCTCGCCCGTGATGCGCTGGGGGAATGGCCCAAGGGCGTGATGGATTTTGTCGATGACGAGGAAGCGGAAAACACCAAGGAATATAATCAGGCCTACAAGTCTGACGGCCGTCTGCTGACCAACATCGTGCTGATGGGCATGGGTGAGCCGCTTTATAATTTCGAGAATGTCCGCGATGCGATGAAGATCGTGATGGACGGGGACGGTCTTGCCCTTTCCCGCCGCCGGATCACGCTGTCGACAAGCGGCGTCGTGCCGATGATTGCCCGGGCTGGGGCGGAGATCAACGTCAATCTCGCGATCTCGCTGCACGCAGTAAACAAGGAAACCCGAGACGAGATCGTCCCGCTGAACCGCAAATATTCGATCGAGGAACTGCTCCAGGCCTGCGCTGATTATCCCGGCGCCAACAACGCGCGGCGGATTACCTTTGAATATGTGATGCTGAAAGACAAGAATGACAGCGATCAGGATGCCCGCGAGCTGGTCAACCTGCTGCGCAATTATGATTTGCCGGCCAAGGTCAATCTGATCCCGTTCAATCCATGGCCCGGTTCGGATTATGAATGTTCCAGCCCCGAGCGGATCAAGGCGTTCTCGAAGATCATTTTTGATGCCGGTATCAGCGCGCCGATCCGTACCCCGCGCGGGCGCGATATCATGGCCGCTTGTGGACAATTAAAATCGGCCAGCGAGAAGAAAAGCCGCGCGGAACTGGACCGGCTTGCGGAAGAGAAGCAGGCTGCGCTGGGCTAGGCCGCCGCGATAACGTCAATCTCGACCATCAATTCCGGCAAGGCCAGTGCCTTGACTTCAACCGTCGTGTCTGCGGGATAGGGCGGGGTGAAATAAGTTTTTCTCGCTGCCACGATTTTCGGAAAATTGGCCATATTGGTCAGATAGATAGTCACTTTGACAATCTGGTCCCGGCTGCTGCCCGCCGCGCGGATCACGCGATCGATGTTGATGAAAACCTGTTTCAACTGGGCATCGAAATCACCGACGCCAACAATTTGACCCTGTTCGTCAATCGCTGCCTGGCCGGAAAGAAACAGCAAGTCACCCACCTGCCATGCTGGTGAGATAGCGTAGGGCGCAAGCGGATCAGGATGCAGTTTGATGACCTGTTTATAAGCGCTCATAATATCCCATCCCTCAAATCATGATCTCATATTCTGAAGAATATTGGAGGCTTTTGAAAGCAATAAAAAAAGGGCGGGTATTGCTACCCGCCCAATCCGATTTTATTCAATTTGGCTAGATTAGAATTTTACGCCAAGACCAACTAGGCCCTGGTTCCGGGAAACACCGTCTTCGTAGTTGCTGTAGCGATATTCGCCGCGTGCGAACGTGTTCTCGCTGAGCTTGAACTCGAGACCGGCACCGACACGAACGCCGTCACCATTTGCGCCGCCCAGTCCGGGAGAGGAACTGCGCGCATTGGTGTAGCCAGCCTTTGCGTAGAGCAGGGTGGATCCACCGAGGACATAGCCAAGACGGCCACCGGCGTAGAGATCGCGGCCGACATCAATACGACCAGCCGCATTGGAAATTTTACCGGTAGATTCGGTTGCTTCCAGCTCGACGCCATAGACCATATTGCCCGATTGCATGTCATAGCCAAGGGCTGCGCCGTACAGAAATCCATCGACATTATCGATACCGGCGATGTCGAGGTCGATATTGTCATATCCAGCGATTGCCGTAGCTTTTACACCAGAAAAGTCGCCAGTTTGCTGAGCCATTGCGGGGGATGCAAGCACAGATGCTGCAATAGCAGCTGCTATTGTTACATTTTTCATTTATATTGTTCCTTGATTTTACAACTAACTAATCACTACTTTATTTAAACTTGTATTTTTTCTTTCGCGGTCACCGGTGGATATATGTTTACAAATATGAATATCAACTGGCTGACTCTGTCAGAATTGTTAAAAATGAAATTCTATCAAGGTGTGTTGTTAACATGCAACAGTGGGCAGGCATAATGATGTGCTTGGCAACGCCGCAGCAGCGGTTAGAGTGCAATCATGACGAACGACGCAATCATATCCGCCCAGCCTCGCCATCGTCTGACCACACGGCTGTGGCATTGGATCAATGCGCTGTGCCTTATCGTGCTTCTGATGAGCGGTCTGACCATTTTTAACGCTCACCCGCGGCTCTATTGGGGTGAATATGGAGCGAATGACGACTACGCTTGGATGGCTGTGGGGTCATCCGAGACTTTGGGTTATTTGCGACTGGGCGAATTGCGCATCGAGACGACCGGTTTTCTCGGAAACTGGCAAGATAGTGCGGGCAGGACCAAGAAGCGGGCCTTCCCCGGCTGGGCGACGATTCCTTCTGCCTATAGCTTGGCGGATGGACGGCGCTGGCATTTCTTTTTCGCCTGGATATTCAGCGTCGGTCTAACGCTGTTCATGGTCGTTTCGCTGTGGAACCGTCATATTAAGCGGGACCTGCATATGCGCCGCGAGGAATGGCGACCATCGCATCTCTGGCGCTCGTTTCGCCATCATCTCGACCTCCGCGCGATCCGGCATTCGGCGGGAATGGACTATAACAGCATTCAGAAGCTGAGCTACATTGGCGTGATCTTCATCCTGCTGCCGCTGATGATTTTTACCGGCCTGGCGATGTCTCCGGCAATGGACGCCAACTGGCCGTTTCTGACTGATATATTGGGTGGCCGCCAGTCGGCGCGGTCGCTACATTTTGCCGCGGCGTTTCTGCTGGTGCTATTTTTCCTGATCCACATGGTGATGGTGTTGCTTTCCGGCCCCGTTCAGCAAATCAGGTCGATGATTCTGGGCGGAGAAGAAAAGGAGCCGCCGCTATGACGATCATCACCCGCCGGAAATTGATCACCAGCGCGGCGATCGGCGCAGGGGGGCTGTTGTCCGGTTGCGATGCCTTGAATGGAAGTCCGACTTTTCAGAATATATTGGCCAGCGCCGAAACGGCCAATTTCACCGTTCAGCGCGCCTTGGGTGACCGGATGGAACTGGCCAGCGAATATGCTGTTGCCGATCTGTCGCCCACATTCCGGGCCAACGGTACCCGTGATCCCGGGACCGCTGACTATACGGCCAGCGCGGCTCAGGGCTTTGTCGATTGGCGGCTCCGGCTCACCGGTCTGTTCAGCAAGCCCCAGCAATTCAGCCTTGATGCGATACGGTCCCTGCCGCAGCGGACCCAAATCACCCGCCATGATTGTGTCGAGGGCTGGAGTGCAATCGGGCAATGGACAGGCGTCCCGCTCAAAATCCTGCTGGATATCGCGCAACTCAAAAGCAGCGCAAAATTTCTGGTTTTTCACTGCGCCGACAGGCTGGGTGGCAGGCCATATTACGAAAGCATCGACTTGCTGGACGGCTATCATCCGCAGACGATGTTGGCGCACCGCTTGAACGGGCAGCCGTTGCCGATCGAAAACGGAGCACCGCTGCGGCTCAGGGTCGAGCGACAACTGGGCTACAAACATGCCAAATATGTAACCGGGATTGAAGCCGTTGCATCTTTGGCAGGGATTGGTGAGGGCAAGGGCGGTTATTGGCAGGATGTGGCCAATTATGAATGGTATGCAGGCATCTGATTTTCGGGCTTATTCTGTCTTATCTGGAGTGATGAATGTCGATTTTGGGCCGATTTCTAAATAGCGTGGTTGAAAAGGGTTCGATACGGGTCACTCATCCTGACGGATCGACCGAAGCCTACGGAACACCAACAGATGGTTATCCCGACATCGGTATCCGGCTCGCGGACAAGAATGTGATGCGGCAGATTCTGCTCGATCCGCGCTTGGGGGCCGCCGAGACGTTCATGGATGGCCGGTTGATTGTAGAACAGGGTGATATCATGGAACTGGTGCAGCTTTTGCGCGCCAACCGGCCATTCGAACGCGGCGGGAAGCTGAAAGACCCGAGTGCATTCAAGAAACTCCGTGACCATGCGGCAGGCAGTCTTGACCGGATAAACTTGCTCGGTCGGTCGAAAAGCAATGTTGCGCATCATTATGATATCGGCAATGACCTCTACGATCTGTTCCTCGATGATGATCTCCAATATAGCTGCGCTTACTGGGATTTCGACCGGCACGGGCCGGACATGACACTCGAGCAGGCACAAGCTGACAAAAAGGCGCATATTGCCGCGAAACTGGACCTGAAGCCAGGACAGCGGGTGCTCGACCTCGGTTGCGGCTGGGGCGGCATGGCGCTCTATCTGCACCACAAGACCGGCGTCGAGGTGCTCGGCATCACACTCAGCGAAGAGCAACTTAAAAAAGCGCAGGAACGGGCCGAGAAAGAAGGTGTCGCCGACAAGGTAAAGTTCGAGCTGATCGACTATCGTGATCTGGCTGCGCGCGATCCGGGAACCTTTGACCGGATTGTTTCGGTCGGCATGTTCGAGCATGTCGGCACGCCGCAGTTCCGGACATTTTTTCGTTGCTGCGCGAATCTGATGACCGATGACGGGGTGATGCTCATGCACACGATCGGCCGGATGGGTGGTCCTGGCACAACCGATGCCTTCACCCGAAAATATATTTTTCCCGGCGGCTATATTCCGGCGCTGAGCGAAACCCTGGCGGCCAGCGAGCAATATCGCCTGATTGCAACCGACGCAGAAAATTTGCGGCTGCATTATGCCTTCACCCTGCGCGAATGGTACAAGCGGACGGTGCGAAACAGAGATAAGATTATCGCGCTCTACGACGAACGATTTTATAGGATGTGGATATTTTATCTGGCTGGCGCGACCGCGGCGTTTGAAAGCGGCGGCATGTGCAATTACCAGGTTCAGTTCAGCCGCAACCGGCGGACTTTACCGATAACGCGGGATTATATCGGGGAGACAGAGAAGGAGCTTCGCGGCGGATGATGTGGTTGGCGGGTATCCTGCGAATCTATTTGATTATTGCGGATAGCGCTCGTTCATCAAATCCCAGTTATTTTTGATAAGCTGTTCGAGTATTTTTATATCCACCTGCTCCAGCCGGTTGATATAAAGGCAGGATTTTCCGACGCTATGCTTGCCGAGCAATTTGAATAGCCGTTCCTGCTCTGCCTGCCCTTCGGGGGTGCAATAGGCGCCCATCAGATAGATGCTGAGTTTTGCCTTGCGCGGCGAAAATCCCGATCGGGGGGCTGTCCCCTCCCGTCCGCTTTCATATTTATAGTCGTAACTGCCGAAACCGATGATGCTGGGGCCCCACATTTTCGGTTCTTTGCCCGTGATGCGCCGGAACATGGCTACCAACTTTTGCGCCTCGTCTTTTCGCCGTTCGGGCTCGACCGTCGCGATAAAGGCCTCGACGCTAAGGTCCGTTTCCTGTGTTTTGTTCTTCGCTTTTGCCATGAGTCTCTCCAACCAGTCCCGACATATCATATTGCGCGGCAAATTGGAGCCTGTTAGGCGCGGCGCTTTATCCATGGAAAGACGAAACAATGAGCGATTCCGTAAAGCGTGTGGTTCTGGCCTTTTCCGGCGGTCTGGACACCAGCGTCATCCTGAAATGGTTGCAGCAGGAATATAAGTGTGAGGTGGTGACCTTCACCGCCGATCTGGGGCAGGGCGAAGAACTGGGTCCTGCGCGCCGTGTTGCCGAAACGCTGGGTGTCAAACCGGAACATATTTTCATCGACGATCTGCGCGAGGAATTTGTCAAGGATTTCGTCTTTCCGATGATGCGCGCCAATGCGTTGTACGAGGGTCTGTATTTGCTGGGCACTTCAATTGCCCGGCCGTTGATTTCCAAGCGCCAGATCGAAATTGCCAAGCTGACCGGAGCAGATGCAGTGGCCCATGGCGCAACCGGCAAGGGCAATGACCAGATCCGCTTCGAGCTTGGCTATTATGGCCTTGATCCCGATGTGAAAGTGATCGCCCCCTGGCGGGAGTGGGATCTCACCAGCAGAACCCGGCTGATCGAATTTGCCGAAAAGCATCAAATTCCCGTGCCTAAGGACAAGCGCGGGGAAGCTCCTTTTTCAACCGACGCGAATATGTTGCACACGTCATCGGAAGGCAAAGTCCTTGAAGATCCATGGGAAGAAGTGCCGGATTATGTGTATTCGCGCACCAATAATCCCGAAGATGCACCGGATACACCGGAATATATCACTATCGATTTTGAACATGGCGATGGTGTCGCGATCAATGGTGAAGGCATGTCGCCTGCGACCTTGCTGGAAAAACTGAACGATTATGGTCGAGAGCATGGCATCGGCCGGCTTGATCTGGTCGAAAACCGTTTTGTCGGTATGAAATCGCGAGGCATGTACGAGACGCCGGGTGGAACCATCTATCACGCGGCGCATCGCGGGATCGAACAGCTTACGCTCGACAGCGGAGCCATGCATTTGAAAGACGAATTGGCACCTCGCTATTCGGAGCTGGTCTATAACGGTTTCTGGTTCGCCCCGGAGAGAGAGATGCTTCAGGCGGCGATTGACAAAAGCCAGGAGCGAGTGACCGGAACGGTCAGGTTAAAACTCTACAAAGGGTTGGTCAGCGTTGTCGGCCGCAAGGCAGATGTCGATTTCAACCTTTACAGCCAAGATGTCGTGACCTTCGAGGATGACCAGGGCGCTTATGACCAGAAGGACGCGGAAGGCTTCATAAAATTGAATGCGCTGCGGTTGCGGCTGCTCGGCAAACGCAATCGCTGATCCTGTTCCACGGTGTTGAATACGTTGCTGATTCCGCTTCTTGCTCTGCTGGCGGGCTTCGTCATACTTATCGTTGGCGGAGAATTGCTGGTACGCGGTGCCGTCCGCGTGGCCGAACGGGCAGGGATGTCCGATCTTCTGATCGGATTGACCATCGTCGGTTTCGGTACCTCCGCACCGGAACTGGTCGCCAGCGTCGAAGCGGCGCGGGCCGGATCGCCTGGCATCGCCTGGGGGAATATAGTTGGTTCCAACCTCGCGAACAGCCTGCTCATTCTCGGTACTGCCTCCCTGATCCTGCCGGTTGTGGTGCCGAGGGGTCCATTGTGGCGCGATGGCGGACTGGCATTGGTTGCGACGGTTATCTTGTGGCTGGTCGCCGTCACAACGGGCATCACGATTGCCATCGGCATCGCTTTTCTTGTGCTTCTGGCGGCTTATCTGGTCTACGCTTATCGGGCCGAACAGACGCAGCCGGCAGGGGCGAGCGCACTGCATGAGAAGGCCGAGGCGCTGGAGATTTCAGACACGCATTTGCACGATGTGCAACCGCTCTGGCGATCAATCCTGGTGCTCATTTTCGGGATCATCCTGATCGTGCTGGGCGGCCGGTGGCTGGTCGAGGGCGCGGTCGATATCGCGCGTCTGGTGGGCATGAGCGAAGCCGTCATCGGTTTGACGGTCATCGCAATCGGCACGTCCCTACCAGAACTGGTGACATCTGTGATCGCTGCCTATAAAGGCGCAAGTGCGGTTGCCCTGGGCAATGTACTGGGCTCCAATATCTTCAATCTGCTGCTGATTGGCGGCGTCACCGCATTCATTGCCCCCGGCACCATTCCCGGCGAGATTGCAAATTTCGGATTACCGGTGCTGATCGCGGCTTCCGTATTGCTCCTGATATTTGCTGCAACCGGGCGAAAGATAACGCGCTGGGAAGGCGGGATATTGCTCGTGACCTATCTGGTCCTGCTCGTCTATAATGTCGTGGCTGTTTGAATCAGGCGTTGCAATATCGAGAATCTGTCTCTAAATAGACGTTATCCCAACATTGTGAGATTTGAAGGGGCTGGTGC
>RCMY010000516.1_pt1 | contig 36252 bp, 34 predicted proteins | sample 2041341 | NCBI WGS metagenome assembly RCMY01 (sample SAMN09708234, study PRJNA481090) | Marine sediment metagenome, whole genome shotgun sequencing project. | reverse complement strand
GTGGGTGATGACGGAGTCGAACCGCCGACATTCTGCTTGTAAGGCAGACGCTCTACCAACTGAGCTAATCACCCGTTTTCTTTCGCGCTCATCGCTGCGAGAACGGAATTAAACCAAAATCCGGCCGGCGACGCAAGCCTTTTGGCCGATATTTATTCAGATTTATTGCAAACAATTGAAACAAAAATAAAATTATTTTGAAAATTTTACCTTTCAGACGGCCTGTTTAATCAGCCTCGCAGGCCGTCTGAACATCGGCTCGGTCAAATATCAAACCAATGGCCGAGTTTTTCCGCTTTGGTGTGCAAATAGCGCTCGTTTTCCGGGTTTTCACCCACATGCAGCGGCACATGTTCGGCCACATTAATGCCGGCATCGGCCAACACCTGCACTTTTTGCGGATTATTGGTGAGCAGCTTCACCGAGTGCACGCCCAAATGGTCGAAAATATGCTTGGCCAGCGTGAAATCGCGCGCATCCACCGGCAAGCCCAGCGCCACATTGGCTTCCACCGTGTCCAACCCTTGGTCTTGCAATTGATAAGCGCGGATTTTATTAATCAGGCCGATGCCGCGCCCTTCTTGGCGCAAATACACAATCACCCCGCGCCCCGCCTGCTGCACCGCCTGCATCGCCGCCTGCAGCTGCGGGCCGCAATCGCATTTTTGCGAAAAAAGCGCATCGCCGGTGAGGCATTCGGAATGCACCCGTGCCAACACCGGCGCATCGCTGCCGATATCGCCCATGCTCAGCGCCACATGCTCCTGCCCGCTGCGCACTTCTTCAAAACCGTGCAAGGTAAACACGCCCCACTCTGTGGGCAGGCGGCAGGCGGCCACAAATTTTAACGGCTTATTCATCCTGCGCCTCCTCTTCTTTTTCAGGCCGCAGCAAGGCTTGCAGCGGCGCGGCCAAAGCCAACGCCAGCGCCACCCACACGATTTGGGCGGCCTCATCAAACCCGTTTTTCCCGGCATGCTCCAGCTGCAACACACCCAGCACCGCCCCGTTTTCCAAGCAAATCGGCAGCGACATCTGGCTTTGGCTGCGCAGATTTTGCTCGCCCCGAAGCTCGTCCAGCGAGAGCCAGTGCGGCACATCCTGCACCAGATTCAGCCAGCCCGTTTGCGCCGTGCGGCTGGGCAGATCCGTCCACGCATGTGCCTCATCCAGCAGCAGCACTTGCGCCAAGGCCGCGCCCTGCTGCGCCAAGCGCAACAAATAAGGTGTGGTGTTTTCATTTTCAGACGGCATCAGGCCATACACCACCGCGCTTTGACAAGGTGCACGCTCAAATGCCGAATCGAGCGCCATAAAAATCTGCTTCAATAAAGCCTCGCTGCCCGCATCCGCTTCAATATGTTCGGCCAGCACCGCCTCGTCATTGGCATACCATAAAATACTGCGTTCAACCGAAGCCGCACCCATGCTGATCACCGCCTGCGCCAAACGCAGCGCCACCAGCACCTCATCTTGCGGCAATTGCAAACCTTGCGTTTGCAGATAATCTTGCACCAATAAAGCTGACATAAACGCTTTCTCTTTCTATGTGATGCCCATCCAAAAACAAACTTACTGCATTAAACAAACTTACTGCATTGGCTCGTCTCGCCATGTTATCTACATGGCCTTCGCATCGCCGCCTTATAAGCTTATTCTTTTGAATCGGCATAACAGGCCGTCTGAAAAGCTTCAGACGGCCTTTGATGAATAACGCTCTAAACTATGGGCGCACAGCTTGCTTTTCAAGCCCATAGCACCTTTTCATTTAACCCGGCTTTCGGTATAATCAAGCGCTTGCCCAAAAGCATGCGGACGTGGCGAAATTGGTAGACGCACCAGATTTAGGTTCTGGCGCCGAGAGGTGTGAGAGTTCGAGTCTCTCCGTCCGCACCACAAAATTCATATAAATTAATGAGTTAAAATAATTCAGTGCAACACAGAAACAGCATTATCAAAATAGCCGCCCCACAAGGGCGGCTTTGTTTTTATTGACGAAAATGATCACGCCCCATAAACCCGCCGTTCGGCCCAATCATCACACTGCTCGCATGCTTCTACCATTCCTGTATAGCCGGCAACACATTAACAAACAAAGCTTTAGCCGTTTGGCAAACGATGGCGGTTATACATCGTTATACACAATTTGTATAATCAGCCATTCTATGTATAATCATAGCTAACAGCATTCAAATATCATCCAAAGCCATGCAAACCGATCCCTTATATTTCCACCGCCCGGAATATGCCGCAAAGTTGGTAAACAGCCTGAAAGGCGGCATCACACACGCATTCACATTGTTTGCACCGCGCCGCATGGGCAAAACGCAATTTCTGCTGAAAGACGTTGCACCGCTGGCAGAAGCAAACGGCTTGAATGTTTTTTACTTCTCATTCATGGCCGATGACCGCAATATCCCCGAGCGTTTTCAGACGGCCTTACAACAATTTGCCCAAAGCATTCAAACCGGCGGAAAAGCCAAATCGTTTATCAGCCAAATCAACAAAATCGAAGCTTTCGGCTTGGGCATAGAGCGGGAAAACGCCCCCGCACCCACATTCAGCATTACCGAACTTATCAGCGCCATAGCCAATACAAGCCGCCCCACTTTGCTCTTGCTGGACGAAGTGCAGGAGCTGGCGCGTTTCACCGGCGCGGCAGGGCTTATCCGCTCGCTTCGCACCGGCTTGGACATTCACCAAGACAACGTAAAAACCATCTTCACAGGCAGCAGCACCAACGGCCTGAAAACCATGTTCAACAACAGCAAAGCCCCGTTTTTCCACTTTGCACACGCATTGGATTTTCCCTTGCTCGGCAAAGATTTCACCGATTTTTTAGCCGACATCTACCACAGCCGCACGGGCAACAGCATCAACAAAACCGACCTATACCGCATGTTTGAGCGCTTAAACCACACGCCCATGTATATGCGCGCCATCATCCAAGACATGATTATCAACCCCGATTTACCGCTTGATGCAGCTGCCGACAACCGCATAGCGCAGATGAACACGCAAAACACAGAATCAGGCGTATGGCAGAAATTGAAACCTTTAGAAAAAGCCATCATGCAGGACATAGCCGGCACAGACGACAGCAGCCCCTACAGCCATGAAAGCCGCCAAAAATACGCCGCCGCGCTCGGCATCGGCGAAATCAGCACCAGCAGCACACAAGGCGCCATCAGACGGCTTGAGCGGCACGACCTCATCAGCAAAAACACCGCCGACAAATGGCAAATCAACAATCCGTTATTGAAAATGTGGATTTTGGAAAATGCATAAACAATACCAAGCCTAAAAAATAACCTTACAAAATAAAAACCGTTCGATCGCACCATCCGCGCAGGTCGGATTCTTGAATCCGACCTACGGGCTACATTTTGCAACGGCGTAGGCTGGGTTGATAAACCCAACGTTTCAGACGGCTTGTGGATTTGTTGGGTTTGCAACCCAACCTACCCGCTGTCGCAGGCTTTTGCCTTGTTGCCTTGCTTTTTTTAGGTTTGGTATAAAAGACCGTCTGAAAGCCACTTCAGATCAAAACTTAGCAGGCGTTCAGACGGCATCAAAGAGATTTGGATCACGAATGCAAACAGACCCATAGGGTCTGTTTGCATTTTATCGCGCGGCGATATTTTGGCTCAAAACCCTGCCCACAGATGAAATGTGCGCAGCGCTCAGTTTTTCATCGATTGCACCGGCGCGGGAATGCGGCCGCCGCGGTTGACAAACACTTCGCACGAGCCTTCTTTCACCGGCATAATCGGCGCATAGCCGAGCAAGCCGCCGAATTCCACGCTCTCGCCCACATCTTTACCGAGCACGGGAATAATGCGCACGGCGGTGGTTTTGCTGTTGATCATGCCGATGGCCGCTTCATCGGCGATGATGCCGGAAAGAGTGGCGGCGCTGGTGCTGCCGGGCACGGCCACCATATCCAGGCCGACGGAGCACACGGCGGTCATGGCTTCGAGCTTGTCGAGCGTGAGCACGCCCGATTCGGCGGCGGCAATCATGCCCTCGTCTTCCGACACGGGGATAAATGCGCCGCTCAAGCCACCCACGGCGCTGCTGGCCATCATGCCGCCTTTTTTCACGGCATCGTTGAGCAAAGCCAGGGCAGCGGTAGTGCCGTGGGTGCCGCACACGCTCAGGCCCATTTCTTCGAGAATGCGCGCCACGCTGTCGCCCACCGCCGGCGTGGGGGCGAGCGACAAATCGAGAATGCCGAAGGGAATATCCAATAATTTGCTGGCTTCGTGGCCGATCAATTCACCCACGCGGGTGATTTTAAACGCGGTTTTCTTCACCACTTCGGCCACTTCGGTGAGCGTTTGCGCACCTGAATTTTCCAGCGCCGCTTTCACCACGCCGGGGCCGGACACGCCCACGTTGATTACCGCATCGGCCTCGCCCGAGCCGTGAAACGCGCCGGCCATAAACGGGTTGTCTTCCACCGCATTGCAAAACACCACGATTTTGGCGCAGCCGAAGCCCTCGGGCGTGATTTCGGCGGTGCGTTTGATGGTTTCGCCCGCCAGCTTCACCGCATCCATATTGATGCCGGCGCGGGTGGAGCCGATATTGATGGAGCTGCACACAATCTCGGTGGTTTGCATGGCCTCGGGAATTGAGCGGATCAGCACTTCATCGGCGGGCGACATGCCTTTTTGCACCAGCGCGGAGAAGCCGCCGATAAACGACACGCCGATGGCTTTGGCGGCTTTATCAAGCGTTTGCGCAATGCTCACATAGCTGTCGGCGCCGGTGGCGGCGGCAATTTGAGCGATGGGCGTTACCGAAATGCGCTGGTTCACAATCGGCACCCCGTATTTGGCCGACAAATGCTTGGCGGTTTGCACCAAATCTTTGCCCACGCGGGTGATTTTGTTGTAGATATTTTGGTTTAACACTTCGATATCGGGGCTGATGCAATCGTGCAAATCGATGCCGATGGTGATGGTGCGCACATCGAAATTTTGGTCGGCCACCATTTTGACGGTTTCGAGGATTTCGTTGGACTGAATGCGGGTGCTCATGTGTTCAATCCTTTAAATGCGGTGCATGGCGTTGAAAATGTCTTCATTCTGCATGCGGATATCCAGCGCCAGCTTTTGACCCTCTGCGGCAAACAAATCGAGCATTTCCTGACGGCTTTTCGGGCATTGCGCGGTGTCGACCAGAATAATCATGGTGAAGAAATTATCCATCAGCTGCTGGCTGATGTTGACGATATTCAAACGGTTGTCGGCCAATAATTTGGACACGTCGTAAACAATGCCGATGCGGTCTTTGCCGATCACGGTAATCACTGAATGGCTCATTTTTGCGCTTTCCTGATTGATTTGAGATTAATGTTTTAGAATATATTCAGACGGCCTTGAATAATAAAAGAGGCCGTCTGAAAACGTTTTGATATAAATAAAGCTTTACAGAATTAACGCCGCAATGCCAATTCTGCCAAAATTTCGGCCGGCCGCCCTTCTGCCCAAAGATGGCCGCAATCTTGGCAATAAGTTACCATGGCCAAGCGGCTGCGGTTAAGCGGCGTTTCACCATCAGCCCATTCCCGCTCGTCTTCCAGCTCAAACCGCTCCAAGTCGGCACCCATCTCTTCAAGTGCCGCATCATATTCGGCCTCCAACTCTTCTTCCGAGGGCTGGCGCAGCAAAATTTCTGCCGCCTCGGGCATGGCAGCCACGGCAGCGGCCAAGTGTTTACGCGCCTGATCTTGCTGCTCGAGCATGATGTGCGACAAGGCCTGCCCATAACGGAACAACACCAAATGCTCGCCTTTGTTTCTTTTGCACACGGCTTGCGCTTTGCGCCACTCACCCATCGTTTGATAGAGGCGCAGCAATTGCTGGTCTGTGCCCAAATCAGATTCAGGGCACACTTTATTCAGCCGCAGTAGCAGCTTTTCAGCCTGATGCCAATGCGCTTCTATCTCCAAATAAGCTTCGGCCAGCTGCGACATAGCCAACAGAAACAACTCATTCTCTTCGCTATTGGGCAGCTTGCAGGTATTCCAGTTGAAATCATCCGGCAAAGCCTGATAACCGGCTTCAACCGCCAGCCGCAGAAAATTGATTTGCGCGCCAACATTGGCGGCCACTTCGGAAGCACCAAGCAAGATATCGATATCGTCAGGCGCCAATTGGCAGAAAACATGCAGCTTTTGCTGGTTGACGGCATCTAAAGAAAACGCCATCATCGTTTTTTCTTGCTCACTGATATCCTCAGCTTGCAGCTGTTCCCACGCTTCCCAATATTCATCTTGCACCGCATCGAAATATTCGGACGCATCGATATCCGAGGGCGCGCTTTCATTGGGTGTGTATTGGAAAATATAGTGTTTGGGTTTGAATTCTATGCAGCGCAACATCATGCGCCTCCTTTCTTTAGCGGTTTAAATTAAAATTTCAGACGGCCTCATGCCATTCAAAAAAAGTAAGCTTATACCAAACCTAAAAAATAAGATAACAAGGCGGCGAGCCGCAGACAGTACAGATAGTACGGCAAGGCGAGACAACGAAGTTAGGTTATTTTTTTGGATTGGTATGAAACGTTGGGTTTATCAACCCAAGTTACGCCGTTATAGTGCATAGTTTTGTATCACTTTTTCTTGCATTCCACTATAGGTTATTTTTAGGTTGGGTTTCAGACGGCCTGCTTCATCACAAGGCCGTCTGAAACCTTTACAGCTCGATGCCTTTGAGCTTAGCCACGGTGTTGATGTCTTTATCGCCGCGGCCGGAAAGGTTAACCAAAATCACCTGCTCCTTGCCCATCTTCGGTGCTTCGGCCACCGCCCACGCCAGCGCATGGCTGCTTTCGAGCGCGGGGATAATGCCTTCGTATTGGCACAGCAAATCAAAAGCCGCCAAGGCCGCATCGTCATCGGCGGCGTGATATTCCACCCGGCCGATGTCGGCCAAATGGCTGTGTTCGGGGCCGATGCCCGGGTAATCGAGGCCGGCAGACACCGAATGCGTGCCCAGCACCTGGCCATTGTCGTCCTGCATCAAATAGCTGCGAAAGCCGTGCAACACACCGATGGGTGCGTGGCTGGTAATCGGCGCGGCATGCTCGTGCGTGTCCACACCATGCCCGCCCGCTTCCACGCCCACCAAGCGCACGCCCGCTTCTTCGATATAAGGATAAAATAAGCCGATGGCATTAGAGCCGCCGCCCACGCAGGCCACGGCCACATCAGGTTGGCGGCCGATGGCTTCGAGCATTTGCGTTTTGGCTTCATTGCCGATCACGCATTGAAAATCGCGCACCATCTCGGGATAAGGCGCCGGGCCCGCCGCCGTACCGATGATGTAAAACGTGTCATCCACGCAGGCCACCCATTCGCGCATGGCTTCGTTCATCGCATCTTTGAGCGTGCGCGAGCCGCTTTCCACGCCCACCACATTGGCGCCGAGCAGCTTCATCCGAAACACATTGGGTGCTTGACGCTGAATATCGTCCGCCCCCATATACACATGACATTCCATACCGAAACGTGCCGCCACCGTGGCCGAAGCCACGCCGTGTTGGCCGGCGCCGGTTTCCGCAATCACGCGTTTTTTGCCCATGCGCCGCGCCAGCAAAGCCTGGCCGATGGTGTTGTTGACCTTATGCGCGCCGGTGTGGTTGAGGTCTTCGCGCTTCAGATAAATCTGTGCGCCGCCCAAATGCTCGCTCAGGCGCTGCGCATGATAAACCGGGCTGGGGCGGCCGACATAATGCTGCAAATCATGATGAAATTCTGCCCAAAAATCAGGGTCTTGCTTGGCTTCGCGATAAGCATCGGCCAATTCTTGCAGCGCCGGAATCAATGTTTCCGACACATACACACCGCCGTGTTCGCCAAAAAAACCCTGCTCGTTGGGAGAATGATAATTTTTCATGTTTTGTCCTTTGAAAATCAGCTTTTCAGACGGCCTTTTCCAAACAGGCCGTCTGAAAATAGAAAATGCGCCCTTTATTGCGCGGCGGCTGCGTGCTGCAAAACGTTTCACAAAACAGAGCCGCCGGCTGTGCAGTTGTGTAGGTGGGATGCTTAAATCCGACGCCTGCTCGAAGAACAAGTGCATATACGCTAAGTGTTCGGCCTTAAAAACCGAATATCGAGCTCAAGAATCTTAATACAGTGGAATGCATAAAAAAAGTGATGCGGCGGGTAGCTTGGGTTGAAAACCCAACAAATCCACAAGCCGTCTGAAACCTTGGGTTTCGCAACCCAACCCACGCTGTTTCAGAATGCAGTCGTGTCCCTTTTTCTTGCATTACACTATAATCGAAAAAGCGATATATGCTTAATCAAACTTTCCTCATTGCTTTTGCGCTTCCCGCACCACCGCCATAAAAGCCGCCATTTTTTGCGGGCATTTCACCCCCGGCGCGCTTTCCACGCCGCTGGAAATATCCACGGCGTCGGCACCGGCAATGCGCAGCGCCTCAGCCACATTTTCAGGCGTGAGCCCGCCCGACAATATCCAGTGGCCGCTCAAATTTTCCGGCAGCATCTGCCAATCGAAGCGCTGCCCTGTACCGCCATATTCGCCTTCCACATAAGCATCCAACAAAAGCGCGCGGGCATCGGCAAACTCAGCCGCCGCAGCGGCAATATCCTGCGCATGGCGTACGCGCACGGCTTTCAGATAAGGGCGCTCAAAGCGGCGGCAGAATTCGGGCGGCTCATCACCGTGAAACTGGATAATATCCACCGGCACCTGCCGCAACACTTCACGGATACGGGCTTCGGTTTCGTTCACAAACAAAGCCGCCACGCTCACAAACGGCGGCAAAGCGCGCACCACCGCCTGCGCAGCTTCAATCGTTACAAAACGGCGGCTTTTTTCATAAAACACCAGCCCCACAGCATCCACGCCGAGCCGGGCGGCTTGGGCAGCATCTTCGGCGCGGGTAAAGCCGCAGATTTTGGTGCGGATTTTCGACATAATATATCCACTTTCGCAGCCGCCCGCAGGCGGCCGTTTGATGTAATGGGATCAGCAATCTATTGTTTTACTTACACGCTCAACAAGCTGCCTGTTGCCAGTGCTTTCAGACGGCCTTGTTGCCGCGCAATGAAATATAAACCAACCTCAAATGTTTTCAATTACAAAAACGGTTGAAATCAGTAAAGGCCGTCTGAAAAGAGTGTTTTCTATTTCAACCTACAGCTTTGTGCAGCAAGCACTTCATCCAAGTGATTAAAGTTTCAACTCGCAGCCGCCCGCAACCCTTCTCCTAGCTTTTCAGACGGCCTATCCCACTCAAAACCACAGCCACTCCGGCGGCGGCGGTGTGGCCACGCCCCATTCGGGCGGATAATCCACGCCGGTGAGGTAAAGGCCGTCGGGCATAAAAGTGGGCGGCGCTTTCAGGCGGCTTTTTTCGGCCAGCAAGGCGGCAAACTCGGCCACGCTCATGCGCCCGCTGCCCACATACACCAGCGCGCCGACAATATTGCGCACCATATGGTGCAAAAAAGCATTGCCGTGTAAATCGAGCGCCATCAGATCGGCGCTGCCTTGCAAGGAAGCGCTGTAGAGCGTTTTAACAGGCGATTTGGCCTGGCAGGCTGCGGCGCGGAAGCTGGAAAAATCATGTTCGCCCACCAAGAGCGCCACGGCCTCTTGCATCGCAGCCAGGCAAAGCGGCGTGTGTGTCCAGCCCACTTTGCCCAATAGCAGCGGCGGGCGCACCGGCGTGGATTGCAACACATAGCGGTAGCGGCGGCCGAATGCATCAAAACGCGCGTGAAAACGCGCATCCACACGCTGCGCCCGCCACACCGCCACACCTTCAGGCAAATGCGCATTCACACCGCGTATCCATGCCTGCTCGCTGCGCGCAGCTGCGGTGTTGAAATGCACTACTTGCGCGGTGGCATGCACGCCGGTGTCGGTGCGGCCGGCGGCAATGGTGTGCACCGGCGCACACGCAATGCGGCTCAAAGCCTGTTCCAGCGCCGCTTGCACGGTAGCCACGCCGCCGGCCTGCTTTTGCCAGCCGTAAAAGCGGCTGCCGTCATACGAGAGGGTCAACGCCCAACGTTGAACGGGCGGCAGTGTGTGTTCGAGCGGCATGGCAGCGCTTTTAAAGTAAAGCGGCCATTATATCGCGAATCATGCGCACCATCCTACCACGGCAAGAAATATGGCCGGATGGCACAGTGAAAAACCTGTCCGCCGGCACCGCCGCCCGGCTGCATTTTGCTTCACGCCTTATGCCAAGCCAAATAAATAAGCCATGATAAATATTACATGCGAGGCCGTCTGAAAACCTTTCAGACGGCCTTTACTTCAGATTTCAAGCACAACACTTGCAAGTCGGAAGATTGTCTTCGGCTCGCCGTTTGGGTGTTTTATTTTTTAGAGCGGGTGCAATTGAGTTTCTTCGCCACACCAATCAAAAGGCCGTCTGAAACATAAAAAGCCCGAGTGTTCACCCGGGCTTTTTCAATCAATATCAGGAAGCATCCAGCTCATCCAACAGCGCTTGGGCTTTCGCCAAAATGCCGCCGTCTGATTCTTCCATCAATTCCAGCAAAGTATCACGGGCGGCTTCGGGGTCGCCGATTTCGATATACATTTTCGCCAACTCGTATTTAGCTTCCAACGGCGCAGTCATGCCCACCGATTCGGTGATAAAGCCGGTTTCGGTGCGCTCGCCTGCCGCTTCGGCAGCAGATTCATCCCACTCGATGATAGCCGGTGCATCCTCATCAAGCGTAATGCCGCCTGCATCGGCAGCCACATCATCGCCCTCTTGCATGGCAATGGCGCTTTCCGCTTCGGCATACCAGCTTTCGGTGGCCGGCTCATCGGCCACACCGGCCATTTGGTCGGTGCGTTTCGCATCGTCTGCTTCAGTGTCGAATTCGAGCGGCGCAAAAGGATCTTCTTCAACAGCTGCCTCTTTTTCATCGGCCGCAAAATCAGCATCTGCGATATCCACAGTTTTTGCATCAACCTCTGTCCAAGCAGCAGGTTTAGCCGCTTCAGGCTCAGCCTGCACAGCAATATCGGCCACTGACGCAGCGGCAGCCACAGGCGTTTCAAGCTGCGGCTCATCCGGCTCATACACGCTCTCGCTGGATTCAAGCTGCTCCCAATCCACTTCTTTGCGCTGCTCGGTGGCCTCATCGCGCGTGACGGCGCCCGACAAAATGCCGTTTTGCTGGCTGTCGATGCTGCCTAAATCCAAGTTAATGCTGTCATCGGCTTCTTTAACGGCAACTTTTTCTACATCGGTGAAGAAAATATCATCGTCAAAATCATCTTCCACTTCCAGGCCGCTGCTCTCGCTTTTGCCCTTGCCCTCTGTAGCGACCTTGCCGGCAGCCAAGGTGGCAGCGGCTTCTGCGCGGGTGAGCGGCGCATTGTTGCTCGGACGCGCAACCGGCTGATGGGTGCGGATGCCTTCTTCAGAAGCAGAAGCTTTCTCAACCGGCGCATCTGCTGCCACACCGGATTGGGTGTCAAACGGAGAAGCCTCGTCCTCTTCTTCCTTAAACACCACCGTTTTGTGCTTTTTGCCCAACATTTTGGACAGCATCCACAATGCAATCAAACCCAAACCGCCCAGCAGCAACCAGCGCCACCAAGAGCCGCTTTCGCGCGGATCGGGCTCAGGATCGGTTTGCGGCGCAGGCACCACCACCGGCTCGGAAGCCGGCTGCGCCACGGCCTCAGAAGCAGTTACAACGGGTGCAGAAGCCTCCACCGGCGCCGCAACAGGCGCTGATGCCGGCTCGGTAACCGGCTCGGAAGCCGCAGGTGTGGGTACAGGCTCTGCCGGTGTAACCGGCACCGGCTCACCCGGTTTCGCCAGGCGGTGCAATTCTTCGGCAGCCGGAATATTCAGCACATTGCCCGGCCAAATGCGGTCGGGGCTGCCCGATTCGAAAATTTCAGGGTTGGCCTGCACCAAGGCCAGCATAGTTTGGCGTGTGCTCAGCCCGGCCGGGCGCACGCGGCTGGCGATGCCCATCAGGGTTTCACCCGAGCGCACCGTGTATTCTCCGGCGGCAACGCGGGTGTTTTGGCGCTCCGGCGCTTTGGCGGGTGCCGGGCGGCTTTGCGCCGGGCGGGGTGCAGCAGCAACACGGCTGCCGTGCTCGCTTGCACGCGCAGCCGGCTCATCAGCCTGGCGCACCGGCGCACGATTGGCGGTGCTGCCCGATGCATAGCCCGGCGGGTCGATAATGGCGGTGTATTGGCGCGCCTGGGCGCCCACGCCCATTTGGAACACCAGCACCGGATCGCGCACGGCACCGCTGGAGCGGATGCTCACAATGGCATTGTCGCCCGATTTGCGCACGCTGGTGCTCAAGCGGTTGTCGGAAATGCTGGCTTTGCCGCCGCTCAGCAATATTTTGGCCTCATCGCCGGTAACCGTTACCGTGCCGGAAAAAGGCTCGCCTAAATGAGATTGAACGTTCAAACCACCCAGCCCGGCCACGGCACTGAATGAGGCCATCAGCGCCACCGAAGCGGCGATCATTTTGATTCGACGATTATTTTTCAAAACTTATGTCCCCTGTTGGATTGCAGCGCAGCTGCCAGACTTTTGCGTACCCTGCATGATATATTCGAATCGCTTACTCTGCCAAGCCATCTTGCTAATTTATGTTAAAACAAATGCCGCAATGCGGCTTTATAGCCACGCCAAGCAGGCATTGCGGCCGGCATAAAATGAAAAATCGGGTTAAGCGGGCACAAGAGGCGGCGCACTTTGCCAAGATAAATGATGCAAAAGCGGCCGCGTGAATGTATGATTATCGTTTGCATGCGTTTCAACAACCCTGTTTACATGAAAATATTAAGCGATTTGCTGGCGGTTATCCTTTTTTTCGCCACCTACACCCTCACCAAAAACATCGTATGGGCCACGGCCGTGGCGCTGGTTATCGGCGTGTTGCAGGCGGCCTTTACCTGGATTCGGCACAAAAAGCTCGACACCATGCAGTGGGTGAGCTTGGCGCTGATTGTGGTGTTTGGCGGTGCCACCATTTTGCTGCACGATGCCCGTTTTATTATGTGGAAGCCGACGCTTTTGTTTTGGGTGGGTGCGCTGGTGCTGCTGGCCAGCCATTTGATGGGCAAAAACGGCCTCAAAGCAATGATGGGCAAAGAAATCACCCTGCCAGAGGGCGTGTGGCGCAAGCTCACTTTCGCTTGGCTGGCTTTTTTGGTGCTGATGGGCTTGGTTAATTTGTTTGTTGCTTATACCTTCACCGAAGCCCAATGGGTAAATTACAAACTTTTCGGCTCCACCGCCCTGATGATTGTGTTTTTTATCGCTCAAGGCATGTATTTGAGCCGTTTTCTTCCGCAGGAGAACAAATAATGGAATATTATATGTTGTTGGCCACAGATGCCGATGATGTGCACGAAGCGCGCATGGGCGCACGTGCCGGCCATTTGCAGCGCCTCGAAGCGCTCAAAGCCGAAGGCCGCCTGCTTATCGCCGGCCCCAACCCGTTGCCCGACAACCCCGAGCGTTTTTCCGGCAGCCTGATTGTTGCCCAATTCGCTTCGCTCGACGATGCGCAAAGCTGGGCCGAGCAAGACCCTTATGTGGATGCCGGCGTGTATGACGAAATTTTGATCAAACCTTTCAAAGCCGTGTTCAAATGAATCCCATGCAACAGCAAATCGAGCAACGCCTGCAACATTTGGCCGTAGAAGTATTCGAATTTCGCGACGACAGCCACTTGCACGCCGGCCATGCCGGCAATCAGGGCGGCGGCCATTACGCCTTGCTCGTGGTGAGCGAAAAGTTTAAAGATGTTTCGCGCATCAACCGCCAGCGCATGGTAAAAGAAGCCTTGCACGATTTGTTTTCAGACGGCCTCATTCATGCATTAAGCATCAAAGCCGCCACACCCGATGAATATTTCAGCTAAGCCGTTTTCATTTAAATTTACCGAGAATACCGACATGAAAAAAACTTATCTTACCTCTGCCCTGATGTTGGCCGCTTTTTCCGGCAGCCTGATGGCACAAACCCTGGTTACCGTAAACGGCACCAAAATCGACAGCAAAGAAATCGATGCGCAGGTGAAAATGCTGCAAAGTCAAAGCAACGGCCAGCTGCAAGACAGCCCCGCCCTGCGCCAAAACCTCACCCAACGCCAAGTAACCCAAACGCTGGTTACGCAAGAAGCCCGCCGCCTGAAGCTGGAGCAAAGCAGCCAATACAAACAAGCGCTGGAGCAGGCTCGCGCAGCAGCCAAGCAAGACGGCTCCGACAAGCAGCCCAACTTCAAACAACAATGGGCGGTTTATGAAGGCGATTTGCTCGCCCAAGCCTATATGGCGCATGTGCTCAGCAACAATCCGGTAACCGACAGCGACGTGCAGCGCGCCTACACCGATTTCAGCAATTTCTACAAAGGCAGCCAAGAAGTGCAGCTGGGTGAAATCCTCACCCGCAGCAGCGCCGATGCCCAAAAAGCCGAAGCCGATCTGAAAGCCAAAAAAAGCTTTCAAACCGTGGCCCGCCAATACACCATCGATCCGCAAGGCAAGCAAAACGGCGGCATCGCCCAAAACTATGTGCGCCTGAAAGATTTGGAGCAAGGCGCACCAGTGGTTTACAGCGCGGTGAAAGATTTGCGCAAAGGCGCTTACACCGCACCCCTGCAAAGCAACGACGGCCTTTATGCCATTTTTTATGTGAATGACAAACGCGCCGTGAAGCTGCCCACTTTCGACGAAGCCAAACAAGGCTTGGCACAAGATCTGCAAACCGCCCGCATCGACCAAGCTGTGGCCGCCCTTTACCAAAAAGCCGACATCAAGTCCGCCAACTAAAGGGAAGCTGAGATGAACAAACACACCACTTTAGCCGGCGCATTGGCGCTGGCCTTGGCCGGCTTTGCGCTCGCCCAAGCGCCGCAAATCGACAAAGGCCGCATCGACAGCATGGTGGCGCAAGTGCTCAAACAAGCCGATGCCGACCCCAACACCAGCCATCAGCCCGACGGCGCGCAAATCCGCCGCGAAGTGACGCTGCAACTGCAAAGCCTGGAAGTGCTGAAAAACGAAGCCTTCAAAGCCGGCCTCGATAAAAAGCCCGAAGTGCAAAACCAGCTTAAAAACGTAGAAGCCCAATTTTACGCGGCTCAATACGTCAACCATCTGGAAAACAGCACCGAAGTAAACGAAGCCGAAGTGCGCGCCGCCTACGAGCAGCAAACCCGCATCATCAAATTGCAGCAAGTGCAGTTTGACAGCGCCCAAGCCGCCCTCGAGGCGCAGCAATTGCTGCTCAAAGGCTTAAGCTTTGAAGCGCTGATGAAGCGCTACCCCAACCCCGAGCAGCAATTTGACGACTTTATCTCACCGCAACAGCTGCCGCCCGACATGGCCGCGCTTGCCCAAATGACCCGCGGCGAAGTCACCCGCGAGCCGGTGCTGCTCAACGGCAAATATTATCTTTTCAAGCTGGCCGCCGCCGAGCGCAACCCCGAAGCGCCGCCTTATGAAATGATTAAATCCCAGCTCACGCAACAAGCCAAGCAACAAAAAGTGCAGGCGCAAATCGAGCAGCTTTTGAAAAGCAACGGCATCGTGCCGCCCGAGAGCCGCTAAAGCCCGCAAGGCCGTCTGAAAACTTTCAGACGGCCTTTTATATCAAACCTGAAACAACCTGACTGCATTATCTTGCCTTACAGCATTAGTTGTAGCTTATACCAATCTAAAAAACAACCTGACTGCGTTGGCTCGCCTTGCCGTACTATCTGTACTGTCGCAGGCTTGCGCCTTGTTAGCTTACTTTTTTGAAGGGTATTATTGCCAATTCCGCATATTTAATTTATCCAAACCCATTTGCACGCTTGAGCCAAACTTTATCAAGCCCCCTTTTTCTAAGGAGATGTTATGAAAAAAGCCTCCGCACTCGCCCTCTTCGCCGCCCTGCTGCTGCCCGCCGCTTTACCGGCCGCACCCAAAGCCGCCACCCCGCCGGCATCGGCGCAAGCGGCCAAAGCCAAAGGCGTGTGGATAGACGTGCGCTCGCCCGAAGAATTCAGCCAAGGCCATTTGCAAGGCGCCATTAATATCCCTGCCGACCAAATCGGCGCCAAAATCAGCAGCATCAGCCCCGACAAACAAGCCCCCATCCATCTCTATTGCCGCAGCGGCCGCCGTGCCGAAGCCGCCCTGCAAACCCTCAAGCAGCTCGGCTACAACAATGTGACCAACCACGGCGGCTATGAAGATTTGCGCAAACAAGGCTTGCGCTAAGGCTTATTGATCCGGCAATTAAACTTTGAAATTTAATTGTTGTTTCCATAGGCCGTCTGAAACATTCAGACGGCCTCAAACACTTAAGCAACCCGGCCTACGGCACTCAGATTTCGTTTTGCCTGCATAGCGCTATCGTGCTCAATAAACCATCGGCGCAATGCATTCAAACCATGGCACACAGCAGCTTGAATGCACCGCCGCCCAAGCGCAAACCCTGCCGCCGCGCTGCCTAAACCACCCGCTTATCCGCCTTTTCTCTATGCAACATCCACTCAGGAGCCGCCATGAAAACCTTGTTCCGCCCCAGCCTCGCCGCCCTCGCCGCTGCTTTCACCCTGAGCGCCTGCAGCCACACACCACACCAGCCACCCCAACCGAGAGCCCAAGCCGCCATGCCCAGCACCCACACCGTAGTCAGCCGCTATTCTTTCAACGACACCGTATCCCGTCTGGAAAACGCCATTACCTCACGCGGCATGACCGTGTTTGCCGTAATCGACCACCAAGCCGCCGCCCGCCAAAGCGGCCTTAACATGCAGCCGGCCAAAGTGATTATCTTCGGCACACCCAAAGCCGGCACGCCGCTGATGGCAAAAGATCCGGCTTTTGCGCTGCAACTACCCCTGCGCGTGTTGGTAACGGAAAACAGCGGCCAAGTGCAAGTGGTGTTTAACGACACCCGCGCACTAATCAGCGGCAGCAACATCGGCTATGCCGAAGTGGAAAATACCCTGGCCGGCGCCGAAAAACTGATTCGCCATACCGTGAGCGAATAAAGCGGCGCCAATATTAAAAAGGCCGTCTGAAACCATTTTCAGACGGCCTTTTTAATATTTGACATCAAACACTTACAGCAATATTTCGCGGCTCACCCCATCAACGGTTTCCACAATTGAAAAGGTTTTCGCTTGCGTGTCGGCCCGCATCACGGCAGAAGTGCGCTCGGCGGCATTATGCCAAGTGATTTCCATCTCGTTGGCGTCCAACGCTCTCACCGAAAATTCGCCGTCAAACGCGCGGCTTGTGTTGCGGAATTTCAAAAGATTGAACAGCTGCTGCACCACATCGCGCTGCACTTCGCGCTCGATTTCTGCCAAAGTGTAGTAATGGCGGTTGATGTTGCGGCCTTCTTTGGTGTGTTCCAGCAAGTCGATGTCGTTTTCACCCGCGAGCAGGCCCACATAATAGATTTGCGGAATGCCGGGGGCGAAGCATTGCAGCACGCGCGCGAGCAAATAGGCTTGGTCGTTGTTGCCCAAGGCCGAATAATAGGTGCAATTGATTTGATAGATATCGAGGTTGTTATACTCGGCGCTGCTGTATTTTTTCTTCACATTCGCGCCTTGCGCATAGAGTGCTTCGCGGGCGGCTTCTATTTCTTCGTCGCTCATCAAATCTTTCACATCCACCACGCCGATGCCGTCGTGGGTGTCTAAAGTGGTGAATTGTTTGCGCGGGCAGATTTCCATCCAGTGCACCAATCGGTCGACGCGGCCGCTGAATAAGGTGTGCAACACCAGCATCGGCAGCGCGAAATCATACACATAATAATCGTGCTCGGCGATTTTGAGCTGAATGGTGTAATGCTCGTGGATTTCGGGCAACACGCTCACATTGTGCGCTTCAAGCACATCGGTGCATTCTTTCAGGGTTTCCCAAATTTCCGGCTCCACAAAAAAGCAGTTGGTGCCGATTTTTTTGTTGGCATAGGCAAAGGCATCAAGGCGGATAATGGATGCGCCCTGCTCCGACAAAAAAGTGAGGTTGTTTTTGATGAATTTTCGGGTGGTGGGCGTGGTCACGTCTAAATCCACCTGCTGCTCATCAAATGTGCACCACACTTTTTCCGCGCTGCCATCGGCAAATTCGGCCATGCGGTAAGGTGCGCGCGGTTTGCGTTTGTAGATTAGGTCAACCTGCTCTTCGGTCGGCTCGCCGTTGGGCCAGAAATCTTTATAGCGGATAAACAGATCGGCATATTCCGAAGCGTCTTTTTTGGCAAGAAAATCTTGGAAATAAGGCGATTGGGCAGAAATATGGTTCACCATAAAATCAAACATCAAATAATAATCTTTTGCCAACGCATTCACATCAGCCCAGCTGCCGAATGCGGGATCGACCTTGGTGTAATCCATCGGCGCAAAGCCGCGGTCGCCCGATGAGGGGAAAAACGGCAGAATGTGCACACCGCCCACCACATCTTTAAGCGGCCCTTGCAACACTTTTTGCAGATCGTTCAAATTGCTGCCCAGGCTGTCGGCATAGGTAATCAGCATGGCTTGGTTTTTTAACGGCATGGTTTTTTTCCTGTGGTCGGTTTTGGGTTTAAGTGCAGCAGCACGCGCGTTTGCGCACAGGCTGAGCTATTATCATCATGATGTTTTTAAATAGCATTACTTAAAAGACATCGGTGTCATTTGCATACATCATAGCAGCCCTTCGCCATAAGTCAATCACTTGAAATGGCGAAAACGCCCTGCCGTTGCGCTCGCTTGATATAGCACAAAGTTTGTTATGCATGTATTAATAAAAGAAGCCGTCTGAACATTTTCAGACGGCCTTTATGCACACCTTATTATTTCATTGCGGATACCCATCAAAAAAACGGACCGCGTTAGTTTGCTTGCTAAGCGTGCTTTTCGAATGAATGCAATTCACCCGAGCCCACATCAGGCCGTCTGATACCCATTTGAAAAAAATAACCTAACTGCGTTGGCTCGCCTAGCCGTACTGGGTGTACTGTCGCAGGCTCGCCGCCTTGTTAGCTTATTTTTTCGAATGGGGGATGAAACATTCAAACCAGCTTGCCGCAGCGCGCCGCTTTATGCTACCTTTTTCAGCCTACGCATCCACAAAGAACATGCCATGAACGCCACCGCAAACCTGTTGCAGCTGCTCGGCTGCCGCCTGCCCGTGATTCAAGCGCCGATGGCCGGCGTGCAAAGTAGCCGGCTCGCTCTTGCCGCCTGCCGCGCCGGCGCACTCGGCTCGCTGCCTGCCGCCATGCTCACACCCGAAAAGCTCTGCGCCGAGCTCGATGCCATTCAAGCCGGCACCGACCAGCCTTACAACGTCAACTTTTTTGCCCACCGCCAGCCCGCGCCCGATGCGGCGCAACAAGCGCGCTGGTTGCAGGCATTGATGCCGTTTTACCGCGAATTCGGCCTCAGCGAACACGATATCGCCACCGGCGGCGGCCGACAGCCATTTGGCCGCGAGCAGGCCGATATCGTGGCGGCCTACCGCATTCCCGTGGTGAGCTTTCATTTCGGCCTGCCCGAACCTCAGCTGCTCGAGCAGGTAAAAGCCGCCGGCAGCGTGGTGATGTCCAGCGCCACCACCGTAGCCGAAGCGCGCTGGCTCGAAGAGCATGGTGCCGACATCATCATCGCCCAAGGCCTCGAAGCCGGCGGCCACCGCGGCATGTTTCTCAACCGCGATTTAAGCACCCAAGCGGGCACATTCAGCCTGCTGCCGCAAATTTGCGCCGCCGTGCACGTGCCGGTGGTGGCCACCGGCGGCATCAGCAACGCCGCCACCGCGCACGCCGCCCGCCAATTGGGCGCCGCCGGCATCCAAATCGGCACCGCGCTGATGCTCGCCGACGAAGCCGACACCTCCGCCCTGCACCGCACCGCCCTGCAAAGCCCGCGCGCCGAACACACTGCGCTCACCAATCTTTTCAGCGGCGGATATGCACGCGGCATCGTCAATCGCTTTATGCGCGAAGCCGGCCTCATCAGCGCCGCCGCCCCGCCCTTTCCGCTGGCCCAAGCCGCTTCCGCGCCATTAAAAGCCGCCGCCGAAGCGCAAGGCTCGGATGAATTTTCATCGCTATGGGCCGGCCAAAATGCCCCACTGGCACAAAGCGGCAGCGCAGCAAATATTATTGAGCAGCTCGCAGCAGGCTTTGCCGCACCATAAACCAAACCGACTCAAACCGCACCGCACCCGACTGTTGCCGCTCAATTCCTCCCGCCGCCACATTGACAATAACAGGCGCTTTCGTTATAGTTCGCGATTCGGTTACGCGCCCATCGTCTAGAGGCCTAGGACACTGCCCTTTCACGGCGGCAACCGGGGTTCGAATCCCCGTGGGCGTGCCAACTTGCCAAACGCTTTTTACGCTGTGTAAAAAGCGTTTTTGCTTATGCAAGTTGCTGTTTCAGACGGCCATGTTCTTCACTTTGGCGCTATAATCCTACTGTTTTATCTTGAAAAGAGACGCATCATGCCGCATGTTTTGGTTTTGCAACACCCTGATATTGCTTCTTGCGATTTGTCTGATTTCCCCAAGCTTGCCCCTTATTCCGAGCGCGTGGTGCGCATTGATGTGCCGGCAGGATTTGTGCTGCCCGAGGCGGCCAAGGCCATTTTGGCACGCCAGCAGATTGATTATGCGCTCTTGCCCGACCAATCGTTTGCCGATTTGGGGCTGATTGTGAGCGATATGGATTCCACACTGATTACCATTGAATGTGTGGATGAAATTGCCGCCGGGGTGGGCTTGAAAGCGGAAGTGGCCGAGATTACCGAGCGTTCGATGCGCGGCGAATTGGATTTCGAGCAGTCGCTGCGCCAGCGCGTGGCTTTGCTTAAAGGTTTGCCTGAAGAGGTGTTGCAGAATGTGTATGACAACGTGCTTTCACTCTCACCCGGCGCGGAATATCTGCTGGCCGAATGCAAGCGCCATGATGTGAAATTTATGTTGGTGTCGGGCGGTTTCACCTTTTTCACCGAACGTTTGCAACAACAATTGGGGCTGGATTATGCGTTTGCCAATGTGTTGGAAATCGAAGGCGGTGTGCTCACCGGCCGCTTGACGGGCCGCATTATCGACGCCCAAGCCAAAGCCGATTTATTGCTGCAACACCGCCACATGCTGGGCTTGCAGCCGCAGCAAGTGCTGGCGATGGGTGATGGCGCCAATGATATTCCGATGCTGCACGCGGCCGGAATCGGTGTGGCTTACCGCGCCAAGCCTAAAGCGCAGGCTGCGGCCGATGTGTGCATTCAGTTTGGCGGGCTGGAAGCCGTGCGCGGCTGCTTTCGCTGAGCATCGGCGGATTAAATCAAACCTTATCAAACAGGCCGTCTGAAGCTTCAGACGGCCTGTTTTGGTGCATTCAACCCAATCACAGCAAACCTTGCTGCTTGAGCGCGGCCTGCACACCGGCATCGGCTTCTATGCGTTCGAAAAAGCCCGGCAATGCGCTCATGCCGCTCAAATCGAGCTTGAGCGCATATGCCCAGCGCAAAATCACATACAGATACACATCGGCAATGGTGCGCTCGCCGGCCAGATAATCTTGCCCTGCCAGCGCACGGTCGGTGCGCGCCAGCAGCGTGAGCGCTTGTGCGCTGGCAGCCTGGCGCACGGCGTTTTGCACGCTTTCATCTTCGGAAAAACGCGCCGCGCCGAAAATCAGGCTGAAGGCTTTGTGCAAATCGGCGTTTAAAAATGCCAGCCATTCACGGGCGCGGGCCACGGCGCGTGCATCGCCGCTGCCGTAGAGCTTGGCTTGCGGATAAACATCGTTGAGGTAATCGAGAATCGCCACGTTTTGCGTGAGCGTCCAGCTGCCTTCTTGCAGCAGCGGCACTTGGCCGTTGGGGTTGAGGGCAAGGTATTCGGGCGATTTGATGATGGTGTGGTCGACGGCTTGTGCGTCAAAATCCACACCGATCCATTCCAGCGCGGTGTGCGGCACCAACGAGCAGGCGCCGGGCAGGTAATAGAGTTTCAACATGGCGGTATCCTTTATTCAAGTATTCAAGCAGACAAACATGGTTTCAGACGGCCTGCTTATCATGTTATTAAACAAGCGCTATTGAATGCTGTTCAGAAGCAAAACAGGCCGTCTGAATCGCTTTCAGACGGCCTCTGCTTTTTTATAGCCCGAAATCGGGCTTATTCATCTTCATCTTCGCTGCGGATTACCAGCAGCGGCAGATGGCTTTGGCGCATCACGGTTTCGGCAAAGCTGCCCATCAGCAAATGCATCAGGCCGGTGCGGCCGTGGGTGCCGAGCACAAGCAGATTGGCGCCTTGTTCATCGGCATAATCCACCAGCTCTTGCGCCATTTCGCGCGCGCCTTTGTTGGCCACCAGCAAATGCTTCTGCACATCGGCCACACCTAAGTCTTGCGCGGTTTTCACGGCAAAATCCAACACTTCGTTGCCCTGCGCCACGGCGGCGGCTTCATAGCTTTCGTGTTGCAGAAATTCGGGCGCCAGCGCCATATATTCGGCGGGATTGGCCACGTTCACCAGCGTGAGCTTGGCGTTGACCGCGCTGGCCAGATCGGCGGCGTGTTTGAGGGCATTGAGCGCAGTGGCGCTGCCGTCTACCGCAACAACTAAATGTTTGTACATATTTTTCTCCTTATTGCTTGAATCAGAATGGGCGGCGGCTGCCGGCCTGTGTGGTGAAAGTGGGATTCGTTTCAGGCTTGCAGTATAATACGCGTTGGCCGATTTGCCACCCTTTTTTCATTTAATTTTGATTTATCACAAGGCTTGTTATGTCTGCACCTGTTTGCGCCCCCGGCCGCCGCTTCGGCGGCATCGCCCGTTTATATGGCAACGAAGCTTTGACGCGTTTTGCCGCGGCGCATGTGTGCGTGGTGGGCGTGGGCGGCGTGGGATCGTGGGCGGTGGAAGCGCTGGCGCGCTCGGGCATCGGCCGTCTCACGCTGATTGATTTGGACAATATTGCCGAATCGAATGTCAACCGCCAGTTGCACGCGCTCACCGATGATTTCGGCAAGGCCAAAGTGGCGGCGCTGCACGAGCGCATTGTGCAGATCAACCCGGCTTGCGAAGTGGTGGAAATCGAAGATTTTGTGAGCGAAGAAAACCTGCCGGCGCTTTTCAGACGGCCTTTTGATTTTGTGATCGACGCCATCGACCAAGTGCGCGTAAAAGCGGCGATGGCCGATTATTTTGTGCGCCACAAGCAGCCTTTTGTGCTCAGCGGCGGTGCGGGCGGCCAGAAAAACCCGGCGCTGATTCAAAGCGCCGATTTGAGCCGCGTCACCCACGATCCTTTATTGGCCAACCTGCGCTACACCTTGCGCAAGCGTTATGGTTTCCCGCGCGACACCCAAGCGAAAATGCGCGTGCCCTGCGTGTATTCCACCGAAAACATCACGCCGCCGCAAGCCGGCGAGGCCTGCGAAACCGATGCCGCGCCGCAAGGTTTGTCGTGTGCAGGCTACGGCGCCAGCATGCTGGTAACAGCTTCATTCGGCCTGCATTGTGCGCAAGCGGCCATCGAGCATATCGGCGGCCGGCCATGAGCACCGCAGCCGAGCGCGCCGAAATCAGGCCGTCTGAACACGCATTGGCGTGGGTGTTCGGCCAGCCCGTTACCGATATGCCGCAAGATTTGTTTATCCCGCCCGATGCCTTGAAAGTGGTGTTACACAGCTTTCAGGGGCCGCTGGATTTGCTTTTGTATCTCATCCGCAAGCAAAACATCGATGTGCTCGATATTCCGATGATGAAAATCACCGAGCAATATCTGCACTACATCGCGCAGATGGACACGCACCAATTCGATCTTGCCGCCGAATATCTTTTGATGGCGGCGGTGCTCATCGAAATCAAATCGCGGCTGTTGCTGCCGCAGCCTGAAAACATCGAAGAAGACGAAGCGGCCGACCCGCGCGCCGAATTGGTGCGCCGCCTCTTGGCTTATGAGCAGATGAAGCGCGCCGCCGCCGGCCTCGATGCGCTGCCGCGCGCCGGCCGCGATTTCGCTTGGGCCTATCTGCCGCTGGAAATCGCTGTGGAAGCGCGTCTGCCCGATGTGCAGATTGCCGACCTCAGCCAAGCCTGGCTGGCGATTTTATCGCGCGCCAAACACACCCGCAGCCACGAAGTGGTGCGCGAGGCTTTATCGGTGCGCGCGCAGATGAGCGCCATTTTGCGCCGCCTGCGCGAGGGCGGCTGCCTGTTTCACCAATTGTTCCGCCCCGAACAAGGCGTGGCTTTGGTGGTGGTGAACTTTATCGCGCTTTTGGAATTGGCCAAAGAAGGCTTAGTGCGCATCACCCAAGCCGAGGGCTTTGCCGAAATCGAAATCCACAGCCAAGACGGCAGCGCAGCGTGGCCGCTTTCAGACGGCACCGAAGCCGAAACCGAATCGCATCCAATCTGAAAATAAGATAACAAAGCAACGCTTTCGCTTATTTTCGGTTAGCGATAAAAATAAGCCCGAGGCCGTCTGAAAGCTTTCAGACGGCCTCGGGCAACAACAAAACAACAATCTGCAAAGGAGCAGCCATGCCGCAAAATCCGGCCGTTTACCAACATTTATCCGACCACTATCTGAGCCTGCCGCATTGTCGCGCCATCGATTTGCAGGCGGTGTGCACCGAGCACGACCAACCCGTGCTCAGCGTAGCCAACCGCGCCGATTTGGCCGGCCGCAGCCAAGAGGGCACCATACACGGCGGCGTGATCACCGCGCTGGTGGACGTGGCCTCTGCCAGCGCCGTGGCCGCGCATCTGCCCGATTACGAAGTGCTTGCTACACTCGATATGCGCATCGATTATATGCACCCCGCCCTCACCGACCGCGCCGTGCAGGCCAAATCCACCTGCTACCGCTTGGCCGGCCAAGTGGCGTTTGTGCGCACGCTGTGTTATCAGGAAGGCCAAAGCGATCCCGTAGCGCTGGGCACCGCCACCTTTATGCGCACGCCGCTGGAAAGTGCTGAAAAGCAGCAGCTGGCCGCCTTTCTGGCCCAGCAGCAAAGCCAGCCCGCGCCGTTTCCGCCGCCATCTGCCACCGGCGCCCATTTTCATGCCGATGCCGAACTCATTGCAAAGAGCGCCACCCTGATGCCTTATGCCGCCTTTATCGGCCTGCAAACCGGCACCGATGCCGAGAGCCGCCTTTATGCCCTGCCTTACCGGCCCGATTTAATCGGCAACATATTCCTGCCCGCGCTGCACGGCGGCCTGATTGGCGGCTTTATGGAAAGCTGCGCCGCGCTTTATTTATACGAGCAAGCCCAGCTTAGCGAATTGCCGAAAATGATTGATTTCTCGCTCGACTATCTGCGCTCGGCCAAAGCCGAAACCGCTTATGCCCGCTGCATCCTCACCCGCCAAGGCAGCCGCATCACCAACATCGCCGTCGAAGCTTGGCAGGCCGACGAAAGCAAACCTTTTGCCGTGGCACGCTGCCATTTTCAAATGCCGTAAACAAGTAAATCAATCAGGCCGTCTGAAACCTTTCAGACGGCCTGATTGATTAAACCCCGCCTTTTGGTCATATCGCATACCCAAACAAGCCGAAACATGGTTTAATAGCCCATCACCAACCGACAAGAATCATTCTCATCATGTCGCACACGCCCATTATCCATTCCCTGCTCGACACCGATTTATACAAATTCACCATGTTGCAAGTGGTGCTGCACCAATTTCCGCAAGCGCACGGCGTGTATGAATTCCGCTGCCGCAACAACGATGAAACCGTCTACCCGCTGGCCGACATCAAAGAAGAGCTGGAGCGCGAGCTGGATGCTTTGTGCGAATTAAAGCTGGATCAGGAAGAATTGGCCTATCTGCGCAAAATGCGCTTTATCAAAAGCGATTTTGTGGATTATTTGGAATTATTCCAGCTCAAGCGACGCTTTATCAAAGTGCACACCGATGAGCACGGCCGCCTCAATATCAAAGTGGAAGGCCCGATTATTCAGGCGATGTTTTTCGAAATTTTCACGCTGGCAATTGTGAACGAACTTTATTTCCGCCGCCTCGAAACCCCCGAAGTGCTCCAAGAAGGCCGCCGCCGCCTTGACGCCAAAGTGGCGCTGCTCGAAGCGCTCGACAGCCGCCAAGACCCGCGCGAGCCGCCTTTTCTGATTTCCGATTTCGGCACCCGCCGCCGCTACACGCTGGCCTGGCAGGAGCATGTGGTGAAAACCCTGCACGAAGCCGTGCCCGATATTTTCCGCGGCACCAGCAATGTTTACCTGGCCAAAAAGCTCGGCATCACCCCCATCGGCACCATGGCGCACGAATTTTTGCAGGCCTTTCAGGCGCTGGATGTGCGTTTGCGCGATTTCCAAAAAGCCGCGCTCGAAGCCTGGGTGCACGAATACCGCGGCGACTTGGGCATCGCACTCACCGATGTGGTGGGCATGGATGCTTTCTTACGCGATTTCGACCTTTATTTCGCCAAACTCTTCGACGGCTTGCGCCACGACAGCGGCGACCCTTATGCCTGGGGCGACAAAGCCTACCGCCACTACAAAAAGCTGAAAATCGACAGCCGCACCAAAATGCTCACTTTCAGCGACAGCCTCACCATCGAAAAATCATGGGGCTTGCACGAATACTTCAAAAGCCGCTTCAAAACCAGCTTCGGCATCGGCACCAACCTCACCAACGACATGGGTCACACCCCGCTCAACATCGTGTTGAAGCTCGTGGAATGCAACGGCCAATCGGTGGCCAAGCTCTCCGACAGCCCCGGCAAAACCATGACCGACAACGACACCTTTTTGGCTTACCTGCGCCAAGTATTTGAAATCCCGACGCCGAAAACCGAATAATATCTGCTTGTTATCCAAACCAAACAGGCCGTCTGAAACCTTTCAGACGGCCTGTTTCAAATGAAACAAATGCCGGACTAAAGACAGGCGCTTATCACGCCCGATAGATTTTCAGACGGCCTCAAGCTTTTATTGCATAGCCATAAAGGCCGTCTGAACAAACATCAAATCAGCCCACATCCAAGCACATATATTTCATCTCCAGATATTCTTCCACGCCGTATTTGCTGCCCTCGCGCCCCAAGCCGCTGAGTTTCACACCGCCGAAAGGTGCCACTTCATTGCTGATCAAGCCGGTGTTGATGCCCACCATGCCGTATTCCAGCGCTTCGGCCACGCGCCATTGGCGGGCGGCATCTTGGGTGTAGAAATAGCTGGCCAAGCCGAATTCGGTGTTATTTGCCGCCGCCACCGCTTCTGCTTCGCTGTCAAACTTAAACACGGGGCACAAAGGGCCGAAGGTTTCATCGTGCGCCACCAGCATTTGGGCGGTAACATCGCGCAGCACCGTGGGCTCGAAAAAAGTGCCGCCCAAGCTGCTTCGCTGTCCGCCGGCGATGCAGCTTGCGCCTTTGGCCAACGCATCGGCAATATGTGCTTCCACTTTTTGCACCGCTTTTTCTTCAATCAGCGGCCCTTGGTTCACACCTTCGTCCAAGCCGTTGCCCAGCTTGAACGCGGCCACTTTTTCGGCCAGGCGCGCGCAAAACGCTTCATACACGCCCGCCTGCACATACACGCGGTTGCTGCACACGCAGGTTTGGCCGCTGTTGCGGAATTTGCTCGCCAGCGCGCCTTCCACCGCTTTATCCAAATCGGCATCGTCAAACACGATAAAGGGCGCGTTGCCGCCCAATTCGAGGCTGAGCTTTTTGATTTGCTCGGCACCATTGCGGAAAATCTTGATGCCCACTTCGGTGGAGCCCGTGAAGCTGATTTTGCGGATAATCGGGTTTTGCGCAAACACATCGCTGATTTCGGCGGCGCTGCCGTTGACAATCACAAACAAATCTTCGGGAATGCCCGCTTCATAAGCCAGCACAGCTTGCGCATAAGCACTCAGCGGCGTTTGGCTGGCCGGCTTCACCAACATGGCGCAGCCCACCGCCAGCGCCGGCGCGGCTTTGCGGGTAATCATGGCGGCGGGGAAATTCCACGGCGTGATGGCGGCGGTAACGCCCACCGGCTGCTTGATCACCAGCATTTTTTGCGAAGGTTTCACGCTGGTAAGGATATCGCCGTCGATGCGGCGCGCTTCTTCGGCAAACCAGCGGATAAAGCCTGCGGCATAATCGATTTCACCGCGCGATTCTGTGAGGCTTTTGCCCTGCTCCATGGTCATGATGCGGGCGAGGTTTTCTTTGTTTTCCTTCAGCAGCCGATACCAGTTCCACAAAATATCGGCCCGCTCCAGCGCGGTTTGCGCCGCCCACGCTTTTTGCGCGGCAGCGGCGCGGCCGATTAATTCGTTGAGCGCTGCGGCCGAAGTTTTGCGCACAAACGCCACCGTGCCGCCCGTGGCCGGGTTGGTTACTTCTATGCCGTCTGAAAGCGCTTCAAACGACACATCGGCATGATTCAATAATTGCTCTATGCTTTTCATGGCTTCTGCCTTTTTAAAATGAATTTGAGGCCGTCTGAATCAAGCTTGGCGTGCTTGCGCAACTGCTTTTTCCAACACCGCCAAGCCTTGCTCAAACAGCTCATCCTCAATGGTGAGCGGGTATAAAAAGCGGATCACGTTGCCGTGCGCGCCGCAGGTGAGTAGCAGCAGGTTGTTTTCCATCGCGATTTTCTGCACCTTGGCGGCAAATTCACCGTTGGGCGCTTCATCATCGCCGAATTCCGCCGCCACCATCGAGCCCAGCCCGCGCACTTCGCTGATTTCGGGCGCGTTCAGATTGCGCAGAAAATCGGTGAGCCGCGCACCTAAAGCTTGCGAGCGCTCGAGCAGCTTTTCTTCTTCAATCACATCCAGCACCGCCATCGCCGCAGCCACGCCCAGCGGATTGCCGGCATAAGTGCCGCCGAGGCCGCCTTTGCGCGGCGCATCCATGATTTCCGCCTTGCCGGCCACACCGCTCAACACAAAGCCGCCGGCCATGCTTTTGGCCATGGTGATGATGTCGGGCTGCACATCGTAATGTTCCATCGCAAACAATTTGCCGGTGCGGCCGAAGCCGGCCTGCACTTCGTCGGCAATCATCACAATGCCATGCTCATCGCAAATTTCGCGCACCGCACGCATAAATTCGGGCGGACACACATTAAAGCCGCCCTCGCCCTGCACCGGCTCCAGAATAATCGCCGCCACATCGGTGGGCAGAATATCGCTTTTGAAAATGCGTTTGATGCTTTTCACCGCATCGGCCACGCTGATGTTTTGCGTGTCGGCCGGATAAAGCGCGTGAAACACACCGGCCGGCATGGCGCCGAAATCGGCTTGATAAGGCAGCACCTTGCCGGTGAGCGCCAGCGTCATCATGGTGCGGCCGTGAAAAGCACCGCCAAAGGCAATCACACCGTTGCGGCGCGTGGCCGAGCGGGCGATTTTCACTGCGTTTTCCACCGCCTCGGCGCCGCTGGAGAAAAATTGGCTTTTCATTTTGCCGCCAATAGGCACCAGCTTGTTGATGCGCTCGGCCAGCAACACATAGCTTTCATACGGCACTACCTGAAAAGCGGTGTGGGTGAATTTTTCCAATTGCGCCGCCACCGCAGCCGTTACTTTCGGGTGGCGGTGGCCGGTGTTCAACACGCCGATGCCGCCGGCAAAATCAATGATCTTGCGGCCGTCGGCGGCGGTGATGGTGGCGTTTTCGGCACTTTGGGCAAACCAGTCGCACATCACGCTGGCGCCGTTGGGCAGAGCCTCGCGCATACGGGTAATCAAATCGCTCATGCTGTTTCCTTTCAATTGAATCAATCGGGATAAGCGCGGCGCACAAGGTAAAGGTTTGTACACCGCATGAAATATTAACGCAGATTCAGTACAATATCTGAATCAGCCTATTGTTCAATATATTGAACAATAATTTCAAATACTGAACAAATGTAACCCCATCTTATAAAAATAGTCAATAAAAATGTCTGAAAAATCTGCCTCCACCGTGCCCGCCCTTGATAAAGCAGTGCGCATTCTCGATTTGCTTGCCCGTGAAGCCACACCTTTGAGCGGCGCGGAAATCGCCAAATTGCTCGATTTGCCGCGCAGCTCGGTGCACGGCCTCATCGGCAGCCTGCTGGCCGCCGGCCTGTTGCGCAAAACCGATGAACGCCATTTCGCGTTGGGCGCGCATGTGATGTATTGGGCCAACGGCTTTTTGGCACAGCAAGATATTGTGGCCGAATTTCACGAAGCCATCGCCCGCCTGCCCGAGCTTGATCCCTACACGCTCACGCTCTCCACCCTCAGCAACGACCAGGTGGTGTATTTGGCCTGCCGCAACAGCCAATCGCCGCTGGGCTTCACTTTCCGCATCGGCATGCAGCTGCCGGCGGTGTTTACCGCCACCGGCAAAATGATGTTGAGCGCCTTGAGCGCGGCCGAAGTGCAGGCGCTGCTGCCGCAATTTCCGCCACCCTACACCGAGCGCAGCGTGCAAAGCCACACTGAGCTGGCCGACGAGCTGGCCGGCTGCCGCCGCCAAGGCTATGCGCTCGACGACGGCCAGCTGCGCCGTGGCATGCATTGCTTCGGCACGGCGGTGTTTGACCACGCAGGGCAGGCGCGCTTCGGCGTGGCGGCCAGCCTGATTGAAGCAGAAGCCGATGAAAAAACCCGCCAACATTTGGTGGACGGGTTGAAAAAGCTGGCCGCGCAGCTCACACGCACCTTGGGCGGCCAGTTGCCGGCATAGCAATGCTTGGCTGCCGCACTCCTTTCGGCTGAGTGCCACGGCAGCCCGATGCGCTTATAATCCTTTATCCGACGCAACCCTTTATGCCGCTTTTGCTATTTGACGCTGCCGCAATAAGGCTTTATAACCACACCTTCATTCAGGCCGTCTGAACTCTTGATTTGCACAATATGAAAAAACTCTTTTACTTTTTGGCCGCTTTTTTCGCGCTGGTCGGCAGCGCCCACGCCATTGACGCATCGAAGCTCTTGCCGGCCGAGCAGGCTTTTGTGCCGCAGGTTAACGCCACCGAGCAAGGCATTAACGTGCAGTTTGCCATTGCCGAGGGCTATTATATGTATCAGTCGAAAATGCTGGCCGACACCGCCCCGGCCGGGCTGCTTGCCGCGCCGCAATTCAGCCCCGGCGAAATGAAGGAAGATGAATTTTTCGGCAGGCAAACGGTTTACCATCAAGCCGCGCAAATCAACTGGGCTTATCGGCAGCCTGCGCCGCCGCCCTACACGCTCACGCTGAGCTACCAAGGCTGTGCCGATGTGGGCGTGTGCTATCCGCCGGTGGAAACCACGTTTGATATCGATGGCAACGGCCTCTATCAAGGGCCGGATGCAGCCCCCGCCAGCGCCAAAGAGCGCTTTTTGCAGCCTGCTCCGGCATCGCGCCCGGCCAACGGCGCACCTGAGAGCAGCCGCTTCAAGCTTTCATGGGATACGCTCAACGCCAATTTATTGGCGTTTTTTCTCGCGGGTTTAGGGCTGAGCTTCACCGCCTGCATGTATCCTCTGATTCCGATTGTGTCGAGCATTGTAGTGGGCGACAAAGCCGCTTCCAAAGGGCGCGCATTTGCGCTCTCGATGGTGTATGTGCAGGGGCTGGCGCTCACTTACACTTTGGTCGGCGTGATAGCCGGCCTCACCGGCGCGCTGCTCACGGTGTGGCTGCAACAGCCGTGGGTGGTGCTGGCCGCCGCCGCGCTGATGGTGGTGCTTGCGCTCTCGATGTTCGGCCTCTTCAGCATCCAGCTGCCCGCCGCCGTGCAAAGCTATTTCCAAAACCAAAGCAATAAATTGAGCGGCGGCAAAATCGCCTCGGTGTTTGTGATGGGCATGCTCTCGGCGCTGATTATCGGCCCTTGCGTGGCACCACCCTTAGCTTTTGCATTGGGTTATATCGGCCAAACCGGCGATGCCGCGCTCGGCGGCTTGGCGCTTTATGCCTTGGCGCTCGGCACCGGCCTGCCGCTGATTATCATCGGCACCTTCGGCGGCCATATTCTGCCCAAAGCCGGCGTGTGGATGAACGGCATCAAATATGCTTTCGGCTTTGTGCTTTTAGCGGTGGCGGTGTATTTGGCCACGCCTTTTCTGCCCTATTTGCTGGTGGTGGCGCTCTACACGCTGCTGATGTTGGTGCCCGCCGGCCTGTTGCTCGCTCAAGTGCCGAAAACGGCCGGCCGCTTGAAAAGCGTGTGCCTCTTTTTGGGCGCGGCGCTACTGCTGGGCGGCACATGGTTTGCCTGGCAGAGCAGCCAACAGCAAACCACCACGCTGCACCGCTTTCTCACCCTCACGCCGCCGGCCGCGATGGCCGAAGCCGGCAGCCACGGCCATGTCTACACCGATGTGGGCGAGCTGAAAGCCGCCATGCAGGCCGCTTTGGCGGCAGACCCAAGCCGGCCGGTGCTGCTCGATTTTTATGCCGACTGGTGCATTTCGTGCAAAGAAATGGCCGCCTACACGCTCAACCAGCCCGAAGTGCATGATGCGGTAGACATGAACCGCTTCTTCCAAATCGACGTCACCGCCAACACGCCCGAGCAACAAGCCTTGCTGAAAGAATACGGCCTGTTCGGCCCGCCCGGCGTGTTTGTGCTGCATGCCGACGGCCGCCGCAGCGAAGCGCTGCTGGGCTTTGTGAAACCGGCCGCGTTTGTTGAATGGTATCGACAAAACGCGCAATAAAAGCAGCAAACAACAAGGCCGTCTGAAAACATTTTCAGACGGCCTTATCAACAAAAAAAACAAACTAAAATTCAAACCCCATCTGCTCGGACAATTCCACCCGCGCCTGCCCCTGCTCCCACGCCAGCCGCTGGATTTTCTGGCGGCGCAAGCCCACCAGCCGCAGCACTTGCTGCTTTTGGGCATCGTTCATCTTCAGCCAATACAAGCGCTCTTCGCGGCTGCGCAGGCAGCCTTTGCAATAGCCTTTGCTGTTGGCTGTGCACACGCCGATGCAGGGGCTGGGGATGCTGAAAAATTCCAGTTGCTCCATAAGCTTGGCAGTATCATTGAGTGAGGCGGCTATTGTGTGCCGCAAACCTTTTTTATTTCAAGCGGATATTGTTTGAGGCCGTCTGAAAGTGGCGCTCAACCCAGCGACACCATTTCAATCTGCTCCATGCTGCGGCCGAGAAAGCGCTCGCCTATGGTGCGGAAACGCAGCGGAATATCGCTCACATAAAAGCGGTAATCCGCGCTGCCGTTGCCGCTGTTGAGCAAATCGGCCGCCGCCAAAGCCTGCGCCGCCGCCTCGGCGGTGGTGAGCGCCGAATCCACCAGCGTGATGCCGGGCGCCTCTTCTTTCAATAAAGGTTTGAGCAGCGGATAATGCGTGCAGCCGAGCACCAAGGTGTCGATATCGTCGGCCAACAAGGGCTTGAGGTATTCGCGCGCGGTAAGGCGGGTAACTTCGTGATCGAGCCAGCCCTCTTCCACCAGCGGCACCAGCAGCGGGCAGGCCTGCGATTGCACACGCACATCGGGGTTGCGGCTGTGGATGGCGCGGGCATAAGCATTGCTGTTTACCGTGGTGCTGGTGGCCATCACGCCGATATGGTTGGTGCGCGTGGTGGCAAGCGCCGCTTCGGCGCCGGCGGTGATCACATCGAGCACCGGCATATTGCCCGCCATCGCACGCACTTTCTGGCCGGCCACAGCGGCAATGGTGTTGCAGGCAATCACCAGCGCCTTCACATCGTTTTGCAGCAGAAATTCAACGATTTGGGCGGTGAAGGTTTCAATGGTGGCGCGCGATTTCACCCCGTAAGGCACACGGGCGGTGTCGCCGAAATACACGATATTTTCCATCGGCAGCCGCTCCATCAGCGCGCGCACATTGGTGAGACCGCCCACCCCCGAATCGAACACGCCGATGGGGCGTTGTTTGTTGTTGCTCATATTGTTGACTTTATCCAAAACCATTAAAGGCCGTCTGAACTTTTTCAGACGGCATCGTTATTATTTCCATTCAAAAAAGCAGGCCGCCTCAATAATAATGCCGTCTGAATGCTTTTAAACAAATACCCGGCGATTGTACACCGATTCCCGCCTTGCAAACGTTTCTACCGCCTGAAACTTTAATCAAATTTAGCAATCAATAAGGTTTGCAAAGCCTTTGAATTAAAGCATAATCGGCATTTATTGTTTTTTTCAGGTGATGCATGAGCCCGAGCGCGCCTTTTTCCCGCTTTCTGCCCGATGAAGAAGCCACTCTGCAATGGGGCGGCAGTTGGGCGGCCACGCTCTCTGCGCCGCTGGTGGTTTATCTGCAAGGCGATTTGGGTGCCGGCAAAACCACCTTCACGCGCGGCCTGTTACGCGGCCTGGGCTACAGCGGCGCGGTAAAAAGCCCCACTTATGCGATTGTGGAATCTTATCCGCTGCCCGCATTCACCCTGCACCATTTCGATCTTTACCGATTCACCGCCCCCGAAGAATGGGACGATGCCGGCTTAGACGATTTGGCCGACGGGCACAGCATCTGCCTGATTGAATGGCCGCAACTGGGCGAGGGCTTTGCGCCGCCGCCCGATATCGGCATCCACCTAGGCCACACCGAAACCGGCCGCCTCGCCACCTTAAATGCCCACACTGAAACCGGTCAGAAAAGTTTAGAAGCATGGTTCAAAAATTAACCCGCCGTCAAATTGTCCGCAGCGCCGCCACCGGCCTGCTCTTCACCGTCACCCCGCTGGCCGCGCTGGCCAAGGCCGCCGCCGCACCGCAATTCGTGGCCGTGCGCATCTGGCCTGCCAGCGCCTACACCCGCATCACCCTCGAAGCCTCGAGCGCGATGAAATACAAACATTTCACGCTCGACAACCCCGCCCGGCTGGTGGTGGATATCGAGGGCGCCACGCTCAATAATGTGCTGCAAACCATCAGCAGCAAAGTGCAGCAAAACGATCCCTATATCGCCAACATCCGCGTGGGCCAAAACACCGCCACCACCGTGCGCGTGGTGATCGACCTGAAGCAGGCGGTGAACCCGCAAGTGTTTACGCTCGCGCCGGTGGCCAATTTCCGCAACCGCTTAGTGGTGGATCTTTACCCTTCCAGCGCCACAGCCTTGGCGGCAGAAGCCAACGACCCGCTGATGGCGCTGCTTAACGATTATTCCCAAGGCCGCATCCGCAGCGACGGCACCGGCAGCGGCAGCGTGCCGCCGGTGAAAGAGCGCCAGCCCGCCATTATCGACACCCCGCCACCCACCAGCCCGCGCGGCAGCAGCCGCAAGCCGATTATCGTGCTCGATCCCGGCCACGGCGGTGAAGACCCGGGCGCCATCGGCCCCAGCGGCCTGCGCGAAAAAGACGTGGTGCTCGCCATCGCCCGCGAAACCAAAAAACGCCTCGATGCCATGGGCTACCGCACCTACATGACCCGCAACGAAGATGTGTTTATCCCCCTGGGCGTGCGCGTGGCCAAAGCCCGCAGCCTCAAAGCCGATTTATTTGTGTCGATACACGCCGATGCCTTCACCAGCCCGAGCGCGCGCGGCACCGGCGTGTATGCGCTCAGCACCAAAGGCGCCAGCAGCGCCGCCGCCCGCTTTTTGGCGCAAACACAAAACAGCGCCGACTTAATCGGCGGCGTGCAAAAAGTGGGCAATAAAAATGTGGACAACGCCATTCTCGACATGACCCAAACTGCCACCATCAAAGACAGCCTCGTGCTCGGCCGCCGCGTGCTCGACGAATTGGGCAAGCTCAACAAGCTGCACAAAGGCCATGTGGATCAAGCCAACTTTGCCGTGTTACGCGCGCCGGATATTCCGTCGATTTTGGTGGAAACCGCCTTTTTGTCCAACCCCACCGAAGAGAAGCTTTTGGCCAGCAGCTCATTCCGCCAACAAAGTGCGGCAGCCATTGCCCAAGGTGTGCGCAATTATCTCAACACCGCCGTGCTCGCGCGCCGCTGATGAATTTTGTATAGGTGGTTGGATAAGGGGAAAGGCCGTCTGAAAGCTTTCAGACGGCCTTTCCCCTTATCATGCAATGATGTTTTTTGAATAGGCAATGGGTATGTATAGTGAAATGCAAGAAAAAGTGACACGAAACTGCATTTTGCAACGGCGTAGGTTGGGTTGCCAAACCCAACGTTTCAGACGGCTTGTGGATTTGTTGGGTTTGACAACCCAACCTACCCGTTGTGACTTTTCTAGGCATTTCACTATATAGTGAAATGAATGAAAAACTTATACAAAAATAAGAAATTTAGCATCATGTGTAGGGTGTGTGGCGCAGCCACGCACGCGGTTTAAACGGCTTC
>RCMY010000514.1_pt1 | contig 36284 bp, 35 predicted proteins | sample 2041341 | NCBI WGS metagenome assembly RCMY01 (sample SAMN09708234, study PRJNA481090) | Marine sediment metagenome, whole genome shotgun sequencing project. | reverse complement strand
CGGCCTCGAGTGCATCGGCAACCCGGTCACGATGCGTTCCACGCTCGACCTCGTCCGCCGCGGCGGCACGGCCTGCATCGTCGGTGTCGGTCGAGCCGAAGAAACATTCGCCCTCAGCGCCTTCGAGATGTTCTTCTCCGAGAAGATTCTCGTTGGGTCGATGTACGGCGGCGCCGACGTGCGCACCGACTTCAACCGTTTCCTTCGTCTGTACAAGGCCGGCAAGCTCGATCTCGACGGCATGATCAGTCGCCGTATCAAGCTCGACGAGGTGAACGACGCACTCGGCGCCCTCGGCGACCCCGACGTCATTCGTCAGATCATCGAGTTCTAGCCGGTGACGAACACGCTGCTGGGTATCGGCGCGCCGATCTTCGGCGGTGCGGTTGCCGAAGGGAGGCTGGTGCACTTTGTGACACCGGAAGACGTGCTCGCCGCGCTCGATGACGACATGGTCATCGAGGAGACGGTGGCGTTGGTCGACCACGCCGGCGCGACGTTTCTTGCGCCGATCGAAGCCGACCTTGCCGGCATCATCTGTCGCGAAGGTGACGTCGAGAGCCATCTGGCGATCGTGAGCCGCGACTTTCGCATTCCGGCACTCATGAATGTCACCTTTTCGGGTGATGTACCGACCACGGGCACGCGGGTGCGCATCGATACCGATGCGGGCACGTTGCACGCCATTCACGAATAGCTCGTTCGCCAACCGCACGGCGCAACGAAGAGGAAGCAGGGAAATCATGGGAGACCGGCTGCAAGCCGAATTGGTACTGGAATACCCGTTCACCCGCACGACCGGCCCGGTTGTCGGGGCCTTTCTGACGGGCGTGCGCGAAGGCGTATTGCTCGGGATCAAACGGCCTGACGGCACGGTCCTCTGTCCTCCGACCGAGTACGACCCCGAGACGTCGGCCGAGCTGAACGAGCTGGTCGAAGTCGGTCCCGGCGGCGTCGTGACGACCTGGACGTGGGTCGCAAAGGCCCGCCCTCATCAGCCGTGGGATCGCCCCTACGCGTTGGCGATGATCCTCCTCGATGGTGCCGACACACCCATGATGCACGGCGTCCTCGTCGAGGATGTCGAACACATGTCGACCGGCATGCGGGTCACGGTTTCGTTCAAGGACGAACGCGAGGGCCACATCGCCGACATCTTGGGCTTCGTGCCCGAGACATCCACAACAACGGAGTCCGCCAATGGCTGAGCTGATCCTGCCCGAATCGATCCGTGATGTGGAGCAGGTGCAATCGGTGCGCACGCCGTTCTCGCTCGAGTACACGGTGACCGCAAGTGGCGCCACCCAGGTCTATCTCGAGGGCTTCGCCACAAAGAAGATCATGGGCCAATGCTGCCCGGTCGACGGTGCGGTGTTCGTCCCGCCCAAGGCGGTGTGCCCGGTGCACGGCATCGAGACGCCTGACTTCGTCGAGGTGCCCGCGGTCGGCCACGTCGGCTCGTTCTGCGTCACCCGCGTCCCGATCCCCGGTCGAGACGACCTCGAGATCCCGTACGTCAGTGGGTGGATCTTCCTCGATGGGGCCTCGGTCGGGTTTCTCGGACTCGTCTCCGGGTGCGAATTCTCCGATGTTCGACTCGGCATGCGGGTCAGGGCCAAGTGGAAACCCGACGCCGAGCTTGCGTCGACACCCGACAACATCTTGTGGTGGGAGCCAACCGGCGAGCCCGACGTGCCCGGCGACAAGGTCGGCCACGGCGGCTGGACCGGTCAGGGCCCGGGATTGACGGGGAACAACGCTGGAGGTGGCACAGATGCGTGATATCGCTGTTGTGGCTTCGGCCATGCACCAAGAAGCGGTTCTGCCTTCCACCGAAGTGCAGATGATGACCGTGCTCATCAATGCGGTTCGCGAGCAAGCCGGACTGACCCAGGAGCAGATCGGGTTCACCTGTTCCGGCTCGAGCGACTTTCTCGCCGGTGGCGCCTTCTCGTTCGTAAGCACCCTCGACGCGGTCGGCCCGGTTCCACCGATCAACGAATCACACGTCGAGATGGACGGCGCATGGGCGCTCTACGAGGCGTGGGTCAAGCTCCAGATCGGCGAGATCGACACCGCGCTGGTCTACAGCTACGGCAAGTCGTCGCCCGGGTCGTTGCGCGACATTCTGTCGACACAGCTCGACCCGTACTACGTCGCACCGCTGTGGCCCGATGCGTTCGCTATCGCCGCGCTGCAGGCCCGAGCCATGCTCGAGGCCGGCACGGTCACCGAGGAGCAACTGGCCCAGATCGCCGTGCGCTCGCAGGCGAACGCCAAGAACAACCCGCTGTCGGTGCGCTCCGGTGACGTCACCGTCGCCGACCTGCTCGCCGCACCGATGCTTGCCGATCCGCTACGACGCCACGATTGCGCGGCCGGCGCCGATGGCGGCGTTGCCGTGATTCTGGCCGCTGGTGATGCCGCGACGGCGGCGAGCGAACGCCCGGCTTGGATTCGGGGTATCGATCACCGAATCGACCCACACCACTTCGGCGTCCGCGATCTCCATGGCGTTCCATCAGCGTCGCTCGCCGCCGCCAAGGCCGGCGTGGCCGACGACAAGGTCGATTTCGCCGAGTTGCACGCGGCGTTTACGACGCACGAGTTCCTGCTTCAACAGGCACTGGGACTCGACGACAACGTTTCGGTGAATCCGTCGGGCGGAGCGCTCGCGGGCCACACGATGATGGCCTCCGGCCTGATGCGCATTGCCGAGGCGGCGCAGCGCATCTCCGCTGGGGACGGCGACCGAGCGGTCGCTCATGCTTCGGCAGGGCCGCTGCTGCAACAGAATCTCGTCGCCGTGTTGGAGGGACAGTAGTCATGGGCAAAGAACGCACCGCAGTCCTCGGCATTGGACAAACCAAGTATCAAAAAACCCGTGGCGACGTGTCGCTCCCGGGCCTGGTGCGCGAGGCCGCGCTGCTGGCGCTCGACGACGCGCAGATGACCTGGGACGACATCGACGCGGTCGTGATCGGCAAGGCCCCCGACTTCTTCGAGGGCGTTATGATGCCCGAGATCACGCTGGCCGAAGCCATTGGCGCGGTCGGCAAACCGATTCTGCGGGTGCACACGGCCGGTTCGGTCGGGGGCTCCACGGCGCTCGTCGCTGCCAGCCTGGTGCAGTCGGGGGTGCACGAACGGGTGCTGACGATCGGGTACGAGAAGCAATCCGAGTCGAATGCAATGTGGGCGTTGTCGCTTCCGTCGGCGTTCTCCACGGCGATCAACGCGGGTGCGGGCGGCTACTTCGCGCCGATCATCCGCCAGTACATGGCCCGGTCGAATGCGCCAGAACTCATCGGGTGCATGGTGGCCTTCAAAGATCGCCAGCACGCACTGAACAACCCGCTGGCACACCTGCAACAACCGGACCTCACCTTCGAGCAGGTCGTCGAGTCGCCGATGTTGTGGGAGCCGATCCGCTACAGCGAAACGTGCCCATCGTCTGACGGCGCCGCTGCCATGGTGCTCGGAAACGAGGCCGCCGGCGATGCTTCGGACAAGCCCGTCGCCTGGATCCACGGAAACGCCATGCGGTCCGAGGGGAACAACTTTCCCGGCCGCGACGAAGTCAACCCGATGGCCAGTCGCGAATGCGCAGCCGACGTTTTTGCCCAGGCCGGTATCACCAACCCGCGGGCCGAGATCGACGCCATCGAAATGTATGTCCCGTTCTCGTGGTACGAACCGATGTGGCTCGAAAGCCTCGGATTCGCCGAGCTCAACGAAGGCTGGCGCCTCGTCGAGGACGGGTCCACCCGTTTCGGCACCGGCGATCTTCCGGTGAACTGTTCCGGCGGCGTGCTGTCGAGCAATCCCATCGGGGCATCAGGCATGATTCGCTTTGCCGAGTCCGCCCTGCAGGTTCGTGGCATGGCCGGCGATCACCAGGTTGACGGCGCGCGCAAGGCATTCGGCCACGCCTATGGCGGCGGTGCCCAATACTTCGCGATGTGGGTGGTCGGGGCCGACAAGCCGTAGTCGTTGACGCACTCTCGGCTTGGTGCTGGCGCCGAGTCGACGGCAGGCGGCCTTGTCCGGTCGCCGATGCCTTCGCGTGAACCTTGAGAACGGCTGCTTTGGCTAGATGTCGATGAGCGTTTCGCAGTTGATTGCGGTGTCGACCTCGGTGCCGCCATCGCAGATGTCGGTGGCGCCGTTGCCGTTCAGTGTGTCCATGCCGGCCTCACCGAAGAGACGGTCGTTGCCGCCGTTGCCTTCGATCTCATCGTTGCCGTTGCCGCCGTACAAATCGTCCGGACCACCACGGCCGGAGATGAAGTCGTCGCCGTCGTCGCCGTAGATGATGTCGTGGCCGTCGTAGCCGTAGAGTTCGTCGTTGCCGGCGTTGCCGTGCACAATGTCGTCGCCGATGAGCGCAAAGATCTTGTCGTCGCCGTTGCCGCCGAGGATTTCGTCGTCGACGTTGCTGCCCCACAGCCGATCGTCGCTGCCGCCACCATCGATGAAGTTGGGGCCCCCGATACCGCCGCGGACTTCGTCCCTGCCGTTGTTCCCATAGAGGGTGTCTGCGCCACCGCCGCCATCGACCGCGTCGTGACCGCCTCCAGCTTCGACGTAGTCATCGCCATAGCCGGCGATGATGTTGTCCGCGCCGTTGTTGCCGTAGATCCGGTCGTCGCCGTTGCCGCCGAGGATCTTGTCGCTGCCGCCTCCTCCGACGAGTTCGTCGTCGCCATCGGCGCCCTTCAAAATGTCGTTGCCCGCGCCGCCGAAGACCGTGTCGTCGTCGATGCCGCCGTTGAGGTCGTCGTTGCCTTCGCCGCCGTCGATCCAGTCGTTCTGGGGGCCGGCGTGGGTGGTGTCATCGCCGGCTCCGCCGGTGATGACGTCCATGCCGTCACCGCCGAGCAGGTAGTCGTTCCCGTTCTCGCCGTTGACGGTGTCGTGCCCGGTATTGCCGTTGAGCTTGTCGTCACCTTCGCCGCCGTGGAGTACATCGTTGCCGGGCCCGCCGCGCAGGACGTCGAAGTCGCCGCCGCCGAACAGCATGTCGTCGCCGTGGCCCGCGTTGATGATGTCGGTGTCGTCTCCACCGTAGATCTCGTCGTCACCATCGCCGCCGCAGAGGATGTCACGTCCCCCGAGTCCTCTGATGATGTCGTTGCCACCTAGGCCGTGGATGATGTCGACCCCAGGGGTCCCCTCGATCACATCGGCGCCTGGCGTACCGACGATCGTCGGGGTTTGTTTGGCGCAGAGTTCGGTTTGCGCGCCGGCGGAACCGACCAGTGCCAACGACGCTGCGAACACGCAGAGTAGTGCGAACGAGGCAAATTTCTTCATGTGGTGGTCCTTTTGGGCCGGCGGAGGGGTGATCCTATTGTCGGCGACGCGCTTCCCCTACACAAGGCAGCAACATGGGCCGAACGGACCATCTTGCCGCCTGGGAACCGGAATGAGGTCCCTTTTGGGGCTCTTTCGGTGACTTTGAGGGGTTTTGTGGTCGCGGGTCGGCCCCGTCAGGTCGCTCGCTCGCAGTTCACCGCCGCAACGAGGTCGTCGACGGCGTCGCACCCGTCGTCGCCGCCCCCGCCGTCGAGTTGATCGTCACCGCCGCGCCCGAAGAGGGTGTCGCCGGCGCGCCCACCATCGATGCGATCGGCCCCGGGGCCGCCGTCGAGTTGGTCGAAGCCGCGTTCGCCGAAGAGTTGATCGTCTCCTCGGTGGCCCGTGATGCGGTCGTCGCCGGTTCCGCCGTAGACCACGTCGTCATCGGGTCCGCCGCGCAGGTCGTCGCCGCCGTCGCCGCCATCGATGAGGTCGCGGCCGCTCTGACCGAGGGCGAGGTCGGCGCCGCGCCCCGCGTGTATGTCGTCGTCGCCATCGTCGCCAACGAGTGTGTCGTCGCCGGAACCGCCCCACAGCGAGTCATCGCCGAAGTGGCCGAAGAGCCGGTCGTTTCCGGCGTTGCCGAAGACCGTGTCGTCGCCGCTTCCGGCACAGACGATGTCGTCGCCGGCGAGTCCGCGAATCGTGTCGTTGCCCGCTCCGGTGACGATGACATCGACCCCGCCGGTCCCGATTGCCGCATCATCACCGGATCCACCCACGAGGGTTGCGAGGCGACCATCGCAAAGCAGGCCGTAACGGTGCAGCAGCGCCGTCTGATCTCCGGGGCCGAGCGAACGGAACGGAGCGCCAATGCTGAGGGTGGGCTGCATCGCCACCGACGGATCGTCGACATGCTCGAATCCGAGTGTGTGTCCGAGCTCGTGCAACACGGCCGACTCGATGTCGTGGCCCCGATCCGCTCCGCTCACCCAGAAATAGTCGTCGTTGAGCTGAATGTTGAACTCGTGGATGACGTTCGCCTCATCGACGAAGAGCGTCGCCCGGGCCAGAAACGACTCGCCCGGAGCTGCGGGCGCCCAGAAGATGTCGTTGTGACCGTCGGACACCGACCGGTCGTCGGCCGAGGATGCGCCACTTACTCCGGCGTACGTGAAGCCAATCGTGGCGTCCGGGTCGTCGGTCCAGGTCTGCGCGGCGCGCTGGACCGCCTCCAGCGCAGCCGGCAGCGATGTGTCGTTTTGCGAGGGGTTGACGAGATACGGGATGGCGGTTTCGGTGGGCGCAAAGGAGTACGTGGCCAACTCGAACGCGTCAGGGTTGCCTGCGGTGCTGCTCGTACCGTCAGCACGGCTCAGCGGCTCGGCAACGCTCCCAGCGCTGACGGAGCCATCGAAGAGGACGTCGGTGTCGACCGCCGACCAGCCCTCGGTTGAGGACTGCGCTCGGGCTGTGGCGGGCGAGCTGAGCAACGCTGCGACGATCAGCAGAACGATGGCATTGCGGCGTCGAGATTGTCGGATGCGATTGCGTAGTCGAAACACGGTGATGGTCAAGCTAGTCTGCACGGAGCTACACAGCTGCTGTTGAAAGGGCACTCCATGAAAATTGTTGTCGACTACGACCTCTGCGAAAGCAACGCCATCTGCATGCAGATCGCGCCCGAGGTCTTCGAGGTTCGCGATGACGATTTCCTCTATGTGCTCAACGACGAGCCAGCCGAGGATCAACGCGGAAAAATGGAAGAGGCGGTCCAGCGCTGCCCGAAGCAGGCCATCAAGATCGAAGACTGACCGTGGGTCAGTCGGGCGTCGTCATCGTTGGCGCGTCGCTCGCAGGGATCCGTGGAGCACAGGCGCTGCGCCGCGACGGGTACGACGACCCCATCACCTTGATCGGCGACGAGCCGCATCAGCCATATGACCGTCCTCCCTTGTCGAAGCATGTACTCGCCGGCGAGTGGGAACCGGATCGAACGGCCCTTGTTCCCGAAGAGAAGCTCGCCGATCTCGATCTCGAGTTTCGCACCGGGGAACGCGCCATCGGCGTCGACGTCGACGCGCACAAGGTTCGCCTCGCCGGCGGCGAACCCGTCCCGTACGCGGGTCTGCTCATCGCCACGGGGGCGAGGGTTCGAAGTCTGCCCGCCGCCGAGGGGCTCGCCGGCGTGCACACGTTACGAACGATCGACGATGCCATGGCTCTGCGAGCCGAGCTCGACGCCGGGCCGACCCGGGTAGCGGTCGTCGGCGCCGGATTCATCGGCGCCGAAGTTGCCGCAACCTGTCGTGAACGGGGTCATGACGTCGCCATGGTCGAAGCCCTGCCGGTCCCGCTCGGCCGAGTCCTGGGGGACACTTTCGGCTCCTTGTGCGGTGATATCCATCGCGAGCATGGGGTCGACCTGCGGGTGGGTGTCGGTGTGGAGACGTTCCATGGCACCGATCGCGTCGAGGCGCTCGAGTTGGCCGACGGCTCGATCATCGAAGCCGACGTCGTCGTGATCGGCATCGGCGTCGTGCCCAATACCGAGTGGCTCGAAGGCTCTGGACTCACGCTCGAGAACGGCGTGGTCTGCGACGCCACCTGTTTGGCTGCGCCCGACATCACCGCCGCCGGCGACGTGGCGCGATGGCCCAATCCGTTGTTCGACGAAATGATGCGCGTCGAGCACTGGGACAACGCGGTAGAGCAGGGAGCGGCCGCGGCGCGACGATTGCTGGTTTCGGCTGAAGACGCAGAGCCGTTTTCGCCGGTGCCGTGGTTCTGGTCCGATCAGTACGATCGAAAGATTCAGCTGGCCGGGCGCCCCCGGCCCGATGACGAGGTCGAGATCATCACGGGCTCGATGGACGAACGACGCTTCGCCGCCATATACGGTCGTGCGGGCCGTCTCGTCGGCGTGTTCGGCATGAACCGCCCCCGGCACGTCATGCAATACAAGGCCAAAATCGCGCAACGCTGCTCGTGGGACGACGCGTTGGCGTTCGCCCGAGAATCGGCATGAAAGCGTGACCGCATCGCTCCTGGTGGCCGCACTTGCCGTCGCGCTCGTCGACTGGACCGCGGTGGCCCGCGAGCACCTCGGCATTGAATTTGTTGCCAAGCCGGCGGTCATGGTCGCGCTCATCGCCGCCGTCCTGTCGCTGCCCGATCACACCAGCCTGCACACGTGGATGATCGTCGGCCTGGCGTTTTCCCTGTTGGGCGACATCATCTTGATGCTGCCGAGTGGGCCATTCGAGGGTGGCCTCGGCGCGTTCCTGCTCGCCCACGTCGCCTACATCGTCGCGTTCGCGCAGGTCGACACCAATCGCACGTGGCTGGTGGTCGGAGTCGTCGTAGCCGTCGTCGGCTGTGCGTTTGCCGGCAGCAGGATCATCCGGGCCGCAGCTGCTCAGGGCGGCACGGCTCTGGGCATCGCGGTTGCGCTGTACATCGTCGCCATCGCCACGATGGCCGCCAGTGGTTTCGGTACCGGCGCCGCGCTCGTCGCGGTGTCCGTGGTGCTCTTCATGGTGTCCGATGCGCTACTCGGCTGGGGTCGATTCGTCGGCAAGCTGCCCTTCGAACGCGTTGCCGTGCACGTCACCTACCATCTCGCTCAGATCGGTTTCGTCGTATGGCTCGCCTGATATTTGTCGTCGCTCTGCTGATGGCCGCTTCTTGTGCTTCGGCCACGACCCTCGACCGGGCTCAGCTGGAGGCGGACGTTCCGGCCGCGGTTTCACCGACGACCCCGGGCGACGTCACGGCGGTGTCGTGTCCGGAGGAGATTCCCCGGGGAATCGACCTCGAGGTCATCTGTAGAGCGAAGCTCGGCGACGACTCGATCACCGTCCTCGTGCAACAGCTCGACAACGATGGGGCGCTGTCGCTCACCGTGGTCGAGGAGCTGATCGAGCTCGATGGGATCGAGACAGGCGTCGCCGAGCGGTTCGCAGCGGATCTCGCCCTCGACACCGATCTGCGATGCGAAGGCAGTCGCCTTCGGGTGTTGGGTTCGGGACTGACCCTGCAGTGCAGCTCCGCGACCGATTTCACCGATCCTGAGCTACCGGCCGAGCGGCCATTTACGGTTACCGTCGCGGCTGACGGTACCTACGAGGTCCGGCTCAGCTGAGCGCAGCGCGGCCGTCGAATCAACGTTCGTGCGGGTCGGGCCACACGTGGCTGAAGCAACGCTGGTCGAGCGTCCCCGGGCTCCACATACTCCAAATGCCGCCGACCGCCCGCCGGGTTCGTTCGGTCCATTCGAGGCAGCTCGGTTCGCCGATACGCCGTACCACCTGCGCTATCCCGCCATCGTGGACGGTGTAGCCAGCCCACACACCGGGGTAGTCCTTGGTCGAACCCACCTCGGTAATGGGCACCCGGCCGTACCGGTACGCCCGATTGCGGTGCGAATGCCCGGAGGTGACAAAGGCTTGTGGATTGGCCTCGGCGAGGCCCAACAACATCTTGTCGGCGTCGGCTTTGGAGAATCCCGGCGGAAAGAACCACGGGACACGGGTGCGATGGAGATGGAAGTGCAGCGCGACGAGAACGGGACGCTTCACCGCTGCCGCTGCGTGGATCTTCTCCGGGAGCGAGCCCATCTCGCCGCGGCTGTGCTGCGCGACCGCACCGTCGGCCAGGATGATTCGCAGTCGATCGAGATCGTGGACCTGGAAACGTCGCCGCTGCTCGCCCACCATTTCCAGTCCGCGGCTGGCCGGGATCGAGCCGGTGCGGTGTTTGACGTCGTGGTTGCCGATGACGAATGCGTACGGAATGGTGATCGAATCCAGGAGTGCCGCAAACTCGTCCCAATGAGCGGGTGTGGTGTGGTGGGTGAGGTCGCCCTTGATGAGGAGGAGTTCGGCGCCCCATTCGGTTGCTTCGCGAACCGCCGCCTTGGCGCACCTCAGCGCATGCGTGTCACCGTCGACTTCCCCCTCCTTGATGCGGCCGACGATGCCGAACCGCTTGGCGCCGAGATGGAGATCGGAGATGGTGGCGAACTTCGCCAGTTGTGGGCCCGGGGGTGGTGTGAGCGTCGTGAAATCCACCGTCTCGGTCCGGTCCGGGCCGCAAATCGTGGCGGTATGCCTACTGCCTGCGTGAAGGCCGTCCACAAACAGTGCTCCGGCGTCGATGCCGGTACAGATCGTGAACGTGCGGTTGTCGAGGTCGATCCGCGTCGGGCCGATGCCGAGGGAACGCCACACCAGCTGCACCGTGGTTGCTTCCACGGCGAACGCCTCGGCCCGTCGGGGAATCGAGACTGGCGATCTGACCATCATGGTGGGTCAGCCATCGGCCAAACGCTGACGGAGTCGAACGTTTACCGCCTGACGTTCGAGATGCTGTTCGACCTGTTGAGCCCCCTGCGGAATGGGATGCGCCTCGAGGAACGTTTTCACCGAGGCGGCGAGTTCAGGTGTCGCGAGGGATCGGACGCCGCCGAGCATCCGGCTGATCGTCATCGTCGGGAACCGGTCGTTGATCTGATCCCAGCGGTCGGTGATGAGCTGCCACACGTCAGCGCCGTGTTCGCGGTGCGAGAGCGCGCCGGCAAGGGTGAATGGCCCATCCTGGCTACGGATGCTGTCGCCAAGGGATCGCTTCGCAATCGTGAGGATCTGCTCGCGCTCGGGAAACGTGGCCAGTGCGTTCAGGTATCGCCGCTCCACCTGCGGGGCTTCCGCATGTTCGTAGCGTCGCCAGAAATCCTCGAATTCCGCCTCGGTGCCGGATGCTGCGACGATTTCCACCGCAGCCGATTCGAGCTCTGGGGGAGTGGATGTGGACGACAACGCGGCGCGGGCATGTGCTTGCACATCGCCGTTGTTGCCGGTGATCCCCGCAGCGGTGAGCAAGGTGGCTCGGCGCTGGCGCGTTCGGTCATCCTCGTCGGCGGCCGGCGCCCAACCCGCAGCGGTCGCAGCCGGCCCGACGATGGCTTCGACCTGGGCCTCGAAGTCGGCCAGGTGCTCGTCCGCGGTGAGATGGTGGAGCGTGGCCAGTGCCCCGGTGAGGCGTTGCCACACCGATCCGTCGGACTCGCCGTGGTAGGCGCGGGCCATGTGCAAGAACGTGGCCGGTGCATAGGCATCGGCAAGGACGAGCGCCCACGCGTCGTCGAGCAACACATACCGTTCGAGTGCGCTGAGGGGCTCGAGGTCGGTTTCGTCGAGCGATAGCAAACGGGCCTCGGGGTGTTGCACCCGGTAGTAGCCGGTGCTCTCAGCGTTGAGTACAGGTAGCGACGCAGAGGGTGGTGCGGCCAGCGTGGTGCTGTCGGTGAGGAGCAGGCGTTCGGTGAGTCCGTCGACGCGGGTTTGCATCGGGATCTGCCAGCTCGCATCGTCGTCGGGACCGGGGAAGTACCGGAATCGGCTCTGGGACAGCGACCGTTGGCCGTCGTCGTCGGCGTAGCTCACGAGCGGTACGCCACCTTGGAATATCCACCCGGCCATGAGCTCGCGAACCGGTTCGCCGGTCGTCTCTTCGAGGGCGGCCCACAGGTCGTCGGTCTCGGTATTGCTGAGCTGATGACGATGGAGGTAGTGGCGAATGCCGTCGCGAAACTCGTCCTCACCAAGGTATTGCTCGAGCATGCGGACGACCGAAGCGCCCTTCTCGTAGGTCAGCACGTCGAACATGCCCTCTGCCTCCGCCGGCGAGGTGACGTCGTACTCGACGGGCCGGGTGGACTCCAGCGCATCGATGTCGTACGCCATTGATTTCGAGAGACCAAAGTCGACCCAGCGGTTCCAGTCGGGCCGGTATTGGTCGGTCGCTTTGGTTTCCATGAAGGTGGCGAAGGCCTCATTCAACCAGATGCCGTTCCACCAGCGCATCGTGACCAGGTCGCCGAACCACATGTGGGCGAGTTCGTGATTGACGACATCGGCGATGCGCTGCAGCTCGGGCTGGGTCGCCTCGTGCGGATCGGCGAGCAGAGCGATTTCGCGGAACGTGACGCACCCCAGGTTTTCCATTGCGCCGAAGGCGAAATCGGGGATCGCGACCAGGTCGACCTTGGACCCGGGGTAGGGGATCGCGTAGTACTCGGTGAAGTAGCGAAGCGCTTTCTCGGCGACGTCGAGGGAGAACGCGCACCGTTGCTCCTGGCCGGGACGATGGATGACCCGCAACGCGATGCCATCGACGTCGATGGGGTCGCTCGCCTCCAACGGACCAACCACAAATGCCACCAGGTACGTGGACATGGGGATCGTGTCGTCGAAGTGCACGGCAACCCGGCCGTCGGGTTGCGACTCGCGCCCGATTTCGCTGCTGTTGCTGATCGCCAGGAGGTGCGGGTCGACGACGAGGGTGACGCCGAAGCTCGCCTTGAAGTCGGGCTCGTCGAAACAGGGAAATGCGCGCCGCGCATCCGTGCTCTGAAACTGGGTCGTGGCAATCGTGTGTTCTGCGCCCGCTTCGTCGGTGAAGGTGCTTCGATAGAACCCGCGTAGTTGATCGTTGAGCACGCCGGTGAAGGTGAACTCGAGCACCGCGGGTCCGGCGGGCGCCACTGCATCGAGCAACAGCGTCACCCGTTCGTTTGCGATGTCGGACTCGACCGACAGGTCGCGAGGCGCACCGTTTGACTCGGCGGCCGCCGGGTACGTGATCGTCGCGCTGGAGATCTCGAGGTCGAGTGCGTTGAGGGTGATGCGGTCGACCGGTTCGACAACGTCGACGTCGATCGTCGCCGTACCCCGAAATGTCGCTGCGGCGAGGTTCGGTTCGAGGACCAGGCGGTAGTGACGAGGCAGCACCTCGCGCGGTAGGCGATAGGGGTCGGTCAAGACGGCTCCAGAGACGTTTGGCGTTCGAGCAGCCTAGTGCGTTGGTCCGCCGGGCTGTTTCCGGGCCAACCCTTCGACGCGCGGATGCCCGCACGTTTGCGCAAGATTGTCCGGTTCAGCGCGCACGCGACCACGGGGGGTGGCCACGGCATCGAAGGGCAACAGAGTTGTCATCGAACCGTCATCGGGGCTGACTCTTTCGACACGGCGCATGCGCTTGTATGGAGGGAGGCAAAGCGGGAGTAGGGAAAAAGATGGCGTACCACCGAAATGACGAACTGACTTGGACTGCGGAAGACGCGGACTGGTCGGCATTCAGCGACGGACTCGATGTCGACGATGAGGCGTTCGCGAAGGCGATCATCGCCGGTCGACAGGCTGAGGTTGCCACGCACTGGTAGGGCGAACAAAACACGCTCGCACAACATGCTGGTGAGGTCACCAGGTTGGTCACGCATGTGATCGACCCGTACCGTGGTGCCCGCTTGAACTTACTCGCAGGGAGCACGCGTGCCAGCACCTACCTATGACGTCGTTGGCGTCGGAAATGCCATCGTCGATGTGATCGCGTCCGTCGACGATGGATTTATCGACGAGAACGGCTTGGTCAAGGGAGCAATGACCCTGATCGACCAGGATCGGGCCGAGTCGCTGTACGCCAAGATGCCGCCTGGGGTCGAGACCTCGGGCGGTTCGGCCGCCAACACACTGGCGGGCGTGGCGTCCTTCGGTGGATCCGGGGCCTACATCGGCAAGGTGCGCGACGATCAACTCGGCGACATCTTCGGCCATGACCTCCGTTCCATCGGCGTCACGTACGACATACCCCCGAGTACGGAAGGGCCATCGACGGCCCGTTGTCTCATCCAGGTCACGCCCGACGCCGAACGAACGATGAACACGTTCCTCGGCATCTCGGCCGTGCTCGAGTCCGACGACTATGACGATGCGATGGTGGCCGGCGGCAAGATCGTCTATTGCGAGGGCTACCTCTGGGATACCGAACCGGCCAAGGCGGCCATTCGCCACGCCATGGCGGTTGCCAGGCAGGCCGGCGGCCGGGTGTCGATGACGCTCTCGGATCCGTTCTGTGTCGATCGACACCGCGAAGAGTGGTTGGGGCTCATCGACGGCAACGTCGATGTTTTGTTCGCCAACGACGAAGAACTCTTGTCGCTCTTCCAAACCGACTCCCTCGATACCGCCTTGCAGGAGGTGTCGCCGATCGTTGAGATTGCGGCCGTCACCCTGGGAGCCGAAGGATCGGTCATCGTGACCGGCGGCGACCGCCTCGCGGTTGCGGTCGAACCGGTCCAACGGGTCGTCGACACGACCGGCGCGGGCGACCTCTATGCCGCCGGCTTCCTGTTCGGCCTGGCGAACGACTTGCCGTTGGCCGAGTGCGGTCGGCTCGGAAGCCTCGCCGCAGCCGAGGTCATCAGCCATGTCGGGGCTCGCCCGCAACGGTCGCTTGCCGCCCTCATTTCCTGACGCACGCGCGAACCCGCAGCCTGGACAGCGTAAATAATAGTCGTTATGATGCCGCCGTGGATTCCGCAGACAACACCCGCGACGCGCTCTTGGGCGCGGCGGTCGCCGTGTTCGCCGAGCGGGGCTATGAGGGCGCTGGCGTCGCCGAGATCGCCCGCCGGGCCGGGCTGACGACAGGCGCCATCTACAGCCGCTACACGGGCAAGGCCGAGCTGTTGCTCGACGCCATCGAGCAACACATGCCCGAAGAGATCAGCCACCTCCTCCGTGGAGGTACCGGCAACGAGAGCACCGCCGAACTGCTGAGCGCCGTGGGCGTCCATCTGGTCGACGAGACCAACACCGCCGAAGGACTTCTGCTCGAGGCCGTGGTCGCCTCTCGGCGGTCGCCCGACCTCGCCGACATGCTGCGCCACCGGCTTGCGCAAGAGGACGCCGACTTCGCCAAGCTGATCGACCACGGCAAGGACGAGGGGCAGATCGACCCCGACCTCGACACCAGCGCGGTCGTGCGGCTCTGTCAGGCCATCGGCCTCGGCATGCACGTCTATGGCGCAATCGGCGCGGAGATGCCCAATTCAGCCGACTGGGCTGCTGTCGTCGAACGCCTGTTGCTCGCCGCAAAACCGCCTGCACCGTCCTGAACCGCACCGTCCTGAACCGCACCGTCCTAAAATTTGGAGCACACCGATGACCGACCAGTACACCTCTGACAACGACGCCGACGACGGCTACACCGCAGACGCCGCGATTCTCGGCCGCGACGGCGTGAGCGACATCGACCTGATCTGCGAGGCCGCGGCGGAGTACGCCGGCTCGAGCGGTGACGAGCACTCGGTCGTCGACAACGCCGAGGCCATCTTTACGTGGAACTACGAAAAGGGTGAGCGCCCCAGGTTGGAGCGGTTGTACGAGAAGGCGAAGACCTCGCAGTGGAATGCGGAGATCGACCTCGACTGGAGTATCGAGGTCGACCCCATGACCGCCTTCTCCATCTTCTCCGAGCTCGGACCCGAACGTTCATCGTTCACCGACGGCGACTCGCCCATCAAGAACTGGGGCGACAAAGAGTGGTCCGAGTTCAGCTACGAGTCGCTGTCGTGGCGCTTGAGCCAGTTTCTCCACGGCGAACAAGGTGCGTTGCTGTGTACCGCCAAGATCGTCGAAACCGTCCCGTGGTACGACGCCAAGCTCTACGCGTCCACCCAGGTGGTCGACGAGGCGCGCCACGTCGAGGTGTTCGCAAAATACCTCGACACCAAGGTCGGTTCGAGCTACCCGATCAACCCCCACCTCGGTTTGCTGCTCGACGACATCATCTCGGACTCGCGGTGGGACATGACCTACCTGGGTATGCAGATCATGGTGGAGGGGCTGGCCCTGGCGGCGTTTGGATTCATGCGCCAGATGACCGAGGAGCCGCTGCTGAAGGAACTGCTGCGCTACGTCATGTCCGACGAGGCCCGCCACGTGGCCTTCGGCGTCTTGTCGTTGCAGGAGTTCTACCAAGACCTGAATCAGGCCGAGATTCGCGAGCGGCAAGAGTTCACCTTCGAGGCGGCCGTCCGGATGCGCGATCGGTTCCTGCAGCAAGAAGTGTGGGAGAGGATGGGTGTGCCGCAGAAGCCGATGATGGAGCGGGCGTTGAACCTCCCGGAAGAACAGAAGATCTTCCAACAGATGCTGTTCTCGAAGATCGTCCCCAACTGTAAGAAGCTCGGCTTGCTCGACGCCGGCGATGGTTGGTTGCGCGATCGCTTCACCGACATCGGCGTGATTCAGTTCGAGGACTACGTCGACACCGCCGATGAGTTCGAAGACTTCTCGATCGAAAACACCGAAGTCCCGGCGTAGCCCTCGATGAGCGACTACAGCTGCTTCGACGTCAGCGAATCCGGCCATGTTGCCCATGTGCAGCTGAGTCGGCCCGACGAGTTGAACTCGATGAACCGCGCGTTCTGGGTCGAGCTGCCCCGGATCATCAACGACATCAGCGATGCGGGTACGGCGCGGGCGATCGTGCTGTCGTCGACCGGGCGCCATTTCACCGCGGGCATGGATCTGTCGGTCTTCGGTTCCCCCGACCTCGCCGGCGATGCGCAGGCGGAGGTCGGTCGTCAGCGAGCGCAACTGCGAATGACCGCGCTTCGATTGCAGGAATCGTTCTCGTGCCTGGAGAAGGCCCGCATGCCCGTACTCGCGGCTATCCAGGGCGGCTGCGTCGGCGGCGGCGTCGACATGGTCTCCGCCTGCGACATGCGATACGCCACCGAGGATGCTTGGCTTTGCATCCAGGAAATCAACATCGGCATGACGGCCGACGTCGGCACGCTGCAGCGCTTGCCCAAGATCATCCCGGAGGGGGTGGTGCGCGAGATGGCCTACACCGGCCGTCGTATGTCGGCCCAGCGCGCCTACGAAGTCGGCCTCGTCAACCAGGTCTTCGCGACGCACGAGGAGCTCGTCGACGGCGTGCTCGACATTGCAGCGGAGATCGCGTCGAAGTCACCACTCGCGGTGTGGGGTTCGAAGGAGATGATCACCTATGCGCGGGACCATTCGACGGCTGATTCACTGAACTACGTCGCCACCTGGCAAACAGGCATGTTTCAGCCGCCCGACATGCTCGAATCGTTCGCTGCACAAGCGGAGAAGCGCGACCCCGTGTTCGAGCCATTGCTTCCCGTGCGCGACGAACTCTGACCGGGCCCGCGCCTGTGAGTACTGGCCGATCAGTACTGGCCTATCGGTACTGGCTGGAGTGTTCGCCGAGGCGGACGAGCGCGGCGCTGACCCAGCTGCCGAGCGGCTCCCACAGGGCGTCGAGGCTCGGGCCATCACCGAGTTCCTGCTCGTCGAGGGTGCAGACACCGTTGTAGGCCACCTCGAAGGCATAGTCGGGCTTGTCGTCGGGGTCGTCGCCATAGATCGTCTCGACCGTGGGATTGTCCCGCTCGAGTTGCGTGGCGCGCAGTTGCGGCCCGGTGGCCGGAAGCGGCTCGAGCAGGTCGACGATCGTCGGTAGGCTCCGCAGCTCCTGCACCCGCAGCACAACCTCGACCGCGATCAACGGCGGGTCGTTCAATTCATTGCCGCTCACCCATTGGCGATACGCGGTCTGCGATGCGGAGGACCACTGCAGGGTGATGTCGGTTCGCACGCTCGCCGGCACCGTCTCGCCCGGCAACGCATAGGACGTACTCCAGGTGAGATCGCCGAGGAGAAGGTCGCTCTGAAACCTCTCGTCGACGACCGTCCGTTCGAGGTGGACGTCTTCCAACGCTTGACGCAGTGAGCCGACTGCGTCGGCAAAAATGTGATCGAGCACGTGATCCACCGTAGCCAGCATGGGTCGAGTTGAACGTGTCGAAAAACGGTGATTGGATGCCGGACCAGCTGATGGTCGGCGGCATCTCGCCGAAGACGGCCGTGCCGCTGCGGTCAACGCGCTGTCCGTTCGCACCCATCAACAATCGAGAGCGAGGAATTCGGTGAGTCCAACCGCAATCGAAGCATCCCAGCTACGAAAGTCGTTCGGCGACATCGAAGCGGTGCGCGGTGTCGACCTCCACGTGCAGTCGGGCGAGATCTATGGCTTTCTCGGTCCGAACGGTGCCGGCAAGTCGACGGTCGTGAAGATGCTGTGCACGTTGTTGTTGCCCACTGCCGGATCGGCCAGCGTGCTCGGTCTCGATGTCGTGAAACAAGCCGATGAGCTGCGGCTTCGTATCGGCGTCGCGCTCCAGGAAGCGTCGCTCGATGAGCGCCAGACCGGCCGCGAAATCTTGCGATTGCAGGGCCGGCTCTACGGGCTGCACAAGGGCGAGATCGACCAACGCATCGACGAGCTCTCGGTGCTCATCTATGTCGAAGCCATCGACCGGTTCATCGGCACGTACAGCGGAGGCATGCGGCGACGGCTCGACTTGGCTGCGTCGCTGATGCACAACCCCGAGTTGCTCTTTCTCGACGAGCCGACAACCGGGCTCGACCCGGCGGCCCGAGTGCGAGTGTGGGACGAGGTGAAGCACATCAACCACGTGCTGGGCACCACCATCTTTCTCACGACGCAGTACCTCGAAGAAGCCGACGAGCTCGCCGACCGGGTCGGCATCATCAACGCCGGCGTCCTGGTGGGCGAGGGAACGCCCGACGCCTTGAAGAAGTCGATCGGCAACGATCTGATCGTCGCCAGGATCTCCGGTGACAGCGACGTCGCCCAGGCCGCAGTCGCCCATCTCCCCGGCGTCGACTCGGCGGAGGTCCACGGCGACGAGCTCACGGTGTCGGTGACCAACGGTTCCGAAACCATTTCGCCCGTCGCCGTTGCCCTCAGCGGCACGACGGTCGATGTGCTCGAACTGACGCTGCGCACACCAACGCTCGATGACGTCTTCCTCGAACTCACCGGTGAGCGAATCGAAGTGGACGCATGACCGCCACGCCGTCACCGATCCGGGCCCGACCCTCGGGTTTCGTCGCCGACGTGCGATCCATTGCCGGACGGGCCCTGCGGGCGATCCCGCGCGAGCCCGAGGCGATCATCCCCGCGCTTTTCATCCCGACGTTCTTCTTCGTGGTGTATATCGGCGCACTCCAAGATGTGACGGAGGCGGACAATCCCGGCTTCGACTTCAAGGCCTTTCAACTTCCCGTCGCGATTGTCTTCGCCGTCACGGGCATCTCGCGAGCGGCTGCCCTCGTCACCGACATCACCACCGGCTACTTCGACCGCCTGTTGCTCACACCCACCCGGCGATTGCCGCTGCTGCTCGGACTGATGGTGGCCGATTTCGCCTTGGTGTGTGCGCTGTGCGTGCCGGTCATCGTGATGGGGTACGCCGTGGGGGTCCGCTTCGAGACCGGGATCCTGGGCGTGTTGCTGTTCATCCTCATGGGTGGGCTGTGGGGCCTGGCGTTCACGGGGCTGCCGTATGCGATTGCACTCAAAACCGGCAACGCTGCGGCGGTAAATGCCAGCTTCTTGCTCTTCTTCCCGTTTGCGTTCCTCACGACATCGATCGTGCCGGAGGAAGCGATGACCGGGTGGCTGCAACAAGTGGCCAAGTACAACCCGATCACCTACTTGCTCGAGGCGCTTCGGGCGATCGTGAGCGAGGGTTGGGTGTGGGCCGATATTTTGAAGGGTTTCGGCGCCATCGGTGCACTGGCGGTCGTCTCGATGACGTTGGCGCTACGCTCGCTACAAGGCCGGGTCAAACGAGCCTGAGGGTCCGGGCAGCCGACCATCCGCGCGGCCGGGATACCGCCCGCCTCGCCAGCGCGAACGATCGATGTCGTGGGTGCGATCGATGTAGGTCAGACTCGTCGACATGACCAGATTGAGCAGTCTCTCCCGTTCTGTCGAAGGTCGTGTTGTCATCGTGACCGGCGCCGCGTCGGGTATGGGACGGGCGACGGCACATCTCTTTGCCGATGAGGGTGCCAAGGTCGCGATCTGCGACCTTTCGGCCGACGCCCTCGAAGTGGTCGCCGGCGAAATCCGAGGCGTCGGCGCCACGGTGTACGCGGCGGTGGTCGATGTGGCCGACGTCGTGCAGGTCGATGCGTTCGTGGCCGATGCGCGGGCCGCGCTCGGCCCGATCGACGTCGTGGTGAACAACGCCGGTATCGCGCTTGGGGCACCGATCGGGGACGATGCGTTTCCCGACTCTTGGACGGCCAGCCTCGACATCAACCTGTCGGCCCATGTGCATGTCATTCGGGCGTGTCTCGCCGACCTGCAACGCAACGCCGACGGACGTATTGTCAACATCTCGTCGACCGAAGGCCTGGGTGGTACCGCCAACAACGCGGCGTACGGAGCTGCGAAGCACGGCGTGATCGGGCTGACGAAGTCGTTGGCGGTGGAGTTGGGCAAGACGGGTGTCACCGTCAACGCGGTCTGCCCCGGACCGATAAACACCGGCATGACCGAACCGATACCCGACGATTCCAAGGCCGTGTTCGCCCGTCGTCGCACGGCGATCCGCCGCTACGGCGAACCCGAGGAGGTCGCCCACATCACACTCAGCCTGTGCCTGCCGGCGGCGAGCTACATCACCGGAGTGGCAATCCCCGTCGACGGCGGCATGATCGCGCGGAATCAATAACTTTGACGCACTCTCAGCTTCGTCGCTGGCGCTCCTCGGGCCTCGATGCTGATCGCCAAGCGCCGAGCCGATGCCTCATCCTTCGGCATCTCCCTTTCACCTGGTGTCGGCTGATGAGCACCTTGGTTGCTTCAATAGAAAACGCATCTGGTGCGGTGTCTTGGGATTGCCTTGTACTTGGCGTTGCCGCCGAGCGTCCAGAGGGCGCCGTCCACTTGGCCGCTGTTGACGTGGTGGCCCCGGTCCTGGAGCGCCTCGACGAGGAGTTCGACGGCGTGGAGCCCGACCGCCCGGATCTCGACCTCCTCGGGTGAGCCGCTGGGGATGTCCTCGACGGCTTCGATGCGAGCGAGGAGGGCGTCGTCGAAGGCGAGGACGCCCTCGACCCGCAGAACATGGGGGACGAGGTTGTCGGCGAACATCGTGAGGCGGTCGAGGTCGTCGAACCGGCCGAGCCCGACGTGGTCGAACGCCACGGCAACGTCGTACGGGGTGATCTGCGCCCGCTTGTACAGCGGCACGTCGAACCCTCGATACGGATGAACATCGTGAAAGTACGGGAGTCGGTCGAGCGTCTGGGCAAACGTTTCGGCCGAGTGGTCGGCCGACTCGATGAGGGAGACAAAGCTGCCGGCGAAATCCGTAGCGACTAACGCACCGAGATCGGCGAGGGCAGTGGCGAAGTGCGCCATGAGTTCTTCCTGCAGCCCGCCGTCGAGCTCTTGGCCAAAGATCTGGGAGCAATCTGTGGTGGTGACCCGAGCGAGGCGTTCAGATGTGAGGGCTCCGGTGGCCGAGACGTAGTCGCGCAGAGAGGCAGCGACGGTGTGATAGCCGCTGTGACCTGGGCGTTTGCGGATGTACGGAAAGTACCCCGACCCGAAGTTGATGGCATCGAGGGCGACCACAAACGAGGCGGTTGCCTCGGCGTCGTCGAAGGCTTGCCGACCGGGATCGCCGCTGTCGTCGTCGATCATCGCCACGGGAAAGTCGGCGGCAAACGCCGCGAGTCGGTCGGGATCGAGTCGCACGTGTTCGGCGAGTTCGGCGACTCTTGCCGCGGTCGCACGGATGGTGTTGAGCATGCCAATACCCTATGAGGATGGCTCTACGCACCGGTCTCGAGGAACGCGCTTCGGCTTGGATGAACGCCGATCCCGATCCGGTCACGGCGGCTGAACTGAAACGGATGATCGACGAAGGTCTCGACGACGAGGTTGCTGCATCCTTCGCCGGTCGGCTTCGCTTCGGGACCGCCGGTCTACGCGGTCCGCTCGGCCCCGGCCCCATGCGTATGAACCGGATGGTCGTTGCCCAAACCGCCCGGGCGCTGATGCAATACCTCGACCCCAACCCCACCGTCGTCATCGGCTACGACGCCCGCACCAACAGCGAAGTGTTCGCCCGCGATACCGCCGACATCGTGGTGGCCCACGGCGGCCGGCCGAAGTTGGCAACCACCGTGGTGCCGACGCCACTGCTGGCATTCGCCGTGCGGCACTACGACGCCGACCTGGGTGTGATGGTCACGGCGAGCCACAACCCTCGCCAGGACAATGGCTACAAGGTGTATCTCGCCGACGGCGCGCAGCTGTCGCCGCCCCACGATGCCGCCATCGAGGCATTGATGGACGAGGTCGATCCGCTCACGGCCTTGGCCGGGCTCCGATCTGGCGCCGGCGTCGAGGAGATGGGGCCCGAACTGTTGGCGGCCTATCTCGATCAGGTCACGTCGGTGGCAGACCTTTCGGGCCTGCGGGTGGCCTACACGCCGTTGTGCGGTGTTGGCTACCAGTCGTTCGCCCGAGCGGTCGAACCCACGGGGGTCACGCTGCTACCCGTGGCCAGTCAGGTCGACCCCGATCCCGATTTTCCCGGTCTGCCCTTCCCGAACCCGGAGGAGCCGGGCGTGCTCGATGCACTCATCCAGCTCGCTGATGAAGAGGCGGTCGACGTCGCGATCGCCCACGACCCCGATGCCGACCGGCTGGCTGCCGTCTTCCCCACCGCGGAAGGCGGTTGGCAGATGCTCACGGGCAACCAGCTCGGGGCGATCCTGGCCGACCATCAGTTCGAAGTGACCTCTGGAACCGATCGACTCGCCGCGACCACCGTCGTCTCGTCGCAGCTCCTCGCCAAGCAGGCGGCGGCAGCGGAGGTCGAGTTTGCCGAGACGCTTACCGGATTCAAGTGGGTGATGCGCCCCGCCATCGAGGCGCCGGACAAGACCATGGTGTTCGCCTACGAGGAAGCCCTCGGCTATGCCGTGCACCCCTTGGTGCGCGACAAGGACGGCATCACCGCAGGCTTGGCGCTACTCGAACGGGTGGCCGCATTGCGCCGGCGAGGTACCACGGTCTTCGACCGGCTCGATCAGCTCGCCGAGCAATTCGGCCTGCACGTCACGGGCCAGCAGACCCAGCGCTTCGAAGGTGCCGACGCTCGCGCCGACATGACCGAGGCCATGAACGTGCTGCGTCAATCCCCGCCGGCGGAGATCGGCGGCAGCCGGGTCGTCGACATCACCGACTTTGCCGACCGAGAAGGCCCGAAAACCGATCTTTTGCGGTTCGACCTGGCCGATGGCTCGCGGGTCCAGATTCGCCCCAGCGGCACCGAGGCCAAGATCAAGGCCTACATCGAGGTCATCACCGAAGTTGCCGGGAGGGCCATCGACGAGGTTCGGCGAGAGGCCGGCGCCCGACTCGAGGTGCTGCTCTCCGCCGCAGCGGATCTGTTGCAACCCTGAGGCACACGGTACGGGCTATTCCATTCGCCCGAACTGGCGATCGCCGGCGTCGCCAAGGCCGGGAACGATGTACGCGTTCTCGTTGAGATGACTGTCGATCGCGGCGGTGACGATCGTGAGATCGTGCTGCGCCCCGACGACGGTCGCGATACCTTCGGGGGCCGCGAGGACGCTGGCGACCGTGATGTGGCCCACGTTGGCCTCGATGAGCAGCGATACGGCATGCAGCAGCGACCCGCCGGTCGCCAACATCGGATCGAGTACGAGTACCGGGCACCCCAGCAGGTCGTCGGGCACCGTGTTGACGTACGCAGCCGTCTCGAGCGTCGTCTCGTCGCGGCGGAGTCCGACGAAGCCGACGGTGGCGTCGGGCAGCAGTTCGAGCGCGGCATCCAACATGCCCAGGCCCGCTCGCATCACGGGAACGATGAGCGGGAGGTTCGACATGGCGACGCCATGCACATCGGCGAGGGGCGTGGTCACGGTGCGCAACTCGGTCGACCATCCTCGCAGCGCCTCGTAGACGACAAAGCGCGAAAGGTCGTGCAACGCCGACCGAAAGTGGGCGTTGGTCGTGGTTTGATCGCGCAGTGTGGTCAGGCGTTCCTGCGCGAGGGGATGGTTGACGACAGTGGTCATGGGCGTTTCTCCAAATACCGGTAATACCAACGAGCTCGATCGAGTGCTGCGACGGCGCGGTCGGCGGTCGCGTAACACAGACGGCCCCCTTCGCGAACCGCTTTGACACCTGGGTTTTCGCGACCCGCAACCGCCATTTCGGTGCACACCAGAATGGGCTTGCCGTGTTCGGCGGACGCGGCGGCGGCCGCTTCGGCATACAGGGTGTCCTGCCGGTCGTGGAACGCCGTGATGCGTTCGAGGCCGTGGTCGGGGAAGAACGGGCCGTTCTTCATCATCGTCGATTGGTTCGACTGAATCGCGAAGCCGAGGTAGATCACCGCATCGATTCCGGGGTGGCCGGCGACCATGTTCAACACCAACGGAATTGTCTCTCGCGTTTCGCCGCCGGCCAGATCGATCGGGTTGTTGTGGCTCCAACGAGGGGGCAGGTGCTCGTTGAGCGCTTCGGTGAGATCATCGGGCAGGGGAGTGAGCTCGAGTTCGGAACGCGTTATGGCGTCGGCGGCCATGACGCCCCAACCGCCGGCGGTGGTGAGCACGGCAACCCGGTCGCCGCTGGGTTTTGGCTGTGTGGCAAGCGTGGCGGCGATCTCGAACGCCTGCTCGACGTCGGTGGCCCGAATCAATCCCGCCTGTCGACACATTCCGTCGAACACGACGTCGTCGCTCGCAAGGGCGCCGGTGTGGGAGGCGGCGGCTCGTTGCCCACCTGACGTTGCCCCGCCCTTGAGAACCACGACAGGCATCCGTGCCGCGACAGCCTTGGCACGGTCGAAGAACTCTCGACCGTCCTCGATGCCCTCGACGTAGATCAGGGCGACGTCGGTATCGGGGTCGTCGGCGTAGTACTCCAGATAGTCGGCGATACCGAGCTGCGACGCGTTGCCCGCCGAGATCGCGTGGCTGATGCCCACACCGGTGTGCACCGAAAGATTCTCGAAACTCGACACGAAGTTGCCGGACTGACTGGCGATGCCGATGCGCCCAACGGGCGGCATGGGAGCCACGATCTGGGCGCACAGGCCGATGCCGGGCGACACGACACCTTGGCCGTTGGGCCCGGCCATCACGACGCCGAGCTCGTCGCACAGAGCCACCAGCCGAGATTCAGCAGCCCTGCCGTCCTCACCGGCTTCGCCATAGCCGCCGGCGGCCATGAAGACGGCCTTGACGCCGCGACTGGCACAGTCGCGAATCAGCTGTTCGTTCAGGGCGGGCGGCGTGCAGACGAAGACCAGATCGACTTCGTCTTGCGGCAGGTCGAGCGCCGAGGCCAGCACGGGAACGCCGAGTACCTCGCCGGCCTCGCGGGCCAGGCCGAACATCTTGCCTTTGTAGCCCGACGCCAAGATGTTGTGGATGCTCACGAACCCGAACTTGCCGGGGTGCGAGGACGCTCCGGCGACGACGACGCCCCGGGGGTTGAAGAGGGGTTCGAGACTGCTCATGCCCGAGCACCCGTTCGTTCGACGAGCGCGTCGACGGCGACCGGTTTCCCGTCGACGATGATGAGCGGGTTGAGATCGACCGAAACGATGCTGGGATCGGAGGCGGCGAGTTCGGAGAGCGCAACGAGGACATCGGCCACGGCTTCGCGGTCGACGGCCGGTTCGCCACGGAAGGCGTCGAGCAGCTTCTGCGAGCGGAGCTGATCGACCATGTCGTGCGCGTCGACCCGATCGATCGGAACCAGGCGGAATGCCACGTCGGCGATCGCCTCGGCCAACACGCCGCCGATGCCCAACATGATGGTCATGCCGAACTGCGGGTCGGTGGCCAAGCCGGCGATGAGTTCGCGTTTGCCATCGACCATCGTGGACAACAACACGGTGACCTCGCCATCATCGGGCGTGGCGGCCGCCAGCAGCGCGTCGACGGCGGCGAGCGCCTCGTCAGCCGAGGAAAGCCCGAGTTTGACGAGGCCTCGCTCGCTCTTGTGGGCGATGGTGTCGCCGCAGAGCTTGGCGACGAGTGGGAACCCGAGCGTGGGAATCGCTTCGGCTGCGCCAGCGCGGTCGGCGGCGAGGGCAAACGGCGAAACCGCAACGCCGGCGGCGGTCATGACGACGCGCGAATCGGCCTCGGACAACGTGTGAGAAGGGGTTGCGGCGACAGACATCGTCCCCGGGTTTACCAGTACCCGCAGGTGTTCCCTCAACCAGGCCGGTTTCGCCTCGACTCGTCTCCCGGCTCAGCGACCAATTTGCTGCCGGGGACTCAAACGTCTCCTGGATGAAGGGGTATTGGGATGACCACCCATACCTGCCACTGGTTACTACGGCTCATATGGCCTAGTCCTTTAGGGATTCTGTCCTTTGGGGATTTATCGAACGCCTTGCAGCCAGTTGTCCGCCGGGTAGTCGGCGTCGCGCTCGATCATGTGGAGGGTGTAGGCGTGGCGGGGGAGCGCACTGCGGTTTGGCTCGGAGGCGTGGGGGAGGGTGCCGTGAAGCACCACGAGGGTTCCGGCTTCCACCTCCAACGGCACTTTGCCGGACGTGTCGTACGGCGTGGCGTCGAACACCTCCATGGTGGTTCCGGCGCCAGTGTCGTTGCGGCGGAACCTCGTGCGGGCCGGTTGGGTGTGCTCTCCCGGGATCGCCCAAAGGCAACCGTTTTCGATGGTGGCATCGTCGATGGCCAGCCAGAAACCGACGACGGACTGGGGCTCGGTCCACAGAAAGGGGTGGTCGGTGTGCCAGGTGACCTCGCCGCCCAGTCGAGGGGGCTTGAAGATGTACATCGACTGCAACAGCACCGGGTCGGCGAACCCCAGATCGGCAGCCAGGCCGAGGAACTTCGGCGAGCGCGAGAACTCGGTGAAGACGGGATCGAGGTTGTGCAGGTTGTGGCCGACCTTGTTGATCGCCACCGATCGGTCGACCAGGAGGTTGCCGTCGGGGTCGAGCGCGCCGTCCTCGAAGAAATAGCGGATCTTGTCGCCCGACGAGAGGAAGTAGTCGTCTTGCGCGTGCGTGTGCGCCGTGGTGGAAAACACCGTGGCCACCTCGCTCGGATCGAACGCCGCAACCAATTCGGCCATATGGGCGCGAAGCGCAGCGACCTCGCTCTTGGGGCAGAACTCGGGCAAGACCAGGTAGCCGTCTCGCTCCCACGCCGACAGTTGGTCGGCGGCGAGGCTCAATGGTCTCCTCGGCGGTAGATCATGCCGTCGGCTGCGGGCATGCGGAGTTTGCGGACGAAGAAGACCAACACCAGCAGCGTGATGACGTGGGGGATGACCGCCGGGATCTGGGTGGGCACGGTGTCGGTCAGGGTGTACCAGAGGGTGAATCCGACTGCCGTGACCCCGGTGAGCACGGCGCTGAGCATGCGTCGTTGCCAGAGGTTGCGCACGGCGAGCAGGCCCAGCGCGATGGCCGTTACCAACAGCAACGAGTGGACGGCGTCTGGATCGTTGAGTCGAACCGAGCGGGGGAACTCGAACAACAGGCTGCCGAGCGCGGTGCCGACCGGACGCCAGTTGCCGAAGATCATCGTGGCGAGGCCGATGAAGCCGCGACCCTGTGTCTGGCCTTCCTTGTAGAAGTTCGTCATCTCGGTGACGAGGAACGACCCTGCGAATCCGGCCAGCGCCCCGCTGATGAGCACGCCGGCGTACTTGTACAGGTAGACGTTCACGCCCTGGGATGCCGCCGCGACGGGATCTTCGCCGCACCACCGCAGACGCAGCCCGAAGCGGGTGCGCCACAACAGCCAGACGGTGAACGGGATCAGCGAGTACGCGAGGACCGACAGGTACGAAATGTCGACGAAGAGCCCGCGCACCATCGAGGCGGCGTCGCTGACGAAGAAAATCTCCCAGTCCGATATCGACCCCAGCAGGTCGATTCCGCCGGGACCGCCCGCGAGAATCGGAAAGTCGAAGTCGCCGACGCTGTTGACCCGCGGCGACTGCGAGATCGATCCACCGGCCATATCGGTGAATATCGAGTCGCTGAGGAACCTCGCCAGCCCGGGGGCGACGAGGTTGATGGCGACGGCGGACACGATGTGATCGACGCCGAAGGACACCGTGGCGACCGCGTGCACGAGTCCGCCGAGTCCGCCGCCGATGATGCCCATGAGTAGGCCCATCCATGGACCCCCGATCACGGCTCCCCACGCGCCGAACCAGGTGCCGAGGACCATCATGCCCTCGAGGCCGATGTTGACGACGCCGGCACGCTCGGAATAGAGGCCGCCGAGGCCGGCCAACATGATCGGCACCGACCAACGAATCGCGGATGCCACCGTGATGCTGTTGGTCAGCGTGGCCGTATCGGTCTTACCCCAGGTCTGGCCCACGGTCAGCAGCAGTACGCCGGCTGCTGCGTATGTTGCCCAGCGGATTCCGGCGTTGGTGCGCCACAAGGCAAGTGGACCGGTGGCGGGTGCGACATCGTCGACATCGGGGCGTTCGGGCGTGACCGTGCTCATGCGGGTACCACCTCGGTCGGTTCGACCCGACTGAGCGCTTCGGCTGCGGCGCGGGCCTCGTCGGCGGCTCGGCGACGGCGGGCGATTTCGTTGCCGACGACGACGACGAAGATGATGATGCCCTGCATGATCTTCACGATTTCCCGAGGGGCGTCGCTGCCGAACTCGAGACCGGTGCCTGCGGTGTCGAGTGCGCCGAACAACAATGCGCCGGCCGCAATGCCCAACGGCTTGTTGCGGCCGATGAGCGCAACGGCGATGCCCTGGAAGCCGAGACCCTTGATGATGTTCTCGTTGTACTTGTAGCTGTCGCCGAGCAACTGCGGCAGGCCCACGAGGCCGGCGACCATGCCGCTGAGCGCCATCGCCATGACGACGGTGCGTCCAGGCGGTACGCCGCTGACGCTGGCTGCGAACGGATTGCTACCGGTGGCGCGGAGGTCGAAACCGAGCACGGTTCGGTTGATGATCACGTAGTAGGCGATGCCGACGACGATGGCGACGAGGATGAAGCCCTGGAGTTCCCGGCCCTTGCCGATCTCTCGAGTGAACACCTCGGCCCAACTGTTCAGATTCGGGATTCGGCCGGATTCGGGGATATCGGCCGTCGCGGTGCTGAGGGTCTCGTCGTCAACCTTCCACCTGGTCAGCAACAAGCTGATGATGCCGGACACGGCGATCGTGTTGAGCATGATGGTCGAGATCACTTCGTTGACATTGCGGGTGACCTTGAGCACGCCGGGAATCGCGCCGTAGATGCCGCCGACGGTCATCGCCACCAGGATGATCACGAACACGTGGAGCGGGCCCCAGAGGTTGAGTTGGGCCCCCACGTAGGCTGCGACGATGCTGGCGAGAAGGTATTGCCCCTCGACACCGATGTTGAAGAGGTTCATCTTGAAGCCGACGGCGACGGCGACGCCGGAGATGAAGAGCGGTGTGGCCCGGTTGAGCGTGTCGACGAATGATTCGAGTCGGCTCAGGTACTCGACCATCGTGCGGTAGGTGTCGATTGGATCGGCGCCGACGGTTAAGAGGATCAGTGCCGACAGGCCGAGCGATATGACCACGGCGATGACCGGGGTGGCGACCGTGAGAAGGATTCGTCGCGCCATCAGCTGGCCTCCTTTGCGCCGGTCATGTGACTACCGAGTTCACGTGGTGTGACCGTGGCCGGGTCGAGTTCGGCGACGAGGCGACCGCGGTAGATGACGTGCAAAGTATCGGAGAGTCCGATGAGCTCGTCGAGGTCGGCGGAGAGCAGCAGGACGGCGAGGCCTTTGGCCCGGGCGTTGCGCAGTTGCTCCCACACCGCAGCCTGGGCACCGACGTCGATACCGCGGGTCGGGTGCGCTGCGATGAGGAGGACGGGGTCGGAGCTCATCTCGCGACCGATGATGAACTTTTGTTGGTTGCCACCCGAGAGCGCGTGGGCCGGGGTGTCGATCCCCGGCGTCCGCACGTCGAACTCGTCGACGACCTCCTGCGCTCGCTTACGGGCGGCCTTCTTGCTGGTGAAGGGACCGACGGCGAACGGCTTGTGGGATTGGTGACCGAGCATCACGTTCTCCCACAGCGGCGCCTCGAGCATGAGGCCGTAGCGATGACGGTCGGCCGGGATGTAGTCGAGGCCGGCGCCGCGGCGGTCGCGCACCGACATCGTGGTGATGTCCTGGCCGGCCAATTCGAGGGTGCCACTGCTCGGAGCCCGCAGCCCGAGCAGAAACTCGATCAGCTCGTTCTGTCCGTTGCCTTCCACCCCGGCGATGCCGACGATCTCGCCGCGATGCACCGACAGGTTGAGGTTGTCGATCGCCGGTCGGTCGTCGTCGATCATTACGGTGACATCTCTCGCCCGGAGGGCAACGTCGGTCGTGACCGTGCTGTCGCGCGTCTCGGGGCTCGGTAGCTCGGAACCGACCATGAGCTCGGCGAGATCTCGGGCCGTGACGTCCTCGGGCTTCACCGTGGCGATGGACTTGCCTCGCCGGATGACCGTGATCGTGTCGCTGATGTCGAGGACTTCGTCGAGCTTGTGGTCGATGAAGATGATGGTGTGGCCCTGTTCCTTCAGGTCGCGAAGGTTGCGGAACAGCGCCTCGACCTCTTGGGGCACCAACACCGCGGTTGGCTCGTCGAGGATGAGAATCCTTGCGCCGCGGTACAGGACCTTGATGATCTCCACGCGTTGGCGCTCGCCGACTTCGAGCGTTTCGACGAGATCATTCGGGTGGACCTCGAGACCGTAGCTTTCGCCGAGTTCGAGGATGCGCTGCTCGGCCGCGGATTGGTCTATTACGCCGGCGACGGTTGTCGGCTCGGCGCCGACGATGACGTTTTCCAACACGCTCAGCTGGTCGGCCAACATGAAATGCTGGTGCACCATGCCGATACCGGCCGCAATGGCATCCTTGGGCCCGGAGAACTTGACCGGCTCGCCCCGGACGAGCATCTTGCCCTCGTCGGGTGGCTGCATTCCGTACAGGATCTTCATCAGCGTCGACTTGCCGGCGCCGTTCTCCCCGCAGATCGCGTGGATCTCACCGTCTTCCACCGCGAAGTTGATGTTGTCGTTCGCGATGACCCCGGGGAAGCGCTTGGTGATGCCGATCAGTTCAACTGCATTAGGCACGGCTGGCTCCGGGACGACAAAAACGACGACAGGGTCGGACGTTAGTCCGACCCTGTCGCTTTTGTCCGATTAGAGCCCAAAGTTGGGACCTAGTACCCGGCCTCGTTAGGGGGTGGTGGGCACGACGATGGTGCCGTCGGCGATTTGCGCCTTGAGCTCGTCGAGCTGGCCAGCAATGTCGTCGACGTACCCGCCGCTGGTGGAGTAGCCCACGCCGTCGACCGAAAGGTCGAAGTTGCGGAAGCCGCCCTCGAAGCTGCCGTCGACCTGGCTGTGGATCGTCTCGTCAACAGCAACGTCGACACGCTTGATCATCGAGGTGAGGATGACGTCCTGGAAGTCGGGAGCGGTGAGGTACTGGTCGGAGTCGACGCCGATGGCCCAGGCGGTGCCGCCCGCAGCGCGTACGTCGGTTGCGGCTTCGAAGACGCCGATGCCGGAGCTACCAGCGGCGGCATAGACGATGTCGGCGCCGCCTTCGTACATCGCGGCGCCGATGACCTTGCCGGAGGCAGGGTCGTTGAAGCCACTGAAGTCACCGTCGGGCGAGATGTATTGCACATCGACGACGATGTCGGCGTTGACGCTTTGGGCGCCGGCCACATAGCCCGCCTCGAACTTCTTGATGAGGTCATTTTCGACGCCACCGACGAAGCCGATGGTGCCGCTCTCGCTCTTGAGCGCAGCTGCTGCACCAACGAGGAACGAGCCCTGCTCTTCGGCAAAGCTCAAGTTGAGCACGTTGTCGATGTCGGGGATGAACCCGTCGACGATCGCAAAGTTGGTGTCGGGGTTGTCGGTGGCAACCGGGCCCATCGTGTCGGCGAAGGCGAAGCCAACACCGATGACGAGCTGGCTTTCATCGGCCGCAGCCTGAAGCAGTTCGGCTCGGTTGGAGCCGTCTTCGTTGGGCGTGGCCTCCTGGAAGGTGATGCCGAGGTCGGCTTGCGCCTTGTCGATGCCAGCGGCAGCGGCGTCGTTGAACGACTGGTCGCCACGACCGGCGAGGTCGTAGACGAGGCCGACGTTGGTGTCGGATCCGTCCATGGCGTCCATCGCCTCGGTGGTGGCGGTGCCATCCCCGGCTTCGGTGGTGGCGGTGCCATCATCGTCAGCGGTTTCAGCATCGTCTGAGCCACATGCGGTGGCGATAAGTGCGAACGCGAAGAACGCGCTCAAAAGCAGTAGAAGTTTCTTGTGCATGACCCCTCCAGGTCTCGGCAGCCAATTGCCGGCTACCAGTGAATGCAAAAACGGTAGCGCCCAAATGCGCACGATGTGTGTGCAGGGCGGGCAATAGGTCGTTTGTCACTTCCCGGTGCGGCGCGGCAAAAACGCAATCCCGAGCCAAAAATCGGCTCAATCAGATGGTTCGCTCGGCAATCGGCACGCGTCGGTCGAGCCCGGAAGCCGAAAACGATTCTTGGCGATAAGCGCGTAGATCGGCCCGGCAAGCCATCGAAACGGTGGCGTCAAAATGATGCGGCCGGCGATCGGCCATGGCATGTCGGCGGCGATCAACGCAGCGCCGATGCCGAGATGGCCACGGTGAGCCGCGCCCGATTCGTCGAACCAATACGCCGCGCTGGTGACGTCGGCTTCGGTCAGCCCGAGCTCGGCGAGGTCGGGGATCGATTGCCAGCTGGCAATCGGTGCGCCGCGATCGCTCAACCATTTGGCCGACTGCGTGCAGAAACCGCAATCGCCGTCGTAGAGGAGCGTTGCTCGAAGCGGCGAGTTCATGGACCCCCACGGTACAGGTCCCCCAAAACGGCTGTGCCCCCAAAACGGCTGTGCCCCCAAAACGGCTGTGCCCCCAAAACGACCAAAGCCCCCGAGCTGCGAGAGCATCGGGGGCGAGGAAGGGTGCGGTTGGTCAGCTGTTGCGGCCGAGGTTCGGCTTCCGGCCGTGATTGGCCTTGCTGCGGCGAGCCTTCATCTTCTTCTTCTGCGTGCGCTTCGACATGGCCAAAAGGATAACCGGCGCGCGCCCGTTCCCCTCAGTTGGCCCATTCGAGGAGTCGATCGGCGCTCCACGTGTTGATGATGTTGTCGATCGGTACGCCGAGCCGCGCCGCTTTGTCGCAGCCGAACTGTTGCCACTCCAACTGGCCGGGGGCATGGGCATCGGTATTGATGGCCACCTTGCAGTCCCACACCATCGCGAGCTCGAGCAACTCATCGGGTGGGTCCTGGCGCTCGGGGCGACAGTTGATCTCGACGGCGGTGTCGAATTTGGCGCACGCCGCAAACACGATCTCGGCATCGAACTGGGACGGCGGCCGGCCCCCGCCGGAGAGTTTGCGGTTCGTGCAATGCCCCAAGATGTTGACGCTCGGATGGGCGACGGCGGTGACCAGGCGCTTCGTCATGTCGGTGGACGGCATCTTCAGTTTGGAATGCACGCTGGCCACCACGACATCGAGGTGTTGGAGATACTCCTCGGAAAGATCGAGACTGCCGTCGGCGAAGATGTCGACCTCCATGCCCGACAGCACCCGGAACGGTGCGAGGTCGGCATTGAGCTTCGCGATCTCTTCGCGTTGCTGCCCGAGGCGCTCCTCATTGAGGCCGTGGGCGATGGTGAGACGGGCCGAGTGATCGGTTTGCACGATGTACTCGTGGCCGAGGTCGATAGCGATGCGGGCCATGGTCCGGATCGTTGCCCCGCCGTCGGACCAGTCGGAGTGCAAATGGCAGTCGCCCTTGATGGCGGCTCGCACCTCGGCGCCCTCTCCGATCGGGAGCCTCGAGCGCTCGTCGAGTTTGGCCAGGTAGCCATCGTCGACGCCGTTGATCGCCTCGACGATGACCGAGGCGGTGCTCTTGCCGATGCCATCGAGGTCGGTGAGCGTGCCGCTCTGCACGCGCGCGGCCAGTTCGTCGTCGTCGAGGTCGGCGACGATGTTCTTGGCCTTTTGGAAGGCCCGCACCTTGTTCGTGGGCGCGAGCTCGCGGTCGAGGAAATAGATCGCCCGAGTCAGTGCGTCGTCTGCGGTGTCAATCACGCTCATGTCGGTACCGTACCGGACAACGGGTGTGGGAGGCTGTTGAAATGGGCGCCGACGAGTCACGGATCGAGCAGCTCGAACAGCGGCTCGCATCCCTCGAGGTCGAGGTTGAACACCTTCGTGCCGAGGCCGCGCGTGACACCTCGACCGCATCTACGCCCGCACCGATCGGCGTGTCCTTCCTTCCGCCGCCCCCGACCGGTCCACCGGTGCAGGTCGGGCCTCCCGGTGGTGCTTCCGTGCCACCCGGTCGGTTGGGCGAACCGTCGGGTGGATCACCGAGTGGACCGACGGGACCGCGCTGGCCGGAACCGACGACGGAGTCGGTTCTGAAGTGGGGCGGCGTCGGCTTGGTCGTCACCGCCGTCGGCTTTGCGGTGAGCAGCGCCATTCGCCGGGGCTGGATCGGACCCGAGTTGCAGTTGCTCGCCGCGTTCGCCTTCGGGATCGCGTTGATCGTCGTCGGGCTCCGGTTGGAAGTACCCCGATGGGGGTGGGCTCAGGCACTGTGTTCGGGTGGTGTGGTCGCCTTGGCGGTCGCAGCGGCGTCGAACCTGATGATCGACGTGACCGGCCGAACCGAGGGCCTCTTCGTCACGGTCATCGTCGCCGCGGTCGGGTTGGGCCTGGCGTGGAACTTGCGATCGGAATGGACCGCGACAGCGACGGTCATCAGTGTCGCGATCGGATCGCTCGTGTTGGAGATCGGTGATCGTCCGCACCTTGTGTATGTGTTGTGGGGAGTCGTGCTCGCGGCTGCTGCCGTCGCCTTGTCGATCGGCCGAAAGTGGTTCGCCTTGCGGCTGGTGGGCCACGTGGCGGTCCTGCTCTGGGTGCTCGGTGCCGCCGGCATCGGTGACGACACCACCGAGGGCGTGGTGACCTTGGTCGCGGCCGGGGTGGTGTGGACGTCGTTCCTGTTCGTGCCCAGCATCGGTGATCGAACCTCGGTCTGGCAGCAGTTGGAGATCCAGCTCGCCGCACTCGTCGCTCCGTGGACGTTGCTGGTCGTCGCTGTCTCCTTCGACATCGACTCGTCCGATCGGCTTGCCATCATCGCGTTTGCCATCGCCCTCGCCAGCGCGTTGTGCGCGCTTGCGTTACGGAAGGGCGCGACCACAGCCCACTACGTGTCGTTGGTCCTCGGCGCCAGCGTGACCGCGTCGATCGGGCTGGCCATGTTGTTGTCGACCGACGCGACGTTCCTGGCCTTCGCGGTGCAAGGAGCGGGCCTGGTTGTGCTCAGCCGCTACCTGGACGGCAGGTTGCGACTCCTGGCCAACGCGTTCGCGCTGTTCTTCATCTCGGGGGCCGCGGCCTTTGCTCGCATGATCGAAGCGTGGGATGTGGATGCAACCGTCGGCCGAGACCTCGCTCATCTGCTCATCATCGGCGTCTTGGTGGTCGGCGCTTTGCTGACCGCAGAGTCGGTGGTGAAGAAACTCGTCGCCGCGGTCTGTCTGGTCCTGTTGATGACGTGGCTCGGTTCAGTATTGGTTCACGTACCGCAGGGCCAAGCCGTGGTCTCGGTTTCCTGGGCCGCCGTCGGAATAGCGGTGCTGGTCGTCGGCGCGATGTTGAAACAACAAGATGTCGGCATGGTCGGCCTGCTCGTCCTGGGTGTCACGGTCGCGAAGCTTCTGACCATCGATCTTCGCGAGGTGGAGACCCTGTGGCGGGCGGCGTTGTTCCTCGTCATCGGGCTGGGCCTGTTACGGATCGGGTTCGTGCTCCCTCGCCTCACCGGCGCGAGCGAGCCCCACCAAGATTTGTGAGGGATTCGCGCGCCTGGGTCCCGCGAATCCCTCACAAATCTTGGGTGTCGGGCTGGAAATGGGTGGTGAGGCGGGCGAAGCCTTCGTCGACAGAGACGGCCGGGATCCAGCCGAGCTCGGCCCTGGTGCGGCGTTGGTCGAACCAATGGGCTGTGGTGAGCTGCTCGGCGAGAAAACTGGTCATCGGCGGATCGTCGACTCGGCCCGTGCGGTCCCACAGCTTCTCTGCCGCCAGGCCGCCGAGGTAGGCGACGCGGCCGGGCACGCTCCCTCTCGGAGGGGAAATGCCGGCGGCGGCCAGAATCCG
>RCMY010000513.1_pt1 | contig 36288 bp, 32 predicted proteins | sample 2041341 | NCBI WGS metagenome assembly RCMY01 (sample SAMN09708234, study PRJNA481090) | Marine sediment metagenome, whole genome shotgun sequencing project. | reverse complement strand
CTCGTCGGTCAGTCGGCCAAGGCCGCTCCCGGGTGAAAAGCCCATTTCGATCGCGTCCACGTTCGAACTTCCTGCGTCATCGCCGGCATCCCACGCCGGACCGAGCATACCCGGTACCGTCGGTTCGTAGCCTCGTGCCGTTGCGGCAAGCAAGGCAAAGGTGGCGAGGAGCGCCGCCCGATGGAGCCACTGCCACTTCATCGAGGCGGGGTCGTTCATCGAGCGTTGGGCGTGACCGAGTCGAGTTGATGGTCGGGCCACGAAGCCGCCGAGCGCAGCAGGTGGTAGCGAAGTCGCAGCGGCGTCATGTGTGCCCCCATGGTCAGCCGAGGTAGCTTGAACGGGTCTTCGCCACCTACGATTCGACCGTTCAAGAAGGTGAAGGCCGCCCGGTAACCGGACGCACGGGCCTGTCGTTGCACACGGGGCGTGTGGTGCCCCGAAGGGTAGGCAAGCAGATCGATTGGACCACCGGTGAGGTGTTCGAGGTCGCGCCGAGAGGTGCCAAGCTCGTGCTCGACCTCGGCCTCGCTCAAGCTCGGCAGCGAGGCGTGCGACACGGTGTGTGATGCCAGCTCATTGCCGGCGGCGTGGAGCGAAACGAGCTCGTCCTCATCGAGCGTGCGCTGCACCTCGGACCACCACGGCGGGGCGACACCGAGGTGCCCCGTCACGGCGAACACGGTGGCCGTCATACCACGTTCGGCCAGCACCGCTGCTGCCTGATCGTGCACACCAAGGAGCGCGTCATCGAACGTGATCACGGCAAGACGATCGACCGACGTGCCGGAGGCAAGCGCGTCGACGAGATGCGTCAGGGACACGATCTCGAGACCGAGGCTCGTGAGCACATCGAGATGCTGCTCGAACTGTCGCCGACCGACGGTCATGCCAGTGGCGTCGGCGTCGTCGCGCACCACGTCGTGGTAGCCCAGCACGACCGCACCCGAAGAGGCCCGACGAGCTGGCAGCTGGCGGAGCGCCGAGAGCGGTCCGTCGAGTCGGCTCACTGGTCTGCTCCTGCTGGGTCGGACCTCGCGTGCTTGGCGACCGCATCGGACAACACGGTGAGCAACGAGCGAACCGTCTGTTCGATGTCATAGACCGCTTCGAACCTCGCTCGCCCTGCCTGGCCCATACGCTCGCGTTCCTCTGGATCGTCGACGAGTTCGGCGAGCGCGTTGCCGAGAGCGTTCGGATCGTTGGCGGGAACGTGACGGCCGGTGACACCATCGACCACCATTTCGGTGATCCCGGCCACCGGCACGGCAACCACCGGCAGCCCGGCAGCCATTGCCTCGATGACGGCGTTGGGTGCCTGATCGATCGTGGAGGGGAACGCCAGAATGTCGGCATCGGCCAACAGCAACCAGAGTCGACCACTCCCCTGGTCGAGGTCGTTGATCACCGTCAGGCCGGGTTCGGGCGCGACGTCGTCTTTGGTCACAAGCATCAGATCGGCTCGATCCGCGAGGTGTTGCCGCCAAGCCTGCAGCAGCTCGAGCCCGCCCTTGCTCTCGAGCTGGCGTCCAAGGAACACGATCGTCGGACGAGCCTTCCCGCGCCTGATGCGTGTCACTGCCGGTGCGGCGATACCGGACGGGCTGACGACGATCTTGTCGTCTGACAGGCGGTAGTCATCCCGCAGAGATGTCGCCGCCCACGCCGAGTTGGCGACGATCGTGTCGGCTGCATCGAAGATGCGCCGCTCGAACCACTTGGCGAGCGGCACCGACCACGGAGTGAAGCGTGTCGGTGCTCGATACGGCAGGCGGTAGGCGTTGCGAGCATTCGTGGTATCGAGACTGACGACGAGGGGCCGACGACGGATCAGTTTGAGACTCGTCAACCCCGCATTCTGGGTGTAGAGATGGACAACGTCGGCGTCGTCGATGAGCGAACGCAATCGCCGACGGACCGCCATGCTGAGCGCGAGTTGGGCGCGCAGCGGCTGGAGATCGAGATCCAGGGGACCAAGGACGGGGATCGAGGCGCCAACGATGCGGCGCAGCAGACCCGGCGCCGGTGCATCGAGAAAGGTGGCACTCACGTCCGGGAACTGCTCGAGCGCGTTACGAAGGTGATGGTGAACGGTCGCGTGCCCGCCGATGTTCTCGTTGATGAACAACACGTTCATCGGAGCCCCGTTCATCGGAGGCCCTTTTTTCGGACCAACTCGGCGTGCACGGTCACCCTGAAGTCCGATTCGAGCTGATCTCGACGAAGGCGCTCGGCGACCAACTTGCGACCGGCAGCACCGAGTGCTTCCCGACGATCGGGTTCGGCGAGGAGCATCGTGATGGCCTCGGCCAGCGCCTTGGGATCGTCGGGCTCGATGATGAGGTCGGGGTCGACGGAGATCTCGGGGGCGCCGCCGTGATTGGTCACGATGACGGGAAGGCCGAGACTCATCGCTTCGAGCACCGACAGCGGGCCCGCCTCGGGTTCGACGCTCGCCGATACTGCGATGGTCCACTTCCGCATGGCTTCGTCGGGATCTTCGGAGTGACCGAGGAAGCGGACGCGACCGGCGATGTCGGGTTCGGCGGCGCGGCGGCGCAACTGTGCTTCGTATGCACCGTCCTTCGGGAGCGTGCCGCCGAGCAGTTCGACTCGGGCCGGCGGATCGATCATGGCCAGAGCGTCGAGTAACACGTGCTGACCCTTCCAGCTGGTGAGGACGGCGTTGAGCCCGATGATGGGATCACCCCACGACACCGGGGCCGGTTCCTTGCGCGGATTGATGCCGTTGCGGACAACGGTGGTCGGTATGCCCATCGATCTCGACAGTGCGGCTGCGGACTCCGAGACCGGGATCGAGCGGTCGACCACCGAGGCCGACCACTTGGCCATGCGCTCGAGATCGGGTCGGGTGATCACGTCGTGCACCAGCCAGGCGACCGGTGTCTGGACCCCCAGCCTCCACAGGACCTTCAAGATCGGGAGACAGAGGACCGAATTGGCAATGATCACATCGGCCCGGCGGGCCTCACGCCATAGTGGCACCAGTGCACGAACATTGTTCATGGCCAGCCACAGTGCGGCCAGCAATCGCGGTCCACCACCCAGTTTGAGTTCGGGCACCGTGACGCGCCAGAGGCCCTCGGCCTCGACACGTTCACCAGTTGGACCATCTGGACACGCGATGACCCATGAATCACCGAAGGTCGGGCCCATCAGTGCGTGGCGGATGAGCACCCGTTCCGCGCCCGACAGCACGCCGGTCGGCGTCACCGCCAGCACATTCATGGTCTCTTTGACCTTCGTGTTCAACTTCACCTTCGTGTTCAACATGTCACTCCGAGTTCTCGATACACGTCGATCGTCGCCCTAGCGGTGTCCGTCCATGAAAGCCGCGCCACCGCCTCGGATCCCAGCCGAACGAGCTTGGCTCGCTGCTGGTCGTCGAACAACGCGGCGCGCAGTGCTTCGGTCAGTTGGTCGAGATCGCCCGGCGTCACCAGATCGAAGTCGGCATCGACGATGTCGGGGAGCGCCCCGACACCGGAGGCAACAACCGCGGCACCGCACGCCATGGCTTCGATCGGGGGGAGCCCAAAGCCTTCGTAGCGCGACGGGTAGGCCACCGCGGTCGCGCTGCCATACAGCGAAGCGAGGTCGGCGACCGGCACATAGCCCAACAGCCGCACGTCGGCTCCCGCCGGCACATCCGCCTCGACCGCGCCGGCGAGGACAACGGGAACATCGAGCCGTCGACAGGCCTCGATCAATCCCGCGACATCCTTGCGGGGCTCGATTGTTCCAACATGCAGGACGAACCGGTCGGGTAGCTCGTAGCGACGGACGACCTCATCGCGCTCCGCCTGCGCCGCGGGCACGAGGTCGGGAGATGGGGCGAGATGGATCACGGTTGCCGAACGCCCGAAACGCTCGCCGATTGCGTCGGCGGTGAAGCGAGACACCGCGATCAACACATCGGCCGATCGCACACCCTTGGCAACCGCGAGCCGCTCACCGGCGGCCCGGTAGCGCGAGAACGCCCACGGAACATCGAAGACCGAGAGGTCGTGGACTGTGGCAACCGTTGGGACATGACCGCGCCACGGTAGGTCGACGTCGAGACTGTGAACCAGGGCAGCATCGCTCACTGACCGCCATCCCTCGATGAGGCGCCTCGCGCCGTTGCTGACCGGTCGAGTCTGGGGATCGACACCGGCGGGAAGTTCACCGACCGCGTCACGCTGGACGCGAGCGACGAGCGCAACGTCGTCGGACAGTTGTGCTCGCAGTCCGCGAATCAGCTCACGACTGTAGGTCTGCACACCACTGCCGCCAGGACGAAGGGCCAGAGCGTTCAGGAAGATCGGCTGTGGAGCGATGTCATCACCCCCACGAGCAGCCAGAACAACAGGTCGACCGGGAAGATCTCCCAGTAGGTGGCGACGGTGGCCGCCCCGATCGCAGCGAGTGTTGCCGCGGCGATCCCGTTGGCCAGTCCGGTGTCACTCGAGACGGTGAACCGGCCGCCCGTACGGGCCAGCGTCCCGGCGATGCGGTGGGCATGGAGCGCAGCGGCTCCGAGCACCCAGAGCAGCAACCAGAGTCCGATCGGTCCGAGCTCGATCCAGGTCTTCACGTACTGATTGTCGGCCTGGTACCGCTGGACTCCTTCGTCTGATCCGAGCAGGGCACCGCTGTCGCGCGACGCATTGGTTTCCACCAACTCGGCGGCGGCGCCGGTCGATCCGATGCCTTCGCCGATTGGGTGCACTCCTTGGCTACCGGCCTCGCCGACCCAGCCGGTCACCCGCTGCTCGAGGCTCGATGCCGAGAAGAGGGCGGCTGCGGCGCCCGATGCGACGATGAGTAGCACGATCAGCGGGAGCGCGAACAGTCCGTGGGCGAGGACCCGGTAGCGAACGATACCGAGGTAGACCAGGCCGATGATCAGCCCGAGGAAGGCGCCGCGCACGATCGCCGTCGACATACCGAACAGCAGAATCGGCAAGGCCAGCAAGAAGAGCTGGTTGCGCCGCCGGCTGCGGTCTTCCAGCGCCACCGGAACGCCGACGAGAATCACGATCATCACGAAGAAGGCGAACGGGAACGGCTGATTGAACGTCGAGAACGAGCGCAAAAAGCCACCCGAGGATCGAATGACCTCGTTGTACTCATAACCCAACCGGTGCAGCGCTTCCTCGCCGACGATCTGTTGAGCGATACCGACGATCGACGTCACCAAAGCGTTGAGCATCAGCACGCTGACCAGCCGGTCTCGGTCTCGCTTGTCGAACGGGCTCCAGTACAACGTGAGCGGGATCAGCAGGAACGCGTAGCCGATCTTGAACCCCAGGAGGGACTGGACCGACGGATGCAACAGCACCGACAACGCCGACCAGATGACGAGGAGCACCAGCGGCACCGCCCACGACGGTCGATCGGTACGCCGTTGACGACTCGGCCGCTCGAGCAGGCTCAGTCCAAAGGCGAATGCGACCAGCGCTTCTTTCCACGCATCGACGATGCGGGGCAGCCCGGCAATCAACAGCAGCCCGTCATAGGGCGCCAGCGCAATGATCAACAGAATGATCGACTGGGGGCGGAACGATCGCGTCCGAGCACGTTCGGGAACATCGGTGGTACCGAAGCCGAGTTGGGTCATGAGCTACTGCTCCGGACGAGGCCGCGCAGGCCCTGCTCGCCGGCTGCGCCCGAGCGGTCGACCGCCACGAGATAGAGCACACCGGCGACCGCGGCAGCAAGAAGCCACGGGACGACGATGCTCAGTGCGAAACCGGCGACCGCCGCGATGACCATGGCGATCGGAAGACGGCGCAGCGATCCCAGACCATCGGGGAGAAGGTCACCGGCACGACGAGCCCACCACAGAAGAATGGCGAGCACGAGGAATTCGGTACCGAGTGTTGCGAACGCCGCACCTTCGATGGAATAGCGGGGAATGAGGATGGCGTTGGCCGCAACGTTCACGGCCAAACCCGCCAGGGTGATCAGCGGGTACGCCCGTTGACGGCCAACACTGATCATGATCGCGATGAGCAGCGCCGAGCCGAAGGCAAGGACCTCGCCCGACACGACGAGGCTCGTCGCCAGACCGGCGGCCGCGAAGTCCGCGCCGTAAAGCAGTGATACTGCGGGGGTCGCGAACAGCCAGATGCCGACGACCACCCCGCCACCGATGATCGAGAGGGTCATCATCCCGCTTCGAACGTGACCAAGGAACTCCTCACGCCGATGGGGCCAGGCCGCAGCAAGGGGGGCGAAGATCGCCACGGACAATGACGACGGGATGTAGTGAAACAGGTCGACGAATTTGTAGGCGACGCCATAGAGGCCGACGGCCTCGAAGTCGGCCATGGAGGCCAGCATGATCGAATCAACCCGGTAGTAGAGCGTGGCAAACGCCGCTCCGGCCGAGAGCGGAACCGCCTCCTTGAGCATCATCCACCAGAGACCGAAGTCGACTCGATAGTGGAACGGGATGAGGCGGTGCGCGGCCGGCATCTTCCAGAGAATGACGAGGGCGGCGTTGAGCACGGCAGGAACGGTGTACCAGACGAGCGAACCCCCGCGAAGCACCAGCGCCACCGTCAGCGCGATCTGGGCGAGCTGGCCGAACGTATCGGCAACCGCGATACGGGCCAGCCGACCGGTGACCTGGAAGGCGGCGTCGTAGGCGCTCGATGGAGTTGCCAGTATCACGATGAGCCCGGCGACCGCCGTGGCCTTGGGCACGGGATCGGGATAGTCCGCCAGCGTGACCACCGCCATCGCCAATCCGTAGCCGAGCACGCCGAGGGTGGCCCGAAGCAAGATGTAGGTGCCTGCGAGTCGGTCACGATCGGGACCGTCTCCGACCAGACCGCCGATCACGACACGACCAACACCGAGATCGGTCACGATCGAGAGCATGCCCAGAATGCTGAACACCAGCGTGAACTGGCCAAACGCCTCCGTGCTCAGGTCTCGGGCGATGAGGATGGTGCCTCCCCAGCCGAGGATGGCAATGACGAGACGGCCGGCCACCAGTGCAGCGGTGTTGGCGAGGAGGCCCGGTTTGACCGGCTCGTCTTCGTGCTCTGGGGCCAACGTCGACCTCGCCAATGGGGACCTCATGTCGCCGGTGGTGCGTCGGCCTCTCCCGACCGGCTCACCATGAGAAGTATCGCAGCTTGGCGGGGGGCTCCCCACGGGTCGATTCGCTCACTCGATCCAATGCTTCACCCAGGCGCCGGGTCGCGGTATGCCAGTACGATTCGCCCCATGTCTTCATTGCTCCGCCTGGCTGGCGACGGGAAGCCCGACGCAGACTTCCTGGCGTGCTTCACGGTCGAGCATTCGCTCATCGGCCACCCCCTGCTCCAGCGAAGCGCCATTGCTGCGCTGGCCGCACGGCTACCGGCTGATCGGATCGAGATCGGTGGCGACCAAGATGCAGTGGTAGCCGGAATCGACTACGAACGCCGTCTCCTCACCGGCGATGCCGAAGCAGCCGTACTCGCTCTCGAGCATCAGCACCGCTCGCTCTACTTCTACAACATCGAGTCCGATCCCGAGATGGCATCGGTGATCGAGGAGCTGATCGAAGACGGCCGCGTACTGCTCGGCGTCGATCGCTCCGACATCATCTCCGAAGAGGGTTACCTCTTCATTTCGGGTGACACTGCGGTGACCAGCGCCCATGTCGACCACGAGTGCAACTTCCTGCTCGTGACCGAAGGCCACAAACGGGTGTGGGTTGCGGCCGTTGGGGATCCCGAAGGCGAGATCGCGCTCGAAGCGCTGCACTCGGGCCGCTACGGGTCGTGCGGTTCGAAGCCCGCCGCCATGCGAGCGTACGATCTCGGCCCCGGTCAGGGCATCTTCATTCCTCCGAGATCCGCTCATTACGTCGAGAACGGGCCGGGTCCCTGCACCGCCCTCTCGGTGGTGTTCCTTCATCGCATGACCAAGCGAGAGGTGCCGGTGTACGCGTGGAATGCGCGGCTTCGGAGGCTGGGGCTGACGCCAACGTCGCCCGGGGTCTCAGCCTGGCGCGACCGACTGAAGCACGACTCGTTCACCCTCGCTCATACGGCGTGGGATCGACGGTCTCCAAGAGACGTCCGAACCTGACACCGCATCACTCCTTCGATCGGCCGTGATGGCTCGCAAGAGGGCAGCATCAGTTCGACAAGATCCGACGCAGGAGGTCGAGCAGCGTGATGGTGGAAAACTGTCGGATCCGTTCGCGGTCGCCGGGAAGACGAACCGTGGTGGCAACGGCACCGTCGTCGGACGCCACCGCAAGACACACCGTGCCGACCGGTTTGCCTTCGGACTCATCGGGGCCGGCAACACCGGTGGTGGCCAGGCCGATGTCGGTGCCCATGACCCGACGGATGCCCTCGGCCATGGCCACGGCTGCTTCCTCGGTCACCACCGGACCTTCGGATACACCGAGCAGCTGAAACTTGATCCGTGGATCGTAGGCGACGATGCCGCCGGTGAACGTGGCACTCGCACCCGGCACCGACGCGAGACGGCCGGCGACGTACCCACCGGTGAGCGACTCGGCGACCGAGACGGTCAGCCCCCGATCGATGAGGGCCCGCACGACGACGGCTTCCATGTTGTCGCCGTCGTAGCCGAAGACGAGATGTCCGATGAGGGGTTCGAGGACCAGCTGTTCGGCGTCGAGCATGGCAACGGCGGTCGGCTCGTCGGCAGCGCTCGCGGTGATCCGCACCTTGATGCCTTCCACACCGGAGGCAAGGAAGGCAAGGGTGGGACTACCGATCTCGTCGAGTTCGCTGATCCGATCGGCGAGGATCTCGGCGAGACCGGACTCTGACGCGCCCCAGGTGCGCAACACCCGGCTCCGAATCACGGCTCGTTCGCCGGATCGAGTCACCAGGTCGTCGAGGATGAAGCCCCTGACCATCTCCTTCATCTCGTAGGGCACGCCGGGAACGGCGTAAAGGATCTTCTCGATGCTGGTACCGTCGGCGTTGGCCACCTTGATCGGGCAACGGAGCCCGGGTGCCGTACCCGGCTGCTGGGGGATGGTCGTTGCGCCGATCGGCACCATCGCCTGACGAAGATTGTTGGCAGGCATCTCGCGCCCGCGGCGGGCGAACATATTGGTGATGCGCTCGACGATGGTGTCGTCTTGCACCAGTTCAACGCCCATGAGTTCGGCGATCACTTCTCGGGTCAGGTCGTCTTGGGTCGGTCCGAGGCCCCCGCAGCAGATCACCGCATCGCTGCGAGACAGGGCGAGTTCGATGACCTCGCGAATACGGGCGGGGTTGTCGCCTACCTTCGTCTGGTAGTGGGAGTTCAACCCGACGAACGCCAGCTGCTCGCCGAGCCATGACGAATTCGTGTCCACGATCTGTCCGAGAAGGAGTTCGGTTCCGACAGCAACGACTTCGACACGCATGCTCGCAGGTTAGCGAGGCGCGTGATGTTGTGAGCGACGGCGCCGGCGCTGGCCGTTCAGCCGCCCGCCATCTTCGGGGTGGCAGGACACAGCTCGGCGGTGATCGTCGAGGCGAGCGCGGGTCGACCGGTGAGGAAACCTTGGATATGGGTGATCCCCGACGCGGCCAACGATGCCCGTTGATCTTCTGTTTCGACGCCTTCGCACACGACGGGCGCCTGCAACACACCGGCGATCGAAACGATTGCGGCCATGATGGCGCAGGAGTCGTTCGGGTCGATGCCTGACCTTTCGCGCATGGCGCTCAACGTGAGGAGCAGTGAGCGATCGATCTTGATCACGTCGAACGGAACCGTCAGCAGCTGTCCGAGATTGGAGTAGCCCGAGCCGAAATCGTCGATGGAGATTCGAAGTCCGGCCGCGCGCAGCTGCTCGAGGCGAGCAATCGCAACGCCCGTCTGGTCGAGCGCTGTCGATTCGGTGACATCGAGCACGAGTCGGGAGGGAGAAATCGACCACGCCCTTGCCGTGTCGAGCAAGCAGTCGACGAACTGCTCCTCGACGAGCTGACGAGGCGACACATTGAATGAGACCGCCACGTCGGGGTTGATCCCTGCTTCGGACCACGCGGCGAGCTGGCGACACGCTGAGTCGATCACCCATCGCCCGATCTTGCAGATGTCGCCGGTCACTTCGGCGACAGCAATGAACTCATTGGGAGCGACGACACCAAGGTCTGGGCTCGTCCACCGCAGCAACGCCTCGAGCGTGGTGATTCGGTCGGCCTCGATGTCGACGATCGGCTGGTAGACCAGGTGGAACTCGCTGTCGTGATCGGCCGCACGAAGCGCCGCCGCGATTCGAGTCGGTCGAGTCGAGGCGTCTGCGACCGCCGGGTCGTGGATGACAACGACATTGTCCCCACGCCGTTTGGATTCATACATCGCAACGTCGGCATCGCGGAGGAGGTCGACGACCTTCGATGAGTCAGCGGTGATTGCCGCACCAATGCTGCACCTGACGCATTCCGCACTCGGTCCGATCCGGAAGGGATCATCGAACGCAGCGAGCAACCGACGGCCGCGTTGCTCGGCTTCGGCAACCGACGCCGCAACAGGAATGATGACGGCAAACTCGTCGCCCCCGAGCCGGATCAGTACATCATCGGCGGCCTTGGCGCCTTCGAGTCGTTCGGCAACCCGGATGAGGAGCTCGTCGCCGGCGGCGTGACCCATCGTGTCATTGACGTTCTTGAACCCGTCGACGTCCAGGACCATCACGACGCAGATCCCGTCGTGCTCGGCCAGCCGATTGGCGGCCGTCGTGAGTGCACGATGGAGTATCCGTCGATTCGGGAGCCCGGTCAGCTGATCGGTGTCGGCCTGGCGTTGTAGCTCGTCTCGGAGTTCGACCTCATTGGTGATGTTGCGAGCAGTGATGACGTGACCGTCGACGGTCTCGTTCCCGGTGAGATCCGAGACCCGGATCTGATACCAGCCATGTGCACCGGCGGTGTCTCGCAGGACGAAGACTGCCGATGCCCCTGACGCACCGGTCCGCCCAACGTGGTCTCGCAGTGCCGCGCGCTTCGAGGGCTCGGCCAACGAAACGAGATCGTCGCGGCTGCTGATGCCATCACCACCGAGCAGACGGTCACCCGAATCTGACCGGTAGATGATCTGTCCGTCCAGATCGATCACGAATGAACTATCGGGTGAGTCATCGAGCAGCACCTGAAGTCGGCGCCGCGCCCGCTCCTGAAGCTCGGCCCGATCTCGATCGTGCTCGCTTTGCAGCCTGAGACGCAGCATGAACCAGAGACTCGGCATCACCGCAAGACACGCGGCGATGATCGCCCAGAAGGCGCGCCGTTCCGCGGTCGCAGCGCCAGCGCTGGCATCGTCGACGACAACGGCAAGGATCGCATGAAGTTCGTCGTGTCCATGCACCACATGATCGAGCGCACCAGGGTCGAGGAGCATCGTCCCACAGCCAGTGATCTCGTCGAGCAGTGCTCTTGCCAGGTCTGACTGATCTTCTGGTAACCGCCGAAGTGCGGCATCGCGTTTGGTCGACAGCGTCTCGAGCGATGCTCCCAAATCGAGTGGTGGGCGATCAGAACCCGCGAGCATCAAACCATCGGCAACGGCGACCTTCATCGCCGCAATCTGGAGATCTCTCGCAGCAGACGCCGTCTGTCGTTCGGCGGTTGCATTCGACATCCCGAGCGCGGCAAACCCAACCATGCTGACCACGACAAGCGCGAGCAACGATGCGAAAACCGGTTTGAAGGTCGCGGTGCTAGTGGATGGCATCGATGCAGGTCACCGTCCGCACGGATTTCGAAACGGAGGTCACGGGCCCTAGTCTCGGCACGTTTCGACCAAAGATGAAGCGATAAACTCAAGCATCTCGAAGCGAAGTCGTCAGATGATTCGGGAACGGTTGATCGTGTTGGCCGCAGGCCCGGTGTCACTCAGCGGAGCGAGCGCTCTCCCGTGGTACTCATGGCGTTTCGACCGTCGAGGAGATACTGGGCCGCGGTGACCACCGTGAAGACAACGGCGATGTACAGCAGGGTGTCGGCGACCCACAACGCGTCGTCGAGCAGCGGCAGCATGGCCGCAGCAATCGCGATCCCCTGGACGAACACCTTGTATTTGGCCGATTGGCGAGCAGGGATCGCCAATCCACGACGGCTCCAGTACGACCGGTACACCTGGATCCCGACCTCTCGAATGAGGATCACGATCATCGGCCACAGCGGGAAACGTCCGATCTCGACGAGCGCAAAGCCGGCCAACAACACCACCGTCTTGTCGGCAAGCGGGTCGAAGAAGGCGCCGAACTTGGTGGGCGCCGCGTTGCGGGCCAGCTTGCCGTCGAAGAAGTCGGTTGCTCCCATGGCCCAACCGAGCGTGAAGTTGAGCCACGTCGGATTGTCGTGGAGAATCAGGAGCGCCAGCACCGGGGCGAGAAGGAGGCGGCTGATCGTCAACACGTTCGCAGCGATCGCTGCCCTCGAACGTCCAATGAGATCGACCGGTGGTGCTGTTGCGCTCACGGTACGCGATCTGTCACAGGCCGTGCGTCGAGATCCGGACCTTCGGCGTTGATGACCTCGACACTGACAAACGACCCGACATCGAGGGAAAGCGGAACCGTGACGATGCCGTCGATCTCGGGAGCCTCGCGATGTGATCGGGCCTCACCGGGGCGATCGACGAGCACATGGATGGTCTGGCCGATGAGATCGTCGCGACGCTCGGCGGTAATGCGGTCTTGGAGTTCGACCAGTTCGGCCAGGCGCTCGCGGGCCAGTCCCGATGGGATCTTGTCGTCGAGATCGGCAGCGTACGTTCCTGCCTCTTCGGAATACGGAAAGAAGCCGCACCAGTCGAGTCGTGTCGATTCGACGAACTCGATGAGCGCGTCGTGGTCGTCTTCGGTTTCGCCCGGGTAGCCAACAATGAAGTTCGACCGGAACGCGGCCTCGGGCTCACGGGCACGAATGGCGTCGATGCGTTCGGTGAAGATCGAGCCTTCGCCCCAGCGGCGCATCTTGCGCAGGAGCGGTCGGGACACGTGCTGCAGCGACAGGTCGAAGTAGGGAACGCCGGTGGCGCACATGGTGTCGATCAGTTCATCGGTGAGATCCGACGGGTAGAGATAGAGCAAACGCACGCGCTCGACCTGCTCGGCAACGGCCTTGACCAACGGGATGATGCTGCGCTCACCCTTGCCCTGGTCGCGCCCGTAGGCCGCAAGGTCTTGGGCGATGAGCACGATCTCTTGCGCCTGCAGTTGCTCGACTTCGGCGAGGATCGAGTCGATCGACCGGCTGCGCTGTTTGCCCCGGAACGACGGGATGGCGCAGAATCCACAGTTGCGATCGCACCCCTCGGCGATCTTCACGTATGCCCACGGTGAGTCCGACGCCGGACGAGCCAACTCCAGCAGGTCCATCGAGGGCACGGTCCGCGTGATGCCATCGACCGGCGCCCCGGACCGACGGGTGGGACTCAGACCTACCGGCACACCGGCGTGCCCCGGCGCGGTGAGCGCAACACCGAATCCGGCAACTCGGTCGATCTCGGGGAGGAGTTCGCTCAGCTCGTCGCCGTAGCGCTCGGCCATGCAACCGGTGACAACGATCTCGGAGCCTTCTCGCCGCAGTTCGTCGAGCGACAGGATCGTGTCGACCGATTCCTGCCGTGCTTCCTCGACGAACGCGCACGTATTGACGACGACGAGGTCGGCGTCGTTCGGGCGTTCGGCTCGTACCATCCCGTCGGCGACAAGAGTGCCGAGGAGCTTGTCGGAGTCGACCTGGTTCTTCGGGCAGCCGAGCGTTTCGATGAAAAACGATCGTGCCTGCCCAGTAGAAGGTGGAGTGGTGGGGTGTTGATCAGCCAAGGTTCATCAAGCCTAGGCGACGCCCGGCCACTCGCCATCGGTCTCGCTCAAGCTGTGTGTCGGGCCAGTGCCCGGCGTTGGCGGCGCAGTCGTTCCGCCAGTGCGAGCACCACGCCGCCGATGATCCCGACGACAACCCACTGCCGCGTCGATGAGCCTCCCTGGGTGATCAGCACCGGCCCGCTCAGCGGAAGGGCTTCGGGGGCGACAACCTCGTACTCGAACGCATGACCGAGTTCGACTCGGTCGGTGTCGAGAGACACGAACTCGTACCGGACCTTGTAGATCCCCTCGATCTCGAGTGGGTCGAACAACAGCTCGAACTGCTGGGGGCTGACGTCCGTCACGGTGAGGCTGACATCGCGGCCATCGGGGCCTTCGATACTCGAGACCAGCTCCGAGATCGGCTCATCAAAGATCAATTGGACCCGGTCGATCGTGCCTCCCGCCGGTTGCCCGACTGCCGGTGACGCCGCTAACAGATTGGCGTGCGCATCGGCGATCCCGACCATCGGCCAATTGGTCAACAGCCCAACAGCCAACATTCCAACAGTCAAGGTGAGGGTCAGAAGTGGAGGGAGGCAGAACCGGCGACGCACCCCGTCATGGTGCCCGATCAGAAAGCGAGTTCGAGTCCGGCGGTCTCCCATTCACAACTCACGAGCCTGCCGGTGCCCGACAGGGTGACAAAGGCCGTCCGTCGTTCTTCGCCGCCAAAGCAGATGTTGGTGGTGAGCGGATCCGGGAAGGCGACGTGGTGATGCTTACCGGCGGGGCTCACGACCGTGATACCCCCGTTGCGAATGGTGGCGACACAAACATTGCCCTCGCCGTCGACGGCGAGCGAGTCGAACAAGGATCCACCCTCGGGATCAGCCAGCAGCTGACCTCGATGCTCGGGCCCGAAATAGCCGTCGATCTCGCCGGGCCCCGAAAGCTGCCACTCATACAGCCGACCCTCATGAGTCTCGGCAACGTAGAGCCGACTGCCATCAGGCGAGAGACCAACCCCGTTGGGTGCCATCAGTGGGAAGACCACTTCGCGGATCTCGGATCCATCTGCCTGCGCGTAGTAGAGGCCACCGCGATCACGGTCCCTCGGTCGGTTCTTGCCGTGGTCGGTGAACCAGAATCCGCCCGAGGAATCGAACACCAGATCGTTCGGCCCACAGAGGCGGTGACCACCAACCTCGGTGTAGAGATCCTCGACCTCGCCGGTTTCGAGGTCGACTCGTTGGATCTTCCCGCCTGCGTAGTCGGCTGGCTGATTGCCAGGAAGCAACAGATCCCCGGCCTCGTGCCACTCGAAGCCGCCGTTGTTACAGATGTACACCTTGGCGTCGGGGCCGATCGCTGCCCCATTGGGACCGCCCCCGCAGGTGGCAATGACATCGACCGAACCGTCGGGTCCGACCCGGGTGAGGGTGCCGCGAGCGATCTCGACGAGGACGATCGATCCGTCGGGCATGGCGATCGGACCTTCGGGGAACCGCAGACCAGTCGCCAGTTCGGTGATGTCGGGGGTGGTGCTCTTCATCTTCTTCATTGCGAACGGTCTCCGGAATCTGATGGCTCGCCGATGTCGAGCGTGCCCATGGGGCTCTTGATGGTTGCCCTCAGCATTGGCTGCTCGGAGGCCACGACGCCAATCTCCAGGCCGAGGACGTCGAACATCGCCGCCAAGGTGTCAGCGACTGGCGACTGCACGGTCAATGACTCGAGCGACGCGCCCGGGGGCAGCGAAGAGGACGGGTGCTGAGTGTCGCCCCACTCGATGGCGAATGGCTGGGTGCCGCCATGAACGGCAAGGTCGGGCACCGCGAGTCGCCAAGCGATGCGAACTCCATCGGGTCGCAAGCGGGACATTTCGAGGATCGGCCCAGGATCGAGCCCGACCGAAGCGATGGAGGCCACCGCGGTTTCGAGGTTCTCGACCGACACCGCAAAGGTGACGAGGTGCGCGGTGCCCGGTTCGAGCGTGTCGATGCCGAAGGCGCGAGGCATCGGCGGGTCCGGTTGATCGGGATCGGGGCCGATGAGCTCGAGGTACGTGCTCGAGTGGGCCGATCCCGCCAACCCAACGAGGGCATTGGCCGTCCCGCGGCCATCGTGGGATCCGCCCGGTGTCACCGCGACACCGCTGAGATCACCCCACCAGTCGACCAGCCAACCCAGGTCGGTTGCGGCAATGACAAGATGATCTATCTGCGACGGCATACCCAGTTCTTACCCCAGTCCCCCATCACCATCCAGACGGAGCCGAGCACCGTTGGGCTGTCTGACGGTTGGGCTGTCTGACGATTGGGCTGTCTGCCGGTTGAGCTGTCTGCCGGCTGGGCTGTCCGATCGGTGCGGACCGTTCGTCTGCTGACGTCGCCCTCAGGCGGCTTCGCTGACGTAGGTCAAGACGAGGAACGAGAAGAAGACCATCAGCAAGACAATGCCCTCGACTCGCCGAAAGAGACCACGGGTTCGCATGGCAACGTAGGCACCGACACTGACGACAATCATGAAACCGATGTCGATCGTGGTGAGCGATGGGTCGAGAATGGGGCCATCGCCGAGGATGGCAACCACGCCACCGACAGCCAACGAGTTGAACAGGTTCGACCCGAGCAGGTTGCCGACGATCAGTTCGGTCTGCCTGGCCTTCGCCGCGGCGAGTGCGGTCACGAGTTCGGGCAACGACGTGCCGATCGCCACCAGGGTGACGCCGACGAAACCACCACTGACACCCACGGCATCGGCGAGACGCAGGGCTCCCCACACCAGGATCCACGCTCCGGCGACAGTGATCCCCAGACCGACGAGGGTCCGCACGGACTCCCTGCCGGCATTCAGATCATCGTCGCCTGCGAGTTCTTCGACCTCAGATGTGAGTTCATCGACATCGTTTCCTCCGCCCCGGATAATCCAGAAGAGGAATCCGCAAAGCACGACGAGCAAGAAGATGCCGGGAAGGATCCCCATCCCAAGTCGAACAACGACGGCAAACATGAGAACCGAAGCCAACGACAACGGGGCTTCTCGCTTGAGCACGCCGGCGGTGATCCCGATCGGAATCGTCAGTGACACTGCGCCGAGAATCAGTGACAGGTTCGCGATGTTGGAGCCGATGATGTTGCCGACTCCGACATCGATGTCGCCTCCAGCCGCGGCGATCCCCGATACCAACAACTCCGGAGCGCTCGTGCCGAAACCAACGATGACCGCGCCGACGACAACGGGCGACACCTTGAAGATCAGTGCCAGCCGGGTTGCTCCGGCAACGAACTCGTCTGCCGCTTTCCAGAGGCAAACAACGCCAATGGCAACGGCAAGGAGGGCAAGGGCCATCAGCGCGAACGATCGCAGACCCGGAGCCGTTGGCTCCGGGTCGTTGTTCTGGGGATCACGGTGAGCGATAGCCGGGCGGAGGTGCCATGGCCGGATCGAAATCGCCGTCGAGATCGAAGTCGTCGGAGTTGTCGGGAGCCGCGGTCAGCCGTGACGCCAGCGTGTCACTCTCGTCGTCGAACACCGACCGAACCGGCTGATCCCCCGAGGTAGCAGGCTCGGCAGGTTTGTCACCCTCCTCGAACAATGAGCGATCGGGGGCAACGACGTCGTTGAGGTCGACCGATTCATCGTTCGACGGACGCTCGCCTGGCGCCGGGGCCGACGGTGGTGCGCTCCTCGAAGAGATCGGCGGGGCCGAGGGCACGGTTGGGGTTGGAGTTGGGGCGGACGCGGCAGGCGCGTTGGCTGACGGTGTGCTCACGGTTGCCCTCATGGCGGCCGGCCAGCGGCCGGCATCGAGATCGTCGGGAGTCATCAGAACATCACGAGCCTTGGACCCGATCGAGGGGCCGACAACGCCACGCTCTTCGAGCAGATCCATGAGACGACCGGCTCGGGCGAACCCGACACGGAGCTTGCGCTGCAGCATCGAGGTGGAACCAAGCTGGGAACGGACGATGAGCTCCATCGCCTGCATCATGAGGTCATCGTCGCCCTCGTCGCCGGTGGTACCGCCGGGAATCGCCGCGGCTGCTTCGGAGACCTCTTCGCCCTGGACTCGACTGTCGAACACGACGTCGGGGGCTTGGCCCTTCCAATGCTCGACGATCTGATTGACCTCGACCTCGGTGACCCACGCCCCCTGGAACCGGGTTGGTGTGCTGGTGGAACCATCGAGCAACAGTCCGTCACCCTTGCCAACGAGACGCTCGGCTCCCTGCTGATCGAGCACGACACGAGAATCGGTGAGGCTGGACACGGCGAACGCCAACCGCGCAGGAACGTTGGCCTTGATCAACCCGGTGATGACGTTGGTGGATGGGCGCTGGGTCGCGATGACGAGGTGGATGCCGACCGCTCGGGCCTTCTGGGCGATCCGACAGATCGACTCCTCGACGTCGCGCGCGGCCACCATCATGAGGTCGGCGAGCTCGTCGAGAATGATGACGATGTACGACATCTTCTCGTAGTCCTGCATCTCGCCGTCGGGACCCATGCGGGGGGCGAAGCGGCCTTCCTCGACTGCTTCGTTGTACCCGTCGATATCGCGAACGTGGACGTCGGAAAGGAGGTCGTAGCGACGTTCCATCTCTCGTACGCCCCACGCCAGCGCATTGGCTGCCTTCTTGGGGTCGGTCACCACCTCGGTCAGCAAATGGGGCAAACCCTCATACTGGGTGAGCTCGACCCGCTTCGGGTCGACGAGGATCAGACGAACCTGGTCGGGAGTCGACCGCATGAGCAGGGATGTCAGCATGGTGTTGATACAGCTGGACTTACCCGAGCCGGTCTGGCCCGCGACGAGCAAGTGCGGCATCTTGGCCAGGTTCGCCATGACGGTCTTGCCAGTGATGTCACGACCGAGCGCCACTTCGAGCGGGTGGGTCGCCTTTGCTGCCTCTTCGGAGAACAGAAGGTCGCCGGCGGTGATCATCTGGCGGCGAACGTTCGGCACCTCGACACCAATGGCTTGCTTGCCGGGGATGGGGGCAAGGATGCGGACATCGGGTGTCGCCATCGCATAGGCAATGTCTTTGTGGAGGCTGGTGACGCGGTTGACCTTCACACCGGGGCCGAGTTCGAGCTCGAAGCGGCTCACGGTCGGGCCAACGACGACACCAATGAGGCGGGTCTCGACACCGTGTTCGGCCAGGGCGTGCTCGAGCTGACGACCGGTCTTCTCGACGGTGGCCCGGTCGACCTCTTGGCCTTCACTCTGCACAAGGATGTCCATCGTCGGCAAATGCCAGATCCCATCGGAAGCCTGGGGCGCAACCAGCGAGGGATCGCCGATGGCCACCGGCGGGGCAGGCACCTCGATGACCGGGGCCGGGCCGGAGTCAGCCCAGCGCACGGGTTCATCCGGTGCGGCGTCGACCGGTGCGATCTCGCCGGTTGGTGCTGCCGGCGATGCCGAGTCGACGTTCGGCTGACGAAGGTCGATGTACTGCTCCTGGTCGAACAATTCGACGTCGCCTTGCTTGCCCCATCCGTCGCCGCCTTCGACCGGAGCAACAGGCGTCTCGGGGAACTCCAGATCGAGGAAGGCCGCCTTCTTCTTCGACGACTTCTTCGTTGGTGACGCATCGCCGCTCGACGATTCAGCCCGCTTGGTCGAGCGGGCGGTCTTGGCCTCGATGGTGCGAGACGCCGCCCACCATTCGACGATCTGATCACGCAGGCTTGATCCCCGCTCGGCCAACACGTCGGCCGCGAACCCGAACGACAGCGAGGTCAGGATGACCAGCGCAACGAGCACCATCGTGATCGTGATGACGATCTCGCCCCAATGACCGAAGTAGCGCTCCATGGTGCCGCCGACGTTGACGCCCATCCAGCCGCCGGCACCCGAGAGTCGCTCCAGAGACGAGCCCCAGCCCGGGCGACCGCCGAGAAGGTCGAGCAGGGCAAAGAGTGCGAAACCGAGCAAGAACCACGAGATGGCCTCACCTCGGGGACGCGGCGCTCGCTTCGTTGGGTTGACGGCGCGCAATCGCTGGAACCCACCAAGCGCCAGCCCAAGTGGGAGGATGTACCTGGCCAGTCCGATCAGAGCACCCGTGCCGAGTGCGAGCCAGCGACCGACAATGCCGGTCGCCGGGGTGTAGAGAGCAAGGCCGAGGAAGATGCCGAGCGAGAGGAGAATGATCCCCTGCACTTCGGCTTGCTGATCTCGGGCGCGACGAGAAGACCCTGAACGGGCCTTCGATCGTCCACCCGCAGCCCCACGACCGGAACGTTGAGTCCGATTCGATGTAACCACAGTGCGGTCACTGTAGCGGGCGGTATGGCCACGTTGAGGGAGGACGTCGAATCCCGCTCCTCCAGCAGCTTGGCGAGGGGTCGGTGACCCGCACACCAGCCCCAAACAGCCATGAAGACCCGGGGATCAACGGGTGGAACTGATCCGAGGTCAGCATGTTGCCCACCCGAATCTCGAACGACCAAAGCGTGGCCTGCAGTGATTCCAGTCGCTCGACGGCAATCTCGAGGTCGCACACCGAGCACCGGACCAGCCTTCAAATCATGCGAGCACGAATTGGAGTTCGGTGACCCACTCTGCTTGGTCCTCTGGGCAGTCGAGGTAGACCTCACGACTGAAGCCGATGGGCTGTTCGCCGGTGGCTTCCATCCACCGCTCCAGCAGTGCATAGCTGTCGACGATGGAGTCCATCGAGCCGTGATGAACGAGCGTGGCCGCCCGCTCTGCGGCCGGGAGATCGCGAGTCGTGACATCGTCGGCTGCGATGCTGTCACTCGATGAGATGACCACGCCGGCGATGATGTTGATCCGACCGTCATCGAGTTGGTCGTACAGGCCGTAGGTCGGACCTGCCGGCTCGATTCCTTCTCGCTCCAAGGCACCAAAGAGCTTCGGATAGAGTCTGCTGAAAATTGGGGCGAACTCGGCGTCGAAGCCGTCGGCGACCTCGATCGTGATCGCAACGCGGGTTGCGTCGAGCGGCTTGATGACGATGGCAGTTTCTGTGTCGTTCATGTGTGGAGCTCCTGTCAGGATGTGGATTCGTGCTGCCACGCGCGCGAGCCGGCGCTGTTCTGCGTCGGCCTGCCTCTCCGCCTCGGCCCGGCGTAGCCGGAGCATGCCGACGAGTTCTTCGTTGCTCACTCCGACCTCGATGATTCGAGTGATCTCGGCCAACGTGAAGCCGAGATCCTTCAGAACGAGTATCCGATTGAGCGATCGAAGTTGAGAGGCCGCATAGGATCGGTAGCCGGTTGTGGGATCGACCGCTGCAGGCCGAAGAAGTCCTACCTCGTCGTAGTGACGAAGCGCCCTCACCGACACTTTGGCGATCTGTGCAAACTGACCGATTCCGAACATGGCTCCATCATCAATGACACCTTCCCCAACGGAAGAGTCAAGGGAAACGTCAACTTTCTTTCGTTGCTCACTCGGCTCGTCACACCGCAGTTCCGGGCCAACCCGGAGTCAATGTCGATGACGTTTTTCGGCGATCGTCATGCGCGGGGCATCGAGGAAGTCATCGTGTCTTGCCGCTACGACGGGCGGTTGTCCCGACTGCGTCACCGTTGTATGCCATGCCCATATCGATCCAGTAGGTCAACTCGACATCGGTGGTGATGCTGGCATGGTCGACCGAGGTCCAGCTGTCGCCCATTGCTCGCCCCCTGCCCATCTCGGCCGGTCGAGCGCCCGGGACGGCAAGGAGTTCCTCGGCCCGTTCGGGATCGGCGCGGACCAACAGATCTCCGTTGCCGCCAACGCTTACGACCATCTTGTCATTCACCATGAACGCCAAGCCGCCAAACATCTTCACCTCGCGGAGCGAGGATTCGGCCGCCAGAGCGTCCCGCACCCGTTCGACCACGGCCTCTTGTTGCTTCGCATTCTTCATCGTCTTTGTTTCCTCACTGCCTCATTCTCACTGTCTCATTCTCACTGTCTCATTCTCACTGTCTCGTCCTCGCTGCGCACGCGCAGCACCACGGAATCTTCACATCGGCTACGAGCGGCCCACACCACCCGGCCTCGACACTGCGATCGGAGGTCAACACACGTGACAAACGAACCGATGACCACGGATGGTCGAGCAGCGACCGGTCCCAAGGTCGGGCCGGCGCCTGCTCCGACCGACGACAACCAAACCATCTTCGGTCCGCCGGCACCAGCCAAACGCCGGCATGTCGAGGCGATCGCACTGCGACGACGCGACGTCGGCGTCGTGCTGGCGACGGGAATCGCCGGTGACTTGGCACTACGACACCTGCCTGGCGGCAACCTCGCCGGATCTCTCATCATCCTGACGCTGACGCTCGGGCTGGTTTTCGTCGGTCGGGCAACCGCATCATTCACACGACGATGCCTGGCCGGGGCCGTCTTCTTCGGCGTGATGCTCTCGGTCCGCAGTGACCCTCGACTGGTGGTGTTCAACGCTCTCGCCGCGCTCATCCTGATCGTCCTTGCTGCGGCTCCCCCGGCTCGCTTCTTCGACACTCGCCCGATCCAGGCGATCCGCAACGCCGTCGAAGCGATGTCGGTCACACTGGGACTCGTCGTCGAACTTCCAGGCCAGGCGAGAGCTCAACAACAGCAGCGCATCGACAACGGCGCCTCCTCCCAAACCGGTGCCATCCTTCGAGGCATCGTCATCGCGGTTCCGGTCGTCGGAGTCATCGGACTCCTATTGGCATCGGCCGATGCGGTGTTCGGATCGTTCTTCGCCGTCGCGGCCGATTCATCGGGCACCGCGCTGGGCCACCTGCTCCTGGTGCCCATCGGTGCGCTGACGATGGGCATCCTGATCCGACTGCGGACAGCCAACACCAGCCTCGACGACGAACCAACGGCCCCACGCATGGGCCGGACCGAGGCGTTGGTTGTACTGGCCCTCCTCGATGCGCTCTTCGTATTGTTCACCATCGCTCAGGTCGTCGCTCGGTCCGACCTCGGCGACGCGGTACTTCTCGACAACGGCCTCGATTACAAAGACCACGCCAGACAGGGCTTCTTCCAGCTTCTTTGGGTGGCTGGCATCACCCTGGCGGTGCTGTTGGCGCTGCGGTCGACCACTTTCGCCTGGTCGCAGACCAGCCGCGCCTTCCAATCCCTGTCGCTCACTGCGGTGGCGCTGACGATCGTGATCGTTGGGGTCGCGTTTTCACGCCTGCAGCTGTACATCGATGACAACGGTCTGACACCGCTGCGCTTCTACAGCTCGGTCTTCGCACTTTGGATCGGCACCGGCTTCGGCTTGATCGCCCTGCGTCTACTCGGCTGGCGTTCCGACCGAGCATGGATGCTGCCCGCCTTGGCCCTCTCCGGACTCGTCACTCTGGCCGGTCTCGACCTCGCCAACCCCGAGGCGATCATCGCAACGAACAACCTCGAACGAAACGAGCGAGCCCTGCTCTGGCACGTCGACAAGCTGACCGGCGACGGGTTGAGGGTCGTCATCGAGGGCCTCGACCAACTGGATCCGGCACTGCGTCTGGAGTTGACAACCGATCTCTGCGACGACGGGCCGTCTCGCCTGCGCCTTCGAACCACCAACGAGGATCATGATCGGCTGGCCTGGAATCTCGGGACGAGTCGAGGGACCGATGCGCTCGAGGCCCTCTGCCAAGGCACCTGAGCTTCAGGACGGCCCAAGACCCATGTGGTGGGCAGCCAAATCGACCTGATGGGCGAAGAGTGGCTCAGCATCGTCGAAGGTGTTGTGGAACGTTCCGAAGAGCTCGAAGCTGATCATGCCGAAAAGCATCGCCCAAGCGCCGAGGCCGCAGAGCAACCGACGCTGATCGACCGGGCCCGTGAGGGCGTCAGTGAGCGCAACGAGTTGTTCGACGAGCAGCGGTGTGACCGGCGCTCCATTTGCGGCCATCGGCAAACCTGCTGCCTCGATGTCGACCGTGAGGATCAGCAACAACTGGGAGATGCGAGTCGCCGGGTCGATCGTGTCGTCGGGAGCGGCGAACCCCGGAACCGGTGTGCCGTAGATCAGGGCGTACTCGTGCGGATGCGCAACCGACCACCGACGAAGGGCAAAAGCAATGCTGCGCCAGCGACCGAGGTAGTCCTCGCGATCCACGGCACTCTCGGCCACCTCACACGCTTCGCCGAGCGCGTTGTAGGCGTCGATGATCAGCTCCGTCAGCAGGGCGTCCCTGCTCGGGAAGTAGCGGTACAGAGCAGACGACACCATGCCCAGATCGCGGGCAACGGCACGGAGCGACAGGGCTTCGGCCCCGACCTCGGCGAGTTGTCGTCGGGCCGATGCCTTGATCTCAGAGGTGAGTTCATCACGAGCCCGTTCTCGAACGGTCTTCGATGCGTTGCGAGGTGCCATGAACCCATCGTGGCTCAGATCGAGAGCAATGACAACAATCGAGAGCAGTGCTCTTGACTTTTTCCATCGTCCTCGTCATGCTCATGTCCGACGAGAGCACTGCTCTCATCCGAGACCACCGGTCTCTGATACCACCAAAACTCTGAAGACACGAACGGGAGTACACAATGGGAACACATGTGATCGTCGGCGCCGGCGCCGTTGGAACCGGAACGGCTCGGGTGCTGGCCGAGAATGGCCACGAGGTTCGGGTCATCACCCGCTCGGGGACCGGACCCGCCCATCCACAGATCGAATGCGTCGCCGCCGACGCCAGTGATGCCGACAAGCTGGCCAAGCTCAGCGCCGGGGCTGACGCCCTCTACAACTGCGTCAACCCACCGTACGACAAGTGGGCGACCGCCTGGCCGCCGTTGGCCAACAGCTTCCTGGCTGCTGCGGAGACGAACGGGGCAAGACTCGTCACGATGAGCAACCTCTACGTCTATGCGGCCGGGTCGAGCCCCATGACCCCTGATACGCCACTCGATCCGCCGTCGAAGAAGGGTGCGATCCGCGCCCGCATGTGGCACGACGCGCTCGCGGCCCACAACGCCGGTCGCATACAAGTTGCCGAGGTTCGAGCCTCGGACTTCTTCGGTCCCGGCATCGGCCAGCACGGTCACCTCGGCGATCGAGTCGTCGCCAGGGCGCTCGCCGGCAAGTCCGTGTCGGTCATCGGCGACCCGGCGCAGCCTCATAGCTGGAGTTACATCGGCGACGTTGTCACGACCCTCGCCACCGTGGGCACCTCGGCCAACACCATGGGCCGACCCTGGCACGTCCCCACATTGCCGCCGCAGTCGGCGACCGAGATGGTCGCCGCACTCACCGTTGCTGCCGGCGTCGATCCGGTGAAGGTGCGCTCGATCCCCAGGTTCGCCCTCCGAGCCGGCGGCCTGTTCGTACCAATGTTGCGGGAACTGATCGAGATGCTCTATCAATTCGAACGGCCACTCGTCATCGACAGTTCAGCCACCGAAGCAGTGCTCGGCATCCGACCGACCCCACTGTCCGAGCAACTCGACGCCACCATCGACAGCTGTCGATGATGCCCTGATCATGCGACCGCCCGGTTGAGGCGAGGGTCGGCTCGCCGCGGAATCAGCTGGTCGATGGGCGGCGGGGATGGGCGGCGAGCACGTCGGAGACGCCAACCGTCACCAGGCCGAGCGACTGCGCGGCTGCCAGGTCGAGCCGCAAGTCGAGCGGTTGGTCACCATGTTCGGCGGCGCTGGTTTCGTCGATCCGTCCGGCGGTTTCGAATCCCCAATAGTCGAGGAGCCGACGAGCGAACTCGGCTCGACTCAGCGCCTCGCTCCCCGCAACATTGATCACGCCGTGCACCTGCGGGTGGTCGAAGGCGAGCTCCAACAAGGCCTCGCACAACGCATCAGCCCAGACCGGCTGACGGATGGCGTCGGACCAGAGTGACAACCGCTCGCCCCGCTCGAGTCGTTCGGCGAAGCCTGCGGTTCCCCGGTCCATCGTGTCGATGGCGTAGATCAGCGAAGTGCGTACGATCATGGCCATCGGGTGGGCCGCCAGCACCAGTTGCTCCCCGCGTGCTTTCGATCGTCCGTAGTCGTTGATCGGGGTCGGGGACGCCTCGTCGGCGTACGGAGGACCGGGATCACCTTCGACGCTTCCGCCGCTGTGCACGACGTCGCTGGAGACATGAACGAAGCGTGCGCCAACCCTCCGGGCAGCAAACGCCACGTTCTCGGCTCCCACGGTGTTGACCGCGAGCCCCGACCCCTGGCCGGGATTCACCGCAGCCAACGAGATCACGGCGGTCGGATCGACCTCTCGGACCAACTGCTCGACCGCGTCGCGGTCGAGCAGATCCAGTGACTGCCACGACACGGCACCGAGAACATCGGCCGCCGGCGAAGAGCGCGAGGTTGCAACCATCGCGGTGGTCGTCGACCCTCGCCACTTCTCGGCGATCGGCAGCAGTCGGCGCCCCAGGTAACCCGAGGCGCCGGTGATGAGAAGGGTCAGCGTTTGCCCTTGGTGTTGGCTCGCCCACCGGTGTCGTCGTCGGCACCCTCGTGCGCACCAAGCACCACCGGCACGATCATCGGACGCAGGCGGGTGCGGTTCGAGACGAACCGCCCCAGGGCTCGTCTGGTCACACGCTCGAGATGCTGGCGCGAGAACTGACCATCGTTGAGAGCCGACTCGATGGTCTGGCGAACACTGTCGGCTGCGTCCTTGCGCAACTGATCACCCTCACCGCCGTCGACCCAGCCCCGCGAAACGATCGACGGGACGCCAACCAGGTGACCGTGAGGACCCTCGATCGACACCGAGATCACTGCGGAGACGAAACCATCGGTGCCGAGCGTGCGCCGTTCGACAATCACACTCTCATCCAGGTCGCCGACCTTGCCATCGACGTAGATGTACTCGGCAGGGACCGAGTCGCCACGAACGATGCCGTCTTTGGTGAGCACGACCGAGTCGCCGTCTTGACAGACGATCACTCGCTCCGGCTTGGTCCCCATACGGGTGGCAATACGAGCGTGCTCCGCGAGATGGCGATACTCGCCGTGCACCGGGATGAACCACTCGGGCTGCACGATCGAGTGCAAGACCTTGAGTTCTTCGGCCTTGGCGTGACCGGTGGCGTGGACACGCGCCGTTCCGGAGTGGATCACGGTGGCACCGCGGCGAATGAGACCGTCGATCGTACGAGACACCGAGGACTCGTTGCCGGGAATCGGGTGCGACGACAGAATGATCACGTCGCCGTCGGTGATGGTGAGCCATTTGTTGTCACCGCTCGCCATACGAGAGAGAGCGGCCATCGGCTCACCCTGTGAACCGGTCGAAATCACGCAGAGGTCTTCGGGGGCGACATCGCCGACCGAATCGATATCTCGCAGCTTCGAGTCGGGAATGTTCAGCAGCCCCATCTTGCGGGCGAGCGCCACGTTGTTGTTCATGGAACGACCGAGCGTTGCGATCGTTCGACCATTGGCGATTGCGGCGTCGGCGATCTGCTGCACCCGGTGAATGTGGGAGGCGAAACAGGCGACCACGATTCGACGACCGGCGTTGGCCTGGAACAATTGATGGATCGACTGCCCGATCGAGGTTTCCGAATCGGAGAATCCCGGCTCTTCGGCGTTGGTGGAGTCGCACAGGAACAGGCGAACGCCGTCGTCCTTCGCCATGTGGCCGATTCCGGCGAGGTCGGTGAGGCGACCATCGACGGGGGTCATGTCGAGCTTGAAGTCGCCCGAATGCAAGATGACACCTTGCGGGGTGTGGAACGCCGTTGCGAATCCATGAGGCACCGAGTGGGTGACCGGGAAGAACTCCATGTCGAACGGCCCGACCTGGATTCGGTCGTTGTCGCTCACCTCGATGAAGTGCGCCCGCTTCATCATGCCTGCTTCGTCGATGCGGTTCTTGGCCAGCCCGATCGTGAGGGGTGAACCGATGATCTGCAGCTCGATATCTCGCAACAGATAACTGAGGGCACCGATGTGATCTTCGTGGCCGTGGGTGGCCACTACGCCGATCACTCGGCTCGCGTTCTCCCGCAACCAGGTGAAGTCGGGCAAGACGAGGTCGACGCCGGCCATGTCGTCGTCGGGGAACATGAGCCCGCAATCGATGAGCATGATCTGCCCGTCGACCTCGATGCCGGCGCAGTTGCGGCCGATCTCGCCGAGGCCACCGAAGAAGATCACCCGGACATCGTCACTGTTGGACTTCGACTTGGTCTTTGAGCCCGACTTCGACTTCGACTTCGACTCCGATCCCTTCGCCGCCATCAGATCGACCGTCCGAGACCAGCGAGGACGGCCCGCGCCCGGTCATCGAGGTCGTCGGGGGCGAAGCCCATGGGTGGCCGGCAACCACCGACTTTGACACCAAGCAGGTTCATCATGGCTTTGCTCGGTACGGGGTTGGGAGCGTCATCGGTTCCTTCGTAGTCGTATGAGGGGATCAGGAGCGCGTTGAGGCGGGTGGCCTCGGCGACATTTCCTGTTGAATATGCGGCGATCATTTCGCTCATTTCCTTCCCGGCCCAGTGGGTCGCGACACCAATGACGCCGACAACACCGACCGACAGGAACGGCAGTGTGAGGACGTCGTCACCGGAGTACACCTCGGTGCCCTCGGGCGCCTTGGCAATCAGTGAAGCCGTGCCCGCCGGATCTTTCGCCGCGTCTTTCACGCCGAGGATGTTGCCGACCTCGAACAGCCCGAGCAGCGTCGACTCGGCGATCTTGCGACCGGCTCGCACGGGAATGTCGTAGAGAAGGACCGGAAGGTCGGTGGCATCGGCGACGGCTCGGAAATGGGAATCGATCCCCGCCTGCGATGGCCGGTTGTAGTAGGGCGTCACGCTCAAGATGCCATCGGCACCGGCGTTGGTGGCCCGTTCAGTGAGATCAACCGCAGCCTGGGTGTCGTTGCTACCGGCGCCTGCCACCAGGCTGGCGTTCGGGATCGCTTCTCGAACGGCCTCGATCAACGCGATCTGCTCATCGTGGGTGAGCGTTGCCGACTCGCCGGTCGTCCCGGCGACAACGACGCCGTCGTTGCCGTTCTGCACCAGGTGTCGGGCCAGCGCCTGCGCAGCATCGAGATCGAGCGTGCCGTCCGACGCAAACGGGGTGACCATCGCCGTCAGGACGGTTCCGAAGGTGGGCATCAATGACTCTCCGAGGCTCGGTCGATTCCGAGTGTGCCGAAGAAGTCTTCGTGCAGCTCGAACCAGACAGTGTGGTAGGACTCCATGATCGGGCGAGTGAACCACTCCTGCTGCCCGGCCCGAACGTTGGTGAGTGCGGTCGTGAACCGGTCGGCGTAGATCCCGAACCGCTCGACGCAGCTACTCAGTGAGGCCACCAGGGGCTGGACACCGGCATCGAGCGCGGCCAGTTCCTTGATGACGGCGTCGTCGTAGGCAGCATCGGCATGATCATTGATGACCTGCTCGCCGGCAACATCTTTGACCTGCCACCGGGTACAGACCGCCAGCATCTCGCGGTTGAGCACCTTGAAGGCGTCGTAACACTCGACGGCCAGCGGCCGGGCGCCTGCGGCGTCGAGCTCGACAGCCATACGGCGCTCGCCTTCGACCTTGCCCTCTGCCGTTTGCATCCAGAACGCCGTACGACCCTCTCGGAACTGGGCGAAACCGGCGTCAGCCAATGACGCCAGGGCCACCTCGATTTTCCCTTGGTCAACGCCGTACAACGCAGCGATGGCGTCGGGTTGCGTTCGCCCCTTCAGGCGAAGACCTTGCAGGGCGAGCAGCTCGGTGTCAGATGCGTGGGCCATGGCCGCTTAGGGTAGTCCCAGAATTCTCGATCACGAAGACGTTCCGCGCAGATCGCTCGCTCCGCTCGCCTGCTCAACCACTCACGCGCTCGCTCCGCTCGCCTGATCGACCACTCACGCGCTCGCCTGCTTTGCGCCGGAGGATCACCACATACACGAACCCGCCCATGGCCGCGAACGTGAACCACTGAAAGGCGTACGAGAGGTGGCTGCCTTCGTCGAGCGGCGGCAGCGGTACCGGATCAGGAGTCTGCGGCTCGCCTTCGATCGCCAGCGGTGCCGCGAACGCCCGCTCAGGTGGAGCCATTTGGACCCACTCGGGAGCGACGGCGCCGGCACCGTCTGCCAAACCATCCGCGCCGACGTTCCCTTCGAGCAATCCTGCGGCTACCGCTCTGGCTGCTACGGCATCGACATCAAGCCGTGGCACCCGGAAACTTCGTCCGTCGTCGGTCCCGCCAAACGTCGAGTCTTTTTCGCGCGATGCCCGCAGCCACCCGGCAATCTCACCGTTCTCGGGCGCAGCGGCCGTTGCCTCTCGAGTGAGGAAGCCTCGGTTGACCAGGATCGCCTGCCCATCGACCGTCTCGAACAACCCAACGACCCAGTCGCCAGCAGCACCGCCCTGGCTGCGATTGGCGACGCGAACCAGTTCAGGGTCGAGGAATCGGCCGGAGTCGGCGATCGCAACGAAGTCGCGCTCCTCGTCGCCGAGCAACAGTGCTTCACCGATCGTCAGTGGCTCGCCAAACGAGCGCGACTCGATCAGCTCGTTCGAGGCACGCCGCTCGTCGAGGCGATCCAACTGCCAGAACCCGAGCGCCACCATGGAGACGATCATCGCCACCGCGAAAAGGTGCGAGATGATCCAGCCAGGCGCCAGCAAAAAACCCCAATGGCGCTCGCCAGAAAGGCGGGGCTGCGGTGGCAGTTCCTCATCGGCGAATCGATCGATGACCGGACCTGATCCGTTGTCGGAGGCACCGGTCGCGGAAGCATCGGCGGTTGGCGACGTTGACACGACCGAACTCTACCGTTCCTGCCGCGTTCATCTCCGGTCAGTCCTGGTCAGCTCACCCCGATCGCGACTCGGTCGATCTCGGGGCTGTCAGCCTTCCCGACGACACTCGCCACCAACCGGCTCATCTTCGTGTAGTTCGAACACCGGAATCGGACGTCCCGCATGTCGCTCGTAGTCGACGATGCGCGGCCAGCGCTCGACCAAGAGCGGCCAGACCGCGTCACGGCGCACACCAACGAGTTCCCTGGCGTCGACCTCAACTCGTACGCCGTCGACGGTGATGGCCGCTCGGGGTGACTCCCGCAGATTTGCGACCCAATCGGGCATCCGGCGCTGCCCGGCCGCTCCGCCGACGATCACGATTCTCTCGATCGAGTGGTCGGCGCTGTTCGACACATCTCCGCAGGAGAAGCGCCCGTACGCCAACGGCGTCGAGTGTCGAACACCCGAACGCCGACCAATGGTCTCGAGTATCAGCACCGGTGTGCCGAACACGATCGACACCGGCGACCGGCCGAACCGACCGAGCGACCACACCTCGAGCCGATTGGCCGCACGCTGCATTCTCGACATGCGATTGGCCATCAGCCGAACCACGTAGTGAAGGAACCCATCCAGAGCTGTTGCCAGACGTCCGCTGGTTGACCTTCGCACCGACCGACGCACTCAGTCGTTGGTTGAGTCGGTGCGTGCGAGGCCGAGCGCCGACCCGAGCTCGATGAGTAGCTCATCAACCCCCTGACACGGCCGCTCATCGGGAACGTTCAGGGTGGCAATGCCGTGGATCCACGTGTGGACGAGCATGGCGACGTATTCGGGGTCTCGTTCATCGTGATTCGCTTCGAGGATCTCGGCGACCACCGCAACCAGCTTGGCAAAGACAGCCTCGCCATCGTGCTTTCGAACGACATCGTCGAAGCGTCGCTCCATCAAGACCCGATAGACACCCGGGTGTTTGCGAGCGAAATCGATGTAGCTCTGGCCCTGGGCCATGAATCGGTCGATCGGTTCCGCCAGATCGGCTCCGGCCCCGAACACCGCCGTGTCGAAACGTTGCCAGCAACGAGCGGCAAGTGCCTCGAGCAGGGCCGAATGATCGACGAAGTGGCGGTACACGGCGGTGGGCGAGACCCCTGCCCCGGCAGCGATGGCTCGCAGACTCACCTGCTCCAACGAGCCCTTCTCACTGAGCAGTTCGACGGCCGCGGCGAGCAGTCGCTCACCGGTCGTTGCCGGGAGGTCCTCGGTCGAGGAAGCGGTCGACGCGGAACCTGGCTCGTGTCGGTCTGGCAACAGGACCGACGACTCGTCGGTGGCACCCACGTGAGGAGACATGCCGCCCACCGTACCTCGACCAAGGTTTCGGTTGACAGGTGTGCACCTTTCGACTTTGCTAGGTTGACACCTGTCAACTTCCGATGACACGAGGAACAGACTCATGACGACGATCAACCCGACCACGTTCACCAACCCGTACCTCACCGGAGCGGCCGCGCCCGTCGCCGACGAGGTCACCGCGTTCGATCTGCCGGTTGTCGGATCGATCCCGCCCGAACTCGCCGGGCGCTGGTTGCGTAACGGGCCGAACCCGATCAGCGAGGTCGACCCGACGAAGCATCACTGGTTCCTGGGTGATGGCATGGTGCATGGGCTCCGGCTCCGAGATGGCAAGGCCGAGTGGTACCGCAATCGCTATGTGCGAGCCGACCGTGTCGCCGCAGTGCTCGGCGAGCAAGCCCCGGGAGGTCCGTCGTTCGGCGGTCGGACGGAGGGCGGCCCGAACACGAACGTCGGCACGTTTGCCGGCAAGACCTGGGCGATGGTCGAGGCCGGCGGGACCCCAACCGAGATGACCTACGAGCTCGACACCGTCGGCCGCAATGCCTTCGACGACACACTCCAAGGCCCATTCTCGGCCCACCCGAAGTTCGATCCGGCCACGGGCGAGTTGCACGCGATGTGCTACTCGTGGCCCGATCTCATGACGGATCGAGGGTTGTTCCTCCACTATGTGGTGGTCGGTTCCGATGGCAAGGTGGCACGGACGGTCGAGATCCCCGTCGACGGCATGCCGATGGTGCACGACATGTCGATCACACCGAACTGGGCGCTGGTGTATGACCTGCCGGTCACCGTCAACCTTGACATCGCCGCCGAGGGCTACGCGTTCCCGTTCGCATGGAACAACGACTATCCGGCCCGAGTCGGCCTGGTTCCTCGCACCGGACCCAACGCCTACGACGCGTCGGCCATCGTGTGGTGCGACGTCGAACCCTGCTACGTCTTCCACCCTCTGAACGCCTATGAAGACGCAAACGGTCGCATCGTTGTCGATCTCTGTCGCTACGAGCGGATGATGGACACCGACCGTCTCGGTCCCTTCGTCGAGACAATGGCAACGCTCGATCGCTGGACCATCGATCCAACCACCCGAAAGGTGACCGAGGCCCGGATCGATGACCGGGTTCACGAGTTCCCCCGTCACGATCCCCGCGTCGCCACGATGCCGCACCGCTTCGGCTACACCGCTGGCATCATTGCGCTCGGCACCGACCAACGGCCGGCCTTCGACCACACCGCCATCTACAAGACCGACGTCACCACCGGCGAAGTGCTCACCCACGAGTTTGGGCCGAGCAAGGGTGGAGCCGAGCCGATCTTCATCCCGAAAGACGGCTCGACCGCCGAAGACGACGGCTGGATCCTGTCAATGGTGCACGATCGCAGCAGCAACCGCTCCGAGCTCCACATCGTCGATGCCGCGGCTTTCACCGACCCGGCCGTCGCCATCATCACCATGCCCCAGCGAGTGCCACTCGGTTTCCACGGCAACTGGTGCCCCGACACGTCCTCCCCTCCGCCAGCTGGCTGACGGCCACCACTCTCCGCCCTCGACTCTCCGCCCTCGACTCTCCGCCCTCGACTCTCGGCCCTCGACTCTCCGCCCTCGACAGTTCCGTGCCCCGAGCAAGACCGGGCGGATCGGGCATGAACCAACGCGCTCGACCGCGTCCGTTCCTGCCCATTCCCATGAGGCCGCCACGTCCGGGCAGATTGGGCATCTCCCAGCGCGCTCAACCGCGTCGCAACATGCCCGATCCCGGCCATTGCGAGACCAGCGCAGTCAATGATGCGGCGATGGGGCGTCGTCGTGCGACACTGGCTCGAGTGAGCGAGTCTCGATTCTTCCGACCCGGACATCCCCCGGCCAAACCGATCGTCACGATCGCGATCGTCATCTCGATCGCTTCGCTGATCGCCGGATGGGTCGGCGACGCCATCTGGGTGACGCTGCATGACTCCCATCCGCTGGTGTTGATGGCATTGACGCCACGCAACCGTTATCTGGCGCTGGTCGCCAACGATGTCGCCCCGCTCTGGTACTACGTCGTCGGGTTTCTTCGACTGGTCGGATCAGATCCTGCCAACTACCTGCTGGGACTCTGGTTCGGCGACCGGGCAATCGCGTGGGTTGGGCGCAAGTCCAAGACGTATGGTCCGTTGATCGATGACGGCGCAGGCTTCTTCCGTCGCTACTCGGCCCCGCTGATCTTCCTGATGCCGAACAACATCATCTGTGCTCTCGCAGGTGCCAGCGGCGTGAAGGTCCGAACGTTCTTCATCGCCAACGTCACCGGCACCATCACTCGCCTCATTCTCGTTCGCCAGTTCAGCTCATACTTCGAGTCCGAGATTGGTGGCGTCAGCAGTTGGCTGAGCCGCTACCGCACGCCAATTCTCATTCTCTCCGTGCTGGCGGTGGCTTGGACCGTGTTCGGGGAGTTCCGAGGCAAGGACTCCGAGCTTCAGAATCTGGTTCGCCTCGAGGACGAACTCGACACCGACACCGACCTCGACACTGGCAACGACCTCGACACTGGCAACGCCACCAACAACCGCGCCGACGAGCCGGCTTCTCGCTCCCCAGACGAGGTATGACTGCTCCCGAATCCGGGACGGAGAATCGCCGACTCCGGCAGGCCGCACGCGTGGCATTGTTCGACGACGTCGATCGAGTGCTGCTTGTTCGGTTCGAATGGCCAGGGGGGTCCATCTGGGCACTGCCCGGTGGGGGAATCGAGCGCGACGAGTCTCCTCGAGAGGCCGCGTGTCGTGAGATCGTCGAGGAGACCGGACTCCCCCACGGCTCGCTGGTCGGCCCGATCTGGCTGCGTACTGCGATTTTCGATCGCGTGCCCGGTTTCGATGGCCAGTTCGAGTACTACTTCACTGCTCGGGTCACCTCGACCGAACTCTCGCCGACCATGACCACCGACGAACTGCGCGACGAGTTCCTCGGCGGCGCCGCATGGTGGTCCATCCCCGACATCATCGCGTCCAGCGAGGCGTTCGCTCCGAAGGCATTGGGATCACTGCTCGGACAGCTTGTCGCCGATGGCTCGCCCGAGAGTCCGTTCCGCATCGGCAACTAGCCGATGTGGTCGATGGCGCTGATGATGTCGGCGATCACATCGTCGGTGGCTTCGAGGCCGCAGCTCAGACGGATGGTTCCCATGCCGATCTGAGCATCGGCCAACTGCTCGTCATCGAGAACGGCGTGGGTTGTCGAGGCGGGATGGCATGCCAGCGTCTCGGGCCCCCCGAACGACATGGCAGGAATCACGAGTTCGAGCGCCTCGATGAATGCGGTTCCGGCCGCGAAGCCTCCAATCAGATCGAAGGTGACCAAACCACCGAAACTCCGAAGCTGCCGTTTCGCCAGGTCGTGCTGCTTGTGTGAGCTGAGCCCGGGATAGCACACGGCATCGACCGCCGGATGCCCCTCCAACGCGCTCGCCACGGCCTGCGCTGTCTCGGACTGTTGACGAAGACGAACCGACAGGGTGCGAAGACCCCGGAGACCGTTGACCGCCTCAGCCGGTGAAGCACAAGCACCGTGCAAGTTGCCGAAGCCGGAGATCCAGTCGATGAGATCCTTCTCACCAGCGACGACGCCGAGAAGTGCGTCGTTGTTTCCGCCGATGCCTTTGGTCGCCGAATGCAGCACCAGGTCGACCCCATGATCGATTGGGCGCTGCCCGAGCGGCGTTGCAATCGTGGAGTCGACCAGGGTGAAGGGCCCCGAGATGGCTCCCAGTTCATCGAGATCGACCAGTTCGAGCCGCGGGTTGGCCGGCGTTTCGGCGATCACCAGCATGGTCGTACCGGCAATCACGGCGCCGGCCAGCGCTCCGGGGACGGTTGCATCGACGAAGGTGACATCGATGCCGAAGCGGGGACACGCATTCTCCAAAAACGCCCGCGTTCCGCCGTAGAGCTGTTGGGCGGCGACGATGTGGCTGCCTTTGGAGCAAAGAGCGAGAATGACTCCTGTCACCGCACCCATACCTGACGAGAACGCTCGAGCCGCATCGGCGCCCTCCATCTCGGCAATGGCATCTTCGAAGGCGGCAACCGACGGGTTGCCGTGCCTGCTGTAGAATTGTGGCGGTTTCGGCTGCTGAGCAAGCTTGCGGGCTTCGCTCACCGAGGCCAGGCGGAAGACAGTGCTCGAATACAGCGGTGTCGCCAACGCTGCGCCGGTGTGTGCTCGGCCCGACGTGATGGCCACGGTCTCCGGTGATCGGTCTGCGCTCGGTTGACTGGTCATCGAACAAACTCCTTGGAAGAAGAGTGGACACCCGTCGTCTGCCTGCTTCGATGCTGACCCGCAGTGTTGAATCGTTGAGGCTTGTTGCCTCGTCACGCTGTTACCCAAACACTTTGTTGCCGTGACACTTTGTTGCCGTGACACTTTGTTGCCGTGACACTTT
>RCMY010000555.1_pt1 | contig 36333 bp, 29 predicted proteins | sample 2041341 | NCBI WGS metagenome assembly RCMY01 (sample SAMN09708234, study PRJNA481090) | Marine sediment metagenome, whole genome shotgun sequencing project. | reverse complement strand
TTTAGATCTGTAATAATTTTATGAATTTCACTCAGATCACAAACAGGATAACGTTGTATTGAATTAAGCTTATCAGAAGTTACTAAGGAAACCACATTTTCAGAAGAAGCAATCATGATGCGTTTGATAAAGGAAACTTCATAATCAACTTCGGTTATGCCTTCTTCCACATCAATTCCACTTGTTCCTAAAAAACAAATATCCGCTTTGAGCTTAGAAAGTATTTTAACCACACTAACTCCAACGGTAACCAAGGCTTTTTTGTTCAATTTTCCGCCAATAAAAAATATTTCAGCATTTGGCTTCTCGGTAAATTGCATAGCAATTGGCAAACTATAGGTGTAAACCGTTAGTTTTAAATGCTTCGGAATTAATTGCGCTAACTCAAGATTTGTAGTCCCTCCACTCATTATGATGGTTTGCCCATCTTTCAATAAGGAGATTGCCTTTTTAGCTATAATGATTTTATTTTCTCTATTAAAAATAGAACTTTCATTAAAATGATATAGTTTTTGATGTGTTGACAAAGCGCCTCCATGAACTTTTAAAATCAATCCTTTATGAGAAAGCTGATTTAAATCTCTACGAATAGTGTCTTCAGAAACATTTAATTCAACGGCTAAATCATTTGATTTAACTTTATTATGTTCTCGAATTCTATCTAAGATACAATTCTGTCTTTCCTCTTTTAACATCAAATAATTTTTTTCACAATAACATTATAAAAGTAAAAAAAACCTGCAAATTCTTGCAGGTTTTTTTGTCTTTTTATTTCCAAGATTTAATTTTATGCCCTTTGACCGCATAAAAATAAATAACAATATAGCATGGTAAAAGCACCCAATATCCTTGATTGGATGAGTGCGCCATAGCAACTGTTTCTTCTATTCCATCTGCCAAATAAGAATGATGTAAATAATCCGCCAATTTACCATAAAGAAGCGGAATTATCGCCCCACCCGATATTGCCATAATCAGCAAGGCAGAAGCTGTTTTGGTAAATTTTCCAACACCATTCAAAGCCAATGGCCAAATGGCTGGCCAAACTAGGGCATTAGCAATCCCTAAAGAGGCTACAAGTAAAACTGAAGTAAAACCGGTTGTAAAAACAACGGCGATGCTGATAACTATTCCTAAAATAGCACTTGCCTTTAATGCGGTAGATTGACTGACGTATTTAGGAATTAAAAATACACCTAAAGCATAAGTAGATACCATTGCGATTAGAGTAAATGTGGTAAACCAACGTGCTTCATCTACAGGCAGTCCTAAGGAGAGTCCATATGCAATAATCGTATCTCCGGCGATAACTTCAACACCCACATATAAAAATAATGCAACTACACCCAAAATTAAATGAGGAAATTGAAGCACATTTGTTTTTACAGTTTTCGCATCACCCGTTACCTCTTCTTCTTCAGGTTCTACATGAGGTAAAGGTGCTTTTCTGATTAATATTCCTAAAATAAATAAAACAACCGCCATGACAATATACGGAACATGTACACTATTTGCCATGGTATCTAAAAGTTGTTCTTTTTCAGCTCCTTCCACCGTTTTCAATTTCTCATTTACATCACCAATTCCGCTAAGCAAAAGAGTTCCGAAAATAACAGAACCCAATGCACCTGCCACTTTATTTGCAATTCCCATAATGGCAATTCTCTTCGCTCCACTTTCTATCGGACCTAAAATAGTAACATACGGATTAGATGCCGTTTGCAATAAGGTCATACCCGCACCCTGAATGAAAATACCGAGTAAAAACACCCAATAAGTTCTCGCATTTGCAGCCGGTATAAATACCAAGGCTCCAATCGCCATAACAAATAAACCCAAAGACATTCCTTTTCTAAATCCTATTTTTGTTAATATAGCTGATGCCGGCAATGCCATTATTACGAATGAAATATAAGATGCTGTGGCAACTAAAAAAGATTGTGTTGCTGTTAGTTCGTTTATCGTTTTCATAAACGGAATCAATGCGCCATTTATCCAAGTTACAAAACCAAAAATAAAAAATAAGCCACCAACAATCAGCAATGGCACTAGAGTAGATTTTTCTTTCATTCGAAATAATTTAGATGTATAGATTAACAAGTTGGAGGTTTGACAACAATCAAAATGCCTCCTTTTTAATTTTTATAAATGTAAGAAAAAAGATATTTTAGAATACATTTTATCTCTATAAAGCAAAAAAAATGGCATAAAGGGCATGTTTTTTGGGTTTATAGAATTTTTTAACAAGTAAAAAACGAATATTCAACTTTTAAAAAAAATGCTAAAAATGTTTAATTTTTTTTAGATAACATTCTTTTTTCTGCTTTAATACTATCTTTTTTTCTTTTGATCTCAGCCTTTTCTTCTTCCGTTTTTTTAAGTCCAATTTTTTCAAAAAACTCTTTGCTGTTATCGAACTCAAAACGATATGACACTCCAACTCCTTGCGTATAACCTTCACCATCAATTACATCAAACTGAATTTCATTTTGGCGGTTATAAGCTTTTGCCTGAAAAGTCTCTGCCTTATTCAAAGGCACCATAACTTCTACCTCACCAATAACACTTGAACTTGTATTTGAACCTACCGGAACACCTACTTTTCCGCTAACCGTAACCTTATCGGCAATTTTACCAGAAACCAAAATACCCAATTGATCATCTGTCGTAACATCTTCAACACTATTGGTTGATCCTTTATCATAAGTTACGCCCACCTGAAATTCATCATTCGAGCTTTTTAGCATTTCGGTTAAAACTTTAGACGCTTTTTCAGAAATGGTTCCAGAAATCGCAGCACTACCATTAAAATCTGTATTACTTTGGTCTAAATTTATAAAAGAACCTGTTGCCAAAACAGAGAAAAACTGTGTTAGCTTATCATCAGGATTACTCAACTTAAAGTCTAATTCAGATGTCACCAAGGTACTTGCATTTGGAATTTCAATATCAAAATCAAAATTTGGTGCGGATAATGCGCCGGTTATAGTGGTTATTAAATTTACATCAATTTTTCTTGAGCTATTAATTTCATCTAATAACACAGCAGGATTTGCTTTTGTTCGATTAACTGCTTCAATGCTGAGTTCAGCATCATAAGGACTCCCATTCCAAATAATTGTACCTCCTTTTTTCATTTCAAAATTCTTATTGACAATATTCTTGAATTTATATTCTCCACTATCGACTACAAGAGCTCCGTACATTTCAAATTTTCCATTAGTATCAATATTAAGCGCTATATCACCATCACCTCTTCCTCGTAAAAGACTTCCTGTAATACGATCAATAACCACCTCCGCAACAGCGTCTTTGGTAACTTCTAAATTCAAATTAATTGATAAACCTTTTAATTGGTTAAAAAATACCCTCTCATTTGATTCTTCTTCACCTATCGTTTTTGAAGGGTTTTCGAAATGAATCAATCTAGATTCTCCAACGGTACTTACATAACTCAGAGGCAAAATAAACTCAGTGCCTGCATTAGTAATCCCATTAATATTAATAACCAAATTATCCGTAGGTCCCTTTAAAGTAACTAAGCCCGCCAATAAACCTGTACCGTAATAAATCGCATCTTCTGAATCTTTTGTATTCAAAACAAGTAAGTTATCTGTAAATAATCTTAAGTCTAAATCCCATTTTTTAAATTCTTTATGAGATATTTTACCCATCATAGTTCCTGTAGTTTTCATAACATCGTCTTGCACAGCAATTGGCTGAAATTCAAATGTTTGCTGGTATAATTTTACTCTACTTTCTCCAATAAAATTATAATTCACATTTAAATAAGGAAACTCTAAACCCGATTTTTTTAAAGTAATATTACCATCAATATTTGGATTGGTAATAGCTCCGGTTATGGAAGCATTACCCGATGCAAATCCTCTTATTTTGGACAATACATTTTTACCTAAAGGACTAAATGAGTTGATTTTAAATTGATCAAAACTAACCTGAGCATCAATAAATGGAATATCCGGATTTAAATCGAGATTTCCTTCTGAAGTAAACGTCTGCAAATCACTATTTAAAAGACTTGCTTTAAAAGCATAATTCATAATTTCTTCATCTCCTACAGCATTAAATATTAAATCACCATAATAATCATTGTTAATATTGAAATAATTAACTCGCAAGTCAGCAAATGGAAGAGTTTTCTTATCGACTGTTCTTAAATGTAGGCTTCCATTGATTTTACCGTTAATATTCAAGCTATCGATAGGCGGTGTGATATCATTTAAATTCACATTTTCAAATGTCAAATCTATATTCCTACTTTCTTTACCATTTACCACGCCAGCTAAATCAATAAACTGATATCCTGAAACAAAATTAATTTTATCAATGGCAAAGGTTTTGTATGATTCATCAAATACCACTTTATTTTGATTATTATTGTGAGGATTGATTTGCCAAATATTATTTTTTATTTCCATTTCGGATTTCTTAATTCCGAATACCGATTGATTATTCTCATTTACGGTATGATAAAAACTCAAATTATACTTCTCTTTTAAATCCTTACCTCCCACAAAATCTGTACGAATAAATAAGGTGTCATTCAAGGTAACATTTACCAAGTTCAATTCTTCTATATTATAATATTTTGTATTGATCTTGTCAACACTTAAAAGCGTGTTGTATAATGGGTTTTTATTATCAACTTGAAGACGAATATTTTCAACCTTATTTTGGTAGGCTTCAATTTCCGGTGACTTTACATTGAGTTGAAAAATATCTTTGTCAGAATTTATTTCACCTCTAATCAAACTATTTGCACTTATTTTAACTTCTGGAAAAAAGACATCAACAATTTTGTTATAAATATTGAAATTGAATTCTAAAAACTGACCTTCGCTAACCTTCTCTTTTTTAAAATTAATAAACAAACTACCTAAAGAGTTTTTCGTAATTTTATCTAATTCTTTAAATTTAAAATTCCCTTTAACAGAGCCGCTAATGATGTCGGGGGAATTAATATTTAAAATTCTCAACGAATCATTTTTTACTGAAGTGATAGAAAAATCTTTGAAATAATAATTATCTTTTTGATTGGTATAAGAGGCGTCTTTAAAATTTAATTCTCCCACCAAATCATCTAAATTACTGCCAATCAAATTAATAGCTACTTTACCTTTTAAAATAGAAATAGAATCTCTTTTAAATAAATTTAACGTATTAAAATCTACATAAGTAATATCCGCATTAAAATCGAACACGTATTCTTTTTTAGATAAATCTGCCAACCCTTTAAAAATAAGTTGAATATTGGGGTCATTTACTTGAAGTTCTCCGTTAAAATGCTTGTCTTTGAAATTTCCGTTAATATCAATATTAGAATAGGTATAGCCTTTGTATTGATGTTTTGAAATATGCCCTTTTATTTTACTGTTTACATTATCAATTTTAAAGCCTTTACCATCAACCTCAGCGACCATTGATAGTTTTCCCAGTAACGTATCCTTTGCGTATCTACCCAAATTAAAATCAACTAATTCTAATTTTCCTTTGTAAAAAGCATTATCGATATTGTCAATATTTGATAATTGAATATCTGTTTTTGCCGTTCCCATTTCAGTAAAAACGTTTAGTTTAGCATAGACCGAAGTTTTTGTTATCCTAATTTTTCCAAAGCTTATGAATTGTCCGAATTTTTGAAAAGTAGTTGGAATATTTTTTCCCAATAAATTTGGGAGTAAATTCTTTAGATGATCATAACTTGAAGTTAACTCATGTACATCGCCTTGTAATTTAAAATTTTCGGGATTGGTAACATTTTCGATATGAATGGTTCCTTTTAAAACGGAATTTCGATCAGAATTTAAGTCAATATCTTGTAAAACAAAGTCATTTAACGTTCCGTTTATCTCGGTTTTAAAATGAATTTTATCATTTTTACCAAACTCGTTGTAAAATTTTTTGAGATCATACAAACCTATATTAGCCTCATTAACTTTAGCCGTAATATTGACCTTATTTGAAAAATCCGATAAATCACCTTCTCCATAATTAAAAACAATATCCGCAAGAATATCAGAATATTTTGTTGCTAATTCTGTTTCTAAAAATTCCATTTTGGTATCCGTATATGAAAAATGTGTCCGGAATTTTTCTATGCTAACATCATGATTTTCAATTGCAGACAAATCGTGAATAGTTGCGCTTACATCGGTGCCATAAATAATAAAGTTATCAAAATACCCGGTTATATCGTTATAAAAAACTATGGGTGTTTCGCTTTTATTTTCATCGGATAAAACAAAGTCTACATTTTCTAAAAAAATAGAAGAAGATTTCATTTCAAAAACTGTAGATGAATTTCCGTTACCGGAATTAAATTTTCTCGAAAAAATAGTCAAATTATTCGTTTCTTCATCAACATAAGTTTTCATGAAAAATTTGCCATCTTTTAATGTAATTGCACCAAAGTTTAAGTTACTTTCTAGAATATTTCTATAACTCAAAATGGATGTGGATAAAGAATTTACATAAATTAGGGTATCTAAATGGTGGTCTTTTATTAAAACATTCTTTAAAGTAATGTTTCTCAAACTAGACAAATCTACTTTTTCAACTAGAATTGTTGTTCCGTATTTCTCATTCACTTTAGCTGTAATAATTTTAGCTAGGCGAGTTTGAACGGAAGAAGATGAAAGTAACATACTAACTGTAAGCATCATAACGATGATTACAGCTAAAATAATTAAACCTATTTTTTTAATTCTTTTGATACTATTATAATTTCTAAATTTGCAAGTCTAAAAGTACAATAATTGTACCTAATTTTTTAAAATGTCTGCTAAATCAATTTACATACTAGCAATTGAATCTTCTTGTGATGATACCAGTGCTGCAATATTACAAAATGATACGGTGTTAGCCAACGTTGTTGCGAATCAAAGTATTCATGCCGCTTATGGTGGAGTGGTGCCCGAATTGGCGTCAAGAGCACATCAACAAAATATTGTTCCAGTGGTGCAACAAGCTTTAAAAATTGCCGGAATTACAAAAAAAGAGCTGAATGCCGTCGCTTTTACCCGTGGTCCGGGTTTGATGGGTTCTTTGTTAGTTGGTACCTCTTTTGCAAAATCGCTTTCTATCGCCTTAAATATTCCTTTGATTGCAATAAATCATATGCAAGCCCATGTTTTGGCACATTTTATTAAAGATGATAAACAAGCAGTTCCGGAATTTCCATTTTTATGTCTAACTATTAGTGGTGGACATACTCAAATATTAAGAGTTTCGGATTATACTGAATTTGAAATATTAGGACAAACCATTGATGATGCCGTTGGAGAAGCCTTTGATAAAAGTGCAAAATTACTTGGTTTACCTTACCCGGGTGGTCCGTTAATTGATAAATATGCACAATTAGGAAACAAAAAAGCCTTCACTTTTACAGAACCAAAAACGAGCAATGAATTAGATTTTAGCTTTAGTGGATTAAAAACAGCCATTTTGTATTTTCTACAAAGAGAACAAAAAAAGAATCCTGATTTTATAAAAGAAAATCTTCATGATATTTGTGCCTCTATTCAACATACCATTGTTTCCATTTTAATGAAACGTTTAAAACTCGCAAGTAAGCAAACCGGTATAAAAAGAATTGCCATCGCCGGTGGAGTTTCTGCAAATTCATCTATTCGAAAAGCATTAAAAGCTACGGAAAACACCTTAGGATTTACCACCTATATTCCTAAATTTGAATATACTACCGACAATGCAGCCATGATTGGAATTGTTGGGTATTACAAATATTTAAAGCAAGATTTTGATGAAGAAAATACGGTAGCTACATCGAGATTATCGATAAATGAATAAAAAAGATATTATTTTTCATAAAAAAAAGCTACTTGATCGAAGTAGCTTTTTTTTATGAAAATATAGATTATTCTACATTAGTGTAGCGGCTATTTTTTTATACACGCCATTTTCTAATTTTTCTCGTATCGATGAAAATGCTATAATTGTTTCATCCACATCCTCTAAATTATGTGCAGAGGTAGGAATTAATCGCAATAAAATCATTCCCTTCGGAATTACGGGATAAACTACTATCGAGCAGAAAATTCTATGATTTTCGCGTAAATCATTAACCATTGCCATCGCCTCAGGAATATCGCCTTCTAAAAATACCGGAGTAACACATGTATTTGTTTTACCAATATTAAAACCTTTTTCTTTTAAACCGTTTTGCAATGCATTTACATTCTCCCAAAGTTTTGAGCGAAGTTCCGGCATCGTTCGAATCATATCCAAACGTTTTAATGCTCCTTTTACCATTGCCATTGGCAATGATTTTGCAAACATTTGAGAACGCATGTTGTATTTCAAATAATTAACGACATCTGTATTTCCAGCGAAAAATGCGCCAAATCCAGCCATAGATTTTGCAAACGTAGCGAAGTATACATCAATATCATCTTGAATACCTTGCTCTTCTCCTGCTCCTGCTCCAGTTTTTCCTAAGGTTCCAAAACCATGTGCATCATCGACTAACAAACGAAAATCAAAATCCTTTTTAAAGGCAATGATCTCTTTCAATTTACCTTGCTCACCACGCATACCAAAAACACCTTCACTAATCACAAGAATTCCTCCATCATGCTCGTCGGCTATTTTTTTTGCTCTATGTAAGTTTTTTTCAAAACTTTCCATATCGTTATGCTTGTAGGTAAATCGCTTACCTTGATGCAATCTTACGCCGTCAATAATACAAGCGTGCGAATCCATATCATAAACAATAACATCATTTTTAGTTACCAATGCATCAATGGCAGATACCATTCCTTGATACCCAAAATTAACCAAATAGGCAGCTTCTTTCTTTACAAACTCAGCACATTCGTGCTCTAATTGTTCGTGAAAAACCGTATGCCCACTCATCATTCTGGCTCCCATTGGGTAAGCCATACCATGTTCAGCTGCAGCTTCTGCATCTGCTTTTCTAACTTCGGGATGATTGGCGAGTCCTAAATAGTCATTAATACTCCAAGTAATTACCTCTTTACCATTAAAACCCATTCTATTAGAAATTGGTCCTTCAATTTTTGGAAACACATAATAGCCTTCAGCTTGTTTCGCCCATTTTCCTAACGGACCTTTATCTTTGACAATTCTTTCAAATAAATCTTTCATTTAAAAATTTTTAAAGAAAAAAATTTAATTTTCTCTATATTATTTCAAATGCAAAAATAGAAATTTTTATTATGGTATTCCATAACTGCACTTGAAGATTTCAACATACATAATAACAAAAAAAAGTTATCTGTACTCACAAACAACCTCATTTTCAACTCATTAAAAAAATATTCATTATTTTACGATCTCAACTTCGCCTTTGGCTTGTTTTTGAGTATCGAAAAAACCTTGTTTTTCCATCCATTCATCACTGTAAATCTTCTCCATATATCGAGAACCGTGATCAGGTAACAACATTACAACAACACTATTTTCATTAAAATAACCTTTTTCAGCGTATTGCATGGTCGCTTGCATTACTGCTCCACTTGTATAACCTGTAAAAAGACCCTCAGTAACTGCTAATTCTCTTGCTCGATGTGCTGCTTCTTCATCGGTAACTTTTTCGAAAACATCAATAACATCAAAATTCGTTGCTGTTGGAATTAAATTTTTACCTAATCCTTCTATCCGATAAGGATAAATTTCTTTATCGTCAAAATCAGCTGTCTCATGAAACTTTTTCAATACAGATCCATAAGCATCAACTCCTAAAACTTTTATAGTTGGATTCTTTTCTTTCAAATATTTACCAACACCTGAAATAGTTCCTCCAGTTCCGCTAGCAGCAACAACATGAGTTACTTTTCCTCTAGTTTGTTCCCAAATTTCGGGACCTGTTGAAAGGTAATGCGCTTCGGAATTTAAATCATTAAAATATTGGTTGATATAAACAGAATCAGCTGTTTCACTATGCAACCTCTTTGCTACTTCATAGTAGGACCTTGGATCGTCGGCACTTACGTTTGCCGGACAAACATATACTTTAGCTCCCATTGCTTTTAGCATATTAATTTTGCCTTTTGATGCTTTTGAGTTCACGGCAAGAATGCAATCGTATCCTTTTATAATACAAACTAAGGCGATGCTATATCCTGTGTTTCCCGAAGTAGTTTCAATTACTGTGCTTCCTTTTTTTAGAATCCCTCTTCTTTCTGCCTCTTCAATAATATGAACGGCAATTCGATCTTTCATGGAATGGCCGGGATTATAAGCTTCATATTTTGCTAAAAACTGACCATCTAGTTCTTGGGTAATTTTGTTTAATTTTATAAGAGGTGTTTCTCCAATTAAATCTAAAATATTATTGGTTATCCCTTTATGTTTCTCCATAAAATTATAAAACTTTTGTATTCAAAATTAGGCAAAAATACATTTTTTTTAAAAATAATGCCTAAAATTAGAGCTATTATTCAAAAAAGTTAGTCAATTATTTAGCGTAATTCAGCAATTTTTAATTCGTAATCCCTTCTAAATCAAATAGAAAAATATAGTCGATAGCAATTTCTTTCAATGCGTCAAACCTGCCAGAAGCACCACCATGTCCGGCATCCATATTGGTGTGTAACAATAACAAATTATTATCTGTTTTGTACTCTCTCAATTTGGCAACCCATTTTGCAGGCTCGAAATATTGCACCTGAGAATCATGCAACCCCGTTGTTATTAACATATTTGGGTAGCCTTTTTTAGTAACATTATCGTAAGGAGAATAAGACAACATATACCTATATGCATCTTTATCATTCGGATTTCCCCATTCATCATATTCACCGGTTGTTAAAGGAATACTATCATCAAGCATCGTAGTTACCACGTCAACAAAAGGCACAGCAGCAATAATTCCGTTAAATAACTCCGCTTTCATGTTTACAATAGCACCCATGAGTAGACCTCCGGCAGAACCACCTTCGGCGTATAAATGTTGCGCAGAAGTATATTTTTTTTCAATGAGAAATTCGGCACAATCAATAAAATCATTAAACGTGTTATTTTTGTTATACATCTTACCGTCTTCATACCAATTTCTACCTAAATATTCTCCTCCACGAATATGTGCTGTGGCATAAATAAAACCTCTATCGAGTAAACTTAAACGAATGGAACTAAAGCGATCGTCAATCGTGTGACCATAAGAACCATAAGCATATAATAATAAAGGAGTGTTTTTATTAATTATAGTGTTTTTGTTATAAACCATTGAAATGGCAACTTTTTTTCCGTCGCGTGCAGCTACCCAAACTCGTTCGCTCTTATAATTTTTCTTATCAAATTTACCACCTAAAACTTCTTGTTCTTTTTTTATATCCTTCGATTTGTCTTTCATGTTAAAATCGATAACGGAACTTGGAGTAGTCAATGAACTATAACTATAACGTAAGATATCCGTATCAAAATCGGGATTGGATAAAACACCTGCGGAATAGGTTTCTTCTCGAAAAGGTAAATAATACTCAGGCGTTTGACCCCAAGGTTTGATTCTAATTTTGTTCAAACCATTATTGCGCTCTTCCAAAACTAAATAATCTTTAAAAATAGAAATATCTTCTAATAAAGTATCTTCACGATGCGGAATTACTTCTTCCCAATTTTCTTTTTCAGGATGATCAACAGGTGTTTTCATCAACTTGAAATTCTTTGCTCCATCTTTATTGGTCAAAACATAAAAACTATCTTGATAATGCGAAATACCATATTCCAAATCACGTTCTCGTGGCTGAATCATTTTAAACTGCTGGTCGGGCTTATTGGCAGCAATAAAACGATATTCATTAGAAACAGTACTATAAGAACCAATTATAATGTATTGTTTCGATTTTGATTTATAAACACCAACATTAAATGTAGGATCCTTTTCTTCAAAAACCAATACATCTTGATTTGCTTCGGTTCCCAAGATATGTTTGAAAACTTTATCGCTTCGAAGCGTTATCGGATCTTTTTTGGTGTAAAATATCGTTTGATTATCTTTTGCCCAAGCTGAACTTCCGGTAGTATTAGGTATCGTTTCCGGATAAATAAAACCAGTCTCTAAATTTTTAAATTGCAAATCGTATTGCCTTCTGCTTACCTTATCTACAGCAAAAGAAGCTATTTTATTATCCTCGGTCACATTCAAACCTCCCAAAGTAAAATAATCAAAACCTTCCGCCATTAAATTAACATCGAATAAAACCTCTTCTTGCGCCTCTAAATGTTCTTTTTTTCGGGTATAAACCGGATATTGTTTTCCTATCTCATAACGCGTGATATAAAAATACCCGTTACTTTTATAGGGTACCGATTGGTCATCTTCCTTTATCCTAGATTTCATTTCCTCAAATAAATCTTCTTGAAAACTCTTAGTATGTTTCGTAATTTCTTCAAAATAAGCATTTTCCGCATGAAGATAATCCAACACCTTTTGATCTTCTTTATCGTTCAACCAATAGTAATTATCAATTCGCACATCATCATGTATTTTTAATTCTTTCGGAATCTTTGCTGCAATCGGTGGAGTATTGTTTTCAATCTTCATTTTAAACTGTTTTGCAATTGTATTTCAATTTACGATTTGCAAAAGTAAGTCGATTTAAAATGAGAATTAAATTAAAATAGATGATTTTTTATTCCAGCATTTTAGTAATTTAGTAGTTTAAAAAATGATTTAATCAAAAATAAAAAGAGATCAAATGTTTGGAGATTTACAAGGAATGATGGGCAAATTAAAAGAAGCTCAAGCCAAAATTGAAGAAACCAAGGCGCGTTTAAATACCGTAATGGTAGATGGTGAATCAGGAGATGGATTGGTTGTGGTCACGGTTACAGCAAATCGGGAAGTTAAAAATATTGCCATAGATGACTCTATAACTTATGATAAAGAGCAATTAGAAGATTATCTAATTTTAGCTTTGAATGATGCATTAAAAAAAGCAAATGAAATTAATGAAGCCGAAATGGCTGCCGCTGCAAAAGGTGGTTTACCTGATATTCCTGGAATGGATATGTTTAAATAAAAGTTGTTTGGTTAATTAAAATAAAGTTGATGACAATACATGAGTTTATTAATCAAAATTTTAAAATGGACATTAATAATATTGTTTTTTCCAATTTCCTTAATATTTGTTGCTTATTCTAGACAAAAAATAGAAAAGAGAAAATATTGGGATGAAAAGAATTCTGAATAAAAGTACTACTTATAACAACCAATTGTTCAGCTTACCAAAAGGTTAGAGTTAACTAATCCTTAGATATTATCAAACTAATAATCCCGTTCTATTTTACAAATTCTTACTTTACACGAATCGAAGTAAAAGTAACAGCATAAAACAAGAGTTTTAGAATTTTCGCTGTCATAATTTTATTGTAATTTTGCAGGCTTTAAAGATATTCCAATGCAAACACTTAAAAAAGTTGCTTTTTACACTTTAGGTTGTAAACTAAATTTTTCGGAAACTTCTACAATTGCCAGAGATTTTCAAAAAGAAGGTTATCAACGTGTTGATTTTCAAGAAAAAGCAGATATTTATGTGATCAACACTTGTTCTGTAACCGATAATGCAGATAAGCGATTTAAAACGATAGTAAAATCTGCTTTGAAACAAAATGAAGATGCTTTTTTGATTGCAATCGGATGTTATGCGCAATTAAAACCAGAAGAATTGGCAAATATTGATGGTGTAGATTTGGTTTTGGGAGCAACAGAAAAATTCAAAGTAACCGATTATATTAACGATCTCAGTAAAAAAGCTTTTGGCGAAGTGCATTCTTGTGAAATTGAAGAAGCCGATTTTTACGTTGGCTCCTATTCAATTGGCGATAGAACTAGAGCTTTTTTAAAAGTTCAAGATGGCTGTGATTACAAATGCACCTATTGCACGATTCCCTTAGCGCGAGGAATTTCAAGAAGTGATACCTTACAGAATGTTTTGAATAATGCCGAAGAAATATCTAAAAAAGGAATAAAAGAAATTGTGCTTACCGGAGTTAATATCGGTGATTATGGCAAAGGAGAATTTGGTAATAAAAAACACGAGCACACCTTTTTAGATTTGGTAAAAGCTTTAGATCAAGTCGAAGGAATTAATCGCCTCAGAATTTCTTCTATCGAACCGAATTTATTAAAAAATGAAACCATTGATTTTGTGGCAAACTCGAATAGTTTTGTTCCACATTTTCATATTCCGCTGCAAAGCGGCAGTGACATCTTACTTAAATTAATGAAACGTCGTTATTTAAAAGATATTTATGTAAACAGAGTAACTCAAATTAAAAAAACGATGCCTAATGCTTGTATTGGTGTTGATGTTATTGTAGGATTTCCGGGTGAAACCGATGAACTATTTTTAGAAACCTATAATTTCTTAAATGAATTAGATATTTCTTATTTACACGTTTTTACCTATTCGGAAAGGCCTAACACAGAAGCTGTTTTAATGGAAGATGTTGTGCCTCAAAAAGCTAGAAACAAGCGCAGTAAAATGCTTCGAGGATTGTCTGCCAAAAAAAGAAGAGCTTTTTACGAGAGCCAGCTAGACAATGAACTAAACGTATTATTTGAAGGAGAAAACAAAGAAGGCTTTATTCATGGATTTACCGAAAACTATGTAAAAGTTAAAACTCCATGGAATCCAAGTTTGGTAAACACTATTCATAGCATCAAATTAACTAAAATTGATGAAGATGGTTTGGTTCGTTTTGATTGGATAGAAAAACCCGTTTTAGCATAAAATTATGGAATCGTACTATACATTTGCTATTTTAGTTTTCACTTCTTTTTTCACATTGATTAATCCATTAGGAACCATGCCTATTTTCATGTCAATGACAGCATCATTAGACGAGAAAAGAAAAAAACAAACAGCAAAAAAAGCAAGTGTAGTTGCCTTTTTTACCATTATAGCATTCGCTTTTTCTGGTCAGATTTTATTTAAATTTTTTGGTATTTCCGTAAACAGTTTTCGAATTGTTGGAGGAGTTATTTTTTTCGCAATGGGTTGGGATATGTTACAAGCTCGGCTTGGTCATATTAAACATTCGGATGACGAAAGTAAAATTGATGCTTTTGTAGAAGATGTTTCTATAACCCCATTAGCAATACCTATGATTTGCGGTCCCGGAGCTATTACAAACGCAATAATTTTAATGGAGGGTTCCGAAACAATTTCTAAAAAAATAATCCTTATTTCTATTATCTTTATTGTATTGTTATTAACCTATTTTATTTTAATTGGTGCAAGTAAAATCAGCCATAAATTAGGTGTAACTGGCAACAAGGTAATGATGAGGTTAATGGGTTTAATTGTAATGGTAATAGCCGTTGAATTTTTCTTTAGCGGATTAAAACCAATTATCTTTTCCATGATAAATGCAACCTGATATGGAAAAAATTCACATTTATTGCATGCCCGGATTAGCTGCTAGTCCAAAAATTTTTGAATATATTAAATTACCCAAAGAAAAATATGAACTCCATTTGCTAGAATGGTTGATACCTGATAATTCCAACGAAAGTTTAGAAGCCTATAGTTTACGATTATCGGAACATATAAAGCATGAAAATCCCGTTTTAATTGGTGTATCTTTTGGTGGTATTATAGTTCAAGAGTTGCGAAAAATAATTTCTGTAAAAAAAGTGATTTTAATATCGAGTGTAAAAAAGGAAAGTGAAATTCCTAGGCGATTAAAACTTATTCAAAAAAGTAAGCTTTATAAATTATTTCCCTCTAAAAGAATTTCTTCTATTGATGATTTTTCAAAATTTGCCTTTCACAAAAGCTTTCAACATAAAGCCCAAGTGTACAACAAATATTTAGCCGTTAGAAATGAAGTATATCTAAATTGGGCTATTTACAACGTATTAAACTGGAAACCAGACGAAAATAGCGAAGAAATTATCCATATTCATGGCGCTAATGACCATATTTTTCCTATAAAACACATTAAAAACTGCATTAAAATAGAAGGTGGTACACATGCCATGATTTTAACAAAAGCATATCAAATTAATATACTTCTACAAGAAATTATTTAATATATTGCGGCCATGATTATTGAAAAAACACCCCTAAAAGATTTATTGTTAATCAGCCCTAAAGTTCACTATGATGAACGAGGTTATTTCATGGAATCTTACAACAAAAAGAACTTAGACAATCACATAAAAATTGCATTTGTGCAAGACAATGAATCACTTTCACAAAAAAATGTGTTGAGAGGTTTACACTTTCAAAAACCTCCTTACGGACAAGCAAAATTAGTTCAAGTAATTTCTGGAAGTGTTTTGGATGTAGCTGTTGATTTACGAAAAAATTCAAGCACATACGGCAAGTATTTCAAGCATATTTTAAGCAGTGATAACAAAAAACAAATGTTTATTCCTGAAGGTTTTGCACATGGCTTTTTATGCCTAGAAGACAATACTATTTTTAGCTATAAATGTTCTAATTATTACCATAAAGAAAGTGAAGGTTCTATCCTTTGGAATGACCAGAACTTAGCTATTGATTGGGAAATTGAAAACCCTATTTTGGCTGAAAAAGATAAAAGCGCTGAAAAATTTCTTATCTTTGAAAATCCCTTTTAACATCAAAATACTATCGCTATGACTAAAACTCCCCGTATTGTCGTTTTATTAAGTTTCCTAATTGTTGGATTATTTTTCATCAATGCTGAGACAGTAAGCCCTAATGAATCTGGTCATAACGGCAATGACCCGAAAAAAAACACAAGCGAAACCTATCAGATAAAAGCTTTAAAAATACCTAAAAATTTAGATTTTGCCGGTGAGAAAGTTCCTGTTGAAGAAAACGATATCAAAGAAAGAATCGACCGTGAATTACTAGTAAATACCTACTGGCAATCTAATGGCTTATTATTTTTTAAAAGAGCAAATAAGTATTTTCCAGTTATTGAACCTATTTTGAAAGAATACGGTATTCCGGATGATTTTAAATATGTTGCATTGATTGAAAGCGGATTACAAAATGTTACTTCTCCAGCTGGAGCAAAAGGGTTTTGGCAATTAATGCCTGCAACAGCTAAAGAGTATGATTTAGAAGTTAACGAAAATGTGGATGAACGTTATAATGTTGAAAAATCAACCGTAGCGGCGTGTAAATATTTATTAGAATCGAAAGCCATATTAGGTTCTTGGACTTTAACCGCAGCATCCTATAATGCCGGTAAAGCTGGAATTACCAGAAGAATGGATGATCAACATGTAACCAGTTACTACGATTTGTTGTTAGTTGATGAAACAGAGCGTTATTTACCTCGAATAGTGGCAGTTAAAGAGATTCTAAACAATCCGAAAAAATATGGATTTATCTTTGAAAAAGAAGATTTATACACTTTAGAAAAAACAAAAACGCTTAAAATAGATACTGAAATTAGTGATTTGGCTCTTTATGCAAAAGATCAGAATATCAATTACAAATTGCTAAAATTACACAACCCTTGGTTACGGGAAAACAAACTAAATAATCGATCTAGAAGAATGTATGAAATTAAAATTCCTATTTAATAGTAACTATTAATTTCTGATTTAACTTTTTCATATTCCGAAATAATTTGTTGGACAATTATAGATGCCGGTTTGATATCATGTATTAATCCGGCTATTTGTCCGATTTCCAACTCTCCTTCTTCCAAATCCCCTTCAAACATTCCTTTTTTTGCTCTAGCTCGACCTAACAAATTTTTAAGCTCTTCTGTTGTAGCTTTTTGCTGATACAATTCTTGTACTTGTTGGTAAAATTTATTCTTAATCAAACGAACCGGTGTTAATTCTTTTAAGGTCAAATCCGTACCACCTTCTTCGGTGGAAACAACCGTATTCTTAAAATTAATATGTGCCGAAGATTCTTCACTAGCGACAAACCTGCTTCCGATTTGAACTCCATCAGCACCCAAAATCATAGCCGCCAACATACCTCTGCCAGTCGCAATTCCACCTGCCGCAATTAACGGAATAGAAATTTTTTCTTTCACCATCGGTATCAAAGTAAAAGTAGTAGTTTCATCTCTTCCGTTATGACCGCCGGCTTCAAATCCTTCGGCTACAATTGCATCCACTCCTGCTTCCTGTGATTTGAGAGCAAATTTTACACTACTCACGACATGAACAACAGTAATACCATTTTCTTTTAAAAAGGAAGTGTGTAATTTTGGATTTCCTGCAGAAGTAAAAACAATTTTCACTTTTTCTTCGATAATAATTTGAAGAATTTTCTGTAAATCAGGATAAAACAATGGTATGTTCACACCGAATGGCTTATTGGTTGCTTTTTTGCATTTTTGAATATGCTCTCGTAGAACATCCGGATACATTGAACCAGCCCCAATCAAGCCTAAACCTCCGGCATTACTCACCGCAGCTGCTAATTTATAACCACTAACCCAAACCATTCCTGCTTGAATTATAGGATGTTCTATTTGAAATAACTCAGTTATTCTGTTTTTCATAGTTTTTGCTTTAAAAAATCTACTTATGAAATTACTCCTGAACCCAATACTTCTTCCCCGTCATACCAAGCAACAAATTGTCCTTCTGTTATGGCAGACTGCTCATTTTCAAAAGCTACGAATAAGCCTGTTTTTGTTTGATACAAGGTGGCTTTTTCTAATTTTTGACGATATCGAATTCTTGCACTGACTTCTAGTTGCTCTCCTTCTTTTATGGCCAAATCTGTTCTTATCCAATGAATTTCATCATTTCCAACAAACAAGACTTTACGATATAATCCGGGATGATCCTTTCCTTCTCCCGTATAAATAATATTGCTATTCACATCTGTTTCTATAACAAATAAGGGTTCCACCGTACCACCAACTGCTAGGCCTTTTCGTTGTCCTTTTGTAAAATAATGCGCTCCCTGATGTTTGCCCACCACTTTACCCTCTTCAAGTTGGTATTTGTATTTTGTGGCAAAAAAAGTAAGCTCTTCTTCTTTCGTTGCAAAACTCGGAATTTGTCTTTTATAGATCGTTGATTCACTCGGAATCTGAACAATTACACCTTCTTTTGGTTGTAGTTTTTGTTGTAAAAATTCCGGTAAACGAACTTTTCCAATAAAACATAAACCTTGTGAATCTTTTTTATCTGCAGTAACTAAATCCAATTTTGTAGCTATTTCGCGAACTTCCGGTTTGGTTAATTCACCAATCGGAAATAAGGCTTTTGCCAATTGTTCTTGAGATAACTGACATAAAAAATAAGATTGATCCTTATTGACATCTTTTCCAGCAATTAATTGAAAGATTTTTTTGCCCTCCTTCTCTATTTCTGATTTACGGCAATAATGACCGGTAGCTACATAATCAGCACCTAAATCCATTGCAATTTTCATAAAAACGTCAAACTTAATTTCTCGATTGCAAAGTACATCAGGATTTGGCGTTCTACCCATTTCGTATTCGCGAAACATATAATCAACAATTCGATCTTTATATTGCTCGCTTAAATCAACAACTTGAAAAGGGATTCCTAATTTATCTGCGACAAGCATCGCGTCATTACTATCTTCTAACCACGGACATTCATTCGAAATTGTAACCGAATCATCATGCCAGTTTTTCATGAAAAGACCAATCACTTCGTACCCTTGCTTTTGCAATAAATACGCTGCTACACTAGAATCTACACCTCCGGAAAGTCCAACAATTACTCTTTTCATATCTAAAAATTACAGTTTGCAAAGATACGAAAAGCATTAAAAAATAAAGGAAGTATTACCTACTTATTGATCTGCCTCTTTTTTAGGTTTAATTGCAGGTTGCTCCGTACTTACCAACTCACCGTCGACATAATTTTCCCACGTTCCTACGCGTAAATCATCTTTAAACGGGCCTTTTTTTATGAGATCACCAGTTTTACGGCTGTAGTAAATTGCCATTCCGTTTAGCTTACCTTCTTTATAGTTAAAATCCTGATAAAGAAAGCCTTTAATGGCATATTTTTTATAATTACCATCTAATAAACCATTTTTATAAAAAGCAGTTTCGGTTGGTGAACCATCCGGAAAAAAGGTTTTATATTCTCCTTCTAATTTACCGTTTTTATAATTTTCTTCACTCATTACCGACTTACCATCCGGGTGATAATACAACCATTTTCCTTGTCGATTCTTTCCTTGCATCATGCCTTTGCTTTCTAATATACCTTCCTCAGTGAAAAATTCGACATCAGCTAGGTTATCATTTTTATGGAATTTTTTAATAATTACAGGATGATCAGAATTCGAAGCAGAATAATACGTAAAAGTACCCGTTTCTTTTCCGTGATTGAAAGTACCGCTATATCGCAAACGATCGTTGCTGTAGTACTTTTTCCAAACTCCATGTCGGTTATTATCTTTATCTAATTGATTAACACCATTTTGTGCAAGTAAATTTTGTGATATCAAAAAGATTAATAATAACGGTATAATATAATATTGAAGCTGTTTTGTCATTTGTTCTTTTTTATTATTCTCTAATTTTAAGCTGGAATTCAATGCTACAAATTTAGGCTAAAATTGGCCTAATTAATTAACAATCATTCCCTACTCTTTAAACTAAAAATAAATTATTTTGTTGTCTAGGCAAACATAAGAAAACATTTGTGCCTGTAAAAATAGGAATTTTTATAATTTTGAAAGAAAATATTTCCTATGGGATCTTCTAATTTTTGGTACTATACCATTATGGTTTTGGTTATTTTGCATTTCGTTGCCGGATTTGTTTATCTGTTTATCAAGCTTTCCCCACGAAAAGAAGATAAAAAATCGAAAAAAGAAAATGAATAAATCGGATTTACTTTTTCAAATTGATGCTATAATCAATGCAAAACGGGAATATCGTGATAACGCAACTAACTTTGTGATTAATTACCCCGAGACTTTTCCTTATTTAATCGAGTTGGTTTTTGAAAATAAAAAACGTAATTCTATAAAAGCAGCTTGGGTAATGGAATTGGTATGTCATGAAAATTTAGAGCTTTTAATTCCTCATTTAGATTTTTTTATAGAAAATATAAACTTAATTAAAGAAGAAAGTGCACTTAGGCCGATAGCCAAAATCTGTAATTTTATTTTAAATGGAGATTATTACCATCCAAAAACTTCTAAAATAATTCCTATTTTAAATGAAGAACAATATAACAAATTAATCGAAAATAATTTTGCTTGGCTCATCGATAATCATAAAGTCGCCACGCAAGTTTATGCCATGGATAGCCTATTTATTTTAAGTAAAAATATTGATTGGGTTGCCTACGAACTGCGATTGGTACTGCAAAAAGAAATCACTCATAAAAGTGCGGGGTACAAAGCACATGCTCGAAAAGTTTTAAAAGAGATTTGAATTATTGATATTAAAACATTAAAAAATAATACTCAGATTTGTTTTTTTTAATTTTTATCAACTAAAATCTCCTTATTTACTAGCTAAACACACTAGTTTTATAGCATAAAAAACTTATTTTTACAGCTTATTTTAAATGAAACCCCATGAATCTTACAAGTTTAAGTGCTATTTCACCAATTGATGGTCGCTACCGAAACAAAGTTGCAAACTTAGCTCCATTTTTTTCGGAAGAAGCACTCATAAAATATCGTGTACAAGTTGAAATTGAATATTTTATCGCCTTATGCGAAATACCTTTACCTCAGCTTGCGAATTTCGATACCAGCTTATTTGATTCGCTTCGAAATATTTATATAAAATTTACCACAGAAGATGCTCAAAGAATAAAAGATATTGAAAAAGTAACCAACCACGATGTAAAAGCGGTGGAGTATTTTATCAAAGAAGAATTTGATACTTTAAAATTGGAAAAATTCAAAGAATTTATTCATTTCGGATTAACTTCACAAGATATTAATAACACTGCTATACCGCTTTCAATTAAGGAAGCTTTTCATCAGGTATATGAACCGGAATTAAAAGAGTTGATCAAAAAATTAGAAGATCTTTCTATAGATTGGGCTGAAATTCCAATGTTGGCAAAAACCCACGGACAACCAGCATCACCTACCCGACTTGGAAAAGAATTGTATGTTTTTGTCCGTCGAATAAAAGAACAAGTTAAGTTATTGAAACCTATTCCTTTTGCTGCAAAATTTGGTGGAGCAACCGGTAATTTCAATGCCCATAAAGTGGCTTACCCAGATCAAGATTGGAAAAAATTTGGGAATCATTTTGTAGAAACCAAATTAGGTTTAAAACATTCTTTCCCGACTACTCAAATTGAACATTACGATTTTTTGGCGGCATTTTTTGATGCTCTAAAAAGAATCAATACAATTATAATCGACTTAGACAGAGATGTTTGGCAATATATTTCAATGAATTATTTCAAACAAAAAATAAAAGAAGGTGAAGTAGGATCATCCGCAATGCCTCATAAAGTAAATCCGATTGATTTTGAAAATTCGGAAGGAAACTTAGGTATGGCGAATGCAATTTTTGAACATTTATCAGCAAAATTACCTATCTCTAGATTGCAACGCGATTTAACTGATTCAACTGTGTTGCGCAATGTTGGTGTACCAATAGCACATACCATTATCGGATTTTCATCCACATTAAAGGGTTTAAATAAAATTTTATTAAATCAAGAATCTATTGCCGCAGATTTAGAAATGAACTGGGCAGTGGTTGCCGAAGCAATTCAAACTATTTTGCGTCGTGAAGCATATCCAAATCCATATGAGGCCTTAAAAGGCTTAACTAGAACCAACGAAAAGATCAGTCAAAAATCTATCGCTGATTTTATCGATACTTTGGATGTTAATGATTCCATAAAAGCGGAATTAAAAGCAATTACACCAAGCAACTATACTGGAATTTAATTTTATGGAATAAAAATAATCCTAAAAGAGACCTTCGATATTTATGACATTATTTATCTTTGTTGTATGAAAAAAATAGCATTCTTTTTTGTGGTAATACTTTTTATTTCTTGCCAGGATCAAACAAAAACTTCACCGAATAATTTTAAAGTTGGTAAATTTAAAACTGTATTGGAAGATGATGCTGCAACTTCATTTGCCACACGAAATGATTCCGTTCAAATTGAAACCTATAACGAGCAAAAAGATACTTTCAATATAACCTGGCTTTCTAATTTTGAATATGTTTTACTAAAAAAACATCCAAAAACAATGTTAGACAGTACTCCATTTTACGTAAAAATTACTGCCTTAAAAAAAGATTCATACGAATTTAACGCCTACTATAAAGGATCTAATTTTAAGCAAAAGGGAACCGCATTTAAATTAGAATGATTTTTATCAAAAAAACTGCAATACTATAAAAATGGAAATATTTGTACATGCGGATACATGGATTGCCCTGCTTACCCTTACTTTTTTAGAAATTGTATTGGGTATTGATAATATCATTTTTATTTCTATTGCAGCAGCCAAATTGCCAAAAAATGAAATCAAAAAAGCTACTAATATCGGTTTGATATTGGCAATGGCTTTTCGCATCATCCTTTTGGTTGGCGTCTCTTATCTAATCGCAATGAAAGAGCCTATTTTCACAATTGACCTTTCGTGGATTAAAGCTAGTATTTCCGGACAAAGTTTGATATTATTTGGCGGCGGACTTTTTTTACTGTACAAAAGTACGCATGAAATTCATCAAAAAGTTGAGGGAATCGAGTCTGTTAAGAAAACTGGTAAAGAAAAATTAAAAGCATCATTATCAGGAGTTATTATTCAAATTGTTTTGATTGATATCGTATTTTCTTTCGATTCAGTTTTAACAGCAGTAGGAATGACAAATGGAATCCCTGGAGCTTTAATTATAATGATAATAGCTGTAATTATTTCCATCTTAGTCATGATGATTTTTGCTGTACCCATTGGTCGATTTGTCAATGAACACCCGACCATTCAAATGCTTGCCTTATCTTTTTTAATTTTAATCGGCTTTATGTTGGTCACCGAAAGTGCACATTTGGCCAATGCCGAGATATTTGGAAACCATGTTGGCGCTATCCCGAAAGGATATTTGTATTTTGCCATTGCCTTTTCTCTTGGGGTGGAAGCACTCAATATGAAGGTTAGAAAAAAAAGTAGGGACTCCTAATAAATCCAAAAAAAATAATTATTAAACTTGTGTAACTTTAATTGCATAAGAGAGTGATTAAAGTTACTTCTATACCATTTCTTAAGATGTAATTTTGCAGAAATATTTAAACGCAATTTTACATGATAATACCAACTAATTTTAATCTTAAAGCAGGAATTTTCTTACTTCTTTTGCTCATTTTGAGCTGGAGTTCTAAAATTTTTAGTCAGGAAACTAAACTAAATATAAGTTTAAATGAGGCTAAAATTAAAGCAAAAGAAAACAATTCCAATTTAAAAATTTCTCAACAGGATTATGCTATTGCAAAAGCAAACTATGAGCAAAGCAGAGCAGTAATTTTACCAAAATTAAATGTATCAAATACGAGTACATTTACTAACAATCCTTTAAATGCTTTTGGTTTTAAACTTTTGCAGGAAACCGTTACCACCTCCGATTTTAATCCGGATTTATTAAATGACCCGGGACAAGTAGAGAATTACAACACGAGAATCGAGGTCATGCAACCTTTAATTAATGTGGATGGTTGGAAACAACGAAAAGCAGCTAGTTTACAAGTACAAGCAGCTAATTTACAGGCAGAAAGATCGGAAGACCATGTAGAATTAGAAGTAATTAAAACCTATATGCAATTGCAACTTGCATATAAATCTGTAGAGGTTCTTCTAAAAGCAAAAGAAACTGCTATTGCCAATCAAAAAATAGCTAAAAATAATCTCACACAAGGTTTTTTGCAAAATGCCGATTATTTAAATGTAGAAGTTCGAGCGACAGAAATTGAAAATCAATTATTGTATGCACAGAGCAATGTTAAAAATGTTTCTGATTATTTGGCTTTTTTAATTGGTGAAACTCCGCAATCTGCATACCAACCTGAAGATGAATTAACCATTCAATCTACTATTATCGATGAAAATTTGAGTTTGAACACGCAAAGAAATGATATTCAAGCCATGCAATTTGGTGTTCAGGCACAAGAAGAAATGCTAAAATCTTCAAAAATGAGTTTTATTCCGAGAGCCAATGCTTTCGCAAATTACGAGTGGAATGACGCTGAAGTTTTTGGCTATAATGCGAATAATTATATGTTCGGATTACAACTTTCATGGGATATTTTTGATGGTTATAAAAATATTGGAAAAGTTCATGCCGAAAAAGCACAACTGGAAAAAGCAACCTTGCAACAAGAATCTTATATCGCTCAAAGCAAACTAGAATTAAACAAAACTAAACGTCAATTAGAGGATGTTATGAACAATGTCAAACTTTCAAAATTGGCTTTAGACCAATCGGAAGAAGCATTAAGAATAAAAACCAACAGGTTTGAACAGGGATTAGAAAAAACAACCGATTTACTATTTGTTGACACACAATACCAACAAAAACAATTGGATTACCTGAATGCAATTTTTAACTACAACTATACCCTAGCTTACCTAAACTTTCTAACTAAATAAAACAACTTATGAACTCTATAAAACCAACTATGAAAATCACTTTTTTTAGTCTTTTTGTTGCCCTAATACTGACAAGTTGTGGTAATGATAAAAAAGAAATTCAAGACAATTCACAAACCGTTACAGTAACAGTTGCTACTCCTTCATTACAAGGCGATGGTAATTATTTTAGCGCTAGCGGAAAAATTGAAACCAAGCAATTTGCTACAATCAGTACAAGAATGATGGGATTTGTATCTAAAATTCCTGTAAAAGTAGGCGACAAAGTAAATAAAGGTCAATTGTTAATCAGTATAAATAATAATGATATTGAAGCAAAAAAGGCCCAAGCCAATGCGCAATTAACGCAAGCCGAAGCCGGTTTCGCTAATGCGGAAAAAGACTTTGAGAGATTTAAAAAATTACACGAACAAAACAGTGCTTCTCAAAAAGAATTTGATGATATCACTTCGCGATATACTATTGCAAAAGCCCAAGTAGAAGCGGCCAAGCAAATGAAAAATGAGATTAATGCCATGCTTTCGTATAGCAATATAACTGCTCCGTTTAACGGAATTATTACTTCTAAAAATATCAACGAAGGAGATATGGCAAATCCGGGAATGCCATTACTCAGCTTGGAAGCGCCGGGTAAATATGTTGCGACCGCGATGGTTCCTGAAACACAAATTATGAATGTACAAAAAGGAGAAAATGTCGAAGTTATCATAAAATCTAATGACCAAAGTGTACCGGGAACTGTTAGTGAGGTAAGTATCTCTTCTCAAAATACAGGCGGACAATATTTTGTGAAAATTGACTTGAAAGAAAACAAAGATATCCAATTGTATTCCGGCATGTTTGTTTCTACGAATTTTCCGATAAAAAATGGAGAAAGCACTGCAATTTTAGTTCCTAAATCTGCACTTATTCACAAAGGTCAACTTACAGGAATATACACCGTTAGTCAATCCAACACCGCTATTTTACGCTGGTTGCGGGTAGGGAAAACTGTAGGAGATAATGTTGAAGTTTTAACTGGTTTATCGAAAGATGAAAAATATATTATATCATCAGAAAGTAAATTATATAATGGTGTGAAATTAAATCTTAAATAATTGATTATGGAAAAAGGATTTGCAGGAAAAATAGCATCATTATTTTTAGAATCAAAGCTTACTATCTTATTGATGGTCGTCTTTTTACTTATCGGAATTTACAGTTCCTTCTTAATCCCGAGAGAAGAAGAACCACAAATTGAAGTGCCAATAGCCGATATTTTTGTTCAATTTCCAGGAGCCAATCCGAGTGAAGTTGAGTCGAAAGTAATCAAGCCTTTAGAAAAAATTGTAAGCAATTTACCAGGTGTGGAATATGTGTATTCTACTTCGATGAAAGAACAAGCTATGCTGATTGTTCAATTCTATGTTGGCGAAGATATTGAACGTTCTTTTGTTCAATTATACAATGAAATTATCAAGCATTTAGACCAAATGCCACAAGGCGTTTCTATGCCCTTGGTAAAAACTCGGGCTATTGATGATGTACCAGTTTTAGGACTCACTTTATGGAGTGAAAATTATGATGATTTTCAATTGAAACAAATTGCTCAAGAAGTAAATAATGAAATTGAAAAAGTAAAAGGTGTTGCCATTACAAATCTTATTGGTGGTCGAAGCCGAGAAGTAAGTGTTATTCTTGACAAGGATAAAATGGCCGAAAACAAAGTGGATTTCTTAAGCGTTTCACAAAAAATTCAAGCCAATAACCAACAATCCAATTCAGGAAAAATAACCAATAACGACAGCGAATTTTTGGTGCATACCGGTAATTTTCTAACCTCGATTGAGGATGTTCAAAATTTAATCGTTGGTGTGAATCAAAACAAACCGGTTTATTTAAAACAAATCGCAAAAGTTGTTGATGGTCCTGAGGTTGCTAAAGAATATGTTTCTTTTGGTTATGGCAAGGCTGAAGCTGAAAGTGCTGCTGCATTTCCTTCGGAATATAATGCAGTAACATTATCTATCGGGAAACAAAAAGGTGGCGACGCCATGCAAATTTCTGAAGTAATACTGGCGAAAATTGAAAATTTGAAAAAAACATTGATTCCAGATGATGTTACAGTTTCTGTTACGAGAAATTATGGCGCAACAGCATCTCACAAAGTATCCGAATTATTGAGTCATTTGATCATTGCAATTATCTCCGTTTCTTTAGTGGTAATGTTGGCAATGGGCTGGCGCGGTGGTTTGGTCGTATTTTTATCAGTACCAATTACTTTCGCTTTGACTCTTTTTAGCTATTATTTTATGGATTATACCTTAAACCGAATCACGCTTTTTGCTTTGGTTTTTGTAACCGGTATAGTTGTAGATGATTCGATTATCATTGCTGAAAACATGCATAGGCATTTTAAAATGAAGCGTTTACCGTTCAAACAAGCTGCAATCTATGCTATTAACGAAGTTGGAAACCCAACTATTTTGGCAACTTTCACCGTTATTGCTGCGGTTTTACCGATGGCTTTTGTTTCCGGATTAATGGGACCTTATATGAGTCCGATGCCAATTGGAGCTTCTATTGCGATGCTAATATCACTTTTTGTTGCATTAACGATAACTCCCTATTTGGGTTACATTTTCTTGAGAGAAAAAGAATCCACTAAGGGAAAAAAAGAAGATTCAAAAAGTTTGGAAGAATCAGCCATATTTAAAATATACAATAAAACAATCCAACCATTATTGGATAATAAACGCTATCGTTTTGCCTTTTTCGGTATTAGTATTTTAATGCTTTTAGGTACTTCGGCAATGTTTTTAACAAAATCGGTTGCAGTAAAAATGCTGCCATTTGATAATAAAAATGAATTTCAGGTAATTATTGACATGCCCGAAGGCACGACTTTGGAGCGCACCGCTATGGTTACTAAAGAAATCAATCAATATATTGGTCAAAGTGAATTTGTAAACGATTACCAAAGTTATGTTGGTACTGCTTCGCCTATTACTTTTAACGGATTAGTACGTCATTACGATTTGCGAAGTGGCTCAAACGTTGCAGATATACAAGTAAACTTAATCGATAAAGGCGATCGTGACGAACAAAGTCATTATATCTCAACGATATTTCGTCCGGAAATTCAAAAAATAGTAAAAGGCTATAATGCCAATGTGAAAGTAGTAGAAGTTCCACCTGGACCACCAGTTTTATCGACTTTAGTTGCTGAAGTTTACGGTCCGGATTATGAAGAGCAAATCAAAATTGCCGATCAGTTAAAAGAAACGTTTACGAGTACGCAAGATGTGGTTGATGTAGATTGGATGGTGGAAGATGATCAAACCGAATATCGTTTTGAAATTGATAAAGAAAAAGCGATGTTAAACGGTATTGCTCCTCAGCAAATTGTGAGTACCATGAATATGGCTCTCTCTAACCGACCAATTAGTAAATTGTATCAAGAAACTGCGAGTAGTGAGATAGGAATTGTTTTACAATTGGAAGAAAAAGAGAAAGCAACCTTGAACGATTTATTACAATTGAAAGTTATTTCTCAATATGGAAATGCAATTCCGATTGCAGATTTAATTCATGTTAAGAAAGACGTGCTTGAAAAAAGTATTATGCGTAAAAATCAACGAAGAGTTGTTTATGTTATAGGTGATATGGCGGGTGAATTAGAGAGCCCTGTATATGCTTTGCTTGGTTTTTCTGATAAATTAAAAGATATCATCATGCCTGAAGGTTTTTCCTTGAATGAAGAATGGAATCACCAACCGGAAAATGAAAGCGAATATACCGTAAAATGGGATGGAGAATGGCAAATTACCTTTGAAGTATTTAGAGATTTAGGCGCTGCATTCGCTATTGTAATCATTATTATATACATCTTATTAGTCGGATGGTTTCAAAGCTTTAAATCGCCAATAGTTATGCTCATAGCGATACCATTATCCTTAATCGGAATCATTCTTGGTCATTGGATTTTTGATGCGTATTTTACTGCAACTTCAATGATTGGAGTTATTGCCTTGGCGGGAATTATGGTTCGAAACTCCGTATTGTTAGTCGATTTTATAAATTTAAGGTTAGATGAAGGTGTTCCATTACGACAAGCCGTTATCGAAGCCGGAGCAGTTCGAACAACTCCAATTTTGTTAACTGCAGGTACTGTAGTTATTGGTGCCGTAGTAATGCTATTTGACCCAATTTTTCAAGGATTGGCAATATCTTTATTAGGCGGAACGATATTTTCAACATTTTTAACCTTGTTAGCAGTTCCGTTGATTTATTATTTTATGGAACGAAAAAAATACGAAACCAAATAAAACCGCACTATGAAATTACTCATCATCACATCCGTAAAAGAATACGAAAAAGAAACCGTTCGATTATTTAAAAAAGCTGGAATAACGGCTTTTAGTAATGCCGAAATCAATGGTTTCAAAACAACTGATACCGAAAATTTAATCAGTAATTGGTTTTCGTCTACCACTGATAATGTACGATCCATTTTATTTTTCACATTTACCGAAAAAGAGAAAATAGATTTTATGCTTGTAGAAATCAAAACTTTTAATGCTTCGATGGAAAGTGAAAATCCGTTACGAGCAATCGTTCTCCCAATAGAAAATTTTATATAAATCTAAATAAAAAACAATGATTGATAAATATATTAAAGGCATTGCCGGAAGCTTTATTTTAATAAGCTTATTACTAGCGTATTATATCAACCCAAACTGGTTGTGGTTTACGGCGTTTGTAGGTGCAAATTTGTTGCAATCTTCATTCACCAATTGGTGTTTGTTGGGAATAATTTTAAAAAAATTAGGTGTAAAATAAGCATCTCATTATAACTAAATTAACCCCAAATTCTAAAGCATTTGGGGGTAATTATAGCATAATAATTCTTATTTTTGTAGCGTAAATGAAAAAACAAATTTTCCGTTTTATCGCTTCTTTTGTATTAATAGTGAGTATTTTACTTCCTATTGGTATTAGTTTTACTCATGCCTTAAATAAACATGAACACAAGGTTTGTACGGCAACATCAGAACACCATATTCACAAAAAGAATATCAATTGTTCTTATTTTCATTATCTAAGCCCGATACAAACTACACCTTCTTTCTATACCTTTGAATTTTACGAAACAATCGCTACTTTTGAAGTTCTTCTTGTTAATGAAAACTTCCATTTCAATAATGATATAAGCCATTTTTCAGTTCGAGGTCCACCATTAAATAATGTTTTTTAGAGCAATACAAGTCTTTAATAATCATTTATTTATATAAAAATGAAAAATATTATTTATTTGCTTTGTTTAGGAATTAGCTCCTATACATTTGCGCAAAACACTATTTCGGGTGCGGTAACCGATCAAAATAATATCCCGCTTTTCGGAGTCCAAATATACATCGAGCAATTGCATATTGGAACTACTACCGATGAAAACGGATCTTTTGAATTATCAAAAATTCCAAACGGCAATAATTATCTTATTTTTAGCTATGTAGGATTTGAAACCCAAACAAAAAGCGTACAACTTTTAAATGAAAATAGAACTCTCGATATCCAATTAAAAGAATCTATTTTTCATATGGATGAAGTAATTGTTTCTACTCCTTTTCAAAAAATTCAGAGTGAAAATGTGATGAAAGTAGAGTATAAAAGTATGACATCTCTTGAAAAAATTGGAGCTCCCACACTTATACAAGGCTTGGTTTCGATACCTGGAGTTTCCGAAATTTCTACTGGCACCGGTATCGGAAAACCCGTAATTCGTGGCTTAAGTGGTAATCGTGTTTTAGTTTATGCTCAGGGTGTTCGTTTAGAAAATCAACAATTTGGTGATGAGCACGGATTAGGTTTAAACGAAGCTGGTATTGAAAGTGTTGAAGTTATTAAAGGGCCAGCCTCACTCTTGTATGGCTCTGATGCTTTGGGTGGTGTACTCTATTTTAATCCCGAAAGGTTTGCAAATAATAAAGAAACAAATGCCAGTTTTAGCCAGAATTTTTACTCCAATACATTGGGAAGCAATTCTTCTTTAGGTTTCAAAACATCGAAAAATGATCTTAAATTTTTGGTTCGAGGGACCTACAATACCCATTCCGATTATAAAACTCCGGATGGAGATCGAGTAACTAATACTCGTTTTAATGAGAAGGATTTTAAAACCGGATTAGGATATAATTGGGATAAGTTCGTAACCGAATTGCGGTATAATTTCACTAGTTCTGAAATTGGAATTACAGAGGGGATTGAAGATCAAACTACAAAGAAGACGCCTAATCTTCCCTACCAAACTATTGATAATCATATTCTTAGTCTTCACAATCATTTCTTTTTAAATAACTCAAAAATTGATTTCAATGTAGGGTATGTTTACAATAATCGAAAAGAGTTTGAAGACGAACATGACCATGGCGATGAAGAAGTTCATGAAGAGCATCCTGAGGCAGCTCTCAACTTGAAACTAAAAACATTGACATACGATGCAAAATATCATTTTCCTAAAGTGAAAAAATTAGAAACTATATTAGGAGTGCAAGGTTTGCATCAAACCAATAAAAATTTTGGGGAAGAAATATTAATTCCGGATGCTACCACTAACGATTTCGGAATATTTACAACCGCATTGTTCGGTTGGAATGAAAACAATAATTTACAAGGTGGTTTTCGCTTTGATTACAGAAATTTACAAACTGAAGAGCATATTGTAATGCACGAAAATGAAGAACATATTTTTCAAGCCTTGGATAATCAATATCATAATTTTACGGCATCCTTAGGCTATAAAACACAACTTTTTAAAATTGTTACCACAAGGTTAAACCTAGCTTCTGGATATCGTGCACCAAATTTGGCAGAACTCACATCGAACGGCGCACACCATGGAACAAACCGATTTGAAATTGGGAATCCCAATTTGAAAAGTGAACAAAATTTTCAAACTGATTTGTCTTTTGAATTTAAAAGTGAGCATGTTGAAGTCTTCGCTAATGGTTTTTACAATAAAATAAACAATTATATTTTCATTCAACCTACAGGAGAAATAGAAGATGATTTACAAGTTTTTGAATATATACAAAGCGATGCCAAATTGTACGGAGGAGAATTCGGGCTCCATTTTCATCCACATCCTTTGGATTGGTTGCATCTAGAAAGCACCTTTGAAACTGTTATTGGAGAAAAAAACAATGGAGATTACTTACCACTAATTCCTGCAAATAAATGGTCAAATACGTTACGAACCGAATTTAATGGCAACAAAAAATTCAGTGATATTTATGCTGCTTTAAAGTTAGAAAGTTTTTTTGAACAAAACAACATTAGCCAATTCGAAACCACAACTGACGGTTATAATTTATTAAATTTTAGTACTGGAGCCACTTTAAATTTTAATAAAAGTGATGTTCGGATTACTGCTAGCGTAAACAATATTTTTAACACCACGTATATTTCCCATTTATCTGCACTAAAAATAGATGACATACCGAATAACGGTATCAATTTCGTTTTAGGGTTAAAATGGAATATTTAGATTTTAAAAGAACAATTCTTTTCATTTTACAAAACACTTCAAAAAAAGGTATTTACTTCATTAATTGATAGTAAATACCTTTATTAGAATAAAATAACGATTCTGAAATAGGATTGAAGTATCTAAAATTCTTCATATAAAAGAGTAATTTTCACCATTTATAAAACTAAAATTATAACTTTGAAGAACTATTTATTTTTGAATTTTTATATATGGAAAGACAACTCATTGAATGCGTTCCGAATATTAGTGAAGGACGTGATATAGATAAAATTAATGCGATTGCTCATGTCGTAGAAACTGTTGAAGGTGTCAAACTTTTAGATATCGATCCCGGTAAAGCAACCAATAGAACTGTAATAACTTTTGTTGGTGAACCTGAAAATGTTATTCAAGCAGCTTTTCTATTAATAAAAAAAGCAGCTGAATTGATCGATATGCGAAAGCATTCGGGAGAGCATCCTCGTTTTGGTGCAACCGATGTTTGTCCGTTAGTTCCTATTTCAGGCATTAGCATGAAAGAAACCGCTAAATACGCCCATAAACTTGGAGGACGTGTTGGAAAAGAATTGGGAATTCCAGTTTATTTTTATGAAAACGCTGCGACGGAAGTCAAACGAAAAAACTTGGCAAGTTGCCGCTCTGGGGAATATGAAGGCTTAAAAGAAAAATTAATCAAACCTGAATGGAAACCAGATTTCGGACCGGCAGAATTCAATGAAAATGTGGCAAAAAGTGGCGCAATTGCTATTTCTGCACGTGATTTTTTAATCGCGTATAATGTAAACCTCAACACAACGTCTTCAAGACGAGCTAATGCAATCGCTTTTGATATTCGAGAAGCCGGAAGAGTAAAAACAGAGAGAAATTCGATCACCGGTAAAAAAGTTTTAGATGCTAATGGAAATACCATTCGTATTCCAGGAAAGTTAAAAGCGGTAAAAGGAATTGGTTGGTATATTGAAGAATACGGTATAGCACAAATTTCTTATAATTTAACGAATATCAGCATCACTCCGATGCACATCGCCTTTGATGAAAGTTGTAAATCGGCACAAGAAAGAGGTTTGCGAGTAACTGGCTCGGAATTGGTAGGTTTAATTCCGCTTCAATCGATGCTCGATGCTGCTGATTATTTTCTAAAAAAACAAGAGCGTTCTCTCGGAATTTCAGAAAACGAGAAAATAAAAATTGCGGTTAAGTCCTTAGGTTTAGATGATTTAAAACCTTTTCATCCTGAAGAAAAAATTATAGAATATTTGTTAAAAGATAAAACAATTAAAAAATTAATCGACCTATCGATAAGCGACTTTGCCGAAGAAACTGCGAGTGAATCGATGGCTCCTGGTGGAGGATCAATTTCGGCATATGTAGGTGCTTTGGGAGTTTCGCTAGGCGCTATGGTTGCGAATTTATCAGCACATAAAAGAGGTTGGGATGATCGTTGGGAAGAATTTTCGAATTGGGCAGTAAAAGGGCAAGGGTATAAAAATAAATTACTGTTTTTAGTCGATGAAGACACCAATTCTTTCCATCAAATAATTGAAGGTTTTAGAATGCCAAAAGGTACAGATGCTGAAAAAGAATTGCGAAAAAATGCAATCGAAGTAGCAACAAAATATGCGACTGAAATTCCGTTTCAAGTCATGGAAACCGCTTATAAGTCTATGGAGGTCATGCAAGCAATGGTGAAAAATGGTGCACAAAGTTCGTTATCGGATGCAGCAGTTGGAGTTTTATGCGCACGTACAGCTGTTGTGGGCGCGTTTTTCAATGTTCGTATTAATGCAAAAGATATAAAAGATCGCAAGTTTGCGGAAGAAATTATAGCGAAAGGGCAAAAAATATACGAATCTGCCTTAAAAATTGAAAAAGAAACCATAGCGTTTATGGATTCTAAAATGTAAAAAATGGATTAAAAAAAGAATGGATTAAAAAAAGGAGTTTCGTAAAAAGAAACTCCTTTTTTTATTAAGAATTATTGGTATAAACTAAATTCCATTAAAGGTCCGTCAGCTTCGGGTTTATCTTTAATAATTAACTCATTTTCAATAATTTGATAATCATAATATACTTGATTAACATATATTTTAGAATCACCAAAAGTATAAAAATATTCTCCTGGCTCTAATAGTGGATTGTGATTTAAGGATGGATTTATAGTTACCTTTAAGACTCCTTTTTTTTGAAAATCCCAAATAATATCTCCTTTTTGCAAACTTAAAGGCTGAGAAAAACCTGCCGAATAATTTATCAGACTCCATTCGCCAAGTAACTCCTCATCTATTGGTGCACTGTTATCGATAGAATTGCAGTTTAAAAAAATAAGCAAAATTGCCAATAGAAAAACTACTTTTGTTTTCATACCTTTTTCAGAAATTAATTTGAAATCAAAAGTACTAAAATTAATTATTCAAATAGCAAACATGAAAGATGGGTTTTAAAATATTATACGCAATAGATTTCTACCCTGCGACTCAAACCAATTGTCATTGCGAATCGCGCCCTTTCGTGATGTGGAAATCTGTTACAACTTTATAGGAGTTTATTTAGAGTTCAATTCAACAGATAACCACGCTTACTTCGTTCGCTCGTTATGACGTATGATTCGTTAGGCGAGCAAAGATTACTCCACTTTGATCAGAATGACAATTGCAACAGAAAATATGAGGTAGAACTTTGAAGCATTCTTTTCACTTAAAGTTTCGGACAACTTTTGCAGTTTGTTTTGCCTTTCTTTTTGTATTTCTTGCAACATTTTTCTTTTTTGCAACCAGAATCAAAAACGAGATTATCGTAATTGAATAAAAAAAGATTTATATCCTTCTTTTCTGATTGCTGCATACTTATTTTTATTTATACTAATTCTAAATAAGAAACAAAGATAAAACAAATGAAGTAATGAAAGTATGATATTTATTAGATTTTTTTAATTCGAATCTTAAATTAAAAAAAGCTTGTTAATTAATCCCGAACTTTTCCGGTAAAAACACTCGCCTTAGCATTGAAAGGGTTTCCTGATGAGCGTCGCAATAAAACTATTTGTCCACAATGCCAAATAGCATCCGAAATCTGCCCGTTGATTTGGTTCCAGAATGGAAATTCTGACTTACCATTTTCGCGTTCAAAAACGATAGTGAATTCCGAGACATCGGTACTATTTCGATAAATATCGGCAGCAGTTTTAAAATTTTCTAGAGTACGTTTTCTTTTTTCGAAAAATGTTAAACTTTCTTCATCTCCTCTACGAATAGCCTTATGCAA